>Ga0206829_10056_pt1 | contig 42597 bp, 42 predicted proteins | sample Alteio_BWOrgCont_75_FD_152862 | JGI IMG/M metagenome (GOLD analysis project Ga0206829, IMG submission 152862) | Enriched cells from forest soil in Barre Woods Harvard Forest LTER site, Petersham, Massachusetts, United States -... | ecosystem: Environmental > Terrestrial > Soil > Temperate forest >... | reverse complement strand
TCTAGTTTGCTGTGCAGCTTTTTACATTTCTCCTGCTCTTCCATTCGAAGACGCGAGGCGTCGGTTAAGATGAGGGCTCGACAAGGACTGTAAACGATCTTCGTGGGTTGAATGATGCTCCGCTTGTACATGGTTTTTAATACTTAGCAGGATATTATAGTTTTTTCTCCTAAAGAAAGGCCGAAAAAAATAGATGCTTGCAAAACAAGAAGTTAGGGTAGTAAATCTTTTCGAAAAGGGGTTTCATCATGACGCGAGAAGTAATGATTGTCGGTTTGGCTCGGACAGCTCAGGGAAGTTTTCAAGGAGCCCTTGCAGGGATCACAGCCCCACGACTCGGGGCTGTTGCGATCAGTACCGCTCTGAAGCGCGCGGGGGTGCAGCCTGCTCAAGTCTCCGAAGTAATTATGGGTAACGTTTTGACAGCTGGGGTGGGACAAGCGCCTGCTCGCCAGGCAGCAATTTATGCTGGAATTCCTAAATCTGTGCCTGCTGTGACGATCAACAAAGTGTGCGGAAGCGGCATGAAGGCTGTCATGATGGGGGTTCAATCCATACTCTTGGGTGACAGCGAGGTAGTGGTCGCAGGAGGAATGGAAAATATGAGCCAGACTCCTTACCTGATGCAAAATGCCAGGAGCGGCTTTCGGATGGGCCACCAGACCATCATCGATGCCATGATTCATGATGGACTCTGGGATCCTTATAACAATCAGCATATGGGCAATTGCGCTGAGCTCTGCGCACGAGAAAAAACCTTCTCCAGGCAGGAGCAAGACCAGTTTGCTATAGAGAGCTTCAAGCGAGCTCAAGATGCTCAAAAGGCCGGCAAGTTTAAGGGAGAAATTGCTCCCGTAGAAATTCCAGGCAAGAAGGGCGAGGTCACTCTTTTCGATACGGATGAGGGGCCAAGTAAAGTTCAGTTCGAAAAAATTCCAACCTTAAAACCCGTTTTTGACAAACAAGGATCCGTAACGGCAGCCAACGCCTCGACTATCAACGACGGTGCTGCTGCGTTGGTGTTGATGTCGAGCGATCGGGTCAAAGAACTAGGCCTTAAACCCTTGGCTAAAATTGTATCGTACGGGGCAAACGCCCAAGATCCAGAGTGGTTTACCACGGCACCTGCTGAAGCGATGAGAAGGGCTATGGCGAAAGCAAAATGGCAAGTCAAGGACGTGGATCTCTTTGAAGTCAACGAAGCCTTTGCTGTGGTGGCTTTGGCCGCTCAACGGGAATTACAGATCCCAGCGGAGAAGCTGAACGCTTGGGGCGGAGCAATTTCTCTAGGTCACCCCATCGGCGCTAGTGGCGCAAGAATCTTGGTGACCCTGGTTTCTACCCTGAGGGATCGAGGCCTGAAGAGGGGTGTTGCTGGGATTTGCATTGGGGGCGGTGAAGCCACCTCGATTTGTGTTGAAACCCTCTAATCGAAAGGGAATCTCATGAACAAGGTAGTCACAGACGCGAAGGAAGCCGTTCGGGATATTCCTGATGGAGCCTTACTGGCGCTAGGTGGGTTCGGACTTTGCGGAATTCCAGAAAACTGCATAGCTGCGCTGGTCGAGAAGGGTGTGAAAAACCTGACGTGCATTTCTAACAATGCAGGCGTTGACGATTTTGGAATCGGGCTTTTGCTTCAGCGCCGTCAGGTGAAGAAGATGATTTCCAGTTATGTCGGTGAGAATAAACTCTTTGAGTCTCTGGTTCTCTCTGGCGAACTTGAAGTCGAGCTCACTCCCCAAGGAACTCTGGCAGAAAAGCTGAGAGCAGGGGGGGCTGGTATTCCGGCCTTTTATACTCCAACCGGGGTCGGGACTCTTGTTGCCCAAGGCAAAGATGTCCGTGAGTTTGATGGAAGGCTCTATGTCTTGGAGCGCTCCCTCCGGGCTGATTTCGCAATCGTCAAGGCATGGAAAGGAGATTCCATGGGGAATTTAGTTTTTCGCAAGACGGCGAGGAACTTTAATCCAGTGGTGGCGACTGCCGGGAAAATCACCATTGCCGAGGTGGAGGAAATCGTTCCTGTTGGCGCTTTAGATCCGGATCAGATTCATCTTCCCGGGATTTATGTGAAGAGAATTTTCCAAGGCAAGAACTACAAAAAGCGAATTGAAAAGCGGACGGTGCGGAATGCTTCCCTCTAAAACTTTGAGTCGTGAACAAATTGCACAGAGAATTGCCCAGGAGCTTCGTGACGGGTATTACGTAAACCTGGGGATTGGGATTCCAACTCTGGTCGCCAATTACATTCCGAAGGGAATGTCAGTGGTCCTCCAAAGTGAGAATGGTCTTCTCGGGATTGGGCCGTATCCTCATGAAGCTGACGTTGATTCTGATCTGATCAATGCGGGTAAAGAGACAGTGACCACGATTCCTGGGTCTGTCTTTTTTTCAAGCGCCGATTCCTTTGCGATGATCCGGGGTGGCCACGTCGATCTGACAGTCCTGGGTGCTATGGAAGTCGATGAATCCGGAAGTATCGCTAATTGGATGATCCCTGGCAAGGTAGTCAAGGGAATGGGCGGTGCGATGGATCTCGTGGCTGGCGCCCACAATGTCATCGTGGCCATGCAGCACGTCTCTAAAGAGGGGGCGAGCAAGATCTTGCCGAAATGCACCTTGCCCTTAACTGGCGTCGGCGTCGTCAAGAAAATCGTATCGGAATTGGCTGTCATTGAGGTGACCCCTCAGGGATTAGTCTTGCGAGAGCGAGCTCCCGGGGTTTCAGTTGAGCAGATCTTGGAGGCCACCGCAGCAAAGTTGCAGGTGCCTGGAGAAGTTCCGGAGATGAGGCTCTGATTTGCCTGGGAGGATTTTGCTGTCCGCAGTCGAGTACTAAATTTTTCATGCATGCTGAAACTGGACCGGTACTGTCTCCGTCCCTGTCCCTCCAACTGGCTCTGGCACCTACCCTGGACTGAAGGGACAGGTCCCAGAGTATTCCTACAGTATCTTTAGCGGTAGAGGGGGGGAGATATTCATGATATCTCCTGGCGATTCTGAGGAATCGCATGAAACGTTCACTTCTTCGCTCATATAGATGCTCAGATCATCCTTTTGTGGACGAGGTCCAGGCAATGGCTTCGGGCCCGTTAAGGGCTCCCACGCGCTCCAAGGTCATGACCTGGACCTCCCTTTTTGGCGCTTTCTTGCTCCTTTCGGTCTCTTGGTCTCATGCAGGAAGCGGATCGTTGGATTTGGAGAGCTCGACGGATTCTAACACCGACAGCTTCTTCCAGGCTGCGGAAACACTTCATTTACCCCTGGCAAGTATTCAAAGCCAGGTGTTGAGAAATTTCATGGTTGGACTGGTTCGAAAATGCAGTTCACCCGATACGCCTCATCCATGTTTCAGCTATCTCAAGGGATTCGACAGGAGAGAGCAGATCCGTGAAATCTTGAATTCCATGGGGCCTGAAAAATGCGAAGAGGAAATTCTCGATTCTCCTCCCTTTTGTGCCCAGTTTTTGAATGACGTGCTGCCTCGGCTCAATGAGGCTTTCAAAGCCCTCAACCAGGTCCGTGAAGCTCTTTCTACGAAAAAGCCGGCCGAGGTTTATTGCCTTCGTTTAGTCCAAGCCGTGGGTGCGCTCATTCAGCATCCTAAAAACAGTGAGAGTTTAAAGATTCGATTGTCTCGATTGGTCGACCCCGGATGGGTGGATCTTACGGGTTTCACTGAATCTACGCGGGAGTTTTTGACTCGATTTGTCAGTGAATACATTGGAAGCGTGGACCAGTCCATTCTTCGAGAAATATTTGCAGGTCAGTTTGAGCTTCCTATGAACCCTGGTGCAGATCCGAGCCTGTTAGCCATTTTGAATGAATCCGGCCCTGTTTTGCATAAGGTCCTACAATTGATAGCTGGTCAGGCGCGGTCAGCTTCGTTTGAGCGATTCTTGGATCAGTTTAAATCGGATATTAAACCCATGTCCGAGGGCGAATTAATGGAAGTGATGGGCCGGGCTTTTAAAGGTGGGACATCACCTTATTTTAAATCTCTAGACCTGAAGCCGGCAGCCGTTGCGAGCGTCGGGCAGGTCCACTTTGGACAGGCTCGGGCAACCCAACTCGACCGGGGTGAATCGTGGGTTGCTGTTAAATTCTTGAGGCCAGGGGCCAGGGCTAAAGCTGAGCTTGAATTCAATTTTCTCGACCAGAATTTCGGGCAGCCTCAAGATCGAGTAGTCCGAGACCTGATTGACAATTTGAAAGAGTCGATCTTGGCAGAGTTCGATTTTGAAAATGAGAAGATGAATCTTAGGGCTGCTGAAGTTTACACGAAGGTTGGACTAAGAGTTCCGGAGTTGATTGTGGAGTTTGAGTCGATCCCAGACGTCGTTGTAATGACTCGAGCTCCGGGAAAGGCTTTGCACAAGTTAGAAAAAAACTCTAAGAATCTTTGCTCTCTGGGCTATGCGCTCTCTGAAACTCTAAAGATTTGGTTCAAAGAAGCTATTTTCGGGAGTGGTTATTTTCATGCAGATTTACATTCGGGAAACCTAGTTGCGGAAGCGGTCACAGGCCTCCGACTGACTTTGATCGATTTTGGAAGCGCTTATCACTTGAGTCCTTCGATGCAGAAGGGATTTCTTTCTTTGATGATCGGTGTTTCTATTCGGGATAAAAAAATGATCAAAAAAAGTATCGCTCCTCTCTCAAGTGGGCCAGGTGGAGATCTTTCAAGGTTTGAAAGCTTTATAGACCAATTGGATTTAAAAGCGAAGGATCCCGTCTCATTGTTGAATGAAATTATTGTCCGAGCCACCGAGACGGATCACCTGCCCCTTACAAAAGAGTTTGTCATGTTTAATCGAGGAAGGATCCTTTTAGAGCAGCAGATCGACAATGTTTACCGTCAATATTTTCATATGAAGGAAATGGCTGAAGTCAGGCGTCATTCGGATCAAGCTTTGAAACAGATTCAACACGTCAAGCTTTGGGCTGAGGACTATGCAAAGAAACATCTGGAGGAGGAAGTAAGTCGAATTCCATTTTCATTTTACTTGAAGATGGAAATTTCAAGTTCACCTCTGGCAGAAGTTGTAAGATCCGAAGTGAAGAGGAACACGGAGAAGCGCCTTAAAAAAAAGATGGATGAATTTAGCGACCAGCTGGGGTCTTCAGTAAAATACGCTGAAGACAAGGGTATAGTGATGGAAAGCCATGCCGCTATTCAGGAATGTGCTTTATTCAAGCCCGGCGATATTTATAGCCAAGTGCTGAATTCAAAGAATATCAGGACAAAGTTTAGCTGGGTTAAACTCTTCAAAATGCGCTCAGCATTTCTGGCCACCTTTTCAAAAGGGGGATACAACTCTCAGGGGTATGATTTAAAGGGTTACGATCGATTTGGTTTTAGTTTTTCAGGAATTCATAAAAGGACAGGAACCTATTACGACGAAAATGACACTAATCGCGAGGGCTACGATCGGCAGGGTTACAAATTTGGGTACGATCGAAGGGGATATTCCGCTTACGGTCGGAATCGCAACGGATATAGCCATTTGGGATACGACGAAGAAGGTTATGACATCATGGGGTATAATTTCTTGGGCTATGGGAAAAGTGGTTTTGATAAAGAAGGATACGATTTGGCTGGATATGGTCAAGATGGATACAATAGAGCTGGCAAAAACCGCTTGGGGAAGGTTCGAGGTGAGAACCTATTTTGGCCTTTTTGAGTAACCCGGGTCTGAAGGCCCCACGGGTGCCAGGAGATCGGGGCGGGATCCGTGTACGATGATTTGTCAGGGTAAAATTTGGTGTAAATTCTTTAGACAGCTGTAAAAGAATAAATTTCATTTCCGACGTTTTATTAGGCTTAGTAGGACTTGTGTTTATCGTATCTGTCTGATTTCAATAGTATAAATTAATTATATAAAAGTTACATTTTTTGGCACTTTCCTTGCGATGTCAGAGGTTCGAGGAGAAGGCCCCTATATCAGGTCGGCCAGTGAGATATGAATAAGAAAAGAAGTCTAATTGGAATTGGTGCTGTTATCTTCACCCTACTCACTGTTGTTGCTTGTGGGAACAAAGCTTCTTTCGAAGTGGTCTCCTCAACAGAGGCAACGTCTGGTCCAGGTTTTTATTCTATGCCACCTAAAGTGGACATCGCTGTATTTATGTCTACAAGGGGCTCGATGATTTCTGTTTTACCTACTGTAAATCCAGACATTCAGAATTTTTTGTCAATTTTAGATTCAGAAGGCTGGGATTATCATTTTGTGATGACCTCCTTGGATACGCCTCAAACACCCACTCGCATTGCATGTTCAGTCTATGATGGAAACTCAACTAACTGGCAACCGCCCTATCCTGGGGCCTCTCGAGCGAGTTCGTCTGTGGTGAGTAACTATTACTCTTCCGCTTCGAATTATACTAATTATATGAGTGGGTCTGCTTCGAATGGCTTAGAGGCAGGGTTAGACACGATTAATACTTTCTACAAGAGTAGTTTCGGCGTTCAATCTGGATTCTCAAGACCTGATGCTATGAGCGTCATCTTTGTGGTCAGTAATGGGAATGACACTTCAAAAGTAAATTATTGCCCTAGGAATGATGGCTCTATGGCTCCTTGCGAACAAGCGGATACAGCTCATCCTCTTTGTACTGCTAATGCCAACGATCCAACGGGTGGAAGTACTACCTGCGGATCCGATGCTTCGAGCTTGGCTTATTATCAAAGAAATTTATTGGCGGTAAAGTCTAACCTCAAATTCTTTGCTGCGGTACCGGAGTCCGGTGAAGCAACCTGTCTCAATGAAAATGCACAGACGGGAACTCGCTACATGGAAATGGCATCTCGATTAGGTGGAGCTTACTTTGACCTGTGTACTCAGAGTCTAGGAGCAGTCCTCACTGATCTTACTTTAAGTCTTGCAGCTGTGCAGCAATCTTATAAAACACAGGAGCTATTTATCTCTCAGGCTGCGAATCCTAGTACCATCGTGGTGACCAAGGCTATTAACGGAGATCCAGGTAACGTAGTGATCATCCCTCAAAGTACGACCCAAGGTTGGAACTATGAGGGACAAGTAACAAACGTCCCCGTGATCTATTCAGTTGCACCCAATGGAGCTAAGACCTATATGAATACCGCCTCGGGCTATGGGATCCATCTCTATGGAAGTGCCGTGCTCTCCGGGAGTGATACGGCTTCGGTGCAGTATATGCCTGCAGGGGCTAATAACGCGGTTTCGCAATAACCAAAAGGTGGGGACCACCTTTTGGTAACACGAAAGGATTGTCCGGACATCCCCATGAGAAAGTTCTGTTGGCATTGTAATCGCCCACCTTTGGCGTGCTTTTGCGCGCTGGTCCGGCCGTTTGAGTCCTGGGCGGATTTCATGCTCCTCGTCCATCCACGTGAGGTCAGAAGTACGGTGGGCACCGCTTGGATCTTGCGACGCTCGATTTCTAATCTCAAATGGGTTCGGAGCAACGGGCTTGGGATTGATGACAATCAGCCATTTCAGGAGCTCATCGGCTCGCCGGAACACTCTCCTTTGCTTCTATTTCCTGGAGAAAATGCCTTTAACCTCAACCAGGGTTCGCTTGAAGAGTGGGCTCAGCTCGTCCCCCAGGGCAAGCGCCCGCTCTTTGTCGTGATCGATGGAACCTGGACCGAGGCGAAAGTGATGCTACAGAGAAGTCATGTTTTAAAGTCTTTGCCACGGGTGAGTTTTGATGTGAGCAAGGAATCAGAATATGGCTTCAAGAGACAACCTCACCCCTCTTGTCTTTCCAGCGTGGAAGGGGTCCATCGGGTCATTGAACTTCTCGCAAATCGAGGCATGGGTGCTCTTCCTTCAGAGCGCGAACATGATCAGATGTTGCAGATTTTTAAGAGAATGGTGCGAGTGCAGCTCGGTTTCAACGGGTTCCGCAGCCGGCAGGACAGCTGTTCGCCAGGAAAGAACTCAGGGACGTGAAGCACCCCTACCTCAACTCTGCCAGATCCCTTTTTCGGTAGAGCGGCCAAAACCAAATGATGGGGATTACCGTTTCGCCCTTTTGGCTACTCCGCTACTGCAGCGCCCTCTCCTCTTGGATCAGGGGCACCCCAGGTTCTCCCATCCGGGAGTCTCTCTAGCGCGTGGACCTTTGCGAGGCTGTTGACTTCATCTAGCTCATAACCCATCGTTTTCAGCTTGGAGAGGGTCTCAAATCCGATAGCATTCTTCTCTACCTTGACATCGGTCGGTCTCCATTGCTGGTGAATCCGGGGGGCTGAGACTGCGTCGGTGAGGGTCATGCCAAACTGAAGGCGATTCAAGAGGGAAAGAAATACTGAGGTAATAATTCTGGGTCCGCCGGCGGCCCCGATAGCTATGCGAACCATCCCCTGGTGGTCTCTGACAATAGTCGGAGACATGGAGCTCAAAGGTCGCTTTTTGGCTGCTATTGAATTGGCTTCGTCTCCGACGAGGCCAAAGAGGTTTGGAACGCCTGGATGGATGCTGAAATCGTCCATTTCGTTATTCATCACAATTCCGGTCCCTGGAGGGACAAAAGCTGAACCGAAATTGTCGTTTACTGTCGTAGTCAACGCGACGGCATTCCCCTCCCGGTCGATGACGGAGAGGTGAGTGGTCTCTAGCTTTTCATTTCCTGCTCCATTCCTCTTTGCATTTCTTGGAATCGTCCCAGCTGCTTCAGGAAGTTGAGCCTTCTTTTTGTTGAAGGTCTTCCAACGGGACACAAGATAGTCGTGGGATAGGAGCGGAGATATCGGAACTTTTACGAACTCAGGATCTCCAAAGTGCGTAGCTCGGTCGGCAAAAGCCAGAGACATTCCGTGGATAATAGCATGAAGTGAGGGCGCGGAAAGATATCCCTCTTCAAACGCACCTTGATGGTCGGCTAGCTCAGCGTAGCGGAGAAGTTGTAGGACTAGGACTCCTCCTGATGACGGCGGAGGCATCGAGACAAGCTCGTATTCTTTATAGTTTTGGTAGAGGGGCCTTCTGAGGCGAGGTTGGTAGCTGCGGAGATCTTCTAACGTCAAAATCCCTCCAGCCTTCTGAATTCCTTGGATCAATTTTTGGGCGACAGGTCCTTCGTAAAACCCAGCAGCCCCTCTTTTAGAGAGGGTTTCAAGAACATGGGCTAGGTCGGGTTGGCGTATCTTTGCTCCGGGGGGGCAAGGGCCAGAAGGGGATGCGATGGCCCCCTGCTGCCCCGTGGCCCCGTCGCAGCCAAAAATTTTCTTCGCTGCCGAGTTCATGGCAGACCATCTGGCCTGCGTCGCAGCTTCGCTGTGGGTCGAAAACCGGTAGCCTTTTTTAGCGAGTTCAATGGGGCGGGATAGGACTTTCTGCCGCGAGAGCTTACCCCATTTTTGAAGAGCAAAGAGAAGCCCAGCGGGGGCCCCGGGAGTTCCTATGGCGAGTGGTCCATCCTGCGCTGCTTTCACATCGGCGATTCCGTTTTTAATAAACATGTCTCGATATGCTTTTCCGGGAGCTGTTTCTCGATAGTCGAGGGTCTCACAGGGACGCGGACCATTCTTGTCGGGGTGGGGACAATAAACTAGAAATCCACCCCCGCCCAGCGAGGCATAGTGGGGGCGGGTGACGGCCATAGCAAACGCCGTTGCTACTGCTGCGTCGACCGCGTTTCCGCCCTGTCTCAGGACCTCGGCTCCCCATTCGGAGGCTTGCCGGTCATCCGAGACGACCATTCCGGCGGTCCCTAGGATCGGTTGAAAACGACCCCGAGTCGCCGCCTCGGGTCCTGTAAGTTCAGCGGACCCGACTTGCAAGGCAAAAAGGGGCAAGAGTACCAAAGAGCTGGCCCGATAGAGTCTCATCTTGTTCATTTAAATCAATGTCGAGTAAACTCAGCTGGACGTCCAGCAAAAAATTCCGCTAGAATTAATTCTATGGAAAATTCAAGCCACTTGCTGTTTGGAGATGATGCGTCAGAATGGTACGTTGCGTTAGGGGAGCGTTGGATCGGGCCGATGAAGGCCTCCGAGATCTATGAACGCATCCAGACCAATCAACTTTCCTGGGCCCACTTCGTCTGGAAAAAAGGGCAATCCGAGTGGAAGCGAATTTGCGATACCAAGGCGTTTCAAGCTGCGGGCCCACACCAACCAGCCAAGGCTGTTCAAAAAGAAGTTCAAAAGACCGTTGTAAGTCATTCCAAGCCGGCTCCACAAGTAGAAGCCGTCCCTCAAAAAATCTGGTTCCTTTATGTGAATGACGCCCAGACTGGACCTTTCTCTGTCGTCGAGGTCAAGCATCTCCTGACGACGGAGAGAATTACATTACAGACGCATGCTTGGACCCAAGGAATGAAAGGCTGGGAACGGGTCGGACAGATAGAACAGTTTCAAGTCGCTGGAGCTAAGCCCTCCGCCAAGCAGACCGCTCTGGCAGATAAGCGTCAAGCCCCTCGTCGTCCGTTGATTGCAAAGATCATGATGACTGACGAACAATCCGTGATTGTTGGAGTCTGCCGTGATATCAGTATCGGAGGTCTGCAGGTGTTGACTGATCGGGTGCCTGGTAAAATGGGAACTCGTTTGAAAATGAATATCAGCACTTCGAGCAACGAATCTGGTACGCCCATCGAACCATTCGTCGCGGAAGGTGTCATCGTGAGATTATTGGAGGATGGGCGTGGATTCAGTTTTAGATTTGAAAAACTCTCAGAGCGAGCAAAGCACTCCATCGAAACCTATTTTGCCTCCGCTTTCTGATCGAAAGATTTATCAAGGCTCGATTCAGCCAAAGAATTTTCCTGGATTACCTAAGAATTGGGTTTCTGAATGGGAAACCTTTGCGGCATCCGATGGTGCGCTTCAGCTTTTTGCAGTGACACATCACTCGGAAGACTGGAAGGGATATCGCGCGCTAGTTGTGTTTCATGGCTTGGGAGAGCATGGGGGGCGCTATCTTCATGTTCCTCACTATGTTCAATCGGCCGTGGATGCGGTGTACTGTCTAGATCACCGAGGACATGGGAGATCAGAAGGTCTTCGGGGCCATGTCGAGCGATTTGAGCTCTATGCGGATGACGCGGCCTTGGCGATTTCTCGATTGGATTCCAGTTTGAGAAAGCGTTTCGGTCATTCCGAAATTCATGTGCTGGGGCATAGCATGGGGGGGCTGATTGCTCTTCGCACTTTATTTAAGCATGCTCAATTGCCGATTCATTCTGTGACGATTTCCGCCCCCCTTCTCGGAGTTCGAGTTCCTGTTCCTTACCTCAAGAAGCTCAGTGCTTATGCACTCTCGCGGATTTGGGGGTCTTTACAAATGGCCACCGATCTTGATGCAAGACTGGTTTCGCATGATCTGGATGTGGTCGAGGCTTATCAGTCTGATCGTTTGGTGCATAAGAAGGTGACACCGAGATTTTTTACGGAACTCCAGGGTGTTCTAGCTGATACGGTCAAGCGCACGGATGGGTTTTCTTACCCACTCCAAATGTTGCTTCCGCTTCAAGATCAGATCGTGGATCCGGATACAGCGTTGGAATTTTTTAGGGCCTTGAAGGTTGCGGATAAATCCCTTAAGACTTATCCGGACTTTTATCATGAGCCCTTTAATGAAATCGGGAAAGAACAAGTTTTTGAGGATTTAATAACATGGATCAAAAATCACCCAGTGAGTTAGTCGCCCTGATTCGTAAACTGAGTTATCGCGAAGGGGATTTTACTCTGTCGTCGGGAAAGAAAAGTTCATTTTACGTCGACCTGAAAGCCACGACACTCCACCCGGAAGGAGTTTTCCGGATCGGAGAGGCCGCCCTGGATTTATTGATGAGGCAGGATTTGAGGGTTCAGGGAGTCGGCGGCCTGACCTTGGGAGCGGATCCTTTAGCCACGGCTATTTCGCTGGCTGCGCGGGTTCGTGGGTTGAGCTGGCCTGCTTTTATCGTGAGAAAAGAGCCCAAGGGGCACGGGACTTCACAGTACATCGAGGGCACCGAAAATCTTCCTCCAGGTGCGCAGGTTCTGGTTTTGGAAGATGTGGTTACGACGGGTGGGTCGAGCATCAAGGCGATCGAGCGTCTTCGTGAAGCTGGGTATCGCCCGATTGCCACGCTCACAGTGGTGGATCGAGAAGAGGGTGGAGCTGAAGCTATTCGTAAGGCTGGGCTTGAGTTTTTTACTTTGACCACGCTTCGGGAGATTCGGGGGCTTTAAAGACCTCGGCGCTGAGTTTCTCTGCGTATTTCGGCATTCCGCCGCGCTTGTTCGCGCGCCTGGCGCTCAACTTCTCTGTGCACTAAAGCATTCTGTGGCTCGTGTTCGTCCCTGAGGCGCTGCTCACGTAGTCTGCGCATTTCATCATTTCGTTGCGCTTGTCTCTGCTGTAGCCTTCGGAGTTCTCCGGGTACTTCAGTAATAGGCATCGGGTGGTAGGGTCTCAGCAATTCGACCTGCCGTTCTAGGTCGCGTTGGTGCTCTCGCCGTAGTTCTAGCTCACGTTGGTGCCGTTCGTGTTCACGTTGTCGTTCTAGTCGAGGGTGCCACACTTGTACAATGGGCGCGCCCCTGAATACACCCCGGTTCAACTCATCCTGAAGAGCCTCCGCGATCGCCCGATCGTTTTCGGGGTTATGCCCATTTTGTCGTTCACGCGGATGAGGTAAGTCTTCTATTCTGTCCCCAGGTGTTGCGTCCAAAGAAGTGAGAACCGGCGCGTTCAGTCGTTTTAGCTGGGCCTTAATGAGTTTTTCGCCTTTGCTAGAAAAAGGTCTCAAGAAAGACCAGCACCCCGCTTTTCTCTTGGATCTTAGAAAGATGAGCTCGTTTTGAAGGAGCTCAATTTTCTGGTCACGGTCTAAGATTTCTTCGTCAACCTCTCGAAGCCAATGCTTTGTCGAGGTTCCGGCGGCCAAGGGCCATAAGTTGTTCTCATTCAATCGATCCTTGAGTAATCCGAGGACTTCCTTCCTAGCATCCTTTGCGACCTTTTGCTCGAAAGCCAGCTCGAGCTGGCGGCGGAAAATCAAGCAGTGGTAGCGCTTTGAAAAGCCAGGTCTGAATTCCCAGTATTGCCTGCTATGTTGTAGAACATGTTCATGAGTCGCTTCTTTTGATCTAAGGGGCTTCAGGCACAAATAGCAAAAATGTCGATCACAGTAAGGGCAATTCGCGGCATTACACCCTCCGATCTGACTATCTAGAGTTAGCCCACATTCGAAGTGAGGACATTTGAGATTGAGTGCCTCCTGGAGTCGAAGAGCCAAAGAAGCGTGTCTCGTAGTTTCAGCTTTTGGCTGAGAGGGTTCTGAAGCCGAAGCGGAAGCTTTTTGAATCCGAGTGGCCAGAGCCTCTCGTTGTTCTTGCGTAAATAAAGGTAGAACGTTCTGAAATGGAATGTGCTCTGGACACTCTCGTGTGGAGCACTTAAAGCCACGATCTCGAAGTTGTAGAACGTTCGTTATAGCGAGAGATTGATTATAAAGGCAATCTGAGTGGATGCGATGATCGCGATAACAGGCTCCAACTGAAGCTTCTCCTTCGATACTTTCTAGGCAAACTGGGCAAGTGGGGGCCGCTTCTTCAACCTCTGGACTGACTTCTTCTGGCGAATTAGGGAGTGGTGTCGCTACGGTGTCAGATTCAGAAAAAGATGTGGAATCTGAATTGCTTTCGGTGGCGCTCGACAGCAAAGAAGGTGGTTCTGGGGGCTTTGAAGCCCTCACACTGCCAAAACTGGAATAAGCCATCGCGGGCTTTAGGGGCAAAATGATTAGCGCCATCCACACAGATAAGAAAAAAGCTCTTTTCATAAGAAGGCTATTTATACTTTAAAAATATAATGATTCTAGCGAAAATTGGATTTCTCTGCACGTTTTAGCGCCCCTAGATTCGGATCACTGTATCCTGGGGGGGCTGAGCTTGATCCAGCACCGGATAATCTACTGTAAAATGCAGTCCTCGGCTTTCCTTACGAAGAAGTGCAGACTCTACGATGAGATCTGCTACGGTCAAAAGATTTCTCAGTTCGATTAAATCTTTGGTCAATAAGAAATCCCAGTAGTAGGCATTGACCTCGTCTTTCAGTAACCCCAGTCTCCGCTGAGCTCTTTCAAGTCTTCGATTGCTGCGGACAATTCCAACGTAATTCCACATGAGATGGCGGATCTCGAGCCAGTTTGCTGCGATGTCGATTTGTTCCTCGAGCTCAACCGCATGGCCCGTATCCCACTCGGGGAGATGAGTAAACCAATCTGGATAGACGGTCTTTGTTTTACGACAGGTTTTCAAATAGGGCTGAGCGTGTTCTACTGCGCGATGAGCAAATACCACTGCTTCCAATAAGGAATTGGAGGCCAATCGATTGGCGCCATGAAGTCCTGTGGAGGCCACTTCGCCCACGGCATAGAGGCCTCGGATGGAAGTATGTGCGTGCTCATCGACCTGAACTCCACCGCAAGTGTAGTGGGCGGCCGGAACTACAGGGATGGGCTGTTGAGTGATGTCGATCCCATACTTCAGGCAGATTTCATAAATATTCGGGAATTTCTTTTTAAGCTCGTCCTTGGGGATCGGGGAGCAGTCCAGAAGGACGTGCTTATCTCCTGAACGTTTCATTTCAACGTCTATGGCGCGAGCGACAATATCTCTCGGGGCTAAGGAGCCCATGGGATGATGCCTGCTCATGAATTCTTCGCCCGAGTGGGTTCTCAGGATTGCACCTTCGCCTCGGAGAGCTTCTGAAATTAAGAAGGTTCGTGCAGTGGGGTGGTAGAGGCAAGTGGGGTGAAACTGCATGAACTCGAGATTTGAAACCTCGGCCCCTGCTCGGTAGGCGATGGCAATTCCATCTCCGGTAGAGGTATCTGGATTGGATGTATAGAGGTAGACCTTTCCAGCTCCTCCCGTGGCAAGAACGGTGACGTCGGCAGCAAGGGTGATGACTTGCCCGGTCTTGATATTCAGAACGTAGGCACCCAGACATTTTTCAGGCTTTTTGCCGCGTTTTTTGAGCTTTCCTTCTGTAATTAAATCGATAGCAATGTGGTGCTCTAAAACTTGAATATTGGAATTTTTTGCAATCTGGTCGAGCAAGGCTCTCTCGATGGCCCATCCTGTGAGATCGTCCGCGTGCAGGATGCGTCTGCGACCGTGGCCACCTTCGCGGTGCAGGTCAAAAACCTCGGTAGGGTCGGTGGGGGTGATGCCCTTTTCGTCCGGGCCAGCTTTGGTAAATTCAACTCCTAGATCAATCAGCTCTTGCACCCGGGCAGGACCTTCATGGACGCAGATATCTACGATCTCCTCGTGGCAAAGGCCTGCGCCCGCCACCAAAGTGTCGTGCTTGTGCTCTTCGAAGCTGTCCTGTTTGGACCACACCGAGGCGATTCCGCCTTGGGCATATCGGGTGGATCCTTCTGCTCGATCGGCCTTGCAGACTAGGGTGACGTGGCTTTCTTTAGCAAATTTTAGGGCAGCGCTGAGACCAGCAATCCCTGTTCCGAGAATGAGAACCTGAGAATTAAAGACGGTTACCATAGTGAACTCGATCCTTTTGTCACTCAAAACTATAACCCGATGCGCCATAGAAAAGAAAGAATTTCATCGCGCAGAGGAAGACCCCGCCCTTCAGTGCGGGGGTGATCGCGCACAGGCCCCGGCCTATCGGATGCGAGGCGCCCTAGGAAACAAAATACACCGAAAGGCCCGGCGGGGAGCCGAGTGCTCCAAATTCACTCCGTCCAAGTCCGGTGACCGAATGGGCTCATTTTTGATCTCATGTGTGCTCACATTAAATTTTGTCGCTTTCACCAGCCCGTCACACCAGAGAGTAAGATCTAGATCGTCAGGGACTGGTTCGGTGGTGGGAGCTTTGTCGATGGCTTCCATCAGCTCCCTACACTCAGACGTGTAGGGAAGCCTGAGGCCCAGCCTTTGGCAGGTGGCTTGGGCAACGGTAAAATAGACTTTCAGGGGCTGGTTTCTTCGCCCTCGAACAACGGGGTACCAGGTGATTTTAGAATCTTTGAGCTGCCAAACCTTTTGGTTGTGGCCGTCTGTAGTCATCATGGAATGGAGTCGATCTTCCAGGTCCATCCTTCGGAGGAATGGATTTACGGACTCGCTGGAACTCGCCGATGTGGAAGTTGAACCAGAAGTCGTCGACACCGCCCCGGAAGATTTGGAGCTCGAAAATTCTGAGGATTCAGTGAGGGACTGGCTCGAATAGGACTTAGGCAGCGAATCTTCTTGGCCGGGCCATGCAAAAGAAAGGACTGAAAAGTAGCTGAATAGAACAAAAAACATAAATCTTAATTCTTTATGGTACGCTTGAATTCAAATAACGACTTTAAGAACCTATAACATTGACACACATGGAAAAGAAAAGAATTCATCGCCCTGCGGGGTTAGCAGGGGGCCCACAAGGATTTATGAGTCTGGCGAGCACTCCTACCACGGAGAAGTTCGAACGGGCGGTAGCGGAAATGAATGCTTCAGCCCTCCTGAATAACTTTCGGTGTATCATGGAATCCGTGCCCGACCACGAGATCTTGCCCATGGTCAAGGCGAATGCCTATGGTCACGGCCTAGAGTGGGCGGGACGGGAGCTGATGCGTTCTCCTCAGCTCTATGGGTTCGGAGTAGCGACTTTAGTAGAAGGAGCTGAGCTCAGGTCAGCACTGGGGGCCCAGGGACGGAAAGTTCCGATTATCGTCTTTTCTGAGTCGTCCCCTTGGTCGGATGAAATCGGGTCTTTTTGCGAAGCAAATGGACTCACTACCGTGATTTATTCCGAGGAAGATTGGGCTCGTTTTCTCAAGGGTGGGTGGAATAGAAAAATTCCTTATGAACTTCAATTCAACACCGGCATGAATCGGCTCGGATTTTCGCCTTCCTATGCCCGCACCCTGGCTCGGCAACTTAAGAACAAGGCTCAAGAGCAGCCCACGGGAGTTTTTAGTCACCTGGCGATCAGTGAAGTGCCCGATGCAAAGCTGACTCTTTCTCAAGTTGAAAAATTCAAAGCCATTCGAAGAGAGCTTGCCGAGGCGCTTCCCACGGCTCGGTTTCATATGGCCAATAGCGGTGGAATTTGGAACCACAAGAGCTTAGGCCTTCAAGGTTGGACGGATGTCGTCAGGCCGGGTCTTTCACTTTATGGTGTTCCTCCTTGGCCCAATGCGCCCGAACGAGGGCTCAAGCCCGTGATGACGCTCAAAGCACGGGTTATGGCGGTTCATCGTTTAAAGGCAGGAGATACCGTGGGATATGGAGCCACCTATCGCGTGACCGGAAATCAACCAGTGTATGTCGCTATCGTCGGCGCTGGTTATGCAGATGGGATTAAGCGCTCATTGAGCAATCAAGGTCATGCATGGCTGGATGGGCGTAGTACACGATTCCTCGGAATTGTGAGCATGGATCTTTGCGCCGTGCAGGCTACGGCTGAGACAAAAGTGGGTTCTTGGGTTGAATTTTTAGGGCCCCATGTCGACCCATGGGGACAGGCCAAGGCGGCTGGAACTATTCCGTATGAATTGCTAACGGGGGTATCCCCCAGGGTGAAACGCAACTCCAGGTAATGACTTTGGGGCGCGTGGGGGGCACTTAACGCGCCCCAAAGTCATTACCTGGAGCTCGTCCACGAAAGGATGAATTGGTTTCTATGACTCCTCAAATTGATAGTCCTTTGGATTCTTCTACAGCGATCCGGTTAGAGAACCTTCATAAAACATTTCATGATCAAGAGCATGTACTCCGAGGGGTTACGATGGGTTTTCCCACGGGTAAGCTCACCTATATTCTTGGGTCATCGGGGGCAGGAAAATCCGTTCTCTTAAAACACATCTTGGGCCTCTTACGGCCGGATGAGGGAAAAGTATGGGTCCACGGGCAGGACCTTGGCCAACTTTCTAATCGAGGCTTAACGCATCTGAGATTACAGTTTGGGATGTTATTTCAAAATTCTGCCCTCTTTGATGACATGACAGTCTACGAAAACGTTGCATTTCCCCTTCGAGAGCACACGGATCTTCCGGAGGGCGAGATCGAAAAGAAGGTCGGAAAAGCTCTTAATATTTTAGGAATGAGGGGGGGCTGGGATAAATTCCCCAACGAGCTTTCTGGAGGAATGCGAAAGAGGGTAGGGCTTGCTCGCGCGATTATTCGAGAGCCTTCCATTCTCTTGTACGATGAGCCGACCACGGGCCTGGATCCGGTAACGAGAACCACGGTGGATGAGTTGATTGAAACCCTAAAGAGAGAGCTTCGGCTGACGTCAATCGTGATCAGTCATGATATTCCTTCCGCACTTTTGGTCGCAGACTTGATTGCTTTTCTCCATCAGGGGCAGATCGTATTTTTTGGGACGCCGTCGGAGTTTCGTGTTTCGAGTCATCCTGCCATTCAAGATTTTCTCAATGCAGAGCGTCGTGCTGTGCGCGCCTTTAATGATTAGCGCTTAGTTTTTGAATTCTGGAAATAGTGCGGCTATTCTATTCACTATGGCGATGGATCAATGGCTTGTGCGGACTTCTCAGAACTGGATACATGGCCCGTACCCGAAGGAAAAAATTCGGGAGATGGTCCTTCAAGGAGAGCTGACCTTGGAGGATGAGGTCTGTGAGGCCAATGGAATCTGGATCTATCTTCATGAAACCAAGCTCTTGAGGGAACATCTGGGAGTCGTTCCGCCCGCCGGGTCAGGATCAGATGACGTGACTGAGACTCATCTGAACGACGATCAGGATGTCACTGATCCAAACTTAAGTCTATTGCCCCCTTCTTCGGTGCCCCCGGGCTCTAAATCTGCTTCAGGGGATGTAGGGGAGTTAGATGACTCGCAGGATGGGGATGTCACTCTGCCCGAGAAGCCCAGCTATTTGAAGGTCGTGATTGTGGGGGCCGTTTTGCTTTTTGCGATCCTTTTAGGGGTGGTGCTGGTTCGGTTTGTTCAGTTTTAGAAGGCTCAGCTAGCGCCTGGGATCAATGTAATAGATATCTTTTAGGATTTCGCTTGGGGGTACCAATCCAGCCTTAGCGCAGGGTGTCTTGCCGTTGAGGATATCCATGATTTGCTGCTTGCGATAGTGAAGCTCCGAGCGCCAGACCGGATGCTCAACTTCCACCCACAGGACGGAGTCCCGAACGCGCACGGCACGGGAGTGCTTGGCGATCAGATGCCCTACCGCGATTTCCCAACGACCCAAGGCCTCTGCCTCCGCCAGGCGTTTGGAGAAGCTAGGATGGTTTTTCTGGGCTTTTTTAATAATGTCCACTAGGCTAGTGAGCCGCATCTAGCTATTTTATTCTCAAGAGGGCGAATGGGCTATTCATTTTTAAAGCAATTTTTTTTGGGTAAGCAATCCTGGGCATCGAAGCTCCTTCTGGCTGTTGTCCTGGGGCTGGGCTTTGTAGGGTGTGGGTATACCTTTCAAAATTCAAAAAATCCGCTCTATCTTAAGGAAGGTGTTCAGAAAATCTACCTCCAGCCCATGGTCAATAACAGCTACAAGCCTGGTATTGAGAACGTTCTTTACAATAATCTGGTGAGGACCCTTTCGATCCACCAGCGGGTGACCCTGGTTTCTAGCAAAGACGATGCGGACGCTGTGCTCTCGGGTACGATTGATTGGGCCGGGTATGGGACCAGCGCTAACTCCTCGGTGGCAGGTTTGAGGCCTATTCCTCTCGGTGTGGGGCTACCTACAGCGGGTTTTCCGGTCGCTACGGAGTATATGGCCAGCCTGTCTTGTAACTTTGTTCTGACCCGGACGAAATCCAAAAAGGGAAAAAAGAGTGTGGTTTGGGCCTCGAGTTTTTCGAGGGCCAAGCCCTTCCCAGCGGCCAATCAGCTAGGTGTTCCTGGAACTACCTCTGCGTTGATCAACGATAGCGAATTTGACCGGGCAATCTCGGACCTCTCCCGCAGTATGATGGACGATGTTCACGAGTCCATGGTAGGGATGTTCTAACTCTATGCCAAAACTGGAACTCAAAGCCGTCCAAAGAGAACTCGAGCAGGGAGTACTTTGGCCTTTTTACTGGGTCTATGGACCCGAAAAACTCAAATCACGGGAACTTCTAAAAAGAATTCGAACGGCCGTTCTAGGCTCAGATGCAGAAGGGGCTTCTGGATGGGGATGGGGCGAAGAAATCTTAGAGGGAACTGAGGTCGACTCTGCCCACGTCGTAGACGCTGCTCGTAGCCTTTCGCTCGGGCAATCCGTTCGGCTTGTGATTGTGAGGGATGCGCACGCTTTGAAAAATCCCGAGCAGCTGTCTGAGCTTTTTGGACCTGCACAAAAACTCTCAGAGCTCACGAGCGTCTGTGTTTGCCTCTCTAAGGATTTGGATGCACGTAAAAAATTTTCAAAAACGCTGATCGATAAGGCGGCTGTCATTCCGTGCGAAGAGGTCGTTGAGGCGCAGCGGGAGTCTTGGATTCAATACCTGGCTAAGCGTCGCAATATGGATCTCAATGCCGCTATTGTGACCAAGCTGTACGCTTTGGATCCTTGGTCCCTGGATATTGTGGAACAGGAGCTGGAAAAGTATTCGATCGCCGGCTTGACGAGCGAAGTGATTTTAGAGGATCCTGCAGCCTTTGGGGGAGCGGACCATTTCTTGGAGAAGTTCTTTCGTAGGGATTTGCAAGCTGCTCTTCCCGAGGTGAGTCGTTTTGCGGAGAGCCCCGAGGATTCACTGCCATTGCTGGGATTGCTAGGGTGGAATGTTCGGCAATTGGCGATTTTGTTGTCTGATCAAGTGAACGGCACTCGTTATTCTAAGTTGAATCCCTATGTCGTGGAGCGGTTTCGTAAGTGGAGTGGCAAGTGGACTCTTCGTGAGGTTTTGGAGCTTCAGAAGGATCTTTCGGAGATCGATTGGAGTATGAAGCAGACTCCGTTGTTGCCTTTGGGGCTGTGGGGGCGGCTGGTGGGCAAGTATTGTTGTCTTTGAGGTGGGGGCAGGGATGTCTCTAATTAGGACTAGTCCTTGTTCAGTACTCGTTCTTGTTCAGTACTAGTCCTTGTTCAGTACTAGTCCTTGCTCGGAGCACGGGGCACAGAGCACAAAGCTCGCTGGCTCGTAGAACTAGTCCTAGTCCAGTTCGAAGTTCAGAGTTTTTCATTTCTGATTTCTTTACTGTGACTAGAGCTTGATCTACGAGCCAGCGAGCTTTGTGCTCTGTGCCTCGTGCTCCGAGCTAGGCCTTGTGCTGATTTGTAGCAGATTACTTAGCTGCTGTTCCAAGGGCCGCTGGCAGCGTCTTCTTGGTGAACAAGGTGAGACGGCTGATCTTGCGGGCTGCTCTTCCTTTTGGAATTGCGCCTTTGCTTGCAGCTTTCGAGAGGGCTTTTACAGCTTTGATGTAGGCTGCTTTAGCTTGGTTGACATCTTTACCCTTGATGGATTCGAGGGCTGTACGAAGAGCGGTGCGGGTGCTGCTTCGGACGATGGTGTTTTGATCCTGTCGGGTGATTGCCTGACGGGCGCGTTTTGTCGCGGTTTTTGTATTTGCCATTGTGGCTTCCTTTCATCACCGGCTGGGCCGGTTCGCCGGGCAAGGTATCTAAAATTGTCGGATAATTCAAGGTCGAAAAGCAGCTTAAGTTTTTTAATTGAGGGATTTGAGGATCTCTTTTGCCTTTTCTAGGCCTGGATCTGAGACTTCTGCTTTTTTAAGATAATCCTGGAAGGCTTGGATTGCTCCCTTTTTTTGGATGGGGTCATGGCTCTTCTCGTAGAGGCGAAGGTAGGCTAGGCCCTTGTTTCCATAGACTTGAGGGGGGAGCGCTGGAAATTTTTGAGTGTATTTGTCGTAGTAGCTTTTGCTTTCTTCTAAAAAGCCGGCGTTCAGGAGGCGTGTACCCACTTGATCGAGGGAGATGACAAAATGCCTCCACATCCAGTTTTCCCAGGAGACGGGGTTTGCTTTTTGGAGTTCTTCTAGAGATTCAATCTGAGCGATAGATTGTTCGCTTGCGGAAAGCAGCGCTGCTAGGGGTGGTTCTATTTCTTTTTTGTAAATTCTTTGAGTGAGTCCGTTTGGAATTGCGTCGAACTTGGATAGGTCCCCTTCGTCGTTAGGTAGGTCCGGGGTGACGTAAATTGGGGTTTGTTTAGCTTTGGCGAAGTTGGCTTCTAGGAAAGCTCCTAGACTGGGTTCGATGGGGACTTGGATTTGGGGAAGTTCGCTGAGCATTCTTTTTCTGGCCCAGGAGGTGCTGATTTTTCTTTGCCCCAAGAGAGTTACGTCGGGTCTATAATTTTCACATTCTTGAAGGTAGATCGCCGTATTTGAGGGGCTATCTCCGGCAGTGAGTAGAATGCTATTGGGTTCGACGGCGTCTAGGATCTTCTTTCCATAGGTTTCAAAGATCCTATTTTTGCTTTGATCTTGAGCTTTGAAGTGGATGCCGATTTGAATTGCTACCAGCAACAGGGCCCCTGAGGCAAGGATGGGGCCGGGTCTACCGGGAAGAGATTTTTTTTGCTCCACGACGCGCCAGCCTCGATACAGGAGCGAGGCTCCGATGCCACACCAAGAAAAAAAGAGGAGATCAGGTTGCATCCAAAACCGCTCGAGCATAACTCTAAAGATGGTGTCAGTAAATGAACCTTGCGCCAGGTAGTGGAAGAATAAGACGTAGATCAAGAAGAGGGCGAAGCAAAGCTTGCCAAAGCCGGATTTATTGTTATTTTTTATGGAATATTTTATGCCTACACAGGCCAGCAATACTCCAATCCAGAGGGACTGTGAGCAGATATGCTCTAAGTAATAACCCAGGCGCACCAGGTAGTTGCTTTCTGTGTTTTGTCCCGCAAATAGTCCGAGTGTGCCGTAGTCTTTTCTTAAGACGTGCCAAAGAAAGCCAGCTGGGGTCTCAAAATCTCCCCAAACGGTGTTCAGGTGATTTCCTGTAGGAGCATAAGCCCAAATCACGGGGAGACAGAGGTAGGGGAGGAGACCCAGGAGTGGGAGGCCGAGGAGTTGCCAGAGAAGTCTCTGATTGGATTTTAGGTGGGTTCTGAAGGTCAGGAGCTGGAACAGGAAAAGTGGAGCGGTGAAGGCAATGGATGTGTGATGGTTCGAAAATGCAAGGCCCATAAAGAGAGCGGAGAATTTAAGGGAACGAAGCCGTCGTTCCGTCGTGTTTTCTACGATGAGAGAATCCAGCGCAAGCCAGAGAAACGAGACGGTCAATAGGTTATTCAGAGCGAAAACTTCAGCTGTGGTTGAATAACTCCAGACCAGAGGTGAGAAGGCAAAGAGGCCTGCGGAAAGGATACCAGCCAGGAGGCTCCCGCTCCATTTTCTGACAAAGAGTAGAAGAACTGCGGCGGTCAGGGAGCTGCAAAGGGCCGAAAAAAGGTTCACTCGCCAAGCAAAGGCGCCTAGCGGGAGTAAGTGGGTAAAGGTCTTGGCTAGGAGGAAATACAGTGGGTATCCGGGGGGGTGAGCTATGCCGTTCTTAAAAAGAACCGCAATAAACTCTCCGCTATCGCCCCCTCCAACCGTGGGTTGGAGAGTCCGCAGGTAGACCATAAAAGAGATGAGGCCGACGCTCAGGGCGACCCAGGGGACCCACGGTTTTTCTACTTGCTCCCGGCTCTGCCATTCCTCGGTCTCGGTTTTTAGCAGATCTCGTTCACGGCTGAGCCTTTGTCTGGACTCTTTGGACATGAATAAAATTATAGAGTGTCAATTGTGGATCTGCAACTGTCGGCCAAACGGCTAACGCCACTGTCCCTGCCCATTCAATTGAGGGATGGAGCTGCCGGGCGTGGTGGGCCGATTATAGAACTGTTGATAGACCGGGTTGGATGGATCAGTGGAGGACTGAGGGAGTCTAGGATGTCGTTCCTCAGCCGATTTTGGCGGTGAATTGAGGTTCTGAGTGGGTTCGCTTGAACGTGTTGTCGCGCAGCCCATGAAAATAGAGGTCAATACTAAAAGAATTCCCAGTTTTGCCATAGACTTCACTTACATGAGTTCCTACGCTCGCGCAATCCGGAGAAACTCAGGGGGGGCCTAGTTTCTATAAAGTTCGGTGTTTTCAAAAGAGTAAGACCCCACATCTTTTGAATTAAACTTTAAAACCATTTTTGTTGGTAGATAGTTCACCGGATCAAGGTCAAGATCTAACTCGGAAAATCCGCGTGGAATCGAGATCGTGACACTCTTTTTGCGGTCGAATAGATCCGCAAAGGAGTCAAACTGCGCTCGGTTGGATCGATAAATAAAATAGGCCAAAGTGCCGTATTTTTCTTCCAAGTCAAAAATGGACTGAGAGGGCTCCAGAGTGACTGCATCAGATCCCTCTGCATAGGGTTTATATCTGACCTGACAAGCTTTTCCGTCGGCCAAGGTCACGCCCCCTGTTTTAGCTTCTCTAGCGTAGGGAAGGTGTCTCTTGATCAGCTGAGATAAGAAGTCAAAACCGGCACGATTCAAAGTCAGGATTTCGTCTTCAATCATTTTTGGATGGAGAATATTCATTTTGTCGCCGATAATAAGTGCGGCGGCGTTCCTTGCGAAGGAACCAAAGAAATTAGCTTCTCCTAGGGTGATTTCCGCTTCCTGACCGCCACTGTAAGTGACTGTCATTCCGTTATTTCTAATTCCTGTGCTGCCCTCATCGATGTATTTAATTCTGATTTGATTGTTCTTCTTGTTGGTGATTTCCATTTTTTCGTTGCGGCTCACCTCACCTTTTTCATTCCATTCCTTTTTTGTGACGGTAGTCTTGTAGCCGGAAAGCGGTTGATAGCGAGAAATAAAGTTTTCTAAGCACTGTATGGCTTGGGGTTCGCTTAAGCTTGCCGCATGAGCTTGAATAGGAAGCACCCAGCTCATAGGCAATGCGAGTGAAAGCAATAAAACCCTTGAAACGGCTGAATTGAACATAGCGGGTGATATACCATACTGGTTAGGTGTGGTAAATGATGTATATATAAGAATCTAAGTGTATGTAATTACTGAGGCAAATTCCCTTTTCTCCCGTCACGATCGAAGTTTCACAGACTCCCAGCTGGGGCCTGGCTTCGTCATTCTTTAGTTCTTCAATTCTTGTGAGAGCATTCATGTTTCACCTCTGAATTGATCAAATAGAATTTCGACTGTAAAATCGAGTGATGACCCGAACTCACTGGATCGTCGTCGGTGCCTTAATTTGCGTCAACCAAGCCGCCCGTGCGGAGGATCCCAAGAACCTACGTATGCCTTGACTTCCTAGTAAATAACATATCTAATATGTCTTATGCGAACGTCAATGAGCATACCCACCGACCTGTTAAAGGAAGCAGTTGAACTCAGCGGAGCATCATCGCAAACCATGGCGGTCGTTCTTGGCCTTCAGGAACTCATCCGAAAGAAGCGTTTGGAGAAACTAGCCTCTTACAGAGGTTCCGGCGTCATCCAGCTAGATAAAAAAACACAAAAAAACATGCGAAAAAGATGACACGTATTTTAATTGATACTTCTGTTTGGATTGAGTTCTTTAGCTCGAAACCTAGTGTGTCCAAACAACTTCTAGATCGTCTAACCCAACATATTCTTGAAGGAGAGGTTGCGATTATAGAGCCTATTCGGGTGGAGCTTCTTTCGGGGGTCATTCGATCATCTGCCAAAGCTGAGGTTGCCCGGCTGCTAGGCTCTTTAGAGAAAGTTGACCTTGATTGGAATAGTAAGGAAAATTGGGACAAGCTTATTGAACTTTCTTCTGTTGCTCACGCTCATAAGTGCTCTGTTCCAGGGGTCGTTGATAGAATGATTTTGCTATCTGCCAAAGAAGCTTCGGTAACTCTCTTGACAAAGGATCGGTTGCTTGGAAAGCTCGCGGCAATATTAGAAGTTGAAATTTTTGAGCAATAAACCCTCTGGAAGTTAGCGTTTTCTACCAAGATGTGAAGAAAGTTTACCCTATAGTAGAGATTCCTGCAGACGTCTAATAACTAATATTACATATTGAAGGGACAAAATTAGCGAGTTATGGCTGCAATTCCAAAAAACCCAGTTTTGCCATTCGCTTAAAATCAGAATCCAAAGTCCAAAGCTTCGCTTTATGCTCTGTGGCTATCGCGGCTATCAATAAGTCAGCCACTCCAAATCGCTGCCCGTTGTTTAGCCCTACTTCAATCCACTCTTCCACCTTTTTCCAGGTGGCTTCGTCAGGATAAAATCTAGGAAGAGCGGAAAGAACTCGCTTCAGTTTCGCCATTTCGGACTTTCTCGCGCCTGAAAGAATTTCCAACCACACCAAACTTGGCAGCGCAACTTGATCTTGATCAAGAAGCTCATGTAAGACCCTCTGTACCGGGCTTTCTTTTGCCTTAAAATACTCGATCCAAACGGAGGTATCTATGAAGATCATCTGCGGGACTTCTTGCGTCTTCTCGATTGAGCAAGATCAATTTCAAGATGGATGGCTCCTGCAAGGTTCTTTAGTTCTTCAATTCTCTTACGCCGAATGAGCTCTTGAAGAGATAGTACTATTGTATCTGTTTTTGATTTAAAGCCTAATAGCTTTCTCGCTTCTTCTATGAGTTCTTCGGGGATATCAATGGTTGTGCGCATATAAATGATCCTATTTCATATGCTTATAGATGTCAAATTGCCTATTATTAAGATGCCAGACCTCACAAGCTATGGCTGTGGCCATCGCGGCTATCACCTTGCAAACCACAAACATCCTGCATTTTGCAAATTGCAGGAGCAAAGTACTCTCCGGCCCACCGATTGCACGCGTTCACCCGAATGGGGGCGTTCGAATCTGAATGGATAGTTGCTGATCAAAGGGGTGCATTCGCCATGGGGACGCTCGAGGGCGTTCGTACGCGAAAGTACCATGGCTTTTTCATGGGGGTTGCAGGACGCACGGAAACTGCCTACCTCGCCGATCTGGAAATCGTCTGCAACGGAATTGCCCTTTGGCCTCACTTCTATGCAGGTCCGGAGGGAGCCGTCTACTTTCCGGATCCAAGTGAACAAGGGGTCAAGGGACAAGCTAAAATCTTAGAGGACGGCAGCCCGCATTGGAAGTGGCGGCTGCCTGGAGGCGTTCTGAGCTTTTCGGTGCGCGCCTTAGCTCCGGGAGGAATCCGATTGGAATTTCAGTGGCAAGCTCCAAAGTCAAGGACTCCAAAAAATGCAACCCTGCGAATCCGAGGTTTTTTTGCCATGAGGAATCTCCACGCCCTCGGGGGTGAGACTTGGGAATGGCATTTTTCTTCGTCAGGCGAAAAGGAGCGGGCGCTTGTGGTCTGTCCTAATGGAACGGAGGTCTATCAGTACCTCCGAGGGAACTGGAATTGGCTGCCAGAGCCGCAGTGGAACCAAAATTTTCATTACCTCAAGGAAGCCGAAAGGGGTTACGCCGCTAACGAGAATCTCTATTCGGCAGGGCAATTGGAAGTCCTGCTCGCTCCTGGCGAAGTTTGCGATTGGAGCATGGCCCTGGATGAGAACGACTTGGGAAGTACTTACAATTACATACCTCCTCGGGTGGTGACACGATTGGAAGACTTCGTCCTCACACGGCCGGCAGGAATCGTTGCTGGGTTTCCCTGGTTTGGTGAGTGGGGTCGTGACACTTTTGTCACTTTGCCAGGCTTGGTGGGGGCGGTTCTCAAAGACAATGGTGAGGGAACTTCTTTTGGATCTATTGGGGGATTGGAGTCCTGGATTTATGAAATTCTTCATCGCTGGGGGAGCTGGATTGATCGCTCGGGGATGTTGCCCAATCTGATAGAAAAGGATGGAGAATGTCAGTGGCAATCGTGCGATGCTACCTTGTGGTGGTGCCACTCACTGGCTTCTCTTTGGGCCTATTCTCTCTGTCCTCCCTATCCTTTTGCGGAGCTTCGTCTAGACTTTAGTGGCCTCCTCTCTAGAGCGATAGCATCGATACGAGAGAGCAGACACTTATTCCTTAAAGAATCACCAGAAGGGCTTTTGGAGGTGACGGCTCCCCACACCAGTTGGATGGATGCGCAGGTCAAGGGTGTTCCTGTCACACCTCGAACTGGGTTTTTACCTGAAATCAATGCGCTGTGGTTTGAGGCGCGTTGCTTGCATGGGCTCTGGTCAGAAAATGGAACAGGGACTGAGGTGAAAAACCTGGGTAACCGAGTTCTTCAGTGTCAGGAACGAGGTCGCCCCAATCGGATTTTTATGCACAGTCTACCTCTGGCTCCCAGTTTTGTTCTGCAGTCGCATGCATTGGCAGAACAGGAGTTGACGGAGCTTGCAGAGAAATTCTGGACCCCGGTGGGGCTTCGCACGTTGGATCCGCATGATCTTCAGTTTCGAGCACGATGTGTGGGAGATCCGGAACAGCGTGACCTTTCTTATCATCAAGGCCCAGCCTGGGGTTGGCTGGGTGGACAATTTGAAATCGCTCGAGATCGTCTTAGAGGTCGGAGTAAGGAGTCGAAGCACACCATGTTTACAAGAGAGAACTTAGAGGATCTTCCCATTGAGGGACATATTCCAGAATTATTCGATGCTGAGCCCCCCTTTACCCCCCGAGGAGCTCCGGCCCAGGCCTGGAGCCTCGGATGCCTTGAAGAGGCGAAGGCGAGGAGACGAATGCGGGTGGATTCAAAAATCAGCAAAGTCCTGGCCCAGCGATGGATTGGAAGGGGAGAGCGTCAACGCCGAAAACCAGATGAGGTCGGACTATTGTGACGGTTGCAAGATACGTTCGAGTTTTAATGCTGGGTTGGGAATACCCTCCAAGATTTGCGGGGGGACTCGGAAAGGCATGCCAGGGGTTGGCCCAAGCCATGGCCAGACTGGGGGCTCAAGTCACCTTTGTCTTGCCCACTTTTCCTCAGAGAGTTTCCGAACCTCACTTAGAAGTCGTAGGTGCTTGGGAGTGTCTTTTGGAGGCGGGCTGGGAGCCCAAAACGGAATCGCAGGCCTCCTTAGAAAGTCAGCCGGGTCTAAGGGCCGTTCCGGTGGGGGTACAGCTCTTTCCCTATGGGAAGGCCCCTGACGACCGAATTTCAAGAAGTCTTCAGGAAATTCTGGATCGAATGGGAGATCAAGCGCCCCCGACTCCGAGGTCTCGCCGGTCTCTGATCGGGACCACCCCATTTCGAATGCGAAAAATTCCGAAGCAGGCTCCCGTGCTGCCTGTGTCGACTCCTGAAATCTACGGAAGGAACCTTTGGGCCGAGATTGAAAAATATTGCTTTTCGGTGAGGCATCTAGGGGAGTCTCATGAGGTGGATCTGGTTCATGCTCATGATTGGATGACCTTTCCTGCAGCTTTTGAATTTCAAAGAATGACAGGGGTTCCTGTATTTCTTCATGTCCACGCAACAGAATACGATCGGAGCGGGGATCAGCTCAATCAGGAGGTTTTTCGGATCGAGCGGGATGGCTTTCGAAAGGCCGATCATATCTTTGCAGTGAGTCGATATACGGCGGGGATTATTGAGAAGCTTTATGGAATCAATAAACGAAAAATCAGCGTAATTTATAACGCGCCAGAAGGAGAAGTGAGGCCCTATACTCCGACAACCGATGCTGAGGTCGAGGCTAGAAAGCCTCATGTCGTTTTCTTAGGCCGACTCACGTTTCAGAAGGGGCCAGATCATTTCCTAAAAGCAGCAGCCCTGGTGGCCCAAGCTAATGACGAGGCGAAATTTATCCTTTGTGGGACCGGAGATATGATGGAAAAACTCCGGCACCTAGCCCATCGCCTTGGAATTGAGGATCGTGTGCATTTTGCTGGCTTCGTTGATCCCAGGGATGTGGATCAGGTCCTCCAGGCGTCCAGGGTGCTGGTGATGCCAAGTGTTTCTGAGCCTTTCGGATTAGTTGCGCTGGAGGCAATTCGTTGCGGAATGCCTGTCATTCTCTCAAAACAATCAGGGGTCCGTGAAGTACTCAATCGGACTCTGCAGGTCGATTTCTGGGATCACGAAAAGCTTGCGGATCAGATCTTGGCGGCATTGCGGTTGCCTGAACTCTCTAGGCAATTGGTCGAAGAAGGAAGTGGCGAGCTCTCCCAGCTCAGTTGGGAGAAATCCGGACAGAGAGTTTTGGCATCCTATCGACAACTTCTCGGCAGTACTTTTGCCCTATCTATTGGGGGAAGTCATGGCCATTGATATTTGCTTTTACTTCCAAGTTCACCAACCTTGGAGGTTAAGGCATTACCGTTTTCTAGAAGTGGGACGAAGCAGCGTCTACTTTGATGAAGAAAAGAATGCCCAAATTCTGAGAAAAGTTGCAGATAAGTGTTATTTACCGATGAATAACCTTCTGCACGAGCTCTTAACTCAGTATGAAGGTCGATTCAAAGTATCGTTTTCGATTTCAGGCACGGCAATCCAACAAATGGAGAGTTACGCCCCAGATGTTTTGGCATCGTTTAAGAGAGTTTTTGAAACCGGCTATGCAGAGCTTCTTTCTGAAACCTCCCACCACTCCTTAGCGGCCCTCTACAGTCCGAGTGAGTTCAAAGCACAGGTGGCTTTACACCGGGAGCTAGCTACAAAACATCTGATCGCTCCGGTGCCTGTGTTTAGAAATACAGAACTGATTACCTCGAATCAGATTGCAAGTCTTGTCTCCGAAATGGGCTATCAGGCGATGTTAATGGAGGGGGCCGATCATATTTTGAGATGGCGCAGTCCACTCTTTAAGTACCGAATGGAAAGTGCCCCTTCGTTGGTAGCCCTATTGAAGAACTATCGATTGAGCGATGATATCGCGTTTAGGTTCTCTGACAGAGGCTGGGCTCAATGGCCACTCACGGCCGAAAAGTTCGTCAGCTGGGTAAGAATGATTGATTTAGAAAACCCAGTAGCAGCGCGAGGAGGAATTCCCTTCCTTGGGCTTTTCATGGACTATGAGACCTTTGGAGAGCATCAGTGGGCCAGCACCGGGATCTTCGATTTCTTTCGAGCTCTGCCTCAGAGGTTTTTTGAATTGAGAAATTCCCGTTTTATCACGCCTTCCGAAGCAACCACTGCCGCGCTCGTGGATCAAAATACGGAGTCCTTTCTGATTGATGCCCCGGAACCTTTTTCTTGGGCAGATGTTGAACGGGACTTGTCGGCGTGGAGAGGAAATCCGATTCAAGATGCGGCACTGCGAGCGGCTTATCAAATAGAGAATTCAATAAGGAATAAAATCAAGGAATTAGATGCAGAGACTGCTGCTGATTTATTGGAAACCTGGCGACGTCTCCAAACGAGCGACCATTTTTATTATATGTGTACGAAATATTTTGCTGATGGCGATGTACATAAATATTTTAATCCCTTTGACTCTCCTTACGACGCGCATATCATCTATATGAATGTAATAGCTGATCTTGCTTTAAGATGTAGCGCTCAAAAACAGAAGATTGCTTAAAACAGGCTCGCAAGCGTTTCGTGAGGGGGGAGATTTCATGGGATGGGAACACAGGCCCTCGTCTGAGATTCAAATGGGAAATGGTACCCTGCTCGCAACGTTCGACGGAGTAGGCGAAATTGAGCAGTTTTTTGCACCTCATATTGATGCGCTTCAATCGAGATTGGGATCGTTTCAGACCTCGGTCTTAGTGCCCAATTCAAACAATGGGTCCCAAGGCGCTCCGGAAATTCTTCCGATTATTCCTGAGACCTTTAATATTAGAATACAGCTCAACGCTGGGACTCAGATGCTTCACGCAGAATATTATCATAAGTCCCGCCCCATTAAGTTGCATCGAACCTTGGCGCTCCATCCATCGGAAGCGCTGATTTTGGATCAGTGGAAAGTGCTGGAGCAATCCGTGGGGCTTCTGCATCAGTCTGTCCCGTGGATGGGAAACACGACCTCGGCTCATTGTTCGATGTACCATCCTCATTTCAACGGGATTGTCCATCATCGAGGTCGGCGCTGGCTAGGAGTGATTTCAAGAGGTTCTGTAGAGTGGCGTAGGGTAGGGCACCTGAACGATGGAGATCGTTACCGCCTCTGGGCTGGAGAGAAAGTCGGAGTCCCGCTTTCTAATGGGGATCTTCATGGGTTTCCCAATGGCCAAGTACCCTCGGGGTGGAATGATGTAGTTCAGGGCTGTACCACTTGGGGAGCGATGGCGGTGGGTCCAGCCCCGGAGCTCGAATTTCTGATTATTTGTGCAGAAAGTGAGCGCCACCTGGGGCGATTGATTACCCAGCTGAAGCATTTGCCGACCCAAAGATTTCTTCAGATGATCGAAGCGACTACGGAGAAGCGTCACTTTCCCGCTATTCCAACTCTCAACAAAATACATAATCTTAATGTAAGACGGCTCTGTGAGCGGTCTATTGATGTGCTCCATGCACTCCAGGATGCGAAGACAGGGGCACTTTTAGCGGCTGCGGAAGTCGATCCGCATTCTCGGATTTCAGGGGGCTATGGTTACAGTTGGCCAAGAGACGGGGCTTTTCTGGCATCCGCCTTGGGAGCTTTTGGGTTTCGAGAACGAGTGGAGCATTACTTTAGATTCATCGCAGAAACCCAAGACGTATCCGGAGCCTGGTGGCAAAGGTATCTCGCAACCGGACATGCCGGACCCAGCTGGGGGAGAATTCAGATCGATGAGCCAGCTACGGTGATTGGGGCCGCCTATCTTCATTTTAAAAGAACGAAGGACTACCTGTGGCTGGAGAACTTCTGGCCAACGATTGAGAAGGGTCTCTTATTCCTAGAGAAATTTCACGAGGAAGGCTTACCTAAAGGGCAACCTTCCCATGATCTTTGGGAAGAACGAATGGGAATTCATGCCTATTCGCTGGCAGCAGTGGCTTCTGCTTTTAGCACCGGATCTCATCTAGCCGGCGTTTTAATGGAAAAAGAAGCCCAGGCTAGGTTTAAGCTCCAAGGGGAAAAAATCACGGCCTATCTTAAAGAAAAGTTTGTACCTGATCACGGACCCATCTACCGATCCTGGATTTTTGATTACTGGGATGAGGCCACGGATGCTTCCATGCTAGGGCTCATCCGGCCTTTTGGGATTCTTCACAAACACCACCCCACGGCTCGAAGGATCATTGAGAAGGTCCGCACGCGCCTTTGGTCGTCTCCAGTGGGTGGGGTACTTCGCTATGAGGGGGACACGTATCGGGGCGGAAATCCATGGGTATTGACCACCCTGTGGTTAGCTTCCGTGGAGCTAGCCATCGGAAATTATAGCGAAGCCAGAGAAGCTTTTCGCTGGTCCATTTCTAAGGCAACTCCGCTGGGAATGCTCCCTGAGCAAGTCCACCGAACTCAGGGAAATCCTTTCTGGGTGATCCCCTTGGGTTGGTCTCACGCCATGTTCCTTCTCTTTGTCAGGCAGGTCCTCGATCGCGAGTTAGAAGGGGTGATCTGGGGAGAATAGTCTTAATAGGTTGAAAGGGCCCCATGAAAATTTCTGCAAGAGTTCGAGGCTTGCTCGTAGGAGACCGAAGTGTCGTAGTAAATGGTGATTTCGATCCGATTACCTAGGCGGGTTTGGGTAGAACCTCGGCAAATGTAGTGGGCAGAGGAGGAGTTGCAGCTAGCTGAAGCGGAATAAGTTCCGCGCAATCCTACAGTAGTGCAGGATGCCTCTGTAGCGGATCTCACGGCGCCTTGAACGTCTTGTCCAAAATATTCCATGCAAACGGGGCCAAGGGTACAACTCCCCAGGTATTGCATTCCCGTGGCGGAGGCCAAGGCTCTGCTAACGGACCAATCGTTTTCGCTCATGCCACAGGCCAAGGAGAAAAAATTCAAAATAAGAAGGGCAACTGCTTGGACGTACCTGAGTTTTTTCATGGCGTGAATTTCTACACGGGTCAATGTCAGATTAACACCGAAATCGTAAGCCAAGTTAATTCGGGCACCAGGTTCCAGGCACCAGGTTCCACGCCCCGCGCATCGAGCTTAGGCCTGACCCCGCCCCAAACGCCCAACATACTCTTCCACTCCCTTTTCCAACTCCGCAAAAGGTCTAGAATATCCCTGAGCCCGGAGTCGATCCATCTTGGCTTCAGTAAAATATTGGTATTTGTCCCGGATACTCACTGGGGTTTCAATAAATTCGATCTGCGCGGGTTTCCCCAACGCTTTGAAGACGGCTTGGGCCAAATGAAGGAACGGACGCGCCTTGCCCGTGCCTAAATTATAAATTCCCCGACGAATGGGCTTTTGAAGGGAGAAGTGGAGAACCTCCACTACGTCATCCACCCAAACAAAGTCCCGCTTTTGAAATCCATCCGGAATCCCTTCACGGTGGCTCTTAAACAGGGTGACCTTCCCAGACTTTTGAATTTCTTCAAAGGCGTGGAGCACGACGCTTGACATGAAGCCCTTGTGTCGCTCCCCGAACCCATACACGTTGAAGAACTTGAACCCCGCCCAAGAAGGGGGATGTTTCCCAAACTTTTCCTGTTCGAGAGCCCAAAGGTCAAACTGAAGCTTGGAGTCTCCATAGGCGTTCAGGGGTTTGAGTTGAGGGATCAGAGCTTCGTCATCGTCATAACCTTGCTGGCCGTCTCCATAGGTGGCCGCACTGCTAGCATAGATCATCGGGATTTTCTTGGTCGTGGCGTAATTCCAAAGGAACTGAGAGTAGTCCACGTTGAGCCGACGGAGAAGGTCTAGGTTGGTTTCACGAGTATCGGTCACAGCTCCTAGATGGACGATGGCATCGATCGAGTGCCCAGGTTGGCTGAGCCAGAGCGGGAGCTGATCTAGATCCACGACAGTCCCAAACTGAAAACCTCGATGCTCGGGCCTTTGGCCAAAGAGCTTTTCTTGATCTACGCTGATGACTGAGATCTTTCGGGCGTTGCAAGACTCGACAAATCGAGCTCCAATAAATCCTGCTGCGCCGGTAACTAGGTAGGTGAGGGTGCGTTTTTTAGCCATAGTCAGATTTTCCAGATGTTCAATTATTCCTCAAAGGAAAACGGTGAAAAATTGGTCTTATAGTCAAAATAGTCCTGTTTTTCATGTTTCTTGAGAAAATCTACGAGTCGGTACGTAATAGGCATCATGAGGGTCTCCCAAATGACCTTGAAGAGGTAACTGGTCACCATGACTTCGGCGAGGAGTTCGGTAGGCCAGATCCGATAGAAGGCCAGAGGATAAAAAATGATGGAGTCTACTGCTTCCCCAATGATCGTGGATCCCACAACTCGAGTCCAAAGCCATTTACCTTTTGTCAGGATTTTAAGCTTGGCCAAGACAAAAGAATTTGAAAATTCACCCACCAAATAAGCCACCAAGGAGGCAGCTACAATTCTGGGGGTTGAGTCAAACACAGTCTTTAGCGCTTCTTGGTGGTTCCAGCTCGGGTCAGGGGGGAGGGCAATCATGATCCGGCTAACAAAACAGGCAAAAATCAGGGCTCCAAATCCGGCCCAGACTACCTTGCGAGATTTCTTGTAGCCGTACACTTCCGTTAGGACGTCACCAAAAAGGTAAGTGATGGGAAAGAAGATCAGGGTTCCCCCAAAAGTAAGCCCCCAAAGATGACAGACTTTTGGGGCTCCAATGAGGTTGGCACAAAGGAGTAAGGTCACAAAGCTGACCATGATGAGGTCAAAGTATTTGAAGTTTTGGGTTGTTTCAGGAGTTGGAGTTTCCATATAGTAGGGAGCTTATATCGCTTTTCGGGTTCAGAACAGATTGAAGTTATGTCAGAGGCATGCGAAAAGGGTCCATGGCTTATCTTAACTGGAAGGACTCATCTGCGACCCTGGTTCAGGTCGCTTCCCACTCTATTTATGGGACTCAGCTGATCCTAAGGCTCCTACCCGAGCAACTTCAGGAATTGATCGCTGAGCTTCAGGATCTCTATCTCCAGGGCGGGAGCGAACTTAGGGTGAGACTCCCCCAGGACTGGATCATGTTTTGGAAGCGGAGGGACGACGGCAGTCGTTGCCTACTCGCTCACCCCGAGAAGAATGATTGGGTCGGGACGGTGGCTCTGGACCCGTTAGCTGCCGAAAAGGTTCTTTTTGCTTTAAAAACCCTGGAAGTCGGTCGATCATTAGTATTAAGCGAACTCTGTGTTTTAGATTCAGTCAGTAATTTGGAAGTTTCGATATCCGCGGTTTTGAATCTACAAGATTCGCCCAGAGATTAGAGAGCGATCATGCAGCCCAGGGTCTATTCTAAAAGATATTTTTCAGTGCCCGATCTGGCCATTTTGATGCTGGTGGCTACGGTCATCTATGGAGTGGTTTCCATCGGGAATCAATGGAGAGCTGAATACCATCCCGTTACGAAAATCGACTTATCCCTATGGTCCCTTCCGTACTACACCCTGATGTCTGCGACTCGAGCCACAGTCGCCTACTTGATTTCCTTATGTTTTACGCTCGTGATTGGATACCTTGCCGCTAAGTCGCGCTTTGCCGAAAAAATTATTATTCCCCTTCTGGATATTTTTCAAAGCATTCCCGTCCTGGGGTTTTTGCCAGGTTTGATCCTGGGTCTTGTGGCTATTTTTCCTCACACGAATACGGGATTGGAACTTGCGGCGATTCTGATGATTTTTACGGGTCAGGTCTGGAACATGACCTTCAGTTATTATTCTTCGCTAAAATCAGTCCCCACTGAGTTTAGGGAAGCTTCCACCGTGATGGGGCTCAACTGGCGAGAGAATCTCACTAAAGTGGAGCTCCCTTTTTCGGCCGTGAATCTCGCCTGGAATAGTTTGTTGTCCATGGCAGGGGGCTGGTTCTTCCTGATTCCTTGTGAGGCATTTACTCTAGGAGATAAAGAGTATCGCTTACCGGGTATCGGCGCCTACATGGACTCCGCGATCAAGCAAGGGGACCACGAAGCCATGGTTTCGGCAGTGGTTGCCATGGTCCTCCTCATTGTCTTGATGGACTTCGCCATTTGGCGTCCTATTATGGCTTGGGTTCAAAAGTTCAGGCTTGAGGAGATTCCAGGAGTCGGTGGTGTAGAACCGCTGATGCAAATTTGGATTCGCGAGTCCAAGATCCTTCGTTGGGTCCACCTGAATTATCGAGACTTGGTTCTCCGTAGACGGTTGCGTCGATCTAAGAATTCTGAGCCTCTCGACCGAGTCATTCAGATGAAGGCTCCAAGTCTTCATCGGTGGTTCAATGGCATTGTCGAAAAGTCACGATCCCCCGTCTTTCAAAAATCTGTCGAGGTCTTGTTCCTGCTTGTGGCGGGTAGTGTGCTGGTCGTTGGGGCGTACAAGCTTCTGAATGTACTTTTCCAAGTGCCACCCTTAACCTGGCTCATGCTCCTCAGAAACACGCTATGGACGTTTTGCAGGGTTCTATTCTCTTTAATGATTAGTACCCTTTGGGCCGTTCCGGTGGGGATCTGGATAGGGACGTCTCCTGCAAGGATTCGTTTTGCGCAGCCCATGATTCAGGTGCTGGCCTCGTTTCCTGCGCCGATGCTCTATCCTTTGGCTCTGGGTGTTTTCTTTGCCCTGGGGATCAGTTTTGACTGGGGCGCCATGCTTCTCATGCTTTTAGGAGTTCAATGGTACGTTTTGTTTAATGTGCTCGCGGGGGCTCTTAGAATTCCAAGAGAGTTGGCTTACGCCATGGAGTTGATGGATACTTCTACGTGGGAAAAGTGGAAGGTCCTCTATATTCCCAGCGTATTTCCAAGCTTGGTGACGGGGTGGGTGACTGCCGCAGGGGGAGCCTGGAACGCGAGTGTGGTGGCCGAATACCTCTTTTTCCGCGGCGGTATTTTGAAGACAGCGGGGCTGGGGTCTACTTTAAGCATCGCGACGGCCAATGAAGATTTCACACTTTTTGCCGCCAGTCTGACAGTCATGGTTCTCGTGGTGGTCCTGCTCAATCGGTTGGTCTGGTCGAGAATGTATAATTTGGCTCAGAATCGTTATAGAATGGATAATTAAACCCTATGTCACAAAAGCCACTACTCATCGAGCTTAAGAATGTCTCTAAAACATTCAAATTGGAATCTGGAACCGATCTCAGGGTTTTAGAGGGCGTCAATCTAGCGGTTCAGGAAGACGAAGTGGTTGCTCTTTTAGGACCCTCGGGCTCAGGAAAATCGACCTGCCTCAGGATTATGTGTGGGCTCACCTCTGCGACGGATGGAGTGGTCCTGGCCCGCCAGCACTCTTTGGTGGGCTCCAATCACGATGTGTCTTTGGTGTTTCAGTCCTTTGCCCTTTTTCCGTGGCAGACCGTGTATCAGAATATCGCTTTAGCTCTGAAGCCGCTGCACTTATCGATGTCAGAAGTGAGGGCAAAAGTTAAAAAAGCGATTGACCTGGTGGGATTGGAGGGGTTTGAAGAAGCCTATCCTCGAGAACTTTCGGGGGGGATGAAACAGCGAGTGGGGATTGCTCGTGCCTTGGTCATGGAACGCCCGGTCCTTTTCCTGGATGAACCCTTCAGCGCCTTGGACGTTTTGACGGCAGATACCCTCAGAGTCGAAATGGTGAAGATCTTTTTGGATAAGAAAACAGCCACCCGTTCTATGGTGCTGGTGACTCACAATATTCAAGAAGCAGTATTCATGGCTAAACGGATTCTGGTCATGGGGATCAATCCGGGCCATATTCGGCAAGAAATTATTAACGACCTTCCTTATCCGAGGGATGATGAGTCTCCGGCGTTTCGAAGAATGGTTTCTCAGATTCATACTTTGATCACAGAAACTTTGATGCCCGATAAACCCCCTATCGCAGCGGGAGTTGCCCTGCCCCCAAAGCAGCCGAAAGAACCTCCGATTGAGACTCTTCCCAACGTTCAGATCGTTGAGATGATCGGCCTCTTGGAGGCAATCCACGACGAAGACGGGCCGGCCGATATTTTTGAATTGGCCCATGGTACCGGAAAGGACTTTGGTAGAACTCTTTATCTAGTGAAAGCTGCTGAACTGCTCCAGCTGGTAGATACACCCAAACAGACGGTGGTCTTAACTCACTTAGGGAAGCAGTTTGTTGCAGGAGACATCAACTTAAGAAAGAAGATGCTCCACGAACTCTTCGGTGCGCTTCGAATCGTGCAGATGACCTCCAACCTTCTTCGTAAGGCTGAAGACCTGAGGCTCCCCGTGGATGAGCTTACTGAACGAGTAGGGGAATGGCTGCCCAATGAAAATCCTCATCAAATTGTAGAAGTACTGGTCTCCTGGGGCCGTTTCTCCGAGTATTTCGGATACAATGACGATGCCAAGGAGATCTACTTAGACGTGGGACAAGAAACCAATTAACGGCTCTCAGCTGCGTTATCCTTGGCTTAAAACTTGCGAACGATAAGTTTCATGTTTAAGAAATTATCGATTTTGTGGGTGGTGGTCAGTCTACTTTCTTTGGGCGCATGCGATTCTAGCCGAAGGCAAGCCGAGGCCGTAAGGCAACAAGCAGCCAGCCAAGGCGAGCAGGTTCTTAAGGAACTTCCCAAGGTTCCCATGCAAAGGCAGCAACCCGGAGTGGTTGTAGTTCTAGTACCCAAACAAGTCCGGCAAAGGCAAAAGCAACTCAAAGACATGGGCTATTTGAAAGGAAAGGTCGATGGAATTATTGGGCCTCAGACCCGTCAAGCCATCCAAGACTATCAACGGAAGCAAAACTTAGCGGCCACCGGTAACTTTGATGCTGAGACCTTAAGCAAGCTTTCACAACAGGCAGGCACTCAAAAGTAGTAGGATCAGCTGAGGGCACTAGAAGAATTGCCCGATCCCGAAGGAGAATCCCAGGCCTTCATCCGGCGTGATCGTGCGAGCCCAGTCCAGCCTGATAATAGCGTTAGAATACTTTACAAAGATCATCCGTATGCCTAGGCCCGCCGATGCTAGTGCTAGGTGGTTGACTGGAGTGAGCTCTGAGTTCAGTCCGTTGTACATCCAACCCATATCCGTAAATGCACAACCTTGTAGGACTACCCAATCGAGGAGAGACCAAGAAAAGCGATGTTGAAATAACGTAGGTCGGAACTCCAAATTAGCATTGGCATATAAATTTCCCATCATACGGGCAGAGCCAAACCCACGGACCGTATCAAAGCCGCCCAGGTGAAACTGATATGCAAGAGGTGCGGAGCTCATAATCCCAGTCCCAATAAAAAAGGCCAAATTGGTGTCTTTTTTTAGGATGCTAGTGTTCTTATACGTGACGACTAATTGATGATAGGCCTTGTTCGTATCTAGAAAGTTCGCCGTAACCGGTGCGAAGGCCAGCTCTGAACCCTCTTCCATAAAGTTGGTGAGGTTAGAGCGTCCAAAAATCAGGACGGGTCTGATCCGGTATTGAAGATTTGGAAGAAGATCTTCTTGGAAGCCCTGGTAGGGAGCTAGCGTTTGATCTCTAAAAACCTCCAGGAAAGTAAAAAATCGTTTGTCGCTACCCAGGCGCCGACCCAAAAGGAACTGGACTTGATCTCGAGACCAGATGAAATTGATTGCACTTAAATTATAGGGGGCGATGACAGGGAGAAAATTCTTCGAGACATCCAGCCCAAAAATCAAATCGGTATTGAGAAAGAACTCTTGGAAGAGATTGACATCATAGCCAATCCAGCCGTTAGATGACGATACCCCTAAGCTCATATTGGTGAAGTATCCACCTAAGTTCGTGTCGTAGACCCCCGTCGTGACATAGTTGAATTGTCCTCCGCCTTGAAATGAAAAAAAGGGTACCAGAGTCCACTTGTCCGTCAGTCGAAGGGTGATCTCCACCTCATCTGACTTTTGCGCCGGGGAAATCTCAGTATTGAGATCGTAGAGGGCGTTCGTATCATAGAGTTTCATGAGACCACGGACCCAATTTTCGGACGAGAAGGAGTCTCCCTCCGTGCCGCCTAAGAGACCTCGAACTGCAGTCTCTGATGTCCTTGTGAGACCTAGGATCTGAATCTTTCGGATCTTTCTACCCTCGAAAGGCAGAAGCTTTTCTTTAGAGAAAGTGGCTCCCTCATGTTGTGCGGAAGCTGACGAAGTGGGGTTGGAAGCCCAAAGGGGGGTGATGGTCTGGAGAGCTCCAGCTATTGAGATCAGAAATGCCCGGATGAATAATGAAAAGGACTTGAAACGAATCACAAATTTCTTTTGATCAAGAGTGATCGAGGTGCAATGGGTTTAGTTTTCATCCCGCGGGAAGCTATAGAAGGCGGCTGCAAAGATCAAGGGTTTTAAGGGCGGCTTGGAAAACCGACTTAATCCGTAGCTGCCCCGCGACTACACCCGCACCTGAGGGCACTACCGATGCCCCGGGAGGTGTCGTAGACTCTGCCAGTGGCGCCAAAGAAGTAGAAGGAGAAGGCTATGTTGGGATAGTGTGGATTGCCTGACGACGACCAAAACCATCGCCCCTTAAGCTTGGGCAAAATCTGGGGAATATACTTATTCTCCCTATATCCGAGATCTCCCTCGATCACCTCCCACTCTTCTTTGCTCATGAGATAACAGCCTTGAATAGGGTTAGACTTATGAATCCCTGCAATCGGCTCCTTCTTTTGCTCATCTTTCAGGGTCTCGTCTTTCCTAACTCGGTCTAACTTCTCCTCGCGAGCAAGAAAGGCTCTCTCCACTTCCTCTCTTTGGGATGGATCGTTCAGGTCTAGACACTCTTTCTTTGCGTCTTCAAAATTCTTTGTGAGCACATTCCCGTTTGAATCTGTGAGAGGACTTCCAATGGCTATGCTGTGTCCAAACATCTCCCTCTCCCAGGTGACTCCCATGGCGGTGGCTGCCTTCTTTCCGAAATGTTCTTCAAGTGTCTTGTGACTCACTCGGTGGTAGGTGATGGCAGACTTTCCAATCGGATGCACCTGATCACCATCAAATGGCATTCCTCCGTCGATATAGGCTAGGCGGAAATTCTCATCAGTAGCGCGGTCTCCCTGAGGAGCTTTTTTCTTTAACCGACCTGCGAACTCCTTGAGTTCTTTGGTGTGCTGAGTCGCTAGCGCCATCGCCTTCTCGTATGCCAAGACTTTTCCATCTGTGCCAGATAGAGGGAGCACGTAGAGCTTTGATGAAACTTCTGAACCTCTCTTGAGGTCCTCTGGCAAATTTTTCATGATGCCATCCCAATTCCTCTCATTTAAGACCCAGTTCAGTGTTGCGTGGTCAGGACTAGAGGATGAAACCATCTTCTTTGCCATCTGGATCCCTAACTTGTCTTTCCAATTCTCCTTTCCTTTATGAATTTCAGTCAGGGAGAAGTGCCCGCCTCCGAAATACCAGGTAAAGGAAGGATCTCCGTTTACTTTAAGCGTGATATTCGTGCCGGTATCTGGGATGTCCTCTGCCGTTGAGCGATCCGGGTGGTCCCAATCCAGCTTAAATCCATCTCTGGAGAGAGCTTTGCAGAGGGCATCAAGCTTCTCTTTGCGGGTTCGACTCCGATTGAGAGGACTTTGATCTCCTTTGCCTTGAAAAAGGAGACTGTCTAGAACGCTCATCATATTATTCATGCCTTCATTCATTTCACACTGAGGAGGTTGTCCTCCCTTGAGGTAATTCACCCCGGGATGCCTGGAAGCAACCGTTTCGCTCCAAGCATTCCGTGCTTCATTCGAGGAGCTCAGGCCTGGATCGGAGTGGTTCCGGTAGAACTCACTTAGGCCTCGGAATGGGTTTGTGTCCGGGTGATTCTTTCTGATGCCCTCCAGGAGGCTCACATCAAATTTGCCTTCTTTTGGATTAAAAACTGCGATGTTTA
>Ga0206829_10055_pt1 | contig 43216 bp, 57 predicted proteins | sample Alteio_BWOrgCont_75_FD_152862 | JGI IMG/M metagenome (GOLD analysis project Ga0206829, IMG submission 152862) | Enriched cells from forest soil in Barre Woods Harvard Forest LTER site, Petersham, Massachusetts, United States -... | ecosystem: Environmental > Terrestrial > Soil > Temperate forest >... | reverse complement strand
TCCTGGGAAGATTCGCAGATTTGGCCGTCACGTTTCTAAGGCGTACCGCTGGAAGCGGGCGATTGTTACGTTGAAGCCGGGCCAAAAAATTGAATTTTTTGAAGGGGCGTAAGAGTCATGGCAATAAAGCTTTATAAACCAACTTCTGCTGGCCGTCGGGCGATGACGGCTTTGACAGGTGAAAATTTAACCAAAAAGGCTCCTGAAAAATCATTGGTGCTGCCTCTTAAGTCCACTGGCGGACGTAACATGCATGGTCGTATTACCAGCCGTCATCGCGGCGCTGGACATAAAAGGCAATACCGGTTAATTGATTTTGGTCGAGGTAAATTGGGAATGAGTGCCAAAGTGGTTTCTCTAGAATATGACCCAAATCGTTCTTGTCGAATTGCTTTGGTTCAGTATTTGGACGGTGAAAAGCGTTACATTTTGGCTCCGGAAGGTTTGCAAGTCGGGGATCAAGTTATTTCGGGCCAGGGCGCAGACGTAAAACCAGGGCATTCGATGAAGTTGAAAGATGTCCCTTTGGGTTCGTTAGTTCACAACATTGAGATTCGCCCTGGAAAAGGCGGTCAATTAGTCCGCTCGGCTGGTGCGGTTGCTCAGTTGATGGCTCGTGAAGGAGATTACGCCACAGTGAAGTTGCCTTCTGGTGAAATGAGAAAAATTCACATTGAATGCACTGCTTCGGTGGGTCAAGTTGGCAATCTGGATCATATTAACGTCAGTATCGGTAAAGCTGGCCGCATGAGATGGATGGGCGAACGTCCCCAATCGCGCGGTGTAGTTACCCGTCCGGGAGACGGACACCCTATGGGTGGTGGTGAAGGAAAAAGCTCCGGTGGTCGTCATCCGACGACTCCTTGGGGTAAACCGACAAAGGGTTATAAGACACGTCAAAATAAATTGACTGAAAAGTACATAGTTAAACACCGTAAATAAGGAAGAGGATTAAAAATGGGAAGATCATTAAAAAAGGGTCCTTATGTTGATCAGAAGCTTTTGGCACTGATTCAGAAAATGAATCGAGCCAATGAGAAGAAAGTGATTAAAACTTATGTTCGTCGTTCGTCGGTTCATCCGGATTGGGTTGGTCACACGTTCGCTGTTCATAACGGGAAAAAATTTATTCCTGTTTTTATCACCGAAAACATGGTGGGGCATAAATTGGGTGAATTTTCTCCAACTCGTACGTTTAAATCGCATGGTGCGGTGAAAACAGAAAAATCGGTTGCTTTAAAGTAAGCTGGATTAAAGAGGTATTTTAAAATGCAAGCACAGGCGATTTCTAGATATTTGAGGGTTACACCTCGCAAGGCTCGGCAGGTAGTTGGATTGATCCGCAAAAAGCCAGTAGCGGAAGCTTTAAATATTCTTGCTTTCACCAAAAAACGAGCTGCTGGTGAATTGGCTAAGATTTTGAAAGCTGCCGTTTCAAACGCAGGACAAAATACTCGGATTGATATTGATCGCTTGGTGATTAAATCTGTCCAAGTAGATGGCGGCCCGATGATGAAAAACACCCGTCGTTTTATTCCGAGAGCAATGGGTAGAGCTAGCGCGCTTCACCATCGTACGAGTCATATTAAAGTTGTGGTTTCGGACGAAATTAAAAATTAGTGAAGGGTTTGGGAGGAAATTTTGGGACAAAAAATTAATCCGATTGGTTTTAGAGTCGGCATTATCCGTGATTGGGATTCGATTTGGTTTAACGCCAAGCATAGGCTTTATACTCAGACCTTATTGGAAGATATCAAAATTCGCAGGTTTGTTAAGATTCGTTTGAAAAATGCCGGAGTAGCCAAAGTTGTTTTGAAGCGCAAAGGCGAAACGGTTGAAGTTGATATTTTTGCTTCTCGCCCTGGAATTGTTATTGGTAAAAAAGGTTCCGAGGTCGATAAGCTTAAGGATGAACTGAAGCAATTCACAAAAAAAGAAATCAAAATCAACATAAATGAAGAAAAACATCCTGAAACTAATGCGCAGTTAATCGCTGAGGGTGTTTGTGGTCAGCTGGAAAAGCGTGTCGCTTTTCGTCGTGCGATGAAAAAAGCGATTCAAAGTGCGATGGATGGCGGGGCTAAAGGAATTAAGATTATGTGTGCTGGACGCTTGGCTGGATCTGAAATTGCTCGCACTGAATGGTACCGTGAAGGCCGGGTACCTCTTCACACGTTAAGAGCGGACATTGATTATGGTTTTTTTGAAGCAAATACCACCTACGGAAAAATTGGTGTGAAGTGCTGGGTATTTAAACGTGAAATTTTTGGAGCGAAAGACAAACAAGAAGAGGTTGTTGTTCCGAAGCCGAAAATAGCTCCGCGGGAACGTAAAGTTGCTGTAACGAAGCCAAACCAAGCTTAATTGAATATTGAGGAATTAGATCATGTTAATGCCAAAACGAGTTAAGTATCGCAAGACGATGAAGGGACGTATGCGGGGTAAAACCAAAAACGGAGCTGCTTTTGCTTTTGGCGAATACGCTTTAAAGTCATTGGATGCGAGTTATGTAACTGATCGACAAATTGAAGCTGCGCGTGTAGCGATCAACCGGCATATGAAACGAGTTGGAAAATTGTGGGTTCGTATTTTTCCGGACAAGTCCGTTACACGTAAACCGGCTGAAGTTCGTATGGGTGGTGGAAAAGGTTCGCCGGATCATTGGGCGGCTAGAGTGAAACCGGGAAGGATCTTGTTTGAATTGAGCGGCTGTCCTGAAAATGTGGCAAAAGAGGCTTTTGAATTGGCTTCTCACAAATTACCTGTTCGAACAAAGTATCTTTCTCGTACCCAAATGGGAGGTGTTTAATGAAATCCAAAGAAATTCGTGAATTGGATGTTGAACAGTTGAAGCAACAGTTGATTACTAAAGAAGAAGAACTTTTTAACTTAAAAATTCAACTATCCACAAAGCAGTTGGAGAATCCTATGAAAATTAGAGATGCTCGGCGCCATGTGGCTCGGTTAAAAACTATTCTTCGGGAAAAAGAAAAAGGCTCTAAGGCCTCATGAGGAGATGTTAATGTCATCGGATAATGCGAAACCCTTAACTAGGGTGAAAACTGCGGTTGTTGTCAGTAGGAAAATGGATAAAACTGCTGTGGTGGCGATTGAACGTTTAGTAAAGCATCCGCTTTATCAAAAACTGATTCGTAAACGCAGTACATTTAAAATTCATGATCCTAAAAATGAAACCCAAAAAGGGGATGTTGTTTTGATCGCCGAAACAAGGCCGATTAGTGCAGATAAGCATTGGCGTCTAGTAAAGATTGTCAAAAAAGCGGTAGCGATTGAGGAGGCAAAATTATGATCATGCCTCAAACAATGCTAAATGTTGCGGACAATAGCGGTGCTACTAGGATTATGTGTATTCATGTTCTGGGGGGAACTAAGCGTCGTTATGCTGGTATCGGAGATGTTATCGTGGCCGCCGTAAAGGAAGCTATTCCTGGGGGTGGCGTTAAAAAAAGTGAAGTGGTTAAGGCCGTTGTGGTACGTCAAAGACGAGTTTTTGTTCGTCCGGATGGCTCAACGGTACGTTTTGACGAAAATGCTGCGGTTATTATTAATGATCAAATGAATCCGCGAGGAACCCGTATTTTTGGGCCGGTTACGCGCGAATTGCGAGAAAAGAATTTTATGAAGATTATTTCCCTGGCGCCGGAGGTTTTGTAAGTTATGCATGTTCACCGTGAAGATACAGTTGTGGTTTTGGCCGGCAAAGACCGTGGTAAAAAAGGCCGCGTACTTAAAATTATTAACAAAACGGAAAAAGTGTTAGTAGAAAAAATTAACATGGTCAAAAGGCATACTCGTCCCAATCAAGAATTGCCGCAAGGCGGTATTGTTGAGAAGGAAGCCGCAATCCACGTTTCTAATTTACAGGTTGTCTGTTTGAAGTGTGGAAAAGCTACTCGGGTTTCTCATAAAATTTTGTCGAGTGGTAAAAAAACGCGTGTTTGCAAAAAATGCGGCGAAATTTTGGATAAGGAAAAGTAAGATGGCGACGATTTTAAAAGATAAATATAGCAAAGAAATTGTTCCGGCTTTGATGAAAAAGTTTGATATTAAAAATATTATGCAAGCTCCTAAGGTCGAAAAAATTGTAATCAACGTTTGCGTTGGAAAAGCGGCTTCTGAAAATAACATTAAATTGCTGGATATGGCTGTTGAGGAATTGACTGCAATTACTGGGCAAAAACCTGCGATCACAAAGTCTAAAAAAGCTATTTCCAATTTTAAGCTTCGGGCGAATCAGCCGCTGGGTGCGAAAGTTACGTTGCGTGGTGATCGGATGTATCAATTTATGGAACGCCTTTTTATGGTGACCTTCCCACGTGTTCGTGATTTTCGAGGAGTTCCCACGCGTTCATTTGATGGACGAGGAAATTACACGTTAGGATTAAAAGAACAGATCATCTTCCCGGAAATTAACTTTGATAGTGTTCAGTTTATTCATGGGATGGATATTACTTTTGCTACGTCCGCTAATAATGATGAGCAAGCCAGGGAATTGTTGAAGTTGCTTGGCATGCCCTTTAGAAATAATTAGGAGAGTTATGGCTAAGAAATCTTTGGTCAATAAGCAAAAACGCAAGCCTAAGTTTAAGGTGCGGGCTTATAACCGTTGTAATCTTTGTGGCCGCCCCCGGGCTTTTTTAAGGCGGTTTGGTATGTGCCGTATTTGTTTTAGAAATCTCGCTGGCGAAGGTAAAATTCCCGGCGTAATTAAAGCTAGCTGGTAAGTTTAAGGAGACTACTGATATGTCCATGACGGACCCAATTGCAGACATGTTGACAAGGATTCGAAACGCGAATCATGTTTTTAAAGAAAAGGTTGATGTGCCTTATTCGAAATTAAAAATGGAAATCGCTAGAATTCTTTCGGAAGAGGGATTTATTAAGAATTATAAAGTGGTTGAAGATAAAGGCAGGCCTTCTTCTATTCGAATCTCGTTGAAGTATGGAGATAAGAAAGAAAGAGTTATTACTAACATTACTCGGACAAGTCGTTCGGGTCGTCGGGTATATTCGGGCAAGTCAAAGGTTCCCAAAGTTATCGGCGGTTTGGGAATTGCGATTATTTCTACATCTAAAGGAATTTTGACCGATCAACAAGCCAGGTTACAAGGTGTTGGTGGCGAAGTTCTTTGTTTAGTTCATTAATTTTTTGAGAGTTTAAGGGAGAAGTCATGGCGCGAATTGCCAAAAAACCAATCGAGATTCCTCAAGGCGTCAAGATTAAGACGGATGGAGCGAAAGTTATGGTTGAAGGGCCTAAGGGTTCCTTAAATCATGAAATGATGCCCGGTTTGAAACTGGATGTTAAAGAAAAAGCTCTTTATGTAATGCCGATTGAAAACGCGGATGTTGAAGCAAAAGCATTGAATGCCAGTCACGGGTTGACGCATGCTTTGATTAAAAACATGCTCAAAGGTGTTTCGTCGGGATTTGAAAAAAAGCTTGAAATTCAAGGTGTGGGTTATCGTGCCGCTCTGGATAAGGGAAAATTGACGATGTCTTTAGGCTTCAGCCATCCGGTGGTGATGGAATTGCCCAAGGGAATTACGGTTGATATTGAAAAACAAACCCTTTTGACGATTAAAGGTGTGGATAAGTACCTGGTGGGTGAAATGGCGGCAAAGATTCGCCGAGTTAAGCCTCCTGAAGTTTATAAGGGAACAGGCATTCGGTACTCTGGTGAATATGTTCGTAAGAAGGTTGGTAAGACGGGAGCTACCGGCAAAACCGGTGCTAAATAAGTTTTAGGAGTTTCTAGATGGCGTTGGAACATCAAAACATTAAACGTATTCGTCGTCACACAAGGATCCGTAAGAAACTAACTGGTTCGACCGAAAGGCCCCGTTTGGTAGTTCATCGTGGCGCTAAAAATATAACCGCTCAGATTGTGGACGACATAAAAGGAATCACTATTGTTTCGGCTGCGAGCTTTGATACCAATTTGCGCAGTAAAGTGAAGTTCGGCGGTAATGTGGAAGCGGCAAAAGCGGTTGGCGTTCAAATCGCCAAATTGGCCAAAGAAAAGTCAGTTAATCGAGTTGTGTTTGACCGTGGAGGCTATATATTTCATGGTCGTATTAAGGCTCTGGCGGAAGCAGCTCGCCAGAACGGCCTGGAATTTTAAGGATTAAGGAAAAATATGGCGCGTATTGATGCATCAAAATTTGATTTAAAAGAAAAAGTTATCCATATCAACCGTGTAGCAAAGGTTGTTAAGGGCGGAAGACGTTTTAGTTTTTCCGTTCTAGTTGTAGTAGGTGATAGCCATGGTCATGTCGGAATTGGAACGGGTAAAGCCAGTGAAGTTCCAGATGCCATTCGTAAATCGGTGGATGATGCTAAGAAAAATTTAATTTTCATACCTTTAAAAGGAACGACTCTATACCACGAGATTATAGGCGAATTCAAAGCATCTCGAGTGATGTTGCGTCCAGCCGCTCCTGGTACGGGTATTATCGCGGGAGGCGGTGTGAGGGCTGTTTGTGAAATGGCTGGAATAACGGATATCCTTACCAAGTCTATTAAATCAGACAATGTATTCAATGTGGTGCAGGCCACGCTTAAGGGTTTGCGTGCGATTCGATCTCCGGAAGTAGTGGCTGCTTTACGAGGTAAAACGGTTGAAAGTTTAACGGGAGTTGCTAAATCATGAGCGAATTAAAAATTCAATTAGTTAAAAGCTTAAGTGGCCGTTTGCCTAAACACGTTAGAATCGCGGAAGCCTTAGGTTTGCGGAAAATTCGCCAAACTGTTGTTCGCCCAGATACAGCTGTTATTCGGGGAATGGTTGAAAAAATCGGTTATCTTGTTGAAATAAAAAAGTAAGGTTAAGACTATGAAAATTACGCAATTAAAACCCGCAAGAGGCTCTGTGAAACGCCGCAAGATAGTTGGTAAGGGTCCTGGATCGGGTCATGGAAAAACAGCTACAAGAGGCCATAAGGGTCAAAATTCTCGTACGGGTGGAGGGGTTCGTCTTGGATTTGAAGGCGGTCAAACACCCATCTACCGCAAACTGCCAATTCGGGGTTTTAAAAGTATTGGTAAAATTGTTTTCGACGTAGTTAATCTTGAACAATTAGGAAAATTTGAAAATGGTTCTACTGTTACGCCTGCTGAACTCAAACAAAAAGGTTTTGTTGGCGGAAGAGATCGGGTTAAGATTTTAGGAAATGGCGAATTGAAAAATAAATTGACCGTGAAAGCTCACGCGTTTAGCGCTTCGGCTCTTGAAAAAATCAAGGCTGCTGGTGGAACCGCGGAGGTTTTGTAAGTGCTTTCAGCTTTTGCAAACATCTTTCGTGTTCAAGAACTAAAAAACAGAGTTTTATTTACCTTTGCGATATTGTTAGTTTATCGTATTGGTATTCATGTGCCTGTTCCTGGCGTTGACGTTGGATCCCTCGCCATTTATTTAGAAAAGCAAACGGCTGGCGGTGTTCTTGGATTTCTAAACACATTTTCTGGCGGAGCTTTAAAACAGGCCTCTGTTTTTGCTTTGGGGGTCATGCCCTATATTAGTATGTCGATTATTCTTCAACTTCTAACTGCTGTTATTCCTTCTTTGGAAAAGCTATCAAAAGAAGGGGAAATGGGTCGTCGTAAAATAACGCAATACACGCGAATTGGTACGGTTGGTTTATGCGTGGTTCAAGGATTGGGGACTACTTATTTATTGCATTCTTTTAATAATGGGACCTTTGTTTATCATTGGGGTATTGGATTTCAGTTTATGACTGTTTTGGCATTAACTACGGGAACTGTTTTCATTATGTGGTTAGGTGAACAGATTACTGAGTACGGAATTGGAAATGGAATGTCTCTTATTATTTTTGCTGGTATTGTCGCGGGGATACCGGCCCAGCTAGCTCAAAATTACAGAATGTTTTCAATTAATCAAATTAATTTATTTTCGATAATCTTATTTTCTGTTTTTACACTTTTGACGATTGCTTTTATTGTTGTTTTGCAACAAGGCGCCCGTAAGATCCCAGTTCAATATGCAACTCGTGTTGTGGGACGCCAAGTTTTTAAAGGTCAATCGACGCAGCTGCCGTTAAAGGTTGATTATTCTGGTGTGATTGCTGTTATTTTTGCTTCTTCCATTTTAATTTTCCCTTCTCAAATAGCTCGTTACTTGGAGTCGATTGTCTCGCCGGATAGTTGGTTTTATAGTTTTTTTGATTTTGTAGTAACCAACATTTCTCCAGGCGCTTATTTCTATTATGTTATTTATTCATTTCTTATTATTTTCTTTTGTTATTTTTATACGGCAATCGCATTTAATCCAATTGACCTGTCTGAAAATATGAAAAAATATGGGGGCTTTATTCCTGGCATTCGCCCAGGACAACCAACAGCTGAATTTATTGATAAAACATTAACTCGTATTACTATTTGGGGTGCTTTAGCGGTTTGCGCCATCGCAGTTTTTCCAGAAATTATTGCAAGAAATTTACACATACAGTTTAACTTCGGGGGAACGTCTCTTTTGATTATTGTTGGTGTTGCTTTAGACACAATGAAGCAAATTGAATCCCATTTATTAACTCGACATTACGAAGGCTTTATGAAAAAGGGACGTCTGAAAGGTCGGAGCGCATTTTGATAAGAATTATACTTTTTGGCGCACCGGGTGCGGGCAAGGGAACTTACTCGTCCGAACTTATAAAAAAATACAAAGTCCCCCAAATTTCCACTGGGGATATGTTGAGGGCCGAAGTTAAAGAAGGTACGGAACTGGGGAAAGAGGCTCATGAATTTATGAAACATGGGCAATTGGTTCCAGACCAAATGGTTATCGAAATGGTTCATAAAAGAATCCAAGAGCCTGATGCAGTGAATGGTTTTATTTTAGATGGTTTTCCAAGAACTGTGACGCAAGCAAATAGTTTAGATCAAATGCTTCGCCAAATGAATATTGAGTTAAGCGGCGTTATTAAAATCGAGATTAGCCAAGAAACGATTCTTTCGCGTTTGACTGGACGTCGGGTTTGTACCAATTGTGGCGCCACATTTAACATTGCTACGATGAAGCCGAAACAAGAGGGAATTTGTGATAAATGCGGTCATAATTTAATACAAAGGCCCGATGACAAACCTGAAACTATTTTGAATCGCTTGGCGATTTATCAAAAAGATACAGAACCGCTTATTGAGTTTTACAAGAAAAAAGATTTGCTGCGGCCTGTTCAATGCGAAGGCCCTTATAACGAGGCTTTGGCGAGAGTCTTTGCCGCATTGGAGAAAATGGCGAAAGTTTAGTGATAACCATAAAATCTGAAGCTGAAATAAAATTGATGAGGATTAGTGGCAAGATTGTTGGCCAAGCACTGGTGGAAATTAGGGCCCGAATAAAGCCGGGTGTGACGACCCAAGAGATTGATAAATTTGCTTATGAGTTTTTTAAAAAGAACGACTGTGTTCCTGCATTTTTAGGGTATCACGGATATCCAGCCACGATATGTACCTCAATTAACTCAGAGGTTGTTCATGGAATTCCTGGAAAGCGTGTTTTGGAAGAAGGGGATGTTGTTGGTGTTGATATAGGTGCCTATTACAAGGGTTATTGTGGTGATTCTGCCCGCACTTTTGCGGTGGGAAAAGTAGAGTCGGAAGTGGAAAAGTTGTTAGAAGTAACCTTTGAATCATTGAATAAAGGTATTGACCAATGCCGAATTGGAAATCGAATTTCTGATATTGGAAATGCTGTTCAAAAACATGTTGAAAACCATGGTTTTTCTGTGGTTCGGGATTATGTAGGGCATGGTATTGGGAAGGCTATGCACGAAGAGCCGCAGGTACCCAATTATGGTAGGCCGCACCAGGGACCTAGAATTGTTGAAGGTATGTGCCTTGCTTTGGAACCTATGGTGAACATGGGAACTGAGGAAGTGAAGGTTTTACAGGATGGCTGGACAGTTGTGACAAAAGATGGTAAATTCTCCGCCCATTTTGAAGACACTATTGCCATATTGGCGAATGGGCCGGAAAACTTGACGAGGGTTAATTAAAGCCCTTAGGTGAAGATTTTGGAGGCATATGCCAAAGGAAGATGCGATTTCGGTAGAAGGAATAATTATTGAAGCTCTTCCGAATGCTAGTTTTAGAGTTGAATTGGAAAATAAGCATGTTGTTTTAGCTCATGTTTCGGGAAAAATGAGGATGAATTTCATCCGAATTCTTCCTGGAGACCGGGTGACGGTGGAGCTTTCACCTTATGATTTGAATAGGGGAAGAATTACTTACCGGTTTAAGTGATGTAATTGTAATTAAGGAAGGATTTCAAAATGAAGGTTCGGTCTTCGGTTAAGCCGATTTGTGATAAGTGTAAAGTGATCCGCCGCAAGCGGGTGATTCGTGTGATTTGTACCAATCCCAAGCACAAACAGCGTCAGGGATAAGGAGAGAGAGTATGGCTCGTATTTCAGGAATTGATTTACCAAAAGAGAAGCGCATTGAAATTGCCTTAAACTATATTTACGGCATTGGATCATCTTTGTCCAAAAAGATTTTGGTGAAAGCTGGCGTAAATCCAGATATTCGCGTTAAGAACTTGAAGGATGATGAAGTGGGGCGTATTCAAACCGCGATTAACTCCGAAAACATAAAAGTAGAAGGTGACTTGCGTCGTGAAGTTTCTATGAACATTAAGAGGCTGATTGATATAGGGACTTTTCGTGGAAGTCGTCATCGCAAGGGTTTGCCTGTTAGAGGTCAACGTACAAAGACTAACGCGCGAACACGCAAAGGGCCGAAAAAGACAGCGGGTAGCGGCCGTAAAAAAGAAGAATAAGTTTTTTTGCTCATGGGGAGCAAAATTAAATTGTTTAGTTAATTAGTTTTAAGGAGAGAAAGAGTGGCTGAAAAAGTTGAAACGAAAATAGAAACCAAAGATGAAAAAGCAACCCCGGTTGCCGGAGCGAAAAAAGGTAAAAAAGCTCCTCGTAATGGTGTGGTTCATATTCAATGTACCTTTAATAATACTTTGGTGACGATCTCCGATGGAAAAGGGAATGTGGTGGCTTGGTCTTCGGCTGGTTCGGTGAATTTTAAGGGAAGCCGTAAATCGACCCCTTTTGCCGCTCAGGTTGCTGCTGAAACGGCTGGTAAAAAAGCAGTTGATGCTGGCATGAAAGCGGTTGAGATTTATGTTAAAGGACCTGGTTCGGGACGGGAAGCAGCTATTCGCGCAATTCAAACATGTGGTTTGCAAATCCTTCTTATTAAAGATGTTACACCTGTGCCTCATAATGGTTGCCGGCCGCCTAAGCGCCGGCGCGTATAAAGGAGCTGTTGAATGGGTATTCAATCTGTTTGTCGTATCTGCCGTCGGGAAGGCATGAAACTTTATTTAAAGGGAACTCGTTGCGAAACGGAAAAGTGCGCCTTTGAACGCAGAGGTTATGCACCTGGACAACATGGGCAAAGACGTAAAAAAGATACGGAATACGGTTTGCAATTGCGTGAAAAACAAAAGGTGAAGCGTATTTATGGCGTTTTGGAAAAACAATTCCGCCGGTATTTCTCGATTGCAGCCAGCAAAAAAGGCGTGACAGGCGAAACGCTTCTCCAATTACTAGAACAACGTTTGGATAATACGGTATTTCGGCTGGGATTTGCAGAATCTCGCAGACAAGCGCGTCAAGTCGTTCGTCATGGAATGATTTTGGTAAACGGTAAAAAGGTTGATATTCCTTCTTATTCCTTGAAGGCGGGTGAAAAAATCGCTGTTTCGGACAGGTTCAAGGAAAATCCGGGCGTCAAGCGTTCCTTGGAAATGTTGCAAAAGCGTGGTGTTCCGGAGTGGCTGGAAGTCGATACAACAGCATTGTCGGGTACGTTTAAGAAAGTTCCAACGAAAAACGAAATTGCTCTGCCGGTTCAAGAGCAGCTTATCGTGGAATTGTATTCAAAATAAGTTAGCTGGAAATAGATGAGTTTGGCCCCTACGGGGGTTATTATCGCGGGAGGCATCATGCAAATCGGAAATGTTCAAATTCCAAAGTTTTTGGATTACGAAAAGGAAACTTTAACCTCGACTTACGGAAAATTTGTCGCAGAGCCCTTTGAGAGAGGTTATGGTCAATCGGTTGGCAATTCTTTGCGCCGCATTCTTCTTTCTTCTATTACGGGAGCCGCGGTTACTTCAGTAAAGTTTGAAGGTGTTTCTCATGAATTCTCATCCATTTCTGGTGTGGTTGAAGATACAACCGAAATCATTCTTAATCTAAAAGAATTGAAGATTAAATTATTTAAACCGGGAACAAAAACCCTTCGTTTGTCGGTAAAGGGCGAACGTAACGTTGTAGCTGCCGATATCCAAGGCGATGCCGACATAGAAATTTTAAATCCTCAATTACATCTTGCTACTTTAACGGAAGATGACGCTGCGTTAGAGTTAGAAATCGAAGTGGCCGATGGCCGCGGTTACTCTCCGTCTGAGCGCAATAAACGCGAAGGACAGCCTATTGGTGTAATTCCGGTGGATTCCGTGTTCACTCCGGTAACTCAAGTCAAATATTCTGTTGAATCGGCCCGTATCGGCCAAATGACAGACTACGATAAGCTTATTATCGAAATTTCTACGGATGGACGTATTCATCCTGAAGACGCTTTAGCACATGCCTCTAAAATTTTGCGTGATTCCTTACAAATTTTCATTAATTTTGAAGAAGAACCGATTCAGCAAGACGATTCAATGAGCGAAGAAGAAGAAAGAATGCGCGAACTTTTGAGCGAAAGCGTTGAAGAATTGGAGCTTTCTGTCCGGTCGGCGAACTGCTTGAAAACAGCCAACATTAAAACCATCGGCGATCTGGTTCGTAAAAGCGAATCCGATATGTTGAAATACAAAAACTTTGGCCGCAAGTCCTTGAACGAAATCAAGGAAATATTGGGCGGTATGGGTCTTTCCTTTGGGACGGACGTTGATTCCATTTTAGCCAAAGGTAAGCCCGCATCATCAGTTCGTGTTGAAGCAAACGTTTAAGATCAGGAGTCTATAATGCGTCACCAAGCACATCACGGTCGTTTAGGGGTTCAGCCTTCTCATCGCCGTGCGATGATCAGGAATATGGTCACTTCGCTGTTTAAGCACGAAAGAATTAAGACCACTAAAACCCGGGCGAAAGAAGTAAGGCGTTACGCTGAAAAAATGATCACGCTCGCTAAAAAGGAAACTTTGGCCGCCAAAAGAGATGTCTTGGGTTTTGTGCGGGAGCGGGAAGTAGTCAATAAACTATTTAAAACATTAATTTATCGTTACTCTCAACGCAAAGGCGGTTATACCCGGATTTTGAAGCTGGGTTATCGCGCGGGTGATGGAGCGGATATGGTTTTTCTGGAATTGGTGGATCGTCCAACGGAAGAAAAACTGACAGAACCTACGGTTGATAAAAAAGAAAAAACAGAAGCCATTGAGACGACTTCCAAAGTGGTTGTCGGGACAAAAAAGAAAAAGTCGAAAGAAGTAACGCCCGCTTCTTGAGGAAGTCAACGAGAGCTAAAATTAACATAGCTCTCGGTCAAATTATTTATGATTTTCATGAAGGATTCTCTATGAAGAATGTTTCACTTAAAATCTTCCTCATCTTCTCGCTTTTATTTTCTTTATCCATAGCATCAACTGTATTGGCACAGAATGGTGACATTGATTTATCTGGCGGACTTGAAACTAACCACCAGAATTATTTTTACAAAGATCCCAATAAGGCGTTCTTGCAAGCTTTTTTTCCCGGCATTTTGATTCACGGTTACGGCCACTTTTACGCGGATGATCAATTAACAGGGGATGTTCTTTTAACGGGGGAAGTTGTGTCGTTGTTATCGGTAGGATGCGGCATTCTGATCGAATCTGACACAACAACTTTTTCCGGTGGAATATTGGGAAATAGCCAGAACGCGGGAACTATCGGAACAAATATGATTTGGGGTGGAATTGCAGCATTCACGCTTTTATGGGTAGTTGATATGGCCCATGCGCCAACGGCAGCTAGTGATTACGATGCTGAACATGATTTGAAGCCGATCGCCTATATGGAGCAAAACAGCCCTGTTTTAGCTCTTGCCTGTCGTTTCTAGAAATAATTCAAAGTAAAAAGAACAAATTTTTCCAGTTATTTTGATTCTTGTTCCTGAACTTTATTTTTTTTAGTGAGAACGTTTTTATTGTCGGCAGAAAAATCGTCACTTTTTTCAACGATTTGGTTTGTGTTTTTGTTAGAACCTTTTGTTAATTTGTAACCCGCTTCCGCCAACGCTTGTTTCCAACTTCCGAATTCACGACGTGCCGCCGAATAGAGCGCTAATCGATCTCGATAGGTTGTTAAAAGATTTAACGATTGAGAGCTTTTTACTTCTTCTAAAACCTGAATTTTTGACCACTTCGTTAATTTACTGCGTCGCCGGGATTTTCCTTCATCAAGAATTTGATCGTAGTTGATACCCGCTTCCCGAACGGCGTTTGCCCAACTGTTGAAGTAACGCCGAGAAGAAGCTGCCGTGAAAAGTGAAACATAGTTTTTGGAAATGAAGCCCGCAGAAAGATCAATATTTTGATTCTTAAAATCTTTGATCATCTCGATGATAATTTCTTTTGACCACTTTTGTTTCATGTTTGTCACCTCAGGTTTGATGATGTCAATTATAATAAAAAACCCAGTAGAAGCTAAAGAAGATAAGATCTCTTTTTTCAGGATGGGCCTAATTGCCCCACAAAATTAAAGATTTTTTTGAAATGTGCCTGTTTTTCGTCCTAACGCTATCCATTTATTGTTTATTCATTTTTACCGTACCCATTGCAAAAGAACCTCACGGATGGATTGCTTTGAATGGTTTTGACAACCCGTTATGGATTTGTTGGATTGATTGCCTCGTTTTTGGATCCGCGTTGGTTTGTGCCTTATTGGGCGCTGTACTCATGTCTTGGATACCCACCTTGTCTCCTGAGATGGTCCGGAATGTTTGGGTTTTGACGTATTTCTTCATTTGGGTCGACACTGTTTTTGTTTTATCGCTGGAGTATCAAACAATAGGATTCTTGATAAGATTTATACTTGGATTTGTATTTATTTATTTATTTTTCTATGCCCTTCGTTTTTTTGGATTTCAGCCGGAAACCAAAAGCACTGTGACCAGTTGGAGAACGGAATTTGTCCAATATTGGACATGGGGCTGGATGAGTTTTTATTTTTCCCTCTCTTTTTTACTGGTTTATAACTCTTTTAAATATTCGGATTTGCGGTCGCCGCTTGCTTTCGGGGCGTTAAGTGTTTGCTTTTTAAATTATGTTTTCTCCCTGTTTCTTCAAAAATCTCAGGAAAAAAATGTGGACCGGTACTCGAAAATAGGAAGAACTGTATTTGTGGTATGGCTTTTGGCTTTAACTTTTTTCTGGGCCGGACAAAAATGGTTTTTTTAAAAAAGGGGATAAAGTTTTTTTTTGATATCCGCTTCCTCTTTTTCGTTTTTGCCGTGATCAATTTGTTTTTGTCTTATGAACCACTCTCTTATTCTGTCAAAGCCTGGTTAATCATTTTGGGATTGATCGCGCCGGGGCTGGCCGCGTTAAACGTCCGTTGGTCCGCGGGACAACAATCTTCTTTTTATTCTGAAACATTTTCCGGTAATTTAAATGGGCCGGTTCTGGTTCTGTTTGTTCTTGCCTTTTTTTTCCGTTTTTATCACCTGACTCATTTTTATTTATGGCCCATCGGCGATGAAGCCCTTCATGGTTTTCTGGCCATTCCCCTCATCTCAAAATGGAACTGGCAGTTCTTTTATACAGTGGGAGAGCATCCGCCGCTTCTCATCTGGTCTCTGGCGCCCTTCTTCAAGTTTTTCGATTCGCCCTTTTTTGATATTTGGTTTTTGCCCGCTTTTTTTTCATTCATCACTGTGCCAGCGGGCTATTGGGCCTCGCGCCAATATTTTTCTAAATCCTTTTCGTTGTTGTTTGGGTTTCTTTTGGCTTTTAGCTTTTGGCCTCTTTATTTCGGAAGATTTTGTCATCAGGGGATTTTCACCCCGTTCTGGGAATTATTCGGCTTTTTATTGTTGGGCTTTTTTATTAAATCGCACTCTAAACACCGGAAAATTATTTTAGCCTTTTGTCTTGGTTTGTGGATTGGTCTGGGATCGTTAACTTTTACAGCCTGGGCAGTTGTCATTTTGTTATTCGCTTTAACCATCACGGTTATTTGGTTTTATCGTTACCGGAAAAATTTTGAGTATTTAATTGGTTATTTTGGCGGTCTTTTTCTTGGAATATTGCCGTTTATCATAGCCGCCACCCAAAATGAATATGGCCACCACTTAATTGACACCTCTTCGGCCAGCCACTATTTCACAGTCACACACGAACTGATAACACACCTTTCTTATGTCACTTGTTTGTTTTGGGGGTCGCTTCAAACGGGTAGTTCTTATGCCCCGGTTTGGGGAGGAATGCTGAACCCCATTTTAAGTTCCTGTTTTTTCATCGGCACGATTGAATTGATCCGGCGCCGGAATGAAAAAATCACCCTTTGGATATTCGGGGCTTTTTTTGTTTTATTTTTACCGGGGCTGCTGTCAGCGGATTATGTCGAGTTTAACCGGGTTATTCAGGCCATGCCGGTTGTTTTGCTGGTGACGGTCCTGGGGTTACAACGGTTAATCGGAGCGTTGCCCAACCACAAAAAATGGATTTTAATTCCGCTGCTTTTGGGATCGGTTTTACTGGATATGACCCAGTTGTTAAAACCCGCGGTCGATGGATCTGTATGGAGCTTGAATTTTAAAAAAGAAATCCCCGACGAAAATTTTAGGGCTTACCAGATATTTAATGATGAATATTCCGAAACCGGGCCCGGGCTTGTTTTTGCCGATTTTATGCCTCTCACCCATGGTCATTCACTTCATGTGACAACCTATTATTTTAACGCCGCTTTAAACCCGAAGTTGAACGCCGCCGCCGCCAAATGGGTTGGATTAATGGTCAATGTTCATTATCAAAGCTTTTTAGAAAAAAGATTTCCCGGATCCAAGTGGACAACCGTGACACCCGCGCCGCCGGGGGAGGGCGGGTCGGTGGTGGGCATCATTCCCATCACTCAAAGGAATGTTCAGCTATTCATGAAGTGGAATAAGGTCCACCAGTATTTTTATCAACTCAACTTGCAGGCTGAAAATATGTATAACGATCCCAAGCTGTATCAATCCGCCCTTCAACATTTTTCAGAGGGGTATCCCCTGGTCCAAGGCGATCCCTTTTTGGAATCCTGTTTTGGGGAATGGGTCACCCAGTTTCACTGGGGAGCTGACCATCAGGCCAATATCATTTTAATGAAGCGCGCCATTCAAGCGGGTTACCCTTGCGCCCATTTATATTACAAGCTGGGAGAGTTTTTCTTTTTAGACCACCGGTTCCCCGAGGCGAAGGAAGATTTTCAAAAAGCCATGAACTGTCATCCCAATGAAACCGAATCAGCGGATTGGATTCAAACCATTGATCAAATGACGGCTCAAAATAAAGGAAAAGCGGGGCAGACTTGACACCCGTTCCTCCGGTGAGTATAGTTCTTCCACTCGCAGTTTAGATTTTTAGGAGATGACATGACTTTCGGAAAAGCAAACAACTTACCTCTCTTGGTATTGGTAGTCGTATTGTGTCCGGAAGCGGATCGCTCCTAACGACGGCTACCAAGCCGCGGGGCCCGCTTCCAAGGGCTACCGCGGCTTTTTTATTTTAAAGCCAAAAGTAACCCACCGGACGCAAACCCCAAAGTAGAAAAACGTATTTTGAAGGATAAAAAGGGCTGTTTTGCCTTGAAAAAGGCTGTTCTGGTCGCGCTGGCAGTTCATCCGCCGGCTCAACCTGGCAAACCCGTTTTGGATTAGTCTTAATTATGAAAAAACGGCTGTATTTATTGTAAAATCTGGGTCTTTCGCGTCCGGCAAGGGCGGGAACCTTTTAGGAGAAACCGATGGCTAAGACAAAACTCAAAACCGGAGCCCAAATGGTGGTGGATATCCTCGTGGATGAGGGTGTGGAAATTCTTTGGGGATTAACGGGCGGCGCCGTTCTGCCCATTTTTGACGCGCTCTATCAAAACAGCGACCGCATCAGGCTGGTCGACACGCGCCACGAGCAGGGCGCTATTCATATGGCCGAAGGTTACGCCAAGTCGACCGGCCGGGTGGGTGTTTGTATCGCCACCTCAGGTCCCGGCGCGACTAACATTGTGACGGGTCTCACTGACGCCTATATGGACTCCGTTCCTCTGGTGGCCATCACGGGCCAGGTGCCGTCGCATTTAATCGGCACTGACGCTTTTCAGGAAGCGGACGTGGTGGGGATTACCCGTTCCTGCACCAAACACAATTTTCTGGTGAAGAACATTCAGGAACTGCCGCAAATTATGCGCGACGCTTTTTTCATCGCCCGCACCGGCCGTCCGGGGCCGGTGCTGGTGGATATTCCCAAGGATATCGCCGCCGCCTCAGCCGAAGTGCCTTATCCCAAACATTCCACGGTTCCTTTGTCCAAACTGGTGCCGACGATTGATTTCAGCCAGGTTGAAAAAATAGCCGAGCTCATCAAGCACGCCAAACGTCCGCTCATTTACGCGGGTGGCGGCGTTATTAACGCCGGGGCCTCCGAAGCGCTTTACAAGTTCGCGCGTAAAACCAATATCCCGGTGACTTTGACTTTGATGGGTCTGGGCGCTTATCCCGCCAACGACCGCCAGTTCATCGACATGCTGGGCATGCACGGTTCCTACCGCGCCAACATGGCTTTGACCTATTGCGATCTTCTCATCGCCATCGGCAGCCGGTTTGACGACCGGGTGACGGGCAAACTTTCCGAGTTCTCGCCAAACTCGAAAAAAGTCCATATCGACATCGATCCGACTTCTATCGGCAAAAACGTGCATGTGGACGCCCATGTGCTCGGCGACATGAATACCATTCTGGCCGCCCTGATCAAACAGGTGGGTTCGCAGGATTATGACGAGTGGTATGACCAAATAGACGGCTGGCAGAAAAAGCATCCTTTGATCGCCTACGATCAAAAACCAACCGCGCCGGTTTTGCCGCAGTTCGTGGTGGATGAAATTTTCCGCCTCACCAAGGGCGACGCCATCATTACCACTGAAGTGGGCCAGCATCAAATGTGGGCGGCCCAGTACTATAAGTTCAACAAACCGCGCCGCTGGATCACCTCGGGCGGTCTGGGAACCATGGGTTTCGGTTTCCCGGCTGCCATCGGGGCGGCTTTCGCCTTTCCGGACGCGACCGTCATTGATATCGCGGGCGACGGCTCTTTCCAGATGACTATGCAAGAACTGGCCATCGTGAAACAGCACAACCTCAACGTCAAAACCATCATCCTCAACAACAAGTTTTTGGGCATGGTCAAGCAGTGGCAGGACCTTTTCTTCGACAAACGCTACGCCTCCACCTCCATTCCGGTTCAGCCAGACTTTGTGAAGCTGGCCGAATGTTACGGTTTGAAGGGCTACCGGGCCGACAACGCGAAGGATACCACCACGGTTCTTGAACAGGCCTTGCGCAGTAAGGAAGGCTGTATCGTCGATATCATGGTCGACCCCGAAGAACACGTTTATCCCATGGTTCCGGCGGGAGCGGCTAATAAAGACATGGTGCTCTCGAAAGAGCAGGACCGTGAGCGGGTGATGGCGGAGATGAAAACCAAAGGAGCCAAAAAATGAGACACACTATTTCAGTTTTGGTTCATAACCACGCGGGTGTCTTGTCGCGGGTGTCGAATCTTTTCTCAGCCCGGGGTTATAACATCGACAGCTTGGTGGTCGGCGTGACGGATAACCCCAAAATTTCCCGTATCACGATTGTGGTGCGCGGCGATGAAAGGGTGATGGACCAAGTGGAGAAGCAGCTCAATAAGCTGATCGACACCATTCAAGTGGTCGATCTCACCCATGAGGATTTTATCGCCCGCGATCTGGCTTTGATCAAGGTGAAGGCGGAAGCCCATACGAGAAGCCAGGTTATGGAAATCGTCCAGTGTTTTGACGGAAAAATTGTGGATGTGGCTTTGAAAAGTTTCATCATTGAGGTGACAGGTAAAGAGAGCAAGATCAACGCGGTGGTCGAGCTTTTGAAAAATTACGGCATTTTGGAAATGGTCCGCACGGGCGAAGTGGCTATTTCGCGCGGCAAAAAGGTGCATGAAGAAGTGGAAAAGAAGGTGAAGGTGAAGGCGGGTAAGGCGGGTCAGTCGAATCTGTAGCATCAAGCGCCCTGTCCAGGACAGAGGCGACAACTAAAAGGAGAAGCAAATGGCTAAGATTTATTATGAGCAAGACGCGGATTTAAACGTTCTGAAAGGCAAAACCCTGGCGGTGATCGGCTACGGCAATCAGGGCCGCAACCAGGCTTTGAACCTGAAAGACTCGGGCATCAAAGTCGTTATCGGCGCCCATTCTGAAAAAACCATGGCCCAGGCAAAGGCTGACGGTTTTGAAGCTTACACCGCTAAGGAAGCCGCGGCGAAAGCCGACATTATCCAAATCCTCATTCAGGACGATCTGCAGGGCGCCCTCTATAAGAACGATGTTTTGCCGTCTTTGAAAGCCGGCAAAGCCATCATGTTTTCGCACGGCTTTAACATTCATTTCGGCCAGATCGTTCCTCCGGCCGATGTGGACGTGTTCATGATCGCCCCCAAGGGCCCGGGCCATTTGGTCCGCACCCAGTATGTGGCGGGTCAGGGCGTTCCGGCTCTGGTCGCTATATATCAAAACGCCACAGGCAACGCCTTGAAGCTGGCTCTGGCTTACAGCAAAGCCATCGGCGCCACCCGCGCCGGTGTTTTGGAAACCACGTTTAAAGAAGAAACCGAAACCGATTTGTTCGGCGAACAGGTGGTCCTGTGCGGCGGCTTGTCCGAACTCATCCGCGCGGGTTTCGAGACTTTGGTGAATGCCGGCTATCAGCCTGAAGTGGCTTATTTTGAGTGCCTGCATGAAGTGAAGCTGATCACGGACCTGATTTTCGAAAAGGGAATTACCGGCATGAGAGACGCCATCTCGACGACCGCCAAGTACGGCGACATTACCCGCGGCCGCCGCATCATTACGGACAACACCCGTCATGAAATGCAGCGCATTTTGGCGGAGATCCAAGCCGGATCTTTTGCCCGCGAATTCATTTTAGAAAACCAGGCCAACCGCCCGGTTTACAACTCGATTTTGCGTAATGACTCTGAACACATGATAGAAAAAGTCGGCAGACAAGTTCGGAGCATGTTTAGCTGGTCCAAGAAGTAAGAGGTTCAATCCTTATCCTGCCTTTCAAGGGAAGGGCAGGAGAGGAATAAAAGGGGTTCTATGAAATTGCCATTTATGCCGGAAGCCTGGAGTATGTTTCTGCCTGTGCTCGCCGGCGGAGGGTTTCTTCTGTTCGCTGGCAGTTACTGGGACAATGGGTTCCTTATTTTTATCGGTGTGGTGGTGCTGGTGATCGCCGCGCTCATTTTGAATTTTTTCCGCGACTTTGAAAGATCGGCGAAAGATTTGAAAGCGAACCAGGTGATATCGCCAGCGGACGGAAAAGTAGTCATTGTGAAGAACGAGGTGGAAAAGTTTTTTCTCAAAAAAACCTCGGTTCATATCGCGATTTTTATGAATCCCCTGAACAACCATGTTCAGCGGGCGCCTTTTGACGGCAAAGTGATTAAGAAGGTTTATCACGCGGGCGAATTTTTAGCCGCTTACGACGACAAGGCGGATCTGGTGAATGAACAGGCTCATTTGCTGGTGGAGCTCAAAAGCAAAGACAAGAAAAGCAAGGCGAAGGGCCAGATCGTCATTAAACAGATCGCGGGCCTTCTGTGCCGCAGGGTGAAAACCGATGTCGAAGCGGGCGATACCCTCTCACGAGGAAGCCGCATTGGCCGTATCTTGCTGGGCTCCCGGGTGGATGTGTTTATGCCCAAAGGTTTTAAATCAAAGGTGAAGGTTGGGGATCAGGTAAAAGCGGGTGTGACGGTTCTAGGAGAATTCTAATGGCGGTTCCCAAATATAAAACCGCGGTGAGTGGAAATAAAAACATGAACTCCCGTCTGCGTAAATCCATCTATCTCCTGCCTAATACGTTGACCGCTTTTAATATGGTGCTGGGTCTGCTGGCTATTGTTTACGCCATCAATGATTCGCTCACCCTTTCCATGGAAGACAACACGGTTATTCCCTTTGTGACTTCGGCTAAATTTATTATTTTGGCTGCCTTTATGGACTTTATGGACGGCTTTGTGGCCAGGGCCACCGGAACCACTTCCCGGTTTGGCATGGAATTCGACAGTCTGTCGGACCTGATCAGCTTTGGGGTCGCGCCTGCTCTTCTTCTTTATCTTTCCGTTCTGCGCTACATTCCGGGTCTGGGTGTGGGTCTTTCCATCACGATTTTTTATATCGTCTGCGCGGCCATCCGTCTGGCCCGCTTTAATGTGCAGGCCCAGGTTGAGGAAAAGTCTCACTTTATGGGTCTGCCCAGTCCTGCGGCGGCGGGACTGCTGGCCAGCTATGTGCTTTTAGCCCACTGGAGCGGCTGGTACGAAAAAACCATCATTGTCAACAAAGTCATGCACTGGTATGAGGAAAATGTCAGCTCCATTGAACTGACGATTATTCCCATTATGGTGGTCATCTTGGCGCTGGTGATGGTCTCCACCATCGCCTTCCCCAGCCTGAAAAAATGGAACAAAGAAACGGTCAAGCCCTGGACCCTGGCTTTCGTTTTTCTGGTTGTCTGTATGCTGATTTACGCGGTCGAGTTCACTTCCTTCGCTCTCTTAACCATCTATCTCTTGTGGGGCATCACCCGTGCCCTGACCAAAAAAGTTTTTAAAATTAAACCTAAAAAAGCCGAAGCGTAGAACACCCTTAACGAGTGACTTGAGGAGAAGTGCCATGAAATCAAAAGCAATCAAAGTAAAAAAAGAAATAGCGGTTCAAGTACCCCAGGAAAGAATTTATATTTTTGACACCACCCTGCGCGACGGGGAACAGGCCCCTGGCGCCAGCCTGAACACGGTCGAAAAGATGAAGGTCGCCCTCCAATTGGAAAAGCTGGGCGTGGATATTATTGAAGCCGGTTTTCCGGCGGCCTCCCCGGGTGATTTTGAGGCGGTGGAAAAAATCGCCAAGACCCTGAAAAAAACCACCGTCGCCGGTTTAGCCCGTGCGATGAAAAAAGATATTGAAGCCTGCGCTAAAGCGCTCAAACACGCCAAACGGCCTCGCATTCATACCTTTATCTCGTCCTCGGACATCCATCTGAAACATTTGTTCCGTAAAACCAGGGAAGAAGCCCTGGTGATTACCGCCGACGCGGTGAAGCTGGCCCGCAATCTGTCAGATGACGTGGAATTCTCCGCTCAGGACGCTTCGCGCTCCGAATGGGAATTTTTGGCCCGGATGATCGAAACCGCCATCAAACACGGCGCCCGCACGGTTAATGTGCCCGACACCGTGGGTTATACCACGCCGGATGAATATGGCCGCATGGTGGCTTTTCTGCGCAACCATGTTCCGAACATCAACAAAGCGGTCATCTCGGTCCATTGTCATAACGATCTGGGCCTGGCGGTGGCCAACTCGATTGCGGCCATCCAGAACGGCGCCCGTCAGGTGGAATGCACTATCAACGGCATCGGCGAAAGGGCCGGCAACGCCAGCCTGGAAGAAATCGTCATGGTGCTCAAAACCCGCGAGGATAAATATCCTTTCTATACCAATATCAACACCCGGGAAATTTACAAAACCAGCCGTCTGGTCTCCACCCTGACGGGTTTTATGATCCAGCCCAACAAGGCCATCGTGGGCAGCAACGCTTTCGCCCATGAAAGCGGCATCCATCAGGACGGCATTTTGAAGTACCGCCAGACCTATGAAATCATGACGCCTCAGGAAATCGGCGTGCCAGAAAGCCGTTTGGTATTGGGCAAGCATTCGGGCCGCCACGCTTTCACCAAACGCCTGGAAAGCATGGGGTACAAGCTCAATACGGAAACCACCGACCTGCTGTTTGAAAAGTTCAAGCAGCTGGCCGACAAGAAAAAGAGCGTCTATGACGAGGATGTGGAAGCCCTGATCGAGGAAAAGGTGGCGACCTCCGGCGAGATCTATCAATTGACCTATTTGCACACCTCGGCGGGCAGCGCCACTTTGCCGACCGCGACCATCAAGGTCAAAAAAGGCGAGGCGGAAACCCAGGGCGCCGCCACCGGCGACGGCCCGGTGGACGCGGTTTTCAACGCCCTCGATAACCTAACGGGTTTTAAAGGCAAGCTGGAAAATTATTCTATCAAGGCTCTCACCCAGGGGCGGGACGCCCAGGGCGAGGTGACGGTGACGCTGAGCACCAACGGCGACGAGGTAAACGGTCGGGGCGTCTCCACCGACGTCATCGAGGCTTCCGCCAAGGCTTATTTGAACGCGGTCAACAAGTTGTCGTTGAAGCACAGTAAAAAGAGCGCCAAGATCTCTTTTGACATTCAAAAGGGTCTGAAGCTTTAACCGGATTTAAACCAGGGCGGAATCGAAAGGTTCCGCCCTTCTTTTTTTAATTATCTTTAGCGGGGAAAATCATGAACTTTCATATCGTTGTTCTTTCGGGTGACGGCATCGGTCCGGAAATCTGCGAGGAATCCAAAAAGGTTCTCAATCGGGTGGGGGAAGTGTTCGGGCACAAGTTTGAATACGAACACCAGGATGCGGGCGGGATCGCCATCGACAAATACGACAATCCTTTACCCGAACACACTTTGAAAGCCTGTCAGGCGGCCCAGGCGGTTTTAAAGGCGCCCATGGGCGGGCCCAAGTGGGACAAGATTGAAAATAAAAAACGGCCCGAGGCGGGCATTTTGGGTCTGCGCAAAGGGTTGGATCTCTACGCCAACTTAAGGCCCGTGAAGCTTTTTGACGCTCTCAAAGACGCGTCCACGCTCAAGGCTGAAGTCATTGACGGCGTGGACATGCTTATTGTCCGCGAGCTGATCTCTGGCATTTATTTCGGGGAACCCCGCGGCATCCATGGCGAAGGCAAAGACCGTTACGGCGTGAACACCGAAATTTACCGTTATTCTGAAGTTGACCGCATTGTGAAACTGGCTTTTGAACTGGCCAAACTGCGCCGCAAAAAAGTGACCAGCGTGGACAAATTTAATGTTCTGGAATCCTCCCGGCTCTGGCACGATGTGGCTGAGGAAGTTTCCAAGGGTTATCCGGATGTGGCCTTCGAGCATCAAATTGTGGATAACGCGGCCATGCAGCTCATTCTCAAACCCAAAAGTTTTGACGTGATGGTCACGACCAATATGTTTGGGGATATTCTCTCCGACGAGGCTTCGATGTTAACCGGTTCGTTGGGTATGCTGCCGTCGGCGTCTTTGGGCGGTAAGGTGGGGCTTTATGAACCGTCCCATGGGTCAGCGCCGGATATCGCTGGCACCGGCAAAGCCAATCCTCTGGCCATGATTTTGTCCGTCGCCATGATGCTCAAATACAGTTTCCAGCTTCAAAAAGAATCGGACGCCATTGAAAACGCCGTGGAAAAGGTGCTCAGTGAAGGTCTGCGCACAGCGGACATCGCCAAGAACGGCGAGAAGACTGTTACTTGTACCCAAATGGGCGCTGCGGTGATCAGCAAATTAAACTGATTAAGGACTCAAGTTTGAAAAAGCTTTTCTTTATTTTTCTACTGGTTCCCAGTTTTTTAAACGCCCAATCGACGTCTCCCCCGGCGCCGACGAAAGCGGTTACTTTAACGCCGACCCTGACGCCCACCGTTACTAACACGCCTACCCGTACCAATACGCCTACCATCACTTCCACCCCGACGATTACCAATACACCTACTCAAACGGCAACCGGCACTCTCCCGACTCATACGCCAACGCCGACGCTTACTCTGACGCCCACTCAAACTCCCACCGGTACCCTGGCCACCGCTACGCCAACGCGGACCAAAACCGTCACGCCGACGCCGACCATGACGAACACTGCCACTTCCACGCCGGGCGTTTTTGAGTTTGTGGTTTCTCCCAAGCCGGAGGCGGATGGGGTTATTCGGTTTAAATGGGGCGCCACGGTCAAGGCGAACGAAGTCGATGTGAAAATTTTCACCAGCGGATTCAGGCTGGTCCGGCAGTTTAGTTTTGATAAGCATGTTCACAATGAAAATCTATTGCCTGGTCCCCATGAGATCACCTGGAACGGAAGGGACGAGGAAGACAGGGCCATGCCGTCGGGCCATTACATATGTTTTATCTTGGTTGAAACCGACAAGAAAGATTACGAAGCCAGCGGTAAAACCGAAGTTCCTTGATGAACCAGTCGGGATTGAAACTCGCTTCAAATATGCTATTCTTTCACTTCTTTTAGCCAGCCGAAGCCGGTATTTTTGAGGAAAAGCCATGAAAAAGAAAAAAGTAGCCGTCATTGGAGCCACGGGCGTGGCGGGCCAGCAGTTTTTGGCCTCCCTGGCGGGGCACCCCCAATTTGAGGTGGTGGCTCTGGCGGCAAGCGAACGCTCGGCGGGCAAACTATATATAGACGCCATTACGGACGCCCATGGAGCCTTTCGCTGGTACTGTCAGGAACCCTTGAGTCCTGAGTTTGCCAAAATGAAAGTGGAAGACGCTCTCAAACTGGATGCCACTAAGGTCGATCTTATCTTTACGGCAGTTGAATCCGACGCGGCGAAAGATTTGGAACCCCGTTACGCCAAAACCACTCCGGTAGTTTCCACGGCTTCGGCGTTTCGATACGAAAAAGACGTTCCCATTTTTATTCCCGGCGTGAATGAGGACCATGACCAGTTGATCGCGGTGCAGCAGAAAAACCGCGGCTGGAAAGGCTTTGTGACCCCCGTGCCCAATTGCACCACCATGGGGTTGGCCATGACCTTAAAACCCTTGCACGACGCTTTCGGCGTGATGCAGGTGATTATGACTTCCATGCAGGCCACAAGCGGCGCGGGGCGTTCGCCCGGTGTGATCGCTTTGGACATCATCGACAACGTGGTGCCTTACATCCCCAAAGAAGAAGAAAAAGTCGAAATGGAAACCCAGAAGATTTTGGGGACCATCGTTAACGGCGAAGTGGCTGTGGCGGGTTTTCCCGTTTCGGCGACCTGCACCCGGGTGGCGGTGATCGACGGCCATACGGAAGCTGTTTATGTTTCCTTGGCGAAGCACGCCACAGTGGATGATGTGAAAAAAGTCATGCGGGAGCACGGCAAGGCTTTTGTTGCTTTGAAGTTACCGTCCTGTCCGCCGCATTTAATTGAAGTGAGCGACGATCCTTTCCGTCCCCAGCCCCGGCTGGATCGGGACAGGGAAGGGGGCATGGTGACCAGCGTGGGAAGAGTTCGCGCGGATCACGCTTTGCCCAATGGAATCAAGTATGTGCTGGTTTCTCACAACACCAAGATGGGCGCCGCCAAGGGCGGAATGCTGGTGGCGGAGTATCTGATTCACAAAGGTCACATTTAAATAAAGCTGAAAAGGAGCAGATCATGGCAGAACGTACAGGCGTCATAACTTTTAAGGGAGGGCCTTTGACATTGATCGGCCCGGAATTGAAAGTCGGGGACACAGCCCCCAACTTTAAGGTTTTGGATAACGGTTTGGGCGAAGTGACTCTGGATAAATTTAAGGGTAAAACCCTTTTGATCTCGGTGGCCCCTTCGTTGGACACCCCTGTTTGCTCGCTGCAAGCTCAGCGCTTTAATAAAGAGCTTTCTTCCTTGCCGGCAGGTGTGGAAGTGATCACGGTGACGGCGGATCTTCCTTTTGCCCAGGGCCGTTTTTGCGGCGCGGAAGGCATCAAAATGCAGACCCTGTCAGACCATCGCGACATGAATTTCGCGGACGCTTACGGCGCCCATATCAAGGAACTGCGTTTGGACGCTCGTTCGATCTTCATCATTGGTAAAGATGGTAAGATTAAGTACACCGAAATGGTGAAGGAACAGACTCACGAACCGAATTACGATGAGGCTTTGAAGGCTGTAAAAGCTGCTGTCTGAAGTTGAATGAGTCGGGGGCGCGAAAGCGCCCCCCATATTTTTGACAGGAACACCACTAAATGCTATTGCCTTCCCTGATTCCGGCTTTTTTATTTTTCTTTACCTTCTTATTTTATCTTCTCACCCATTGCGCTTCTTTTAATATCAACGATTCGGGCGAGACCATCATGGTCTGCGACAAGCTGACCATCAGCCATTCGCCGGGCTACCCCCTGCACACCCTTTGGGGCAGGGTGAACTGTCTTTTGCCTTTGGGCCAGCCGATGCTTCGGGTGACTTTTAGTTCCATGATTACCGCCACTCTGGCGGTGGTTTTTGTTTACTGGGTTTTGAAAATGCTTTTCCAAAGAATCTTTTTGCCTTTAGACCAAATCGATACCATGCCGGAAGACCAGAAACCCGGGCCCTGGTTGTGGGAAATCCCGGCGGTTTTTGGGGCATTAGTTTTCGCTTTTTCCTACCAGCAGTGGTTTCAGGCTTGCGGTGCCAAGGGCGGCATTTACACGCTGAACACTCTTTTGACGATTTCGATGGTCTATCTCTTTTTCAAAATGCGGGAAAGAAGTTGGTTTGTAAAGTCGTTCCTTTTAATGGGCTTCCTTTATGGTTTGAGTTTAGCCCACCACTGGCCCAACCAAATTGTGATGGCGCCTGCTTATGTTTGGTTTTTCTTTTCAAGTCAAAAGCGGGTCCCCTTTAAGGAAATTCTGGGTTCGCTGTTGAGGCCCTTTGACCTGACGGCGAAAATCGCCAATGTTTTCTCCGCCTTTGGGTTGGTGAATTTCGTTCGGGTTTTTACTTTCTTGATGATTTCTTTGTCGGTTTATCTTTATCTGCCCATCCGCGCAACCCTCAACCCTTTGATCAACTGGTGGGATCCCACAACCATGGATAGGTTATGGGGCACAGTAATCCGAAAAGGCTATCTGGGAACGGGTGATGTGCGTTCTATGGTGACGGTGGTGCGCAACCTGAAGCGTTTTTGGATGCACGCGGAACACCAGTTTGGCGGCGGTTTCAGCTTTATCCTTTATGCCCTAGCTATCTGGGGTTTTATCTGGATGTGGAAGAAAAAACAGCATTGGGACGCCATTAGCATCGCTTTGCTGGGCGTCGGGGTTTTTTGCGGCATTATTTTATTCAACAATCCGTTGGAGGGTTATCAATGGACCATCGATAACTTTTTTACGCCTGTCTTTTTAATTGTGGCCATGTTCGCTGCGGCGGGGATCGCCGGGCTGTGCGAGGGCTTTTCGAAAAAATGGCCCTATTATCATGTGCCACTCATTACCTCGGCTTTCTGCCTGAGCTTTGCCCTGATGCCGCTCATCCTCAATTACATGTCCGGGGACAAAAAAGACGCGGACGGCCAGACGGTTTATCAAGGCGTCGATCAGAGCCGCTATGTCAGTTCTTATGACGAGGGCGTCAACATGCTCAAAACAGTGAACCGCGACGGCGTGATTATCTGCAACGGCGATATCGACATCTTGCCCCTGTGGTATTTACAGCATGTGGTGGGTCTGAGGCCCGAAGTGGCGGTGTTTACCATGCAGCTCATTCCCTATGACTGGTATCGGAACCCTCTTTTTACTACCTATCCCTTTTTAAAAGTGCCGGTCAGTTATGACGTTCGGCCTGAAACCGTCGTGCAGGACATGATTGATAAGCATGCCCAGGACCGGTCTTTTTATTACACCAATATTTTCACCGCGCCCTGGATGCAAAAGAACGACCAGTCTCTGCCCGAAGGGTTTATGTGGCGGATTATCAAAACTAAAAACCTGAATTATGTGTTTACCTCCCGCCGGCTGAATGTTTTATGGGACACCTACCGCTTAAGGGACATGGACGCGCCGGGCCGGGGTTATTGGGATGAATATACCGATGTCATGAAAGATTCTTACGGGATCGGGTATGAGTTTACAGGCATGTTTTCGCTGATCAACAAATCGCCGGATGTGGCGCTGTGGAGCTTTAACAACTCGCTCAAGTACCGCCAGCCGCAAACCTTTAACCGCATTTATTTCATGCTGGGCGAAACCTACATGGCGCTCAACCGGCCCGAAAGCGCGGCCAACAGCTATCAAATGGCGATCCAAAGAGGAGCTCAGGACCCGCACACTTTTGCCCGGCTGGGCGATGCCTTCGCAGGGATGAAAGATTATGGCGACGCGCGATCAGCCTACCAGGCGGCTTTGCAGGGAAACCCCAATGAACCTACGGCTCAGGCCGGAATCAGTTTGATTGATAAAATCAATAATGGCCGGGGAGGCAAGGACGGCCGGTCTTGAAGATTGTTCCCGTCTTGAAAACCGTTCCGGTTTTGAAGACGGCTCCGGAATTAAAAACCCGCAACATCCGGTTGACGGTGGAATATGACGGAACGGCTTATTCGGGCTGGCAGAAACAGCGCGAGTCCCAGACGGTGCAGGGAACGTTAGAAGACCGGCTCAAGCAGGTTTGCGGACATCCGGTAGATCTTTTAGTGGCGGGCCGCACCGACTCGGGCGTGCACGGCCTGGGCCAGACCGCCAATTTTCACACCACTTCCACGATGCCCCTCGACAAAATCCAGAATGTGCTTAACCATCTGCTGCCCCGGGATATCCGCGTGGTCAAGGCGCAGGAAATGCCCGAAACCTTTCACGCCACCTATCACGCCAAGGCCAAGCTTTACCGCTACGTGATCCGCAACAGCAAGGATCACACGGTTTTTGACCGGCATACCTATCACCATGTGCGGTCCGCGCTGAATGTGGCGGCCATGAAGCAAGCCGCTAAATTTTTGACCGGCACCCACGACTTCACCTCTTTCCGCGGAACTTTGGGCAAGTGGGCCAACCCCAGGCGGACGATTACCAAAATCAACATTCAGAAAAAAGGCTATGAGATTATTTTGGAATACACCGGCGTTTCCTTTTTACACCAGATGATCCGCATTTTGAGCGGGACGCTTTTGTATGTGGGTCTGGGCAAGCTCAAGCCCGCGGACGTCAAAGACATTTTAAAATCCAAAGACCGAAAAAAAGCCGGGCCCACCCTGCCGCCCAATGGATTGTTTTTGGTGAAGGTTTATTATCCCCAAACCTTTCCTCCGGTCAAAAAACGGGTCAAGCGGGAAAGGGAAGAAGAATGAAATTAGGATTTTTTCTCTATCAATTGGGCGCCCTGGGACTTTTTTTGACGATCGGAATTTTTTGGAATGAACCGATGGTGGAGGATTTAAAACGGGGGCAGTCCAACTGGCCGACGGTGCTGATTCTTTTTGGTTTTGCCATCGCAGCGGGTTTCATCATGTCCTTCGTCCGGCCGTCATTAGTGGAGAAAAATAGCCGGACGCTGATGTATGTGTCGCATACTCTGGCGCTTTTATCCATTTTGTGGCTGCTGCTTTGGTGTTTTGTCTGGCTGGCGATTATTTCGGCCAAGGGCGACAGTGTAGAAATGTTTATCAAGCACATGGCGGACCTGCATTTGTTCGGCGTCGGTTTTTCCATGGCGGGATACGCGGCGGGCTGGCTGGCGACGAGGCTGGGTGAAAGATCGGCCCGGTTTTTAATGACCACCGGCTGGGCGGTGAGCTATATGGCCTGGCTGAACCTGTTTTTAAAACCGGGGCTGACCTGGTTGTGGGCCCCCGCGGTGGGCGGTCTTTTAGTGGTGTTGGGCGGTTATTTAATGGCGCGACCCGTTAAACCCAAGGTTGAGACACCCGCTTAACTGACGTAGAATACGGCCTCCGCAAACCTGATTAAGGACACCTATGTATTCCTCATTAACCGAATTCGTTGAATTTCTGGAAAAAAAGGGCCAGCTGATCCGCATTGCCGAAGAAGTGGACCCGGTTTTGGAAGTGACCGCGATCGCGGACAAGGTTTCCAAATCGCCCCGGGGCGGCAAGGCGCTTCTTTTTGAAAAACCTAAGGGCAGTGCCTACCCCTTGCTGATTAACGCTTTCGGTTCTTACCAGCGCATGAGCTGGGCGCTGGGCGTGGAAAATCTGGAAGAACACGCGGCGGCGATTAAAGAATTATTGGAACTCAAACCGCCCAAGGGGTTTGTGGACAAGCTAAAATTTCTGCCCAAGCTGGCGGACATCGCCAAGTTTCCGCCGGTGGAAGTGTCCAAAGGCGCCTGTCAGGAAGTGGTGGAGACCAACCCCGATTTAAATACTTTGCCGATTTTAAAATGCTGGCCCCAGGATGGCGGACGGTTTATCACTTTTCCACTGGTCTATACCCAGGACCCCGAAACGGGTATCCGCAATATCGGCATGTACCGCATGCAGGTTTATGACGGCAAAACGACAGGAATGCACTGGCAGGTTCATCACGGCGGGGCTTCCCATTACCGCAAAGCGGAGAAGGCCGGCAAGCGGCTGGAAGTGGCTGTGGCTTTGGGCGGCGACCCCGCTTTGACCTATTCGGCGACCGCGCCTTTACCCGAAGGCATTGACGAGCTTTTGTTCAGCGGCTTTTTGCGGGGCAAGCCGGTGGAACTGGTGAAATGTAAAACGGTCGACCTGATGGTTCACGCGGACGCGGATTTTGTGCTGGAAGGTTATGTAGAACCGGGCGAGCGCCGCACCGAAGGGCCTTTTGGCGACCACACGGGTTATTACAGTCTGGCTGACGAATATCCGGTTTTTCATATTACTTGTATTACCCGACGCAAGAATCCGATTTATATGACGACCATCGTGGGAAAACCTCCGATGGAAGACGGTTATCTGGGCAAGGCTACTGAACGGCTTTTCTTACCGCTGATGCAAAAAGTGTTGCCGGAAATTGTGGATATTGAATTGCCGGTGGAGGGAATTTTTCACAATCTCGCGGTGGTTTCCATTGACAAGCAATATCCCATGCACGCCCGTAAGGTGATGTTCGCTCTCTGGGGTTTGGGCCAGATGATGCTCAATAAGATTTTGATCGTGGTGGATAAAGATACCAACGTGCACGATCACGCCCAGGTTTTGTGGCGGGTGGGCAACTGTATGGACGCCAAAAGGGATGTGTTGATCACCGAAGGGCCGCTGGATGTGCTGGACCACACCTCGCCCATGTGGGGTTGGGGCGGCAAGATCGGCATTGACGCTACGCGTAAGTGGAAAGAAGAAGGCTTTGACCGGGAATGGCCTGATGAACTGACGATGGACAAGACGATTGAAGAAAAAATTCTGCCGATTCTCAAAAAGCACAACCTGATTTAAATATTAAATTAAAAGGACATTTATGAGTTCGAATATTCAAGGCATGTTTGGCCGCATCGCGGGAACCTATGACCAGGTGAACCACACCCTGTCTTTTAACCAGGACATTCCCTGGCGCAAAGCCTCGGTGAATCAATTGACCCGGGATGGATATGTTCCTAAAAGGGTATTGGATTTATGCGCGGGAACGGGCGATTTCGGCCTGCTGGTGAAAGAAAAAGTCCCTCAGGCTGAAGTGGTTTTGGCCGACTTTGCCAAACCCATGTTGACCCTGGCCAAACGCAAAGCTAATAACCAGGCCGGAGTTGGTTTTGTGGAAGCGGACGCGTTGAAACTGCCTTTTCAGGATATGGCCTTTGATACGGCGGTTTGCGGTTTTGGCGTTCGCAACCTGGATTCGCTGGAAAAAGGCGTCAGAGAAATGGCCCGGGTTTTAAAGCCGGGCGGTAAAGCGGTGATCTTAGAGTTCTTTAAACCGACGGGGATGTTTGCCAAGACCGCTTATTTCTTCTATATGGGAAGCATCATGCCGGCCCGCGGAGCGGCGATTTCCAAAGACAAGGCCGCTTATGAGTATCTGCACAAATCGGCCAAAAACTTCATCAAGGTCAAAGATTTTAAACAGCTCATGGAAAATAATGGTTTTAAAGACGTTGTTATTGAAGCCCGCATGCTGGGTGTGGCTTACAGCGTGGTAGGCGTGAGGAAGTAAGATTTTATGAAAAAAATATTTGTGGCGGTGACGGGGGCTTCAGGAACCATTTATGCCCGCCGGTTTTTTCAGCACTTTCCCTATGATGATTGGGAAGTACACGCGGCGGTTTCCAAGTCCGCTGAAATCGTAGCGTCGCATGAGGGCGGGTTAAACCTGCCGCCTCACGTTAAAGAATGGGATGAGAAAGACCTGACGGCCCCGGTGGCCAGCGGTTCCAACAAGTTTGAGGCCATGGTAGTCATACCTTGTTCGACCGCGACCTTAGGCAAACTGGCCCACGGTATCGCGGACAACCTGATTACTCGCGCCGGGGAAGTATTTTTAAAAGAACGCCGCAAGCTGATCTTGATGCCGAGGGAAACCCCTTTATCCCTGATTCAAATTAAAAATATGGAACTGTTAACTTTGGCGGGGGCCCATATTATCCCGGCCACGCCCAGCTTTTACGGCAACCCGAAGACGATTGAGGAATTGGTGGATACGGTAGTAGCCCGCATTTATGACCACGCGGGAGTCGAGGCGGAAGTTTCTGCCCGGTGGCGTGTCGAAGAAGAAAAGGCTCGAAAAAATATTTAAATTTATTTCTCCAGGAAAACTTTTATGAAAAAGTTTTATGTGCTTTTATGTCTAATTTTTTTAGCCACCCCGCTCTGGGCGGACGATGACGATTTAACACCGGAATCTTTGAGTCAAGCCTCCAAGGAATATGAAAGCTTTTTTCAAACGGAAAGACCCGATCCGATGAATCATGAAGTTTGGAAACTTTATGTTTTCAGCACTTTGACGTCGCTAGATGCATACAGTAAATCCGCGAATAGGTTGTTAACGGGATTAACGCCGAATCAAAATGACCAACACTTTGTGGTGATCAGTACTAATCTCCTTTATAACTTTATGACAACGATTCCGCAAAGAGGAGATGTCATTGTTATTGATGGCAGAGTTCAATCACGTAATGATAAATTTCTATTAAGGACCAGTAAAACGGATCATTATTTTAAAGAAGTTTATATGTATGCCGAAGGTGGAAAAATTTTGACAAATGAACATGCCGCAATCATTCCTTTTTCATCGCCAAATTTCACAATGGTTAACTCAACTTTGCCAATAGCTGGAGCTACGCCTGTTGTTTCAACTCAAGGGATTTCAATAAGATAAAATATGCTGAAAAAACTCAAAACTATTTCCAATTTAGTGGTTTTGCCTCACTCCGTTTTCGCTTTGCCTTTCGCGCTGGCGAGTTTGTTGACGGCCACCTACGGCAAACCCTCCTTGCACGTGCTTTTCTGGGTCATCGTTTGTATGGTGTTGGCCCGCACAACGGCGATGGCTTACAACCGGCTGGTGGACGCAGATGTGGACGCGAAAAATCCACGCACCAAGAATCGGGATATTCCGGCGGGGCGCATTTCTTTCTTACAAGTCAAAATACTCACTCTGGTCTGTGGATTGGCTTTTGTCGCGGCCTGCTATTTTTTGAATCCGTTGGCTTTCCAATTGTCCCCGCTGGCTTTGGCGATTGTGTGTTTCTATTCCCATACGAAACGCTTTACCTGGACTTCTCATTTATTTTTAGGACTGGCTTTGGGAGTGGCTCCGGTGGGTGCCTGGGTGGCGGCCACGGGGCAATTAGCGGTGGCGCCCTTTTGGCTGACAGGAGCGGTGATTTGCTTTTTGGCGGGGTTTGATATTTTATACGCGACCCAGGACGAGGCTTTTGATAAGAAGGCGGGGCTTCATTCCTGGGTGGTCCGCTGGGGGATTACCCACTCCGTCCAAGCCTCTCGATTCTTCCATGTGGGTATGTTAGGATTTCTCACGGTTTTCGGCGTTCAGGTTGGTTTTTCCTTTAGTTACTTCATAGGAATCGGATTTATCGCAGCTGCCTTGATCTATCAACATCTCAAGGCTTATACCTTTGAAACCAAGGGAAAGAAAGTTAAGTTTGTCTTGTCTCCTCAAATGATGGGGCTCAACGGCTGGATCGCGGTTATTTACTTTGTGGTGGTAGGAGCGTCCTTGTGGCTTTGAAGCGTCTTTTAGATCAGTCTCCCATTAAAGATATTTACGAAAAAGTGGTGGCGGGTATCCGCATTACGGATGAGGATGCCCTCAGGCTTTATCACACCAATGACATGTATACCCTCGGCGCGATGGCGAATATGGTCCGTGAGCGTAAAAACGGCAATAACACTTACTACAACAAAAACCGTCATATTGATTACTCAAATGTCTGTTCCACCACCTGCAAGTTTTGCGCTTTTTCCCGCTTTGAGGGGGAAGAGGGTGCTTTTGAATTTACACACCAGCAATTAGCCGCCAAGGCCCGGGAAGCTTATCAATTAGAAGGTATTACGGAGCTTCATATCGTGGGTGGTCTTCACCCCACTTATACCTTTGAATGGTATGAGGACATGCTTCGTGTTTTGAAGCAGGCGGTACCCGGGATTCACTTGAAGTGTTTTACGGGCGTGGAGATTAATTTTTTCGCCGAAAAATACAACATGACCCATGAAGAAGTGCTGAGTCGTTTAAAGGCGGCCGGATTGGGTTCGATGCCCGGCGGCGGAGCTGAGATTTTCCATCCCGATGTTCGGGAAGAGATTTGCCCCGGTAAGGGAAACGCGGAGCAATGGCTGGAAGTTCATCGGACAGCCCACCGGCTGGGCCTTCGCACCAACGCGACCATGCTTTACGGCCATATTGAAACCTATGAGCACCGGGTTGACCACATGAGCCGTTTGAGAAAATTACAGGATGAAACGGGCGGGTTTCAAACCTTTATCCCCCTGGCTTTTCATCCCGACCATACCCAAATGGATCATTTTGCCCGTCCCAGCGGCGTGGAGGATTTAAAAACCCTGGCGATCGGCCGGGTTTATCTGGATAATTTTGACCATATTAAAGCCTATTGGATATCCATGGGCGTCCGGTTGGCCCAGATGTCGCTGGCTTTTGGAGTGGACGATATTGACGGAACGGTCATTGACGAAAAGATTTACCGCATGGCTGGCGCTGATTCGCCGGAAGTGATGACGGCGAAAGATTTGCAAGCTTTGATCCGCGACGCGGGCCGTATGCCGGTGGAGCGGGACACGCTGTATAAAGAGTTGAAACCGATGCCGGAAGCGGTCGCGCACTGATAGCCACGACGCTAAATTTTATGAGAAAAAGGAACTAAAAATGAGCGAACCTATCGCCAGTACTTCAGCTACTCCCGCGCAGACACCAGCGACTCCAGCCCCGGCGACTGCCGCTCCTGCGGCAACCGCGGCTCCTGTGGCGACTGCAGCTCCCGCTACTCCGGCTCCCACTGCTGCTCCTGCCGCTGCCCCGGCTGCCACTCCGGCACCCGTCGTACCACCGCCGGTTGAACTCAAATTTACCGCCAAGCCGATGAAGATCGCGGTGGTTCCTTTCCTGAATGCCCAGCCCTTGATTTGGCAGTTGGCGAAGCATCATCAGGTTTCCCAATTGGCGCCGGTTGAAATGGCGAAACAACTGAAGGCTGGCCTGGTGGATGTGGCTCTGGCCCCGATCGCGGCTTATCTTTTGGATCCGTCTTTAACGATTATTCCCATCGCGGCTATCGGCTCCAATGGGCCGGTGAAAAGCGTGCGTATTCTGTCGAACGGCTCTTTAAAGGGTGTGGAAAGACTTTTCGTGGATTCCCGGTCGCAAACTTCGGTGTTGCTGGCCCGGCTGATTCTCAAAAAATGGTACGGTGTCAAACATTTGGAAGTGGTGAATGTGGACGTGACCCAGTTTAAACCCAATCAGATTAAACCCTGGGAAGCGGCGCTTCAGTTTGGCGACAGCGCCCTGATCGCGGCGCCGACCGGCATGACGGTGACGGACCTGGGCGAGGAATGGCAGATGCGCACCGGCAAGCCTTTTGTTTACGCCGTTTGGATGGCGCGCAATGTGCAGGTTGCCCGGGAAATCGAAAACGACCTTTTGGCCTCGAAGAATGAAGGCGTCAAGCATTTCGCGGAAATCGCCGAGCATTATCACGGCATCTGGGTTTTCCAGATTCCACAAAGCAAAGAGTATCTCGAAAAGAACATCAATTATTCCTACGCGGCGGAACAGGTTCAGGGCCAGCTTGAATTTCAAAAACTCTTGAAAGAAGAGGGGATGGTTATTTAATGAGCACCGCCACCATTGAAACGCTTCAAGAAAAAGTTTTGGATGGATACGCGGTTAACCGCCAAGAAGCTTTAGAACTTTATCAATACTCGAGCTTGAATGATCTGGGCGCGGTGGCCAACGCGTTGAGGCTTCAAATCAAGGGCGACAAAATCGCCACCTATCTCATTGACCGCAACATCAACTACACCAATGTCTGCGTGACCTATTGCAAGTTCTGCGCTTTTTACCGCGAGGACGGCGATAAAGAGGGATATGTGAATGAGGCTGAAAAGATCATTCATAAAGTCACTGAAGCGAAGGAAAAGGGCTGTACGCAGATTTTGATTCAGGGCGGCCATCATCCCAGCCTGACTTTGGACTGGTATCTCAACATGATCTCCAAAGTTAAAACGGCCCATTCGGATGTCACCTTTCATTCTTTTTCGCCTCCCGAACTGATTCATTTTTCAGGTCTTTTTAAAATGCCGGTGATTGAGATTTTGAAGAAATTTAAAGAAGCGGGTATGGACTCCATGCCGGGCGGCGGGGCCGAGATATTATCCGACCGCGTTCGTAAAGAAATCGCGCCCTTAAAAGCCACGACCAGCGAATGGCTGGGCGTGATGCGGGACGTGCATTCGCTGGGGATGCGTTCCACCGCCACCATGATGTTCGGCCACGTGGAAACCATCGAGGAACGGATTGAGCATATTTTTCTTATCCGTGAATTGCAGGAAGAAACCGGCGGATTTTTGGGTTTTATTCCCTGGCTTTACCAGCCGGGCAACGAGAGCCTGGGTCTCAAGAGCGCCAGCGGACAGGAATACCTGAAAACCCTGGCCCTTTCCCGGATTATTTTGAACCGTGTTTTGCCCAACCTTCAGGCCTCCTGGGTAACGCCGGGAAAAAAAATCGGCCAATTGGGGCTGATGTACGGAGCCAATGATCTGGGCAGTATTATGCTGGAGGAAAATGTGGTGGCTGCCACGGGTTTGCGTTATCTCATGAGCGTCGACGAAATGCGCCGGCTGATCAAAGAGATGGGTTACGAACCGCATCAACGGGACACTTTTTACAATCTGGTTAATTAATCATTACAATTTTTTATAAGTCCGGGAGTTTTTGATATGGAAATGCTGGGAATCGATAATGTTGTTTTTACGGTCGGCGATATTTCCGAAGCGGTTGAATTTTATTTAAAATTGGGATTAAGACTTCAGTTTAGGTCTGAACAGGCAGGCGCCGCTGTTATGGTGATCAGCGAAGAGCACCCGAATTTGCTTTTGCTCAAAGGAGAAGATAAAAAAGGCGGCTTGGAACATCCCCGGCTTTGGGTTGAAGTGAAAGACGCCCGGACTGCCACAAGCGAACTTAAAGAAAAGGGTTTTCAATTTGCCAGAGAACCTTTTTTGATTCCAACCGGTTGGTTGGCCGAAGTAGTGGATCCGTGGGGCAACATTATCGGTTTTAATGACTATCATCTTCAGCCGCAGTTTGGACGTATGGGCGGCACTCAAAATCGAAAGGATCCAGTCTCGTGAAAGAATACAACGAGAACCACGCTAAATCGGGCGTATCAATTAAACTTCCAGCCATTGAAGTATTTCCCAATCAATATCTTGGTTATACGATCCGTATTGAGATTCCCGAATATACCGCTGTTTGTCCAAAGACGGGTCTGCCTGATTTTGGAACCATTATTTTGGAATATGAGCCGATCAAGACGGTGCTTGAGTTGAAATCCCTGAAAAGCTACATATTGGCTTACCGCAACGTGGGCATTTTTTATGAAAACGCGGTTAATCGGATGCTGCGGGATTTTGTGACGGCCGCCAAACCCAAATGGTGCCGGGTAACGGGTCAATTCGCGACCCGGGGTGGAATGCATTCAACCATCATTGCCAAACAAGGGAAAATCCCGAAAATCAGCTGACTTTAAGCGAAACTCGCGTGGTTTTAAAAATTTTGAGGCGGGTGTATACTTTGAAATCGCACAAAGTTTCAAACCGAGGCGGAATCGATGGCTTTTGCAGAGAGTGAATCTTGATAAGAAAAAGCTATCTCGTGTTTTTTTTATTTATTGTTTTCCTTCCTTCCGTCCTAAAAGCGGAGTCTGATTCTTTAGCGGCTAACTACAATCAAGGTCTATCCTTTTTTTCGAAAAATGATATGGAAGAAGCCTTGTCCCACTTTCTTCAGTCCGCGGATGAGAATTTTAATTCCTGGCAATCCTATGAAATGGCGGGGTATTGCTACTTTGAAATGAGGGAGAAGGACGGGGCTTTGGAAGCTTTCGAAGAGAGCCTTAAGATTAACCCGCACAATGAACACCTGGTAAAAGTTTACATGGATTTAAAAGCCGGCGCGGCGGATATTCCCCTGAGACCTGTGGTTGATGCCGCGGCCTTTTTACCCGGTACCTGAAATTTCTTTTCCTTCTTAGCTTCCTTTTGCTCCTGGGCCATGGTGTATAATCACCGCCATTGATTCCAAGGAGATTTTCATGCCCGTCAAAACCGAGTGGACGACAAATACTTTTGGTCATACCTATAACGGACAATCCCTTTACAAGGGAAAAACACCGTTTCAGACAATGGAAATTTTTAAGAACGAAACTTTCGGCACTCTTTTGTTCCTTGATGGAAAAATTCAAATAAGCCATGGGGATGAAAACCGATACCATCAATATTTGGTTTCGGCCCCTTTGCTGGCGCATAAAAATCCTGAAAGCATTTGTGTTATCGGCGGCGGCGACTGCTTCGCGATTGAAGAAGCGGTTAAGTTTAAAAGTCTTAAACGTATTTTGATGGTCGAAATTGACAAGGGTGTTGTGGATTTTTGCCGAAAGAATTATCCGGTCATTGAAAAGAGCTTGAAGGACAAGCGTGTTGAGATTGTTTATGAAGACGCTCGCAAATGGCTGGAAAATAATCGTGAAAAATTCGATGTTTTAATCATCGATCTAACCGAGCCCCACGGTCCGTCCAAAATGCTTTACACCCAGGAGTTTTATAAGATTTGTAAAACCCGGTTGAACTCGAAGGGTCTTATCGCGATTCATACCGATAACTATTATTTGTTTCCTGAGTCTTTTGCCACCATTTACAAGACGTTCCATTCGGTATTTCCCAATATTCTTACGGCCCGGGTGGACATGCCATGCTTTGGAATGGGTTGGACCTACCGTATGGCATCCGCCGCTCCCATTTCCCTGAAGCTGATGGAATCCAATATCCGGAAGATGAAAAAGAAGGGCATCGCCTTTGACTGTTTCACGCCTTCAACTTATTTAGTACAGCCCACCAATGAAGAGTTGAGCGTTTTGAAGAAACGGGGAAGGGTTTCGACGGATAAAAAACCGTTTGATAAATTTGAGAAGATGGAAGAATACGTCACGAAATAAAATTTTAGTTTGAAGAAAAAGACAGACTGTTTAAATAGGTTTTTATATCTGAGAAAATGACATCCGTGTTCAGAAATTCATAACACCTGACTTTTTTGCAGGTTTTGGCCATTTTATTCACACAGGTAATATTCCGGCAGGGACTTTCAGAGACATAAGTTTTAGAAAGAACATCTTGGTTAGCCCCGAAATATAAGGGATTGGTTGAGTCATAACCGGATAAGCGGGGCGGGGTGGCCCCAAAGATTGAAATGACAAAGGTTTTGTTTCGGAATTGATGCTGGCCCGATTTTGAGACTTTGCGGGCCGCGGCCAGGTGCAAGGGTCCCGTATCTCCCGAAATGAAAACGTCGCAAAAATCAATCAAGGCCCCATAGGCGTCAAGCGATACAGTCGGCGGCACGATCGTAATTTTGGATTTTTCCTCATCAGTCATTTTTTCCAATAATTCATTCTCAATATTCTTGGCTGTATAACCGACTCCCAAAAGAATGGAGCAATCCAGAGAAGCCAGTTTTTTAAGTATGGCGACCTGGTCGTGGTGAGGCATACGGGTATAAATTGAAGCGGTGTCCGGATTTAAAAATAGAATAGGTTTTTTGGGGGAAATGCGACTGTGGGTTAAGAAATCTTCCGCGTCTTGTACGGCTTTATCCGAAAGAGTTAGGGGAACACCCGTGTATTTTTCAGTGCGTTGAATTTTGTGATTAGTCGACAAATAGCGGTCAGCAAAATCGTAACAGGTAAAAGCGATGTGGCTGTTGTTGTTCTGGTCTATTTCGTTTCGAATGATTTGGGGAGCGATAGTAACGTAGTTGAGAATTTTTTGGCCATGGGGGAACAGACTTTCATTTTCGAAGAAAGGACTGCAGTTGTAACAAAGGTCGTAATTGTTCTCGGCGGCAATATGCCTGACGTTTTCCAAATCGTTTTCGCTGGGAAAAACAATGCCGTTAAAAACCGGATAAAGATTCGAGATGTTTGGATTCCCTTCGAGAAGAGGGGCCACGGCTTTTTTAACTATGAAATCGACACGGGCATCGGGGAAAAAGTCCTTGAAAACCTTTAATCCACCTTGCGCCAGAATGGCGTCGCCTATGTGGATATCGGGTATGACAAGAATTCTGTCGAATTTTTTAACACTCTGAACGATTTTGAGGTTTTTGCGGTTAATGTGTCGGATAAGTAGTTTGTTTCCGCCGATTGGCGGGATAAAAGTATTGAAAAACCAGGCTCCGGTTTTAGGGAACCATGTGGTTAAAAGGCTGGTCAGATGAAATAGAAACATTTGAAATTGATTGTCGAGCATAACGACGAATACTTTAAGGATGTACCGCGCCGCGGTCAATAGAGGGAACTAAATTCGACTTACCAAATAGTGATCGCAAAAGAATAGTCGACTCGGCATCGGAGTGATAGGCTAAGCCAATGAGCCAGCGTCTTGTTCTGTTCGCGAAAATTATTTTAACCATGGACCGCCCGGAGCCTATCGAGGACGGATTTGTGCTTATCCAAGACTCCCGTATTTTGCAGGTGGGAAAAAGATCGGATTTGTATTTTACGCCTTCTTTGAGAATGCTGGATTTGGGCGATACCATTCTTTTGCCCGGGCTTATTAATGCGCACTGTCACTTAGATTTCACTCTATTCAAGGGTAAGGTGAAATATAAGGGCGGGT
>Ga0206829_10049_pt2 | contig 45165 bp, 35 predicted proteins | sample Alteio_BWOrgCont_75_FD_152862 | JGI IMG/M metagenome (GOLD analysis project Ga0206829, IMG submission 152862) | Enriched cells from forest soil in Barre Woods Harvard Forest LTER site, Petersham, Massachusetts, United States -... | ecosystem: Environmental > Terrestrial > Soil > Temperate forest >... | reverse complement strand
GTGGCTCGCCGCCCTCCGCGCTGGCGAAGAAACCGCTCGCATTCTCGGCGACCCCAGCACAGCTGAGGAATATCACACGCTCTTCCTCAAAGGCCAGAAGACTTACATCTCGCAGCTTTGGAATGGCGAGTATTTCCGCTACGACACCAACAGCGAATTCAAAGACGCGATCCAGGCCGACCAGCTCGCCGGACAGTGGTACGCCAACCTCACCGGCCTCGGCGACATCGTGCCGCACGAAATGCAGCTCTCCACCATGAAGAAGATTTTCGCCTTCAACGTAATGAAATTCGGCAGCGGCGAAATGGGCGCAGCCAACGGTATGGGCGCCGACGGCTCCATTCTCAGCTCGAACGAGCAGGCCAAAGAGGTATGGGTCGGAACCACGCTTGGCTTCGCCGGAATCCTGATGAGCGAAGGCCTGAAAGACGAGGCCTACAAAACAACCTGGGGCCTGTATCACGTGATCTACGAAACGAAAGGTTACTGGTTCCGAACCCCCGAAGCCTGGGACATCACAGGAAACTTCCGCGCCGGCATGTACATGCGCCCGACGGCCATCTGGGCGCTGGAGATGACTCCGCGCCGAACAAACTAGAAACAGCCGCCAGCTTACTTCGCAGTCGCCCTCATCACCTCGGTGAGCGCTGACTGCCAGTCAGGCAAAGCAATCCCGAACCCTATTCGCAGCTTTTCATTGGAGAGCACAGAGTTCGCCGGACGCACCGCCGGAGTCGGATATTCACTCGACTGGATCGGCAGCACCTCCGGTATTCGTTCTCCAGCCTGCCGCTGATGTACGGAAAAAATCTCCTGCGCAAAACGGCACCAGGTCGTCTCGCCGCCGCAGGTCAGGTGATACACACCGTATTCCGGTGCCGTCTCCATCGCTTTATCCACCACCGCGCGAGTTGCATCGGCAATGGCCAGAGACGAAGTAGGAGCGCCAAGCTGATCGTCGACAATCTTCAGTTGCTCGCGCTCGCGTCCCAACCGCAGCATGGTGAGCAGAAAATTACGCCCATGCGGGCCATAGACCCAACTCGTGCGAAAGATAAGATATCGGCCGCCGACTTCCTGAATCGCCTGCTCGCCCTCTAGCTTCGTCCGCCCATACGCATTCAGCGGATTCGTCTTGTCGCTCTCGACCCACGGAGATTTCTTCGATCCGTCAAAAACGTAATCAGTCGAATAGTGCACCAGCAACGCATCGATCTTCGCAGCCTCCTCGGCAACCACGCCCGGCGCTACACCATTGATCGTCATAGCCAACTCAGTTTCAGACTCGGCCCGGTCAACTGCGGTATACGCGGCTGCATTCAAAATGACGGAGGGCTGAAGCTGGCGTATCAGGGCCCGCAGTTCTTCCGGCCGTGAAAGATCTGCTCTACTGCGATCGCACGCGACGATCTCGCCGGCGTCGGCAAAACTACGCTGCAACTCCATGCCCACCTGGCCGCCAGCGCCAAGAATCAGAATGACGCGCTTCTGGCTCATGCGAACAACTCAACTTGATCCAGCGTACCGCCCTGCTGGTCTTTTCCGGAAACAATCGCTTCTTGCTCAGAAATCGGCCACGGGATCGCCAGAGCAGGATCATTCCACAACAACGTCCTCTCGTCGGCAGGCGAATAATACGCCGTGACCTTGTAGGCAAATCCGGCTGTTTCAGACAAAACAGCAAATCCATGCCCGAATCCTCCAGGGATCCAGAACATGCGCCCGTTTTCGCCCGAAAGCTCTACGCCAACATGTTTGCCGAAGGTGGGCGAACTGCGTCGCAGATCTACGGCCACGTCCCACACCGTCCCATGCGTCACGCGCACCAGCTTGGCTTGCACGTTATTCAACTGGTAGTGAATCCCGCGAACGACATTCTTCGTCGATAGGGAAAAATTATCCTGCACCCAGCGCGTCGGCAGCCCGGCCTGCTCCATGAGGCGTTCGTTGTACGTCTCGCAGAATGCGCCACGCGCATCCTTGAATATCCTCGGCTCCAGAATCAGAACCCCAGGCAATGCGGTCTCAATTATGTTCATTACCTAAATGCCATCAGAAGGGAAATTGGGTTCATTGAGGAGAGACAAGAGATACTGCCCATATCCACTCTTACGCACCGGCTGCGCAAGAGCCTCAAGCTGTTGCTTAGTGATATATCCGTGACGGAAGGCGATCTCTTCAGGGCAGGCAATCTTCAGACCCTGCCGCCGTTCAATAGTCTGAATGAAGAGCCCAGCTTCAAAGAGCGAGTCATGTGTTCCCGTGTCCAGCCATGCCATGCCACGGCTCATCAATTCAACGTCGAGCGTGCCGCGATCGAGATAGCAGCGATTCAGGTCGGTGATCTCTAGTTCGCCACGAGGAGAAGGCTTGAGAGCAGCGGCCAGGTTCACCACATCATTGTCGTAGAAATAGAGGCCGGTCACCGCATAGCGCGATTTTGGAGCGGTCGGCTTCTCCTCAAGACTGATGGCGCGGCCTTTTTTATCAAACTCAACTACGCCATATCGTTCCGGATCGTGAACAGGATACGCAAAGACCGTGGCGCCCTTTGTCTTGCTCGCGGCCTTCACCAGCTGCGTTGAAAGCGACTGCCCGTAGAAGATGTTGTCTCCCAGAACCAGCGCGCATGTGTCAGAGCCGATAAAGTCTTTTCCGATAATGAAAGCCTGCGCCAGCCCATCCGGACTTGGCTGCACAGCATAAGAAAGCTGAAGCCCCCACTGCGATCCGTCACCCAGCAGTTCCGCAAAGCGCGAGGTATCCTGCGGCGTTGAGATAATCAGAATCTCCCGGATCCCGGCGAGCATAAGCGTCGTCAGCGGATAGTAGATCATCGGCTTGTCGTAAACCGGCAGCAGCTGTTTCGAAATAACGTGCGTGACCGGATAGAGGCGGGTTCCTGACCCGCCTGCGAGCACAATCCCTTTCATCGTGCGACACGCTCCGCGTAATTGGTTTCAATCCATTGCAGGTAAGCGCCGGAGCGCACGTTCTCGACCCAATCCTGATGCGCCAGGTACCACTCCACGGTCTTCCGAATCCCGGACTCGAATTGCGCCGACGGCTCCCACCCAAGCTCGTTCTTAATCTTGCGAGCGTCAATGGCGTAGCGCCGGTCATGCCCCGGGCGATCCTTTACATAGGTGATCAGCTTCCTTCGCGACCCAATCGCGTCACTGGGAGCAAGCTCGTCGAGCAGATCGCAGATCGTCGTGACCACATCGATGTTCTTGCGCTCGCTCGAGCCGCCGATGTTGTACGTCTCGCCCAGCCGGCCGCGATCCAGCACCCCGCGGATCGCAGAGCAATGATCTTCCACAAACAGCCAGTCGCGAACATTCTGCCCATCGCCATAAACCGGCAGCGGCTTGCCCTCGAAGCTGTTAAGAATCATCAAAGGAATCAGCTTTTCCGGAAACTGATAAGGCCCATAGTTGTTCGAGCAGTTCGTCGTCAAAACCGGCAGTCCATAAGTATGGAAGTAAGCGCGAACCAGGTGATCGGAAGACGCCTTCGACGCAGCGTAAGGGCTGTTCGGCGCATAAGGCGTAGTTTCAGAAAACGCCGGATCGTTGGGCGCAAGCGACCCGTACACCTCATCCGTAGAAACATGGAGAAAGCGAAATCCCTTCTGCTCTCCCGCGCTCAATTCCGTATGATAGGTACGCACCGACTGCAGAAGCGAAAATGTGCCAAAGACATTCGTTTTAATAAAAGCATCCGGCCCGACGATAGACCTGTCCACATGACTTTCAGCGGCAAAATGCACAATCGCCTTCGGCCTGTGCTCGCGCAGAAGCTCAGCCATCAACGCTTCGTCTGCAATATCTCCATGCACAAAAATGTGCCGCGGGTCATGATCAAGTGACTCCAGATTGTTGCGATTGCCCGCATAAGTCAGGCTATCCAGATTGATGACCGGCGAACCAACTTCCTTGATCCACGTCAAAACAAAATTAGAGCCGATAAAACCGGCGCCGCCTGTTACCAGGATCGTGTCTTCTTTTTTCATCATTATCAGGCTGTCTTCTTAGTCCAGATTGCTTTGCGGAGAAGGTTAAGGCGCTCCCCCTGTTCGGGGTCACGTTGCAATCGCTCCATGCCTTCGCGGAAGAGCGCGACGAAGATGCCAATGAACAATCCCAACATGGTTGCGACGATGGTAATCAGCGCCCGCTTTGGAGATGACTTGTAATCCGGAACGATCGCCGGATCCACCACCTGAACCAGCGCTCCCTCCTTTGCCTCATCCAGTTTGGCCAGCTCGAACTGGCGCGCCAGAATTTCAAAGATGGTCTCGTAGTACTTCACATCGCGCAGCTTGCGGATATATTCAACTCCTGCCTGCGGTACCTGTCCCTTGGGCACAATTAGACCAGCGCTGTCGTCCGTGTTACCGCCGAGCTTGACCAGCTGCGCGCGAAGGCTGTCCAGTTCCTGCTGCGCCTGCACAACATCGGCATTCTGACCGGTTGCGTAGGTGCGCATGGCTTGCAGCTGTACTTCCTTTGCCGTGACCTGCGCACGAAGGGCCGCTGCAGACTCAATCAGCGCCCGCGCCTGGCTGTCCAGCTGGATCATCCCCGTCTTCTGTTCTGTTTCCTTTAACGCCTCTTCTGCGTTGGCCAGGTTGTCTTTGGCCTGTCCCAGTTGCTGCTCGAAAAAGAGTCTTCGCTGTGCCGCCTCACCGATGGCGAGGTGCTCTGAAAGAGCCCGGTATTCGTCCACATAAGCGTTCGTCATTTCGGCAGCCCGCTTCGGGTCTTTGTCTTCAATGGAGATGTGAATCAGATTGTCTTTCGTCCCAGCTTCTACCGTTGCGTGCTTCTCGAGGGCCTTCCGCGCGGTAGACATATATTTCTCCCGGTATTCAGCCATCAGTCCAAACCGCTGAATCATGGCGTCTTCGACGGTGCGGCTCCTGAACATGGCGACATACATATCGTTAGGATTTTTCAGCCCGATGCTGGACCCCGCAAGAGCCCCAAGCGACCCCAGGCTTCCAATCTGCGACATGAGTGCCGAACTGAGAGATGAGCTCTGCTGTGGCGGCAAAACCGTCGTCGTTGCCGTGTAGATCTTGGGCAAAAAGAGCGAAACCACCAGCGCAACCAAGCCGAAGCCCGCGGCAAATTTAAAAATCAGCCATTTTCGGCGCGCCAGAATAATGAGAATATCGAGAAGCGATATTTCATCGACCGACTCTCCCTGCAATGCCCCTGATGGCAGTGTGTCCGAGTCCAGATGTCTGATTTCAGTGGTTGTTGTGTTCATTCCCTGCGCTTCTACGGTCGAAATCCCCAACTCCAAAGATGCCGCCAGACTTGAACGCAGCATCTATGGCTAGATTCTACCTGCAAGCGGAGTTCAGCCCAAGCCTCTTCAGGTACACAAAGTTAAATACATTTCAATAACTTAAACGCAAGTAATACAGATACTGCCGGGAAACCTCTATGACATCTTCCCCGGATGTCCGGTTACATCACCCATCCCATCTGTATCCGCGCAATGCCCGCGCGTAGCCCATACAATTCCACCCACAAACACAACAACAAAAAGAAGGAGCACACCTACTGTGTTTGGCATAATCACCTCCCAGTACTTTTGACTTCAAAAAACACTGACAAGGTTGCGTGGATTTTCTCAAACCTCAACTGGCTCCGCTTCCGCTGCTTTGTTTTCCCGCCCCTTTTCTTCCACCCGCACGCGCGACGAGGTAATCAGGCCAACAGCAATCACAACCGCAATCATTCCGGCATATTCGCTGCTCCTCAAGTGTTCGCCAAGAAGTATTGCCCCAAGGATCACCGCGACGACCGGGTTCACATACGCATGCGTCGCCACCTTGGAAACCGGCACATGCTCCAGAAGCCAGACAAACGCCGTATATCCCACCAGCGAACCGAATATCACCAGATACGCGACCGCCCCCACCGCGCCGCGGGTCCAGTCAGAAGCCGCCCAGCCACCGATCGCAATTGCCGCCACAGAGCTGGCCATCCCCGCCGCCATCATCTCCCATCCTGCGGCGACCATAGGGTTTACCGGCAATTTCAGTTCCCGCGACAAAATCGAACCCACCGCCCACAAAAATGCAGAGCCCAGTACAAAGGCACATCCCAAAGCCTGATGCTGTCCTTTCCCAACCTCGTGTAATCCCGGCCACAGCAAAGCAATCAGACCGGTAATCCCCAGCCCCAGGCCGACCCATCCGCGAGCCTGTAGCCGTTCGCCATGCGGCAGCAACATGCTGAGAACGGCAACGTGTAGCGGCACCGCCGCAACCAGCAGCGCGGCAAGCCCGCTGGCAATATAGCGCTCTGCAAAAACCAGGCATATATTCCCGCCGCCTAGCAGAATCAAACCCACAACCGCCAGCCAGCCAAGCTGCCGCACAGGAAGCCAAATCCGCATGCCCCTGAGGCCACAGAACGCAAGCATCAGAACTCCGGCAATCAGAAAACGCAGACCACACAAAACCAGAGGATGCAGGTGCTCGACCCCCACCTTGATGGCTGTATAGGTCGATCCCCAGAAGAAGTAAACGCAGCCAAACGCAAATGGAATCGCAAAAGAATCTAAAGTACGGCGGCTCATGCGCAATCCCCTCCAACGCCGCGCCTGAGCCGATAACCCGATCTCAAAATGCGCAATGTGTTGAGTAAAAGATGCTCTAGAAAATCATTCTCTCCATAGATTGTCCATATCAAAACGATCTTCAATTAAGATGATCACTTGTATAGAATCTTCCGATGCTCTTGAATCAGCATTTCAAGCTGCATCTCGGATCTGTGTATCTCTTTCGATCTTGAACCGCTATTCGCAACCCCGCTCAAAAAATCACACAGCTGCTGAATTTTCTTCTGCCCGCGGCACTTCCCATTTCCCTTCCCGCCCTATCTATCCGCGTGCTATCCTCACCTCACACAGGGACAACATGCGCACCGACAGGCACATTGCCGTTGTGAGCCCCGCCTTCAGCCCTAAACGCTGGAGCCAGGCCTTTGCGCGCGCCATCGCTCCCCGCAGACATTTCCGTGTTCTGCCTACGCGCACGCGACCTAGTCTCTTCGGCAGCGATTAGTCGCCGCTGCCCGTGGCGCTCGACTGCGCACTCGGCCTGGAATAAAAAGACCCGCCCAGCCGCGTCAGTGTCATCGCTGGAAGAAGACTCCTCCGAAACAGCCCTATCGCCGCCCGATTAAATGCGGCGTTCTTAAGAAACGAAAAATCAGGCTGAAGCCAAAAACAAGGCCCTACTAAGGAGAAGACCATGCAATCCACTGAGATCCTGAGCAAATTCGGCCCAAAGCTGAATGGCACGCTACCCGGCCCGAACGCAAAGCGCATTGTCGAAGAAGACGACCGTCTCATCTCTCCAAGCTACACACGCTCCTACCCGATGGTCGCGAAGCGCGGCCGCGGCCTCCGCGTCGAAGACGTGGACGGCAATGAGTTCCTCGATTTCGCCGCAGGCATCGCCGTCACCTCGACCGGCCATTGCCACCCCGAAGTCGTCGCCGCCATTCAGAAGCAGGCCGCTGAGCTGATCCACATCTCCGGCACCGATTTCTACTATGAATCTCTGGTCACGCTCGCCGAGCGTCTTTCCGCCGTGGCCCCCATGCCCGGCCCGCATCGCTTCTACTACGGCAACTCCGGCGCGGAAGCTGTCGAGTGCGCGCTGAAAATCGCCCGCTACCACACGCAGCGCCAGCACGTAATCGCCTTCTTCGGAGCATTTCACGGACGCACTATGGGCGCGCTCTCGCTCACCGCGTCAAAGCCACAGCAGCGCCGCCGCTTCTCGCCACTCGTCCCCGGCGTCACGCACGTGCGCTATCCCTACGCCTATCGCGGCTGTAGCGGCGGCCCGCAGGACGAAGAAAAGTTTGCACTCGGCTGCGCCCGCTACATCGAAGAAAAGCTCTTCAAGACCACGCTGGCACCGGAAGAAGTGGCAGCCATCTTCGTCGAGCCGATCCAGGGTGAAGGCGGCTACGTCGTCGCGCCGACCATCTTCCTGCAAGAGTTGCGCCGCATCTGCGACAAGTACGGCATTTTGCTCGTCGCCGACGAAGTGCAATCCGGAGCAGGCCGCACCGGCAAGTGGTGGGCCATCGAGCACTCCGGCGTTGAGCCCGACATCGTTTGCATGGCCAAAGGCATCGCCTCAGGCATGCCCCTCGGCATCTGCATGACGCGCGCCGAGATCATGGACTGGAAGCCTGGCTCGCACGCCTCTACATTTGGCGGCAATCCAATTTCGATTGCTGCTGCCCTTGCGACGATGGACATCCTCGAGCGCGAAGGCATCGCCAACGCCGCCAGCCTCGGCGAACAGATGATGAGCCGCCTGCGCGCATGGCCTGCCCGCCATCCAGTAGTCGGCGAAGTCCGCGGACGCGGCCTGATGATCGGCATCGAGATCGTCAAAGACCAGACCAGCCGCGAGGTCGCCGGACAGTGGCGCGACCGCATCGTAGAGCTGGCTTTCGAGCGCGGGCTTCTGATCCTGGGCTGCGGAGAAACCTCCATCCGTCTCGCTCCTCCGCTAATCGCAAACGAACATGAAGCCGCCATTGCGCTCGATATTCTCGAAGAGTGCGTCTCCCTGGTTGAAACCGAGCAGTTAACATCGAGTGCGCTCGCAAGCTCTGCAGTGTAAGATGTGATGCCAGAGATCTTGCGGTCTCTGGCACTCCCCCTCAATTCTGCCTGTCTGCATCATCCTTCTCGCCGGAGAGTACGCATGATCACACGCCTATGGCAGGGCTATACCACCCCGGAGAACGCTGACGCCTACGAGTCCTTCATCCGGACCGAGGTTTTCCCAAAACTCCATGAAGTTCGCGGTTTCCTCGGCGGCAAACTTCTGCGCCGCAACCTGTTCCAGGAAGTGGAATTCGTCGCTCTGACGCACTTTGATTCGCTCGAATCGGTGCGCACCGCTGCCGGCGACGAGTTTAGTTACATCATCATCCCTGAGGCCGGGCGCAAATTACTTTCTCGGTTCGATCAGCGCGTGGCTATCTATGAAGTTGTCGCCGAGGAAACCACGAGTTGAAGCCCGTTCACTTGCGCAGTGTCTGCCTGCGAAAAACCACGCCTGCCAAAAGAAACAGCAGCGAAATTCCGATCGCAAGCAGCGCATGCATGCGCGATCCTGCATGCAGATGCAGCGCAGCGTCAATCCACCAGACCACCGCGCCCACAAACCAGATCATGTAAGAATTCGACCGCACCTGATAATTCTTTTGATGCAGCTGGCGAAAAGGACGTCCCTTTGCGGCATCAGCACGAAAAGGTACCCCATCCTGAGTGGAGCGAAGGGTGGGATCTACAAATTGAACTAACCACCACGTCCTAAACCCGCACCAGCTCCTGCTGAATCCGCCCCGTCACCTCAGCCTTATCCCGGGAGGTCATCATGTTGACCTCGCTGCGAATCCCGAACTCCGGGAGATATACCCCCGGTTCCACCGAGAAGCAGGTAAACGGCAGAATCCGGCGCTCATCATGCGTCTCCAGGTTGTCGAGATGCGCGCCACCGCCATGCAGCTCGGTCCCTATGTTGTGCCCCGTGCGATGCGTAAAAAACGGCTCAAGTCCAGCCTCGCGAATCACCGCGCGCGCAGCGTCGTCGGCCTCCCATCCGGCAATCGGCTTTTTGTGGACAAAAGCCTCCTGCACAACGTGAATCGCCGCGTCCCGCGCATTCTTCACCGTCTCAAATACCTGATGCTCGCGCTCCGTCGGCTCGCGTCCCACAACCCCCGTCCAGGTAATGTCATACCAACACGTTCCCGGCCGATTCTTGCGCGCCCAGATATCGATCAGCAAGAAATCCCCGTTCTGAATCCTGCGAGAACGCGCAGCAGTCGGCGCATAGTGTGAATCCGAAGAGTTCTCGTTCACTGAGACATTCGGCCCATTCTCCGTCACCATCTCCGCACGCTCAATGGCCTGCTGAAACCACGTCATCATCTCGTATTCGGTGATGCCGCTCTTTAGCCTGCGATCAATTGCGCGAAATCCTTCCGCGAGAATCTCATCAAGCGCCCGTTGCGCCTCGTAGTGGCTGGCAATCTGCTCCTCGGAAAGCACCGCCTCAAACTGGCTCACCAGATCCGCCGAGCTGACAATCGTCTTGCCCATCTCGCGCAGCAGCTCCACCGTCCCGGCGTCCACCATCGAGACATACATAATGGCGTTGCGCGGTGAGTACTGCATGGCAATGCGGCGGTAGGGCGCGAGCATCGCTTCCAGCCCGCCCTGCAACTCCTGCCACGACGAATACTGCGTCTTCCCTCCCGGCAGCGAATCCAACCGCGCCTGCTCAATGCGATGCACCAGCTTGTGCGGCTCCCCCTGCGCCGGGATCACGTAGTACCAGCGGCGCGTGACATGCGCATGCGGATCGAGTCCGAGAATATGTTCACCAATCGGATCGCGGTGATGATGATCGTAAAAAAGCCAGGCATCCAGCTTCAGGTCGCGAAGAGCGGATTGGATCTCTGAAAGGTTCATTGTCGAAAGCAAAGTCTATCGGAAATCGGCGACAGAAGTCACAGAACGCCTAAGCGCTGACTAAACGCAAGTAATCAGGACGATCCGCAATGGTGCGATGCCGGAACGACCGCACGATCGCCCGCTCCCGCAGAAAGAAGACCCCAGGCATCTGCGAAGCATCTTCGCGTATCAAGCCGATACCGTGTCTGATCATCGCGCTCTGCAGCCACCCTTTCCAGACAGCGGGCGTGAACATAATCCGCGCCAGCGATACGCGCCCCAGTTCGAAGACTGGATTTCGATAGAACGAGCCATCGGGATTACTAATCCGCTCCACGTCGGAAAGCCCGTAATAATCGAAATAAGGCTTGGCCCTCTCCGGCACCCCCAGGTGAACGAAAACAGTCCGCACACCGCGCTCCACCAGCGCGCCCTGAACCTTGGAAACGTCGTCGATGGCCTGCCTGCAGAACGAGCACCCAAAATGCCGCAGAAAAACCAGCAGCACCGGCCCGGCGTCGACCAATTCGAGCAACGTGCGGCCTGACTCGGTGCGTACCTCACCGAATGCCGCCACAATCTCGCTTTTCTGGTTCTTGATCTCCGCTTCCGGATACATGTACTCGCCTGGACTGTATTCTATGCCCGTAATGGTGCTAGCTTGTTTCGAAGACTTTTCGGAGGATGAACTATGGACTTGTCACGGCGCGGATTATGCCAGACTCTACCCCTGATTATTGGCTCACTAACAAGCAGTTCTCTCGCGCAAGCAACCAACAACGAGCCGATTCCATCCTTCGCCCTGCCCTTTGACCAGATGACGGCGCACACAAACGGCGGCAACACCGCACGCTCCATCCTGAATGGAGTCACGCATTCCGGAGCGCACCTTGAAGTCCACGAAACCGTGCTCGCACCCGGAGCCATGCCGCACCCGCCACACCATCACATCCACGAAGAGCTATTTCTTCTTTCCAAAGGGACGATCGAAGTCACCATCGCCGGCAAAAACACAACCATCGGCCCCGGATCAGCCGCCTTCGTCCACTCCGGCGAAGAACATGGAGTTCACAACACCGGACAGGAGCCCGCTCAATATTTTGTCATCGCCATTGGAACGGAGGCTTAGGCCAGCGGCCCGACCTACCAGAAATAAGCGGCCTCGATCTTCGGACTGCCCGGCTGCCCGTCGATGATCTGTGTGCCCAGCACAACCTCAATGTTCTTCTTGCTGCTCCCCCTCGGCGCCACTTTGGCCAGTTCGTTGAGGTTATCAGGATCGGTGAGAAATTCACCCGCTACGATCGTTCCGCCGCGTCCCACCCCCGCGGCAATCACAGAAAGCTTGCCGGTATTCGGGTCCACAAACCGCGCCACAATGGCATAGTCGCGATAATTGTTCGTCTTCAGCTGTAGCGGGCGATCCACCACCCAGACCGGCGGCACGGAGCTGCTCGCGTCCGCGATCCACAGCTTCGTCATATCCGCATTGTTGCCAAAATGAAAGCGCAGCGCCTTGGTCAGCCGAAGCGTCCACATATTGTCGAAAGCTCCGACGAACACCGTAGGCCCGTTGCGCAGGTCCGTCAGGTCGGTCAAGCCTTCACCCTTCAGACTGTACTTCTTGCCGTTCGCCTGCATCAGTCCGGCAATCTTCACGATTGCGGTCACATCGTCCATCACGACCGCGCTCAAATTGTCTTTGAGCATGCTTTGCCGCGTCGGATCAGAAGCATCGCGCAACTCTATCTCTGAATACTGGTTCTGGTCCGCAATACAAAACAGCACCGGCTCGGTCGAACCTAACACCGGTCCCCAGAAAAAATCGAACGGAGATCGCTGCGCCGATTTCCAGGCCAGAATAGCAACCACTGCCGCTATAGCCAGCACTATAGCCGCCGCTCGAACCCATCTCCGCGAAGCAGCGCTATTGGATGCATCTTCCCCGTGTGCAGCCGGCTCCGGCACAGCCGCCGGCTCGACACCAACAGCTTCAACCTCCGCTTCCCTTGCCTGCGGCCATTGGAAATGAGGCACATAAGATCCGGAAGGCAGCGATATGCGAAGCTCCTCTTCGCGTCCCTGCTCCTGGTAATACTGTGCAATGCGCTTGCGAATCTCAGCGGCGGTGACGCGGACGATCGGGTCAGTCGCCGTATCGTAGTCCGGGCTGCGCCCAAAAATCTCAATGCCCAGCGTGCGTTCTTTCAGCAGGTCGCCCTGCCCCGCCAGCGCATGCTGCACCACAAAGCGCAGAAAATTCGGGAATCTCTTACTATGACTGAAATAAGGGCTGGCCAACAGTCGTTCCAGCTGCTCCAGCACCAATGCCTTTTCGGCGTCGGTCAACGTTGCATGGTTCTCGGCTATGGAGTCCGCCAGCATCTGCATCCTAAGAACAAACGTCGATTATAGAGGACGCCAAATTCGGTTGTCGCAGTAGAATTTTTCGCCTATGAAAATGGACTCATCCCGTGCTCTTAAGTGGTTTTTTGCCCACAACGTGGCGCAGAGAGAGAAATCGCACAGGCACTGAAAAAGCACGCTCATGGCAGCAGCCGCAGCGCATTCTCCCGGTAAACCTTCCGCAGCACATCGTCCGGCAGATGCAGTCCATAAATACTCCAGCGCCCCTGCCGCGAAGCATGCGAAGGGTACTCGAAATATTCATCCGCCGTTTCCAGGAAGCGGAAATAGAGCCGGTACATCGATTCTTCAGGCAACAGATCCGACCCAAAAAGAATGCGATCCGGAAACTTCAGAAACAGCTCCCGCGCCGAGTAAGGCTGCCGTCCCAGCTCCGAAGCGCGCGCACTGATATCGATATAGACATTGGGATACATCTCAAGCAGTCGATTGACCCGCGCAAGATTCTCTCCGCTCTCCGCCACATGCGCGGCCACGAACGTCGTCTTCGGATGCCGCACAATCACGCGATCTCTCTGGTTAAGCAGTTCCGTCTTCGAATATCGCGCCCCGTAAAACCCCCAATCCGGATGCGCGGCCAGCTCCTCATACCGCTCATTGTGCGCATCGATCGGCAGAAAAAACGCATCCGGGTCGGCTGTATGAAACATAACCGGAATACCCAGTTCCGCAGCCTTGTCAAAAGCAGGCCCCAGCCGTTCATCATCCACGCGCAGCAATTCCCCGTTGGCGTCGCGCACGCTCAGGCCCAGATCTTTCCAGAACTTGATCCCGACCGCGCCACGCTCGACCAGCATCTCCAACCGCCGCAGCGTCCGCGCCACAAAATCCGGCTCCGTCACATCCGACCAGTCCATCCATCCGATCGTGGCAAAGCGTTGCGGATCGGCATGATGAAACTTATCGATCATCCGCAGCGCCTCAGCGCCCGTCTTCATCGTGATGTTCACAATCTTCTCGATCCCGCACGCATCCATCACGCGCAAAACATCGCACGGCTCCAGCGAATCCAAATGATTGTGGTAATCGATCACAAGAAACCGAGCCCGCTCGACGTGATGCTCCTCAGATACCACCATGGACTGCGGCTGAAAATCGCTCAGCGGCAAATCCACCGCCGCCTTCGCCGAAACCATCGCCACAAACTTGTCCTGATCACTCATGATCTACCTGTCGCTTCACGCTCAAACCGGCAAACATCGCGCGCAGATCGCGAAACCCCTTCACCGCCACGACCAGCGTAATAACAGCAAAAGCCATTCCGGAAATCACCAGCCACGCCGCCCAGAAGTATTCCCAACCGCTCATTGCGCTTCTCCACCCTGCATCGCAAGTTCAGAGCTCTCCAAATTCGCATCAGGCTTTCCCAGTAGCGATCCAACCAGCAGCCCGACCGCCGATAGCCCAAAAGCCGCAAACCCGGCAAAGCTCTCACTCTTATGCAGAAAGAAAAATGGAACAATCGCCCCCGCCGCGCCCATCAGCATCGCGCAATAGCCGCCTGTGGTGTTAGCGCGCTTCCAGTAAAGCCCACCAATCACGCAGATGAAAGCACCCGCAAGAAAAATCGTCCCTGTAATGTTGAGGTATAGATACACTGCCCCCGGCGGCGTGTATAGCAGCCCCCAGAAAATCAGAAAAATTCCCACAGCAAAATTGCAGATGCGATTGATCAACAGCTGCGTCGCATCGCGAACCGGAGGCCGTCCCATCTGCTTTCGCACCGGAGCGATAATGTCCTGCGAAATCACCGCACTCCAGCCCAGCAGGTACGAGCTGTTCACCGACATCGTCGCCGCCAGCATCCCCGCCACAACAATTCCGCGAATTCCCGGCCCCAGCAGCATAGCCAGCATCGCCGGCATAGCATCGATCGGCGCAAGCGTCTGCCCATGCACCACCGGCTGCGGAACACCACCCTGCACAGCACCATGCCCGAGCAGTGTGAGCGCCGCGATTCCCCACAGCATAGGCAGCATGCCGCGACCGAGAAAAATAAACCCCGTCCAGGTCATCACCCGCTTCGAAACCTCGGGGCTCTTTGTCGAGAACATCCGCATCGCCGTCGTCTGCCAGCATGTATGAATCGCCAGCCACAACAGAAGCTGCCAAACCAGAAAACTGAAACCAAACTTAGGCGCGGTGATGGGATTGAAACCGCTCTCGCCCATCACGCTCGTCACCTTCGCCACCATCGCATGCCACCCGGCAAAATGAACGGCGTAAATTGTAATGATGATAGTTGCAATTGAGAGCAGCACATATTGCAGATAATCGGTAATGACGATCGAGATCATCCCGCCAACCGTCGTATAAATCAGCTCCAGCAGCAGAATCGAAATCATCGCCGCCACCAGGTATTTCTGGTTCAGCCCGCTTATCACGGTGAGAAATTCCCCTTCGATCTTGAGGAAGACTCCCATATTCAAAATGCCGCCCAAAGCAACCAGAAACCCCGTAACGATGCGCAGCCCGCGGCTGTACTTGACCTCAAAATATTCCGGAACCGTCATCAGGCGCAGAGCGCGCAGCCTGCGAATCACAAAGCCGGTGCGCCCGACAAAGATCATCGCAATGCCCGAGATTAGCGCCGCAGAAAACGCAGCAAAGCCGTAGCGATAGCCCAGCTCGCTGTTGTACATGAACGTGATCGTGCCGATCTCTGTGGCCGCCAGGGTGGCAATCCCGATATAGGTTCCAAGCTCCCGCCCAGCCACCAGGAAATGCGCGGTGTTGCCGACATACTTCCGTCCAAGCAGCCCAACCAACATGGACGCTGCGAGATACACGACGACGATGACCCAGTCGATGGCTGCGAAATTCATTCTGCCTGCAACTCTAAAGTGGAAATGGGGAAACCGTGCTGCTTCAAAAATCGATCCATAAATTCATGGTCGCGAAACGCTTCCGTCCCTCCCGGACGCTGCGTGGACAAGGCCCCAGTAATATTGCCCGCCCTGGCACACTCGTCCAAAGGAAGCCCGCGAAGCCACGAGAGCAGAAACCCTGCATTGAAGCTGTCGCCCGCCCCAATCGTATCTACGGCCGTTACCGCAACCGGTGCGGCTGCGTATCTCTTTCCTCCTGCCTGAACCACAGAACCGCGCGGCCCCAGCTTGACCGCAATGTACGGAACACGCCGCGAAAGCGCCTCAATCGCCTCTTCCAGCGAATCACGCTTCGCGATACGGCAAATCTCCGCCTCATTTGGAAGCAGAATATCCACCAGATCCAGCAACTCCTCAAGCACCCCGCCCCATAGGTCTTCCGGATCGTCATTCGTATCGAGCGAAATCGTGAGTCCCGCGCCCTTCAGTTCGCGAAAGAAGGCAGGCAGGTCAGGGGCAAGCGACCGCTGCAGAAAAAGCGACGAAAGATGAAAGTGCTGCGAAGCCTTCAGATACTCCACATCCAGATCGTGCAGACTCATATCGCTCATCGTGCCCGGATACGTCAGGATATGCCGCTCCGCCCCGTGGGACAGCAGCATCGTCACTCCCGTCGTTTTTCCAGAATTCTTAACCCGGCTCAGATCGGCCCCGCTTTCACCAAGGCGCGCCAGCGCGACCTTGCCCAGCTCATCTTCGCCCGCCAGCGTAATGAAGCCAACCCTGGCTCCGAGCACAGCCACGTTGTGAGCAAGTATGGCGGAAGAGCCGCCCAGCGTCATCTGAAAATCAGAGGCCAGCAACTCCCGTTCGACCGGCATAGGCTGTGGAAGGCCGTAAAGAATCAGATCCAGGTTGATTTCGCCCGCAATGGTGATGTCAAACATTCGAATAAAAGCCGCCAGAAGATATATGTACTACAATCGGATTCCAAATCCATAAGGAGCTTCCGATTGCAGGACTCACTTTCGGCATTGCTTTCCCTGTCTCAACACGAAAAAGAGACCAGGGGACTCATCGATACGCCGCATGAAATCCAACAACAGCCAGCCACCTGGCGCGGCACACTTCACCAACTCTCGTCTCTGCGCGCGTCCCTTCAAGCTTTTCTAGTCGATTGCGGTTGCGAACCCGGCTCTCCCAACCAACCTGGCGTCATCCTTGTGGGCGCCGGAACCTCGGACTATACCGGGCGATCCGTGAGAGATGCCCTTCACGCGCAATGGCAATGCGAGGTTGCGGCAATCCCAAGCACCACGCTGCTGACAAACATGGATGACATCATCCTGGATCGCAAGCAATATCTGATGATCTCCTTCTCACGCTCCGGCGAAAGCTCTGAAGGGGTTGCGGTGCTCAAACAGGCACTCGTTCAGTATCCCGGCCAGATTCGCCATCTGGTCGTCACCTGTAACGCATCGAGCACGATGGCAAGCCTTCCCGGCGTCTTCACCATCAAGCTCGATGATGCCGTGAACGACCGCGGCCTGGCCATGACGAGCTCCTTCTCGAACATGGTCATCGCCGGACAATTCCTCGCGCACGTACACGCGCCGCACCTCTACGCACCGTTACTGCAAAGCCTCGTCCAGATGGGTGAAACTCTGCTGCCCGAGGCAGCCAACACAGCCGCATCTCTGGCAAAAAGAAAATTCTCCCGCGTCTGCTTTCTCGGAACAGGCTCGTTGCAGGCCGTAGCGCAGGAATCCGCGCTCAAAGTCCTGGAGCTGAATGCCGGAAAGATCGCAACGCTCGCCGAATCGCCGCTTGGACTTCGTCACGGCCCCATGTCTTTCCTCAATAAGGAAACGCTGGTCGTCGCCTATCTCTCCAGCAACGATTATCGCCGGCAATATGAGCTCGACCTCCTTGAAGAAATCCGCAGCAAAGACCTCTGCGGAGAAATCCTCGTCGTCGCCCCACATATAACCGACCATATCCGGAAGCTGACTCAATCCACGCTGGCACTCAACGCGCCCTCTGATTTTCCAGATGCCTGCCGCGCACCCGTGGACGTCATTGCGGGACAGCTCCTGGCTTTGTTCTTCGCCATCGAGAACGGCATCACTCCAGACACTCCCAGCGACGGAGCCATCACCCGCGTCGTTTCCCACGTTAAAATCTATCCTCCCGCCGGAAGGAACACCACGAAATGAAGGGGAAGAAGACCGCGCTCGAGACCATTTCCATGCGAACGCAAACCGTCCTGCTCGTGTTCACATTTCTGGCGCACGTCATTGCGGCAAAGGCGCAGGATTCCGGCAAAGCCGTTGCCACCATCCACGGCAGCATCTACACTCTCTCCAATAGCACCCTGGCTGCAACCTGGACAATCAAGGACAACAGATTAGCCACCATCACAGTTACAGATAAGCCGGACGGAACGATGCTGCTCCTCGCCGATCCCTTCGCCATCCTGCTCAAAGACGGAACCATCTACAAAGCCGCCAACCTGCAAATCGATGGCGCCCCGAAAATACAGGCGCTCACGCCAAACCCCGAGGCATCTCGCTATTCCGATCGCCTTCCCGGCCAGGAATTCAGCCTGCCGCTTACCAGCAGCGATGGCAACATGCACCTCACCATCTCCGGTGTTCTACGCGACGGTTCGCACTACATTCGCCAGTTCATCACCGCAACCGCTGGAACCAACGACCTCCCAATCAGCCGCGTGCAGCTGATCGATCTGAATCTGCCCGGCGCACAACTGGTCGGCTCCGTCAAAGGCTCGCCCATCGTATTCGGCAACGATTTCATCGGCTTCGAGCACCCCCTCTCCCAAAGCAATGTAGCCAACGATCGCGCCACTGCATGGATTGACCGCGATCTCCCGCTCAAGGCCGGGCAATCCATCACGTACTCATCCGTCATCGGCATTGTGCAGACCGGCCAGCTGCGCCGTGATTTCCTCAACTACATCGAACGCGAGCGCGCCCATCCCTATCGCACCTTCCTCCATTACAACTCCTGGTATGACCTCGGCTACTTCAATCCCTATGACGAAGCAGGTGCCCTCGACCGCATTAACACCTTCGGCCGCGAGCTGCACGAGAAGCGCGGCGTCACCCTCGATTCCTATCTTTTCGATGACGGATGGGACAACCACGCCTCGCTCTGGAGCTTCAACAAAGGCTTTCGCAACGGCTTCACGCCCATCCGCGAAGCAGCCAACAAATATGGCACAGCGCCCGGCATCTGGATGTCCCCCTGGGGCGGCTACGACGGGCCGAAAAAGGAGCGCATTCAGTTCGGCAAGCAGCAAGGCTTTGAAATCGTCGACGACGGCTTCGCTCTCTCCGGCCCGAAATATTACGCGCGCTTTCGCGATGTATGCATGGAGATGATCCGCAAGTACGGTGTCAATCAATTCAAATTCGACGGCACCGGAAACGCCGACAGCGTCTTCCCCGGCAGCAGCTTCGACAGCGACTTCTCCGCCGCGATTCATCTGATTGGCGAACTCCGCGAGGTCAAGCCGGATATCTACATTAATCTCACCACCGGCACCTATCCGTCACCGTTCTGGTTACTTTATGCTGACTCCATCTGGCGCGGCGGCGACGATGACAACGTCACCGGAGTTGGCCCATACCGCGAGCGCTGGATCACCTATCGCGACGCCGACACCTATCAAAGAGTGGTGAAAGCCGGCCCACTCTACCCCCTGAACTCGCTCATGTTGCACGGCCTGATCTACGCGCAGCATCACAAAGAGCTGAGCCAGGATCCGACCAATGATTTCCGCAACGAGATACGCGACTACTTCGGCAACGGCACGCAATTACAGGAGATGTACATCACTCCTTCGCTGCTCACTACCGCAAACTGGGACGATCTGGCGGAAGCCGCAAAGTGGTCGCGCTCCAACGCCGACACACTGAAAGACACGCATTGGATCGGTGGTGACCCCGCATGGCTTGAGGTCTACGGATGGGCCTCTTGGTCACCGAAAAAAGGCATTCTCGTGCTACGCAACCCCAGCGACCATCCACAAAATATCAAAATAGACATCCGGGACGCCTTCGAGCTCCCGCCAGGCGCACCGCAGCACTACACTGCCAAAAGCCCGTGGAAAGACGACGCCGCGAAACCAGTGATCGACCTGCAAGCCCACACCCCGCACGAATTCCAACTGGCCCCGTTCGACGTGTTAACGCTCGACCTCACACCGCAATAGCCAAAGCCTGCCCAGGCATCAGGAATGACTTTAAATTGTTGTCATCCTGAGCGAAGCGGAGCGGAGTCGAAGGACCTGCGGTTTATGGAACGGGCACGAAAATGGGGTGCCCCATCCTTTGGCGCACTTCGCGAAAGGATGGGAGTCCGCAAATCGACATTCCTGATGAAATGGATACGAGCTACCGCCCCAGGCAAGACGAAGTACCGATCAGTTTCTGCCCCAGCAATCGCGGCATCAGAAACTGAAAAAACTGGTCCGAATCAGAATTCAGGCAGACATTCACGTTTGCAGCACCTGGGCCTTCGCGCGTAAAGCCCTTATCATCGACCTCAATGTGCAAGGGCGTCACCGGGCACAGCTCAGGCTTCACCGCATACGCTGCTGCAACCGCATCAAACATCGTCGGCGTCGTCTGCCGTGCCACCCGCTGCCACTCCGCCGTCAGTACTTGCAACGAATCTGTCAGCGGGGTGCTCACCGTGGTCAACATCGTGCGCTTCACTTCATCGAACTTTAGCTGCGTCGAATCAAGCGGCATCATGTAAATCGGCACGCCCGACCGAACAAGCTTCTGCGCCGCTGTCGGATCCATGGCGATGTTGTATTCCGCCTCCGGCCCGCGCGAAGCATCAAGACCAAAATCGCCATAGCCGCGCCGTATCGAGCCACCCATCAGCACCACCCGCTTCAGCTTCTTGAAAGTCTCAGGATCGCGATCGATCGCGGCGCCGATATTTGTCAGCGGCGCAAGAGCAAGCAGCGTAATCTCATCGGGATTCTTCCGGATCTGGTCAAGCAGGAAGCCGACCGCATCTGCGTGCGTGTGCGCTTCGCCTGCCTTCGCCCACACCTCTTGTGAAAATGTAGTCGTCGTCGCTGTCTTGACTCCAGTCGTAACCGGAATATCGCTTCGTCCCGTCTCGCATAACAGTCGATCCAGCATGCGGCTGCGAAGCTCCGTATCGCCCCATGCCGACATGACGCCAAGAATCTTCAATTCCGGGCTCGACAGTGCCAGATCAACGGCAAAGACATCGTCGATATCGTCACCGATGTCGGTGTCGATAATGATCTTCTGCTGCGCAAACGCGCTGCAACAGTATGCGGCTAGCAACCAGGCCGCAAAGCAGGAGGCCAAGATCTCCAGGCGTTTATTGATTGACATACTTGTCCAGCCATTTCAGCTCTTCGCGTACCTTGATGTAGCCATGCCATGGATTCTTGTCCAGCCCATGCCCCTCACCAGGAAACGCCAGAAAGGTGTGCGGAACATTGATCTGCTGAAACGCACGCTCCATCAAAACGTCCTCCAGAAAGCTCACGCGCACATCGGCATTGCCACCCACAAGATGCGTCGGCGTCTTTACTTTATCGAATTGAAAGAGCGCAGCCTCCGACTGGTACAATTCCGGCTTCTCCCACGGAGCGCCGCTCAAATACCACGCATCGTCATAGGTCTCATCGTCGTTGCCCCAGTTTGCTGCATGCTCTACCGCTCCCGCGCCCGTTACCGCCGCCTTGAAACGCGTCGTCTGCGTAATCAGCCAGTTCGTCATGTAGCCGCCGTAGCTGTAGCCGCCAATCACCAGGCGATTCGGGTCGGCAATCCCATCCTTCACCAGCGCATCCACGCCCGCAAGAATATCTTTCCCCGGAACCGAAACCAGGTGCGGCTCGATCTGCAGCATAAAATCATCGCCATAGCCGCTCGACCCGCGATAGTTCGGACGAAACACCAGCCACCCATTCGCAGCCGCAAGCGTCGCCCAGTCGTACCAGTCCGCGCCAAAGCGATTGCCATCCGCATCCGCAGGGCCGCCATGAATCAGCGTCAGCATGCGCAATTGCTTCGCGCCTTTCTTCCCGGGCGGATAAATAAGCACGCCCTCAACCTCGGTGCCGTCATCCGATTTCCATTTGTACGTCGTCCACTCCGGCTGCGCCCGTTCATGAAAGATCGGGTTGAAATTCGTGACAGCCTTCGCTGCCTCCAATGATCCCGCAGAATCCACAACAAACGCCTGCGTCGGATCATTGATCGTCGAGTGCAGCACAACAAATCTATGCCCCTGCTTCGCAGCATCAATGCCTGAGTAAGTACCCGCAACTCCCGTCAGCGCGTCGACTTTGCTTCCATCCACCTTGTAGAGCTGTTGCTGTGTTCCCGTCAGCCCTTCAACAATCAAACTCCCATCTCCGTCGATCGCGAACTCTTCCAGCGATCCCTTGAAATCAGCGCCGATGCGATCCACCTTCCCGCTCACCGGATCGATAACATACAAGCGCCCCTGCACATCCTGATACTTTCCCTCAAGCGACCCCGCAGCAGCGCGCACATTGAAATAGAGCCGCTTCCCATCCCGCCCCCAACGCAGGCCACTCTCAGCCGCCTGGTTATTCGTCAGCTGCTTCGCCTCGCCTCCATCCGCGCTCACCAGAAAAATCTCGCTCGCCGCGGGTCCTTCCATGCGATGCGACACCGACTCGGTCTCAAAGGCGATCTGCTGCGGCGCAACGGCAATCTCTGAAATCTCGCGCTCGTTCTTCGCAAGCACCTTCGCCAGCTTCGGCAACGGCGATCCTTCGTCTTCTTTCTCTTTCTTCGCAGCGGCCTTCGGTCCCGGAATCTTCTGCGCGTCCGCAAGCGCACTCTGCACCGGAATCGCCAGAAGCAAATCGCTACGCTCCTGCTCGCGCCACCGGATCACATCCTTCCACTCCTCTTTGCGCGCATCTTCCTGCGCCTTTGTCAGCGGCTGCTCAACTGAAAAGAAGATCCTCGCCCCATCCGCCGACCACGCAAACGCATGCGCATCCAACTTCTCGGTGTAGAGTGGAGACGCCTCACCGCCGGCCACGGAGATCAACCAAATCCGCTCAGTGCCTTCCTTGTCGTCATCCTTGTCATCGGTGTCTTCGTCCGCGAGCGCCCGCGACGAAATAAACGCGATGTACTTCCCATCCGGCGACCACTGCGGCGACGAGTCATACCCTGACTGCGTCAGCTGCACCGTCCCACCTGTCTTCTGCTGCCACAGCCACAAATCATCGCGAAAGCGGTCATGCTGCCAATCCGGCGACGAGGTCCAGATGACCGCTGCCTGTCCGTCCGGCGCGAGTCTCGCCTCACGAATTTCGGTCGAGTTCATAAACTCATCCAGCGTAATCAGCGGTTTTGATTTCTGCGCTGCGCAAAACGACGCGCAGAGAACAATCAAGACGCCAGCAGTTTTCTTCACTCTTCTTCCTTTTGCAGAAACAGATTTTTTTCTCACTTGACCATACCATCTCGCATCCACGCGCCCCAGATGATCCATACGTGCGGCGAGATGCGGGTGCCCCATTTCTCGAAGAGACATGAGTTTCGCAGTTTCTTTCTCCAATCTCACACCCTATCTGTTACTTTTTGACTTTACCTGGAAAGGGGAAACACATGCGTTGCTCCGCTGCGCTCAGCCTGCTTGCGCTCTGCGCCATCACTTCTGCCATCACTCCCAGCCGCTGCTCCGCTCAGGTTGACGAGCAAACTAGGCAGCTCTCGCACGACATCTTTCAGCAGCTCATCGAGATCAACACCACTGACTCCGTCGGCAGCGTCACCGCCGCGTCAGAAGCCATGCAGCAGCGCTTCCTCGATGCCGGCTTCCCGAAGGAAGACCTCTACCTCGGCGGCCCCAACGACCGCAAAAAGAACCTCGTCGTCCGCATCCACGGTACAGGCCAGAAAAAACCGATCCTCTTCATCGGCCATCTAGACGTTGTTGAAGCGCGCCGCGAAGACTGGACCACCGACCCCTTCAAGTTCGTCGAAAAAGACGGTTTCTACTACGGCCGCGGCACGCAGGACATGAAGGAGAGCGACGCCATCCTCGTCACAACTTTCATCCGCCTCAAGAAGGAAGGCTTCCAGCCCGACCGCGACCTCATCCTCGCGCTCACCGCCGATGAAGAAGGCGGCAAATCCAACGGCGTCGACTGGCTCATCAAGAACCAGCGCAGCCTCATCGATGCCGAATATGTCGTGAACCCCGACGGCGGCGGCGTTGACATGCAAAACGGCAAGCCCCTCAACATGGACGTCGACGCCACCGAAAAACTCTACGGCGACTACCAGCTCACCGCCCTCAATCCCGGCGGACACAGCTCGCTCCCCGTCCCCGACAACGCCATCTATCACATCGCCAACGCGCTTCAACGCTTACAGAACTACACCTTCCCCTTTGAGCTGAACGCCATCACCCGCGCTTACTTCGCAAAAATGAGCACGCTCCAATCCGGCCAGACCGCCACTGACATGAAGGCCATCCTCGCCACACCGCCTGATAAAGCCGCCATCCAGCGCCTCTCTGAAAATCCGGAATACAACTCCATCATGCACACCACCTGCGTCGCAACGCGCCTGTCCGGAGGCCACGCCAACAATGCGCTCCCACAAACTGCGCAGGCCAACGTCAATTGCCGCATCCTGCCCGGCCATGCACTCGAAGAAACGCGCCAGGACCTCATCCGCATCTTCAACGACCCGAAGATCACCGTGCGCTACGTCACTGACGGCGGCGAAGTCTTCGACTCAGCCCCAGACCGCAAAGCCCTGCCGCCAGCGGCCCTCAAACCGGAAGTCATGCAGCCGCTCGAAGCGTCGGTAAACAAGATGTGGCCTGGTATCCCCGTGATCCCGACGATGGCAACCGGAGCATCCGACGGCGTCTACACTAATGCCGCCGGCATGCCCACCTACGGCATCTCAGGCATCGCACTCGAAACCAACGACGTCCGCGCCCACGGCAAGGACGAGCGCCTCCCCATCGACTCCTATTACAAGGGCGTCGATTTCTACTATCAGTTTGTCAAGGCTCTGGGTTCAGAAAAATGAGGGTGCCCCAGGTCTCGCCTTTGAGACCTGGGATTTCAGGAAGCAGCCTTAGAAGTCGTAGCGCAGACCGAACTGCATGCGCCGCGGCAGGTTCTGCATCGCGCTATAGGAGCCGAGATTTCCGCCCGTCAGCCCCTGGCCCATGAATACGCCGTTGCTGTTGAAGCGAACGCTATTGGTGATGTTAAAGACCTCCCAGTCGAACTTGAGAGCTCCATATTCCCCGAAATGCCACGACTTCGCCAGACCTGAATCAATACCGAAAATCCCATCCGCGCGGAAGTTGTTGCGCTCTCCTGCCTCGCCCGGGTAAGGAAGCCGGATTGGACTGCCGGTCGTTGTTCCATTGTTGATGCCATTCGGATCGGTAAACACTTGCGGAGTGCCGCCGGCATAGTTTTTGTGCTCCAGCTTGCTCATTGCTGCCTTGTCCGTGACGACTCCGTAGCTCTCGATCTGCCAGTTTGTAGTCCAGCCGGGTTCAAAAACACCGAAGGGCAAAGAGCTGGCCCACCGGTTGATACCCGACCACTGCCACCCTCCAATCAGAGCATCAACAGCGGTGTTGGCGGAGCTCATGAACTTTTTCCCCCGGCCAACGGGAAGCACATAGACCCAGTCAGCAGTGATTAAGTGACGTGTGTCGAAGTCTGATACACCACGGCTGAACTCCGGGTGAAAGCTGTTGGTGATGTTGCTGAAGTTGCCGCCGTTGCCGTTGAATTCAGTTCCACGCTCCGTATCCGAGCCCATGTCGATTGACTTGGCGAGTGTGTAGCTGAAATCAAGACTGAGACCGAAGCTGGTCGGATGCCGCAAAATAAGCTGACCGGCGTTGTAGTAGCTGGTACCAATGGAAGCCAGCACATAGAGCGACGAGAACTGATCCTGCCAGAAGCGCGGTTGAGCGGGGCAATTGTATGACTGTCCTGTTACCGGACTGCTGCAGTAAAAGTCGAGATCGGCCAGCGCTGACGTTGCTCCCAGGTTCGAGCGGAATGGCGCCCACTCAAGGTCGTAAATCGCTTGCGTTGCGCTTTCACCTTGATATTCCGCATTCGCCATGTAGGGAAATACATCCTCGAAATACTGAATCGACGGTACATTCACCGCCTGGTTGTTTCCGCTGTAAGGCCCATTCCCGCCGTTCAGATCTACCTGGTGCGAGAGCTTCGCGCCCGCCGTGTAGTAGTCGCCCGCGCCCAGCGGATCGACGTAATCCACCGGCTCGGCAATATCCAGGCTTTGCAGCAGATGACGGCCCAGGCGGCCTACATAGTTCACTTCAAGCGTGAATCCGGCGGGCAATTGGCGTTGCACTGAAAAATCCATCGACTCGGAATATGGTGTCTTCAGCTTGCTGTCCAGACCCCACTGAATCGCGAAATTGCCTTGCGGATAAAGATAGGGAAAGCTCGTCGTGGGTGGGGCCGGCGGAAGGCTGATGTTCGGAAGAGTGGTGCGGTTGATATAGCGCGGCGACGTATCGTAGGTATAAACACCCGCCGGATTGTTGAGAGCAGTGCTGAGCCCGAAAGAACCTTGTTGAGAAAAAGTATTTACAAGCGCTTCGCCATAATGGTCGTAATACAATCCGAATCCGGCACGGATTGAGGTCTTTTGATCGGGGGAATAAGCGAAGGACAAGCGAGGCGCAAACGCCTTCTTCTCCTTCGGCCAGTAGCCCGGCTTGCCATAAAACGGCCCATTGGGGGCAAAGCTCAGGTCGTCGGTAAAAATCCCACCCTGGGCTGCTGTCGCGGCCCGCTGCAAAAACCAGTTGTGCGTGTCAACCGTGGGAGCCAGCTGCTGGCCATGAATTTCCCAAGGCGTTTGAAGGATGGTTTGTCGCAGTCCTACGGTCAGAATGAATTTAGGCGATACCTGCCATGCATCCTGAACGTACCACTCATATTCATTCGCCTTAAAGTTTCGATTGATAAAGGCCCCTTCGGGTAGCAGAGAACCGCTTGTGGGACTGGAAATCGCGTAATTCTGCACATTGGTGATCTCTGGAATGGTACCGAGAAGGTTGGCATAGGCGATGTTGTAAGAGTTCTGAAATCCGCTGTCCAGCGGCGCGCCGCCGGCGGTGTCGGGTGTAGGAGCATTGCCGGCGAGCCAATATGGATTCGAAGATGCACCGTTATAAGAGTTGTTATCGGTTCCTCGGTTTTGATGGACGAGCCGCCAGTTCCCGCCAAACTGGATGGTGTGTTTGCCTTTGACCCAGCTCAGGTTGTCGACGATGTTATTCACAGGCACGCTGTAAGTTGTTTTGCGAGTCTCGTCCGTTAGCGTGTCAAAGAAGCGGAAGTCCGTGTATTCCCCGTTGCCTGCGCCCGTCTGACCATAACCCTGGCGAATATAGCCATAGCGCAGGTCATTGACCAGGTTCGGAGTGAACATGAATGTGTAACCGGCCGCAATGCCCTTCGAGTTGTCGATCTGTGAGTAAGACGGAGGCTGGCCCGGGAACTGCTCGACAGCGCCGAATGTGTCTTTCTGAAGGTTGCCGCGCACGAAGATACGCTGCTTTTGGTTGGGGGTATAGTCAATGCGTCCGATACTGGTATTCAAAGTTACCGGCTGGGGAGAAGAGAATGTATAAGAACCGGTATTCAAACCGTCACCCAGCGCCGTGCCATTGGCTGTCGGGTATTGATTCAGATAAGCAAGCACATTTGGATTGGGGCCAGGTCCATTTGGATACGCTGAGGTACCGCACACCTGGCAGCCCGCATCGAGTGTCGTCACCTGTGCAGGAGTAATCGATACAGCCTGGCCATTGCTCAAATAACTGAGGATCCCTGCCTGATAGCTGGCGGTTGGAGCAGTCCTGGTAACAATTTGATTCTCCGCCTGGCGCTGGCCTTCGTAGTTTCCGAAAAAGAACAGTTTGTCCTTTAGGATCGGCCCCCCAACAGCGGCTCCGAAATTGTTGCGGATCAGCTTGGGAGGTGTGTTGGATTCCCCGCTGTTCAACTGCGCTTCCTTGTTGAACCAGTCGTTGGCAACCGTCAACGTTGGACGGTTATACCAATATGCAGCCCCATGAAAACGGTTGCTTCCGGACTTCGTGACCATGCTCACCTGGGCCCCTGATGACCGCCCCTGGTCCGCCCCCGAAAGTCCGGTGGTCACACGGAATTCTTCGACCGAATCCTGGGTTTCGCGCAGTACGCCGGTGAATGCATAGCCGTTAACCTGGTCGTTGTCGTCGAGTCCGTCGACGGTAATATTGCCCTGGTCAGAGCGGCCTCCATTGACCGACCCGCTGCGTGGATCGTTCGCCAGTTGCATATTGGATTGCCTGCCCGAATCCTGCCCAAGATAAAGCACGCCGGGCTGGAGAGAAAGCAGATCGGGCACATTGCGGCCTTCACTCGGCAGCGCCTGGATCATCGCGTTGTTCATGGAATTTCCGAGTGAGGCGTCGGAAGTGTTCAAGCTCTGCGCTTCCGCGCTCACGTTGATTACCTCAGTGCTTGCTTGCACAGAAACCAGGAAGTCAATCGTAGAGGGTTGATTGACGAGCAGCTCCGCTGCTTTGATTTGGTCGCCAAAGCCGCTCGCGGACACTTTGATGTTGTACTTCGCTGGCGGAATCTGGTTGAACTGGTACTCACCGGCGGCATTCGATGTAGCCTGCAGCACCGTTCCGGTTGTACTGTCGGTCAGCGTAACTGTTGCGCCGGGGACAACTGCCCCGCTCGGATCCTTGATCGATCCGCGCAGCGATGTGTTTGCGGTCTGGGCAAATATGGGTGAGATCAGGGAAAACAGGAATAGGAGAACGCAGAATGCGTGTCGCTTGGTCACAGATTCCTCCAGGAAATACGGCATAACCGCTCATCACGGAGCGGTGGTTTTTAACTTGTTGTTCGTTCTATCTGTCTTGCGGTAGCAACATCTCGGTGGTGGTAAGGCCACCATTGTGTTCCAGTCCATGCTGAATTTCAATACATTTCAGCTTGATATTGGCGAGACGGAAAACCTTTTCGCGTCACTACATAAATACACGAATCGTCTAAATTAAACACCCACATGGACTTGCAGCACGCAACATTAAAAATACTTATGGACCGAATAAACGCGCCTTGTGCGATTACGTCAGGCCGTGCAGAATTTGCGGTTCAATCGGTTTCGGATAATTTGTCGCAGTCATGTGAACAAATTCGTCATGCTGAGTAAATTCCCGCTGACCCCGGCCGCAGCTGTCTGCTATGGTTTCCCTTGCAGCCGTGGGCCCACGCCGCGCCGCCATCGCAAAGAAACAAATAAAGGACCAGATCTTGCCAGCTCGCCGCCTTCTTCTCCGCACACTTGCCGCGTTCTCTATCCTCGTCCCCATAGCCCCGCCGTTCATCGCCGCTCAAGCGTCATCCGCTACCGAGGTCAAAGTCCTCGACGCCGCGACTCTCAACAAATACGCAGGCCAGTACCGTCTTGACGACGAGCCCGAGATCACCCTCTCATTCTTCCGCGACGGCGATCAACTCGCGGTCGAGTCCACCCGCATCCCGCACACGCAGCTGCACGCCATCTCCGCCGACACCTTCACCACCGCCAACGGCAGCACCCGTTACATCTTTCTCAGCGACGCCTCGGGCAAGGTCACCGGCCTCAAACGCATCGCCGGAAAAGACGAGCTCAAGGCCACTCGCATCAGCGACCAGCCCCAGCACAACCACTTCCGCCCCTACGACCGCAAAGAGGTCATGATCCCCTTGCGCGACGGCGTCCGCCTTCACGCCATCATCCTTCGCCCTACCGACACGAACGAGCCGCTGCCCATCCTCATGCAGCGCACCCCCTACGGCGTCGACGAATCCAACTCCAACTCCATCAACGCCCGCTATACCGAGCTCGCCCAGAGCGGCTACATCTTCGTGAATGAAGATATCCGCGGACGCTTCGGCTCCGAAGGCAAGTTCATCATGAACCGCCCCATCGTCGATCACCACGACCCCACGTCACCCGACCCCAACAACATCGACGAAACCACCGACGCCTATGACACCGTCGCCTGGCTCATCAAGAACGTGCCCAACAACAACGGCCGCGTCGGCGTTATGGGTATCTCCTATCCCGGCTTCCTGGCCATCGAATCCGGCATCGACCCAAACCCTGCCGTCAAAGCCATCTCCCCGCAGGCCCCAATGACTAACCTATGGATCGGCGATGACTTCTTCCATAACGGAGCCTGGCGCCAGAGCTATGGATACGACTACGCCATCGGCCTCGAAACCAGCAAAGAAAACGCCTTCAGCAAGATCAACGGCGATGCCTTCGACTTCTTCCTCGACGCCGGCTCGCTAGCCGGAGACATCAAGAAAGCCGGCGTAGGCGTCCTGCCCACCTGGCAGGGCTTCATCGACCACCCCGCCTACGACCACTACTGGCAGATTCGCGCCGTTGAATCCCACCTCACCAAAGTCACCGTGCCCACCCTCGAAGTCGGCGGCTGGTGGGATCAGGAAGACATGTGGGGACCGCAGGCCGAATACTTCGCCCTCAAGCCCCATGACAGCAACCACGAAGTCTTCATCGTGCTTGGCCCCTGGAACCACGGACAGTGGGCGCGCACCACGCGCTCACTCGGCGACGTAGACTTCGGCGCAGCCACCGGCGATCAATTCCGCGCGCAGATTGAAGCTCCCTTTTTCGCCCACTACCTTAAAGACGAAGGCGCCTTCGATCTCAAGGACGCAGCATCCTTCCAGACCGGAACCAACCGCTGGATGCGCTACAGCGCCTGGCCGCCAAAAGAAGTCAGCGCCAAGAACCTCTACCTCGACGCCGACGGCACCCTCAGCTTCACCCGGCCCGCAGGCGACGACGCCAACGCCTTCACCGCCTACACCTCCGACCCGGCCAACCCCATCCCCTACCGCAAGCGCCCCATCGAAGCCACCTACGCGCCCACCGGATCAGGCTGGTACACCTGGCTCGTGCAGGACCAAAGATTCCTCGGCAACCGTAAAGACATCGCCATCTGGACCACCCCAGTCCTCGACAAGCCCGTCACCATCACCGGCGACATCGTAGCCGACCTCTTCGCCTCGACCTCGGGCACTGACTCCGACTGGATCGTCAAAGTCATCGACGTCTACCCCGACGACGCCTCGCTCGGAAAAATGTCCGGATCCCAGCTCATGATCGTCGATGAAATCTTCCGCGGCCGCTACCGCCAGGGCTACGACCACCCCGAAGCCATTCCAGCCAACACGCCCGAGGAATTCAAATTCAGTCTCCACGGAGCCGACCACGCCTTCCTCAAAGGGCATCGCATCATGGTCCAGGTCCAGAGCACCTGGTTCCCGCTCTACGACCGCAACCCGCAAACCTACGTGCCCAACATCATGACCGCCACCCCATCCGACTACAAGGCGGCCACGCAACACATCTATGGATCAGCCCAGCACCCATCGCACATCATTCTCCCCTTACCAGACACCAGATAATCGGGGAACAGGTGGCCGCATCTTCTCAGCCAACCAGCCTCACCAATTCCACGCGCGAATCCATCTCACTTTCGCGTATGCTTAACTACTAATCCCCCCATCACCTCGGCCCATGCAGTTGCCCATCGAGTCTGTCGCGCGATGACCGGTCTGCCACGTACAGGAGACTTCCTGCGCGACTACGAAATCCTCGGACGCATCGGCTCCGGCGGCATGGGCGTAGTCCTGCAGGCACGCGATCTCAAACTCCATCGCATTGTCGCGCTCAAGTTCCTCCCGGAAAACCTCTACGGCGGAGAATCGGATAAACAAAGCCTGCTCAAAGAGGCGCGCGCAATTTCCGCCCTCGACCACCCCAACATCTGCACCATTTACGGCCTTGAAGAAAGCGAAGATGACCGGCTTTTCATGGTCATGGCTTATTACGATGGTGGCACCCTGGCCGGCAAAATCGCCAGCGGCCCCACTCCCATCCGCGAAGCCGTCGAGTATCTCACCGGCATCGCGTCCGGTCTGGCAGCCGCGCACGCTCACAATATCGTCCATCGCGACGTCAAGCCGTCGAATATCCTGCTCACCAGGCAAAACATCGTCAAGCTAGTCGACTTCGGTCTCTCTAAAGCGATCAGCAGCGACGACGAGACGCGAAGCCTGGCAATCTCTGGCACCCCCGCCTATATGGCCCCCGAGCAGCTCCGTGGCGAACCTCTCGACCAGCGCGTAGACATCTGGGCCGTCGGCGTGACAGCAGCCGAGATGCTGAGCGGCCACCACCCCTTCAAGCGAGATTCGCTGCCCGCCGTCGCCCACAGCATCTGCAACGATCCGCCAGAGATTTCCGACGAGCTGCCTCTCACTCTCCAGCGAATTATTTATCGGTGCCTCTCCAAAACACCCGCACTTCGCTACGCAAGTTGCGATGAATTGCTTCAAGATCTGGCCGCCCTGGATCTAGCAGCCTTGGACCTGCACGACCTTCCGCAGAAAACGGTAGCAAACGGATCACCCAACGCCAGCCTGTCGAAGCAGTCGCGCAAATCAGCATCCTCGCAGAAAAAATCTCTTCGCAGCACCATCGCCGCAGCCTCGGGTCAGACAGCGCCTCAGCCTTCACGCAAACGATGGCTGATCCCAGCCATCCCCATCTTTCTCCTGTTGCTCGCCATCTTTCCCGTGCCGCGCGAGCACCTGCGCGGCCTGCTCGTCGGGCCAAAAGAAAAACACATCGCCGTGTTGCCCTTCGACAACGCCACCACCGACCCGGCAATCAATCCGTTGGCCGCCGGTCTCATGGACAGCATGACCGCCGCGCTCTCCAATCTCGACACAAGCCAGCATTCCCTGTGGGTCATCCCCGCCAGCATCGTCCGCAGCGGCAACGTCACCGATCCCGTTGCAGCGTACAAGCAGCTCGGCGCAACACTTGTCGTCAAAGGCAGGCTGGAACGCGCAGGCCAGCACGTCGCCATCGACATCAACCTCATCAATGCGGAAACGCTGCGACAGATAGGAGCCGTCATGGCATCCAACGAGAACGGCGATCTGGCCGCCGCCGAGCAGGATGCCGTCACGCAGTTGGGCCACTTGTTAAATGTCTCCGGCGCACACAATGCCGTGGCCCGCTCAGGCAGCAGCAACGTGCCTGCAGCCTACGATCTCTATCTCGAAGCCCTCAGCTACCTGCAGCGCTTCGATAATCCGCAAAATTTAGACCTCGCCGTCGATCGCCTGCAGAGCGCAATTACGCAGGACCCCGATTTCGCCCTCGCCTACGCAAAGCTCGGCGAAGCTTACCGGCTCAAATACAAAGCCAGCAAGAACTCGAAGTGGATTCCAATCGCGCTCGCAAACTGCGAAAAGGCGTTGAAGCTCAATCCGCAATTGCCCAGCACCTATGTCACTTTAGGATCACTGCACACCCTCACCGGCAACAACGAGCTGGCGCTCACCGAATTTCAAAAAGCAGTTGCGCTCGACTACCGCAATCCTGACGCAGCCATCGGCATGGCCTGGTCGCATGAGCAGGCCGGACAGCTCGAACAGGCCGAAACCGAATACAAGCGCGCCGCCGCCCTCAATGCAAGTGACTGGTCCAATCGTAACGAACTGGCGCTCTTCTATGACCGCCACGGTCGATACGGCGACGCAATCGAACAGGTGAAACAAGCCATTGCCTCCAGCCCGGACAACCCGATGCTGTATTTCAACCTCGGAGGCTTTTACCTCGACAGCGGAAACCCGTCGGCATATCCGCTGGCGGAAAGCGCGCTGCGCAAGTCACTCGCAATGACCGCCAGCAACGCCGCGTATGGCAATCTGGCCTTGCTCTATCTGTATGAGAAACGCTATCCGGAAGCTGTGGCCGCAAGTGAGAAAGCCATTGCTCTGGATGACCAGGAAATTCAGTCCTGGCGATATGCCGAGCTTGCTTATCGTTGGACGGGAGAGCAGCAGAAGGCAGACGCAGCGCTTGCTCAGATAGAAAACCTCGCACAAGCGCAAGCCGCCATGAACCCGCGAAAGGCAATAAGTCAGTCGTGGCTGGGGTTGGCTTATGCCCAAAAAGGTCTGCGCGAACGTGCTAGTCCGCATTTAGAAGCGGCCCTTTCGCTCGCTCCCAGCGATCCCCAGGTACTGGTAAACGTAGTCGAAGCATATAATTACCTCGCGGATGAGGCCAGAGCAGAACAAATCATCCAAAAAGCAAGACAGAACGGTGTATCGCTCCCAGACTTGCAACTTGACCCAGGGATGCAGCCATTGCTGGCCAGACAACCGGCACAGTAAGGGCTGCAACAACAGGCCTTCTTTGAGGAAAAGAAAATGAGTAATCCAATAGAACCGTCAAATGACGAGCAAACAGAGTCTTCGTTTGGTCAAATGGATGCTGAACATGAATTCGAAGCCAGGGCAGGATTTACCGCACACAGTATCACCGGCGGCAAAGGACCCGGCTTGGTCGAAGGCGAGAACGAGTAGCAATCCGCCCTCCGCCAATGTCAGAAAAGTAAAACGCGCAGCCTCCCCCTTTTCCGCTGCGCTGAAAGCCACTGATAACTCCGGATTCAGGCAGGCGATCACGAACCTTCTTTTGCGCAGCGTTTGATTTGCTTAGCTGGCAGATCAAAGCAGCGCTGACACGCGCATACACGAATGACGGCGAACGCTCGATCGTTCGCCAATCGTTGCCTGTCAGATCGTGCGATCGTAGAGTTGCTGCTGGTAACTCTTGACCCAGTCTTCCGTCTCAGGCGGGAAAATATTGAGAAACTTTCCTTCGCGTAAAGGGATCACTTCTACCATCTTTGCAATCATGTCCTTTGGATCGAGTCTCCCCTCTGGTACGCCGAGCAGACTGTCGACCACTTTCTTGAAGGCGTCGCGCTTAATAAAGTTCACATCATCGTTGAGCCAGCGTAGACCGGCTTCCACCACAGTCTCGTTGAAACCGGTAAGGTAGGGCCCGGGGTTGATCGTCTGGACCTGAATTCCGAATGGCTTCAGCTCCTCGTACATCGCTTCAGCGATCGATTGCACGGCATGTTTGCTCGCGGCATATGCGGGAATTGGCGGGACAGTGAGAAGTCCGACAGCCGAGGAGACGAACACGATCTTTCCGTGAATCCCCGCGGCTACCCAATTCCGCACCACGCGCTGGGTAAAATCCAAAGCTGAGAAGACGTTTGTTTCGAAATTCTTCCGCACCAGCTCAACTGGGATTTCCGACATGGGCCCGCCCTCGCCGATGCCGGCGTTATTCACCAGAATGTCGAACTTCAATTTGAGGATGTGAGCGACATCGTAAGGATCGAGCAGGTCGAGCTTCTCGACCTTCAGTGTTTTAAGGTCGAGCGAGCCAGCCTTTTCCCGCATGGCTGTCACTTGTGGCCAGGTCTGAACAGCGGCTATTACGTTGTGCCCTTTTTGCGCCAGTCCAAGAGCGGTTCCTTCACCAAATCCCGAACCGGCTCCCGTGATGAGTATCTCCTGCATGTAAGTAATCTCCCTTCCCTGTAGTTAGGCCTTCAATGCCGATTCACCGCTTTGAGCGACCGCATAATCCTGAGCCACCTGCCCGCCAGAGACGCCGATGCTCCCGATGATTTGCCCATCGGCGTTCTTAAGGGGAATCCCGCCTGCAAACGTAATGAGGTTGCCGTTGGAGAGCTCAATGCCATGCGCATCTGCCCCTGCTTTGCTGTAGTTATCCAGGGTCTGCGTTTCCATTTCGAACAGAGCGGATGTCCTCGCCTTCCTTATGGCCACATCGATCACCCCAAGCCATGCGCCGTCCATGCGATGGAATGCCTTCAAGTGGCCTCCCGCATCAAGTACGGCGATGCATACTGCAATTCCCAGGTCACCTGCCTTCTGTGTGGCAGCCTTCAAGGCACACTCTGCCTGCTCCGCCGTAATTTGCATGCTCTCTGCTCCTTCGCATTCGCTGCGTTTCCCGATCGAATCGGGTCGCGATGACGGAATCACAACAGAAGAGTGAGCGGCAAACAATTGGACGATGGTATCGACAATACTTTGGTATCGGTGAAATCACGACTGGAACTGCGACAATACCGCCACGCGGCAAGCCGCCCTATTTCACCAGGTAAGACAGTAGGACGCGTGCGGTTTTCGCTTTGATCTTTGCCTTGAACGAAAACAGAGAGCGGTTTGAACGCCTTTGAAGATTGCTTCCAGGTGCAAGTTTAAGAATGCGTTCAGCGTTCCCATGCGCCAACTTTTCCTTATCGTCTTTTGACAGTTGGACTTTATTGAGAAAATCCATTCCTTCGAAATTGTCCCCGAACGGATCGTCCACCGAGAACAGGATGTTATCGATGCCCAACTCCGCAATGGCGCACTGCAGAGCCGCCTGATCGAAAGTGCCACTCGTCGTTATGAAAACGTTTGTGCGCATATAGTAGAAAACGCTCTTCTGCATGACTTTTGGGCCTGCGAATTCGGCAGCCTTTGACTGGCTGGCGAGAAGCCAATTGCCCATCGTGAGAGCGGTATTGATACGCTTGAGGCCGAACGGGATCAATTCACCCATGTGCCCGACAATGATTTTGAGGCGCGGGTAGCGATCGAAGACGCCAGTGGAGATCAGCCGGAGAAGGTGCGTCCCTGTCTCGACCTGCCATCCCCAGCCCTGCATCATGGCAGGGCAGTCCTTATAGTAGGTGTCGATGATCGCCTGCGGCGGATCGGTGGGATGAATATAAATCGGCACATCCAACGCTTGCGCGCGCTCGAAGATCGGCGAGAACGAGTCGTCGTCCAGATAGCGCCCCTGCGTATGACCATTGATGAGCGCGCCTTTGAATCCGAGCTGGGTGACCGTCCGCTCCAACTCATCAGCAGCGTCCTTCGGCGATTGCGTTGGCAGCATCGCAAAACCCGCAAAGCGCGTGGGATATTCTTCGATGACCCCGGCCAGCCAATCGTTGACCTCTTTAGATAAGCGTATGGCCGTATCGCATTCGAGAGTCTGAACACCAGGCTGGACATGTGAGAGCACCTGAAGATCAATGCCCGCTGCGTCCATGCGGCGGATTCGTTCAGGGCCAACGTCAGTAAGATTACGCTTCACCAGATCGAGTATTTTGATGTAGGACGGCGAATACAACTCACGGAGCCGCGGGTGCAGGAAAGCTTCTTCGAGAGCGACGACACGTGCAACGGATTTCCCGCCGTTCTTGTTCATCGTAACTCCAAGAAAATCTGTGTGCCTTTCGACTTGCCGTCTCTGGGCATGCGCTTAGTCCAGGAGAGCGTCCGCAATCAGGATCAGGACAAAACCGAGTACAGCTGCCGCGCTGCGTATATTGTTGAACACGGTCCAGCGATGCAACAGCCCCAGATAGTCTGCGGGCGGCGCTTCCGTTAACCATTTTCTTACATATTGATTGATGGGCACATTCCCGAAGCGCGTCACCACAACGGCGGTCAGATTCATGACACTGGCAGCCACAGCACAGGCACGCGCCACCGGCATGCCACGAATAGTCCAGGCCCACCACAGCGGGCCCAGGATGCCGACAGCCATGATGCTTTGCACCACTATCGCGTTATGGCGCATGAGAGCTACACGATAGGTAAAGTGCACCTGACGCGGCACTTCGTTCCAAGCCGGAATGATCGCGAAGAATGCGTAGGTGAAAACTCCAGCCAGGAAGCCGGTCGAGATGAGGGACAGCAGTTTTGCAACTCGATACATCATTGCACCTCCAAAGAAAGCTCCATGCGTCTCAGATTCGATTCACTATGTGAACGATTCATATTATGAATTATATTTAAGAATATATATTGGGGAACGAGATATCTATGCCAGCGGAGAAGCGCGAGAAACTTAAGCCATCTGGGCAAAGGCTGCGACCGCTCGGACTGTTGCTGTCGCAGCTTGGGACGCACGCGGCGTTAACTTTTGGCCGCAAAATCAAAGGCTGTGGCATATCCCCGCCGCACGTCGGCATCCTGCGCTGGATCCGCAACAACGAGGGGGAAAATCAGCGTCAACTTGCCTCGCACCTCGGCGTTCTGCCCAGCCGCCTGGTGTTGCTGCTTGACGAGCTTGAGGCAAAGGGCTTGGTTATGCGGGAACGCAGTGCAAAAGACCGCCGGAACCAACAATTGCTATTGACCAGGAAAGGGACTCGTCTTCTGGAAAAGGTTGAGGTAATCGCTGCAGCGCATGAAGCCGACCTCGGGTCCGCCTTGACGGAATCCGAGCGAGAAACCCTGATCGAGCTCTGTGCCAAACTTGCCGCCCATCGTGGATTGACTCCGCATGGACACCCCGGCTACATGAAACCGCTTGTTCCGCGCGGGCACGCCCGGCAAGCAAAAACCTCCAACGCACCGAAGCCTTGACGCACTAAAGGCGCATTTTTGGAACTGTCTAGGTCCCCATGGATTAAACCTGACTCAACTGCCGTCCCGGCGGGCGGGAATCAACACCTGAGTCGAGACGCTTCGTTTTTCCTTGTCAAGAGGGGTTTGCGTGGATGCCCCGCTAACCATCTATTTTTCAGAGAGTTAAAATAAGCGACCTTTGCCGGCAATTTCCCCTTAAATTGCTAAAATAGAAGAAGGGTTGCAGTTCCCGCTGACTTTCAAAGATAACGACCGGAACCAGCAAAACATCCAGAGTTCAATCGCGCTTCAAGCCTCCTGAAATGAGTACTTTGCAGACAACTTTAATCGAATGAATACTTTGCGACTCGTTGCTAGAGACAAGTAATCTTTTCAAGGACTTAGCCACTCTCCCACCCCCGGGGGTTAGGGAAATCCCGGCCAGACAACGAACCCAGCGAACATGGACCAGACTCCGATCCGACGAAAGATCCTCTATGTCGCCGACCTCAGATTCGGAGGAACCGCCGTCTATCGGCTGGAGGCGCTGAAACGGATCGGCCAGGATGTTTTCCCCTTCGACCCGACCCCGTATCTCTCTCCGTCACGCGTAATAGCAAAACTCCGCTATCGCTACCCCATCGGCCCGCTGGTAGCCGAAGCAAACCGCCAGCTGCTCAAGGCAGTACGAGATCAAAAACCGGACGTAGTCTGGTTCGACAAACCACTCGTCTTCACGCCGCAGACGATGCAGCAGATCAAAGCCGCAGGGGCCAAGACCGTCTGCTACAACCAGGACAACCCCTTCGGCCCGCGAAACGACGGCTGCTGGATGCAGTTCTACCGCATCTACCGGCTCTTCGATCTGCACTGCCTGCTGCGGACAGTCGACACTCCCCGCTACGCGGAATGGAAACTGCCCTTCATCAAGATTCAGCTCAGCTACGATCCGGTGGTCCACTTCCCGCCTCCGCCGAGTTGGAACGACAGCGATCGCACCCGGTCTCTCTCCTTCATCGGCACGCCCTACGACCAAAGGCCGCAGTTCCTGAGAGCACTGGCGGAAACATACAAACTGCCGCTCGTCATCTCCGGCGACCGCTGGAACAAAGTCTACCCGCCGGAAATGCTGGCGAAATACGTCGTCTCAGGCGGTCTCAAGGAAGCCGAATACCGGGAAGGCATCTGGAAATCGAAGATCAACCTCGCCTTCGTGACCGAATCAAACCAGGAGGACGTAGCCCACAAAGCATTCGAGATCACAGCGTGCGGCGCATTTCTCCTCGCCCTGCGAACACCCGGCCATCGCGGCGCCTTCGAAGAGGACAAGGAAGCAGTCTTCTTCTCCTCCGTCGAGGAATGCGCCGAAAAAGCCCGCTACTATCTGGATCACGAAGCAGAACGCGAGGCAATAGCCCGGCGCGGAAGAGAGCGCGCCGTAGCTTCCGGCTACGACAACGACACGCAGTTGAAACGAATCCTGCTCAAGCTCGATGGAGTAGAAACACCGCCGACTATTTAGCCGCCGGCTCGTCCACCGTCACATACTGACCGCCCTTAACGTCCTTAAGGGTCTGCACAATGCCGCTCGGCCAGCGAATCTCCACGCTTTGCGCTGCAGCATCCTTGCCCAGACCAAAGTGAGCGCGCGGATCGCTCGACGATAGATAGCCAACACTGGTTGTCACCGTCTGCCACTGCGGGCCGGCCGAAGTCGTGATCTTGATGACCGCGCCAATGCCATCGTGATTGCTCTTGTGGCCAACGAGCTTGATGCCAAGCCAGTGATTGCTGGTCTGAATCTTGTTAAGCAGAACATGCGCCGGCCCGCCGTTCTCGGTCACAACGGCATCGAGCAATCCATCGTTGTTGATGTCGCCGATCGCCAACCCGCGCCCTACCCAGCGCTTGGTAAATACCGCGCCCGACATCGCGGAAACATCGGCAAACTTGTTGCCGTCCACATTCCAGGCCAGCAGCAAAGGCTCGCGATAGTGCAGTTGCGGAAAGGTCTTCTCAATCGTATCGAGATCGTGCCCCTGCGCAATCAGCAGGTCCTTGCGACCATCGTTGTCGTAATCCAGAAAGCGAATACCCCAGCCCGAATGGAGCAAAGTCATGCTGCCAATTCCAGTTGTATAGCTCGAATAAGTGAACGAGCCATCGCCCGTGTTCTGATAGAGCGCATACTTCTGGTTCGCCAGGTTGGTCACAACGATGTCAGGTAGACCGTCATTGTTGTAATCGGAGAAGTCCACACCCATGCCCGCGTAAGTGCGGCCTTCTCCATCAACCGCAACCTCTGAGTCGAGTCCAACCTCTTCAAATGTGCCATCGCCCTTGTTGTGGAAGAGGAACTCGACCATCGAATCATTGGCAATAAAGATGTCAGGATGACCGTCGTGGTCGTAATCGGCAATCGCAATCCCCAGAGCCTTCGCAGGTTTGTCGAGACCGAGTTTGTGGGCTTCCTCGGTGAACGTGCCGTTGCCGTTGTTGTGGTAGACAAGCATCGAGATGGGTTGAAATACATCGGGATGACAATATCCGCGAAATCCCTCGCGATGTTCGCCGCACCACAGATCGTCCCAATCCCACTGGATATAGCGAAGCACTACCAGATCCAGCAATCCATCATTATCGAGATCAACCCAGGCAGCGCTCGTCGACCAGCCGCTGCCGGCAACGCCGGCAGCCGCCGTGACATCGGTAAAGGTCCCGTCGCCGTTGTTGCGGTACAGCTTATTTCCGCCATACGCAGTGACATACAGATCTTCGTGGCCATCGTTGTTGTAATCGCCGACGGCAACGCCCATGCCGTAGCCCACACCCTGCAGCCCAGCTTTCTCCGTCACATCTTCAAATGTACCGTCGGCCTTCTGGTGATAAAGCCGGTTCCAGTATTCCGGCCCGGTCTTCTGCGGAATGGTGCCCTTCGGCGTCGGATCGCTGTAAGGAGCGCCATTGACCAGGAACAGATCGAGCCGCCCATCATTGTCGTAGTCAAAGAGAGCAACACCCGAACCCATCGTCTCAATCAGGTACTTTTTCGAAGTATGCGGAGCCTGATGCTGGAAGTGAACCCCGATCGCATCCGTTACTTCCACAAAGTTCCCGGGAACAGGAGTCGCTTGCGCAGTACTCTGGGCAAGACAAACAGGAGACAGCAAGCACAGACCGTATGCTAGAACCTTACCGATGACAGTCGCCACCCGTGGCTGACTCTGGCAAATCCACGTCATTTTGCTTTCGTCTCTTTGCCGGATTTGTCACAGGCGACGCACAACTCGCCCACGATCCCTTTACCTTCTTGAACCGTATAAATGCGATCGATTTTCGGCAAATCCAATTTCTCCACGGCTCCGCTCGGCCAGTGAATCTCGACTTGATCGACCTTGGCAGTATCCCCCAGACCGAAGTGAACACGCTGATCATTCGACGACAAATAGCTCCCACCGCTTAAAACATCGTCTCGCATTTTTGTCCCGTTTGCCGTCAGGTAGACGGTAGCGCCAACAGCATCGCGAGGACTCTTCGGGCCCCCGATCAGTTTCATTTCCACCCAGTGATGCGTATCTGCATTCACATTGCGCAGAAGGACAGGATTGCCGTCTATCACGTTGATAACAACATCGATTTTGCCATCATTGAATAGATCACCGAACGCTGCACCACGGCCCGCGACAACATCGGCAAGACCCGTTCCTTTGACGGGGGGAACATACTCAAACTTCTGTCCCTTGAGGTTGTGATAGAGCAGCGGGCGTTCAGCAAAGGTGGTGCCCCAGTCGTACTTGTCGACCTGTGGGTAGACATGCCCGTTGACCATGAATATGTCTTTCCATCCATCGTTGTCATAGTCAATGAAGCCAACGCCCCAGCCAAGAAATGGAATGCTCTCCTGAGCAATCCCCGCGTGATAGCTGATATCGGTGAAATTGGCATCGCCGTCATTGTGAAAGAGGACTTTGTAATCATCTGAAAAATCAGTGGCGACAATATCGAGCAGTCCATTGTTCTGGTAATCGCCAACCGCGATGCCCATGCCCGCTATCTCCCGGCCATCCTGGTTGAGAGCAAATCCTGAGGCGTAGCTCGCATCCTCAAAGATGCCTTTGCCTTTGTTGATGTACAGATAGTTGGGGGTGGAGTCATCGGCAACAATAAGATCGACTTTGCCGTCATTGTTCAGATCTACAAAGATGGAAGAAAAGCCATAGTAGGCGTTCGGATCGGTGACGCCGGCTTTCTCGCTCACATCGGTGAAGGTGCCATCGCCATTGTTGTGAAAGAGGTGGTCGTGTTCCCCTTGAAGACCTCGCGGCCCGCACATGGTAGGCACACCGCGAAACTGGCATCCGGCATAGGCTACGGCCTTCGTTCCCGGCGCTGGCGGGTTGTTGATGTCGTAGTGAATGTAGCCTGGAACGAAAAGGTCGAGAAGGCCATCTCCGTCGTAATCGCCAAAGGTTGCACCCGTCGACCAGTTGCCGAGTGTAATTCCAGCCTTCTCTCCTACATCCGTAAATGTGCCGTCGTGATTGTTGCGGTAGAGGCGGTTCTTGCCAAAATTGCCGACAAATATATCCGGCCAACCGTCGTTGTTGTAATCCCCGATCGCTACGCCGAAACCCCAACGATCGTTCGTCACTCCGGCCTTTTCCGCCACATTAGTAAATGTGCCGTCATGATTGTTGTGGAACAGCGCCGCGTGCGGCGCGACAGCTTTGCCTTGTTCGGCTTCCTACGTAGAACCGTTTACAAGGTAGATATCGAGCCAGCCATCATTGTCGTAGTCGAGCAGGCCAACACCAGAACCATTCGTCTCGATGATGAACTCCTTATCTGGAACCCCCATCTGATGACGCCAGCTCGTCAGACCGGCCTGCTTACTGATGTCCTGAAAAATAACAGGGCCGCTTTCCACAAAACCGCCAGCGGTAATCGGACGATTCTCCGCATCATGAATTGGCGCGTGAACGCCGCCGGTGCTATTGCCGCCCATAGGGGCTTGCCCGGCTGGCGACGCCTGTCCACGTATGGACGCAACTACGAAGGGAAAGAGAAACAAAAGGGCCGCAAACGCACGAACCCCCTTGCACAGCAAGTACCTTTTTCTGCAACGGGACACGCGCTGAATATAGCAGATTTGAAGGGCACTTCGCCTTCGCCTGAAATATTGGAGCACAGTACTTCCACGGCTACAAGTGAACTCGTCTGCACGTTCCCCAAACACTACAGGCCTTCGCAGTGGAAACGCTTACACTATCGCTCACTTTGCGGTACCATCCTGTCGTCAGGGAGTTTACCCGTTTGCGGAAAATAGTGCGCCTGCGAAAATCGCATGTAAGCTGGAATGAATTTGTTCCCCCGTTTCGGGACTTCCGGGATTGTCATGAATATTAAAGAAGTTGCCAAGCTCGCCAAGGTTTCAACTGCTACTGTTTCTCGCACCATCAACGGCTCCGATAAGGTCACACCGGAAACAGCCGAGCGTGTGCGCAGCGCCATCGAAACTCTTAAGTTTTATCCCAACACCAATGCGCGCGCGCTGGGCTCTGGCCGCAGCAGTCTCTATGGGCTGATCATCTCCGATATAACCAACCCCTTTTTCCCTGAACTGGTCAAAAGCTTCGAGGACATTGCCGTGCAGTACGGACAGGAGGTGCTGATTGCGAACACCAACTATGATCCACACCGGATGGAAGTCTGCGTGAGCCGGATGCTCCAGCGGAAGGTGGATGGGGTCGCCATCATGACATCGGAGATGGCAGACCACCTGATCGATGAATTCAACCTCCGCAGAATTCCACTGGCCTTTCTCGATACGGCTACTCCCCAGAAAGGCATCAGCAACATACTGGTCGATTACGCCGCGGGCATCGATGCTGCAGTTGAGCATCTGACCAGCCTTGGACACAGGGCCATCAGCTTTATCTCCGGTCCAATGTCGCTCACCTCCGCGCGCATTCGCAGACGGGCTTTCATCAACAGCCTCAAACGGAACGGCATCAAGCTTGATGCCCACTTCATCGAGGAAGGCAATCATCGCACCGACGGGGGGCATGATGCGATGGCTCGCTTGCTCGATCGCAAGATACGTCCAACAGCAGTTCTAGCGTCAAATGACATGACAGCCATTGGAGCCATGGGTGCAATCTTCGAGCGCGGCCTAGACATCCCGAAAGATATCTCGATCATCGGCTTCGATGACATTGAGCTGAGCGCGTTCACCCGGCCAGCGCTCACTACGGTGAGGCTGTCCAGACAGGAAATCGCCAAAATGGCCTTCCGCGCGCTCTACAACACCTACAAGGCCAATTCAATTCAGGGGGCTGAGTATGCAATTCAGCCGAGCCTGATCGTACGCAAGTCAACTGGACCAAAGCCGTCGGGCAGGCACTGAAGGCTCAGTCCATCTTCTCCAACTGTGATGATTCAGGACGCCGCGATCGTTCGTCTACTCGATCCGCTCATGGCGGTAGCCTGCCGCGGTAAGCACATCCCCTATTTCTCTGATGTGCTCATAGCCTCGTGTTTCGAGCGTGAAGTCAATGACCGTATCGCCTAAGTTCACGCCGTAATAAGCACGATCGTGCGATGTCTGCACAATATTTGCCCGTACGTCGGCAAGTATCCTCGTGAGCTGATGCAACGCTCCTGGCCGGTCGGTCAAATGGATACGCACGCGGGTACGCCGTCCATCTTTCACGAGTCCGCGTTCGATGATTTTCGCCAACAGACTGACATCAATATTGCCGCCGCAGACCAACACTGCCGTGTTTTCGCTGGAGAGCGACGTTTTGCGCTGCAACAAAGCGGCGATCGCAACTGCACCCGCACCCTCAGCCAGAGTTTTCTCGCGCTCAAGCAGGATCAGAATGGCTTTTGCGATTTCCTCTTCGTCCACCGTCACGATTTCATCGACATAACGTTGTACAAGAGACAAGGTCAGATTCCCCG
>Ga0206829_10051_pt1 | contig 45339 bp, 37 predicted proteins | sample Alteio_BWOrgCont_75_FD_152862 | JGI IMG/M metagenome (GOLD analysis project Ga0206829, IMG submission 152862) | Enriched cells from forest soil in Barre Woods Harvard Forest LTER site, Petersham, Massachusetts, United States -... | ecosystem: Environmental > Terrestrial > Soil > Temperate forest >... | reverse complement strand
TCCCTGGGCTGGAGGGTGAAGGAATTTGAGAGCTATTACGAGTACGGTAAGCACCTGAAAAGAGACCTTCCTGTAGCCTTAACAGATCAGGAGCTCATTGATATGAGTGAGGTTGGATTCGGTGTTTTAACTTCAGATATCAATTGATTGAGATTTTTGACCGGCGACCTTAAAATCTGCTAAGGTCTACTCAATGATCACAAATTCACGTTCCCTTGAGCTGATCTCCGCGCTCAAACGCCGTATCCTTGTTTTGGACGGCGCAATGGGAACCGCGATCCAAAATCTACATCTCGACTCAAATGGCAATAACACCTCAATAATTAACTGTAACGAATGCCTCAACTCTACCCATCCGGAACTCGTCCGTAGAATCCACGACGAATACCTTCAAGCCGGATGCGATATCATAGAAACCAATACTTTTGGTGGGACTCCGCTTATCTTAAATGAATACGGGCATAGTCTAGGTGCACGAGCTCTTGAATTAAACCGGCTAGGCGCCCAGCTCGCGCGTGCTTCGGCAGATGCCTATTCAACGCCCGATCGGCCTCGATTTGTCGCCGGATCCATGGGCTCAACGAACAAAGCGATTTCGATAACGGGAGGAATTAGCTTCTCAGAGCTTCAAGAAAATTTCTATATTCAGGCTAAAGGGCTAATGGAAGGAGGGGTCGACTACTTTCTATTAGAGACTTGCCAAGACACTCGAAATATTAAAGCGGGACTCCTAGCTCTCCGCAGACTTTTTGAAGAAGTCGGCCAAGAATTACCCATAGCGGTTTCAGGAACCATTGAGCCAACGGGAACAATGTTGGCAGGTCAGACCGTGGAAGCGCTCTATGCGTCACTGGCGCATCTGGACCTACTTTATCTCGGATTGAATTGTGCAACGGGACCGGAATTTATGACGGAGGCCGTGCGTTCGCTGTCTGCACTGTCTCGATTCCGAGTGGCATGTGTTCCTAATGCAGGTCTCCCAGACGAAAAGGGCTGCTACTTAGAAACTCCAAGCATGATGGCCCATGTTCTCTCTCGTTTTGTATCGAAGGGATGGATCAATCTGATTGGAGGGTGCTGCGGCACCCACCGCGGACATATCGAAGCACTCGTGGAATTGGCCGCAAAGGGAACACCCAGGCAGGCAAAGCAAACACTCTCAGGTCCGCACCGATCCATTCTTTCAGGAATTGATTTTCTCGAGATACCGGGACAAAAGGACGACCAGAGAAAAGGTTCCCGCCCCATTCTTGTTGGAAATGGAATAAATGCGCTCGAAAATGAGAAATTCAAGGACTTAATCTCTAACCAAAAGTTTGAAGAAGCCGCAGAGATTGGGCGAGCCCAAGTCAAAAATGGCGCACAGATTTTGGACGTCTGTGTGGCTATACCAGCCCGGGACGAGCTGGAGGATATGCGAATGTTTCTTGAGATCGCCGTCAAGAAAGTCCGCACCCCCCTCATGATTCGATCCTCTAACCCCAAGGTCATCGAACTCGCACTCACCTACTCCCAAGGAAAGGCATTGGTCCATGCCGGCAATCTCCCAGACTTGGCCTCCTCTAGTAGCCAAAATGGCGGCCAAAGCGCCAGCCATTGGGACTGGCAATCCGGCGCCCACCTCGCGCGTAAATATGGTGCCGCCCTAGTCGTACCATTTGAAAACCTCGAAAATGCTAAGAATATTTATTCTACTCTGACTGCGAAGTTTAGATTTCCACCCGAAGACCTCTACTGGGAGCTCCGGAACACCCAATCTCAAAGCTCAGTTTCAGACATTGCTGACAGTCTTCACCCTATTAAAACCCAATTCCCACTCTCTAAAACGATATTGACGATATCCAACGGTGTGATTGATCTCCCCGCTGCTGGATTGGACATAGCAGGCTTAGACCTAGCGATAGTGAATCCTGAGAAGTTAATCCGCGATCAAAAAACGCATTCCGGGCCTGACCCAAAATCACTTCCATTGATGGAACGCCTATCCTATTTCATTACTGAAGGAATTAAAGATGGCTTGAATGAGGACTTGAACGAGGCCCTCAAACTGCTTAAGCCTCTAGAAATCATTAACGGACCTCTGATGAAAGGAATGGACGAAGTCGGACGGCTTTTTAATTTAAATCAACTGATTGTCGCTGAAGTTCTCCAATCTGCGGAAGTCATGAAATCCGCTGTGGCCTATCTTGAGAAATTCATGAATGCTTCCGAATCCACTCAGCGCGGCAAGATACTCTTGGCCAGTGTACAAGGAGATGTGCACGACATTGGCAAGAATCTGGTCGAGATTATCTTAGCAAATAATGGATTTCAGGTGATTAATCTTGGAATTAAAGTTCAACCTGAGCAACTCATACAGGCCGTTCGCGACCACCATCCTGATATCGTCGGACTCTCTGGGCTCCTGGTAAAGTCCGCTCAGCAAATGGTAGTCACTGCTGAAGACCTCGCCAAGGCAGGTATTTCAGTGCCCGTCTTAGTTGGCGGAGCGGCACTTTCTTCAAATTTTGTTGATAGGCAAATCGCAAAGGCATACTCCACTGGTACTGTGGCCTATGCTCAGCACGCTATGGATGGTCTCGATTTGGCAAAGATCTTTATGGATCCGCAACGATTTGAGAAGTTCAAAGAAGATCTCCGAAATCGCCGAGACCAGGCCCAAGCTCAGGCACAAAACAAGAATCAAGCGCAAGAAGCCAAGTCATACTCCGGCGACAAACCCCGCCTCGGATCATTGATAAGCCCGCGGCGTTCTTCCCTCGTTCCAGTTCTAAGTAAAACGCCGCAACCTTCTGACTTTGATCGGCACCTCCTTAGAAACACTCCGATCGAACAAATCTGGAATTTTATTAATCCTCTCATGCTCTATGGCAGGCATTTAGGAATAAAAGGCAGTAGTGTACGGGCTCTCGAGAGTCCAAACGCGGCCATCATCAAGGAACTTGAAAAAAAGGACCCAAAAGCTCTGAATATATGGCGAATTGTACAAGAGGTAAAAGAAGAATACCGCGGCACTGAAATTATGAGAACTGCCGCTGTGTATCGATTTTTTAAGGTAGAGAGCGATGGAAATCGGCTGTACATCTATGACTCAAATCACCGAGAAGAGGCGCAGGGGAGAACACCGAATAGTGGAAAAGCTCTTTGCACCCTCGATTTTTCAAGGCAAAGAAAATTGGACGGACTCTGCTTGGCCGACTATGTTCAGCCCCGAGATCAAGCCAAACTCAACCCTACAGACACACTTGCTGCTTTCGTGGTCACCGTGGGCAGTGGCGTCCGCCAATTGGCAGAACTTCTAAAAAACCGGGGTGACTATTTAAAGTCCCATATTGTGCAGGCACTTGCCCTGGAGTCGGCAGAAGCTTATTCCGAAATGCTTCATTCTCAAATCAGAAAGGCATGGGGCTTCCCGGACCCACCTGAAATGACCCTCATGGAGAGATTCCAAGCTAAATACCGGGGCAAGCGTTATTCCTTTGGTTATCCTGCCTGCCCGAGACTCGATGATCAATCTCTCCTGTGGCAGCTCTTGCAGCCCAACGAAATAGGAGTACAACTCACGGACGGCTTTATGATGGACCCAGAGGCCAGCGTATCGGCATTGGTTTTTCATCACCCGGCTGCCACTTACTTTTCTGTAGGTCACCAAAGCGGAGATGAAAGCCATGAAGACAACCGATAGGTTTCAATATTTACCTAAAATTCGGACGACCGGTATCGGGAGTCTTCCCCATCACAATAGTGACACAGCCTTGGAATTTTCTTTTAAAATGGGATTGCCCTTTCTTCCTCAAATTCCAATTCGAAATCCATGGGAATTTATGATTGCACAAGCGCTGGAGGGCCTCCCTGGGCTATTTTTGGAAGAAAGTAGCCTCGTCAGTCTCAATATTTCCGTTTGGGAAAGCCACTCCCACGTTTTAGATCAACGTCTCCGGGAAGCTTTTTCGCAAAAGGCTGGGAGACATTCTCATCACTTGGCCCATCCCTCGGCCCATCATCATCGCTTGGAAGACCGAGGTTTTGAGCCTTCTGCGACCACCGCCATTTGCTGGGAGCCGTTTCTTTGGGAGCTTCAAGAAAGAAATTACAAAATCGGAAAAATTCAAATTGCAGGCCCCATCACCTGTCAATGGGCCCTCAAACTTCAAAACGGTTCCTCTACCGAAAACTTTCCGGAGCTCTGTAGTCAGATTTTTCAATTGGTACTGGCCCGAGCCATGGCTATGACCCAGAGAATGATTTCAATTGGCATCCAACCCCTTCTTTATTTGGACGAGCCCGGGCTCTATGCCCTGACCCGCAGCAATCCCAAACACGTTTTAGCTCTCCAGGAACTGAAATGGATGATTCAAACTCTGCGCAATGAAGGCGCTATTGTCGGCTTGCATTGCTGCAGTAATACGGATTGGAATGCAGTCTTTGGCTTAGGCCTTGATTTGCTTTCTATCGATGCCGGCCTTTCCTTGAAATCCGCCCTTGCCTCTGGTCCCGGTATGGAGACGTTTATCAAGCAGGGGGGAAGACTCTCCCTGGGGGTGATTTCAACGGGGCCAACGATTTCAGGGGGCGCAACTGGCCCAAGTGGAAAACCCTCGGGACAGGACCCATTCGAAACGTCTGAATTCCACGGAAACACCTTTAAAAACGACACGAGCAAAATTTACGAAGATCTGCTAAAAACTATAAACAAAGAACATGCGCATCTACAAGATCAGATCCTCAGCGAGGCGTTTTTCACACCTGCCTGTGGATTGGCGCTTCACAGTACGTCGGAGGTTGAGCTGGTATTGGATAAACTCAAGGATTTCTATGGACATCTCTAGGAAACTATATGAACATTTCTGACGAATTCAAGGCTCTTAAGCCATTGAAATCTAAAGAAAATACCAAAGAACTGTGCGCGGCGCCGACGACCGAAGTCTCGCTTATCATTCCAGCTAGAAATGCCTCGGAATCCCTGAGAAACACCGTCCTGGAAGCCCATACCTTTCTTGCGCAAAGGTACCCCAACGCCTTCGAGATCATCCTTGTTCCTAACCCGCCCCCAGGGGATCAAAAAGATCAATCGGTATCCAAAGCGGAAGAACTCGCCAGCCAGTTTCAGAACGTACTATGCCACCCCCATTACGCCCCCCCCGGCAAAGGTGCGGCCATTCGAACAGGCCTGCAATTTGCTCGCGGAAAGTGGGTTTTGTTCACGGATTCTGACTTGCCCTATGACCTGAGATTCTTCGATCAAGCTATAGAAACTTTAAAATCTGGGACTGATTTGGTGACCGGGAATCGGAGGCTCTCTTCGAGTCATTTCTATATTCCAGTTCGATTGCTGCGCCTCGCCTACGGAAGGCATCGTTTGGGCCTCTGGTACAACAAGTTGGTTCGAACCCTTCTTCCTATTCAAACTACCGACACCCAGGCGGGAATCAAAGCGATGTCACGTCGTTTAGCTCAAGAAGTGTCCCAGCGGCAGGGATGTCCGGGATTTTTGTTTGATTTGGAAATTTTTCTAACCGCTCGAGGTCAAGGGTTTCATGTCGCCGAATTCCCTGTCACACTCTATCTCAATAGCGAGAAAAGCACTGTACGCATTTTGCGTGAATGTATTTTGGTTGGCTTCTGGCTCACACGAATTAAAGCGAGGGATACGATGAAAGTCTACGGCTCGGGGAGTGACACAACAAAAGGCAAAAAACATGGAATTTTGTCACGCTATCGACAGGCCTCGTTAGGAACAAAGCTTTTCTTAAATGCCCGTTGGCGCCTAACCCCCTATACTCGAATGGCATCGCGATTGCCCAAAAATGGAACCGTATTAGATCTAGGCTGCGGCCACGGGCTTTTTGCTCTAGCGGCAGCGCTCCACTCCCCAACTCGGCAAGTTCTGGGCATCGATCACGACACGGCTCGTGTTCAACTTGGCTCACAGGCCGTTCAAGACTTACCGAATATTCGTATTGAGCGGGGAAATATGGCTCAACCGCCCGAAGCTAAACAGCCCTACTCGGCCATAACGATGATTGATGTGATGCACTATTTTGATCCCTCCACTCAGGAGCATTTATTAAAAAGATCTTATCAATTGCTCGACAAAGGAGGGAAATTGCTCGTCCGAGAAGTAGACCCAGAGGGCGGGATCGCCGCTAAATGGAATCGCTTATATGAAAGAATAGCCACTGGCATTGGCTTTACCAAAGCTGAAAAGCAAGCACTTCACTTTCGGACTCAAAAAGGCTGGAAAGATTTGATGGAAGCAGCTGGCTTTCAAGTAAGCGCTGAACGCTGCAGTAATATTCTATTTGCCGATATACTATACACCTGTGAACGCACACATTAATACCCAACACGGTAAAACCCAACGCAGCATTATCGGACTCACCTTCGCGACGATTTTGATCGTTTTGCCCCTGTATGCCTATAAAGTCTATTTAAAACAGGACTACACTGATTTTTCGGTCTACTACAAGGCCGGACTTCGAGCTCAAAATGCGCAATGGAATGAAATCTATAACCTAGGTGACGGAGCTTCTCCTTTTCGATACCTGCCGGCACTGATCCCGTTTTTTAGACCCCTAGCAAGGTTAAGTTTAGCTCAAGCGCAGATGCTTTGGTATTTTTTGCAATTTCTAGCATTTGGTTTAGGCTTCCTTTGGATTTATCAGACTCTCAAACTCTGCCTGCATAAACAAAGTGCCAAGCGAGCGTTAACGCTCACTTGCCTCTCCCTCCTATTTATTCTGCGCTTTTGCTTAGATACTTTTACCATCGGCCAATCTTCTAGCCTGCTCTTCCTAGGCTTTTGCTTCGGACTCTATTGTTGGGTTAGAAATAAAACGACGGGAATGGTGGTGGGCTTGCTCATTCCTACCGTATTCAAAATCGGGCCAGGATTCCTCTATGGACTCTTCCTCTCGGCTAAGTCGAGAGAGAAATTTCGAGCTTTCAAAGTTTTTATATTGGGAATATTTGCGCTGAGCACTTTCCCTCTTTTAATGACCACCTCCTGGTCGATTAGCAAAAAACTATGGATGGATTGGGCACAAATCGTGGCCAACGACTCCGTCTACTACGACTCCTCCCACTATGGAAGCCAGTCAATCAATAGTTTCCTTCTACGTGGAGTGAATTGGGGCTGGTTCTCGCTCTCTATTGCGGATCGCATTCATCTTTGTCTATCGGTCATTATTTGTGGAATGACTCTAGCCTTCTGGTTACTGAGAAGACCCCGAAGTCTTTTAGGGAGAGCTTCCTTCTTTTCGTTGGGGCTCTTCCCTTATATTTGGGTTATGCCGGAAACTTTCAAATATTCGCTCACCCCCTTGGCTATTCCCGTGGCATTGATACTGGCTTCGTTTTCTGGCGCAAAAGGCAAACATGATTTACGACTCGGGGCCGGGCACGGCACCAAAATCGGCTGGTTCGCACTGATCTTTGGCGCCCTCAGTCTTTCGATTGCCGGGAGAGATGTAGTCGGACCCTCCCTCTTTTTCAGCAACCAAATTCATTCTATTCCGCTTCTTGCGACCCTCTTTCTTGCAATGGCAAATATACAACTTGCGTGGAAAGAATCCATAAACTCGGGTTTCGCGCGATTCCTCTCTCAACTATTGCATCTGAACCCAAAAGTCCTTGGCCCCTGGGAAGAATTGCCTTCCCGGACAAGAGAATGTGATTATTCCGTTTTGATTCCTGTTCCACTCCAAAGCTCCGCTTGCTTAGATGCCGAGCTCCTCAGCAAGCTCGTTTTAGATTCTTATAAATGTTTAAGCGAAATATCGGGAAAAACTTTTGAAATTCTGCTGATCTTATCGGGTGATCTCTATAGCGAGCTTCACCCCATCGTGGAAATGCTCCAACAAATCGTTCGTTCTCGTCTTGAGACTAACCCCGGAATGAAGTCCGGGGGAATGATCAAGATCATTCGGCACACGGGATTTGCAGGCAGGGGCACAATGCTGAGAGCTGGTTTTTTAAAATGCCGTGGCAAGAATCTCATCATCACCGATGCCGAACAGTTCACTCATAGTAACTTCTTTCCCCAGGCCTTGAAGCTGCTTCAGAATGGCTACGCTCTCGTCCGTGCGAATCGAAGACTCCCAGATAGTCATTTTGAAATCCCAGTCAAACTCCTACCCCTTGTTTACGGAAGACACCGGCTTGGATTGTGGTTCAATCAAATAGTAAGACTAGTCTTGCCAATTCAAACGAGTGATACTCATTCCGGAACTTTTGCAGTGACGTGGCAGCTTGCGGCAGATGCATTTGCTGTACAAAGTTCACCCGGCTTTCTCTTTGATCTCGAATTAAGTTTAGCCGCAATTGGCCATGGGTATCGCGAAAAGGATCTTCCCGTTTCAGTGGGATTCGAAATCGAAAAGAACTTTCGTCGTATCTTTCTTGAAACGCTGACTATTCTTTTCGGACTACCTGCACTGGCACTACGCTATCGCAGAGGATGTTATCGCGCTCTCCCCAAGCTGGAAGGCATTACTGCCGACGATTGGGGCCTTTCTCCGGGGGTCAACGCGGGTATTCTCAAATTGGCTCAACAAGGAGTTGTCAAGCGAGTATCCATGATGGCCAATTGCCCGTACTTGGAAGATCATCTCGACGAACTCCGAGCCCTTCCCGACGTACAGCTAGGTTTGCATTTCAACTTAACTTATGGAAAGCCTTGCCAAAAAGACCCCAACTCGGCACTCCCTTTGATCGAAAGGGCAGTTCGCGGTAACGGCTATCCCGAAGGTGGGATGATTTCATCCCCGGGCCGCTTCATGCTTGAATGGCTGAATCCGTTGAAAGATAGAAAATCACAACGAGCCTACGTCCAAGCGGAACTCTCCAGTCAATTAGAGAAAATTAGAAAACTCGGAGTTCATTTGCAGTACCTAGATGGTCATCACCACATTCATCTAGTACCGGGTTTGATTGACACACTAGCTGAGTTGATTCAAAAAGAAGGAATTCAACGAATTCGACTCCCCTATGATCGTAGCCTTTGGAAAACAGCCCAAGCGCCTATCGTTCTTCTCTCATTGCTTGCTCGGCGTCGATTCAAGAAGAATGGCTTTCAACTCTATGCATGTATTTATCCGCAAAAGGGTTGCTTTCAGGATCACGGAATTCTGCGGGCTGCTCTAGCGAAAAACCCCCAAGCGGAAGTCATCGTCCACCCGGCAGAAAAGAATGACCTAGGAATGCTTGAGTTTCCAGATTCTTATGCGGAAGCAAGGGTTTTGGAGTACCAAGCGCTGAGAATGCTCGGTTTCGGAAACAAGGATATCGTATGCGAGTCCTAGCTCAATTTAAGACATTCCGCCAGGAAAGAGGATTTTGGCCATTCTTCATATGGGCAGCTCTCATCCTAGGAATTATTCTTCGGGTCATTTTTGTCAATGACATGGAATACAAAGAGGATGAAGAATATAATTTCACGCAGACGCAGCTCATCGGAGTCACCCAACCTTGGCCCTGGTATGGCATCCCTTCTGGTGTTTATTTAGTCAATCCTGGAATGAGCATCTGGGTTTTTGCGGTACTTGCTAAACTCTTTGCCATTCATCAACCCACTTCACTTGCACACGCTTTGCAGCTTTTCGCAATTCTAGGGATGAGCCTAGTGATTCCGTTTGCGGTTAAATGCGTGCCAAAAGAAGACCGCAAAACCTGGTTTTGGGCTTTCGCACTCGCGATGGTGAATCCGTTTCTCATCCTCTATCAGAGAAAACTTTGGCCCGAGCCGTTTCTTCCTTTTTTCACAATGCTTGTCCTTGCCGGTTGGTGGACGCGCAGTACCCGAAAAGGAGCGACGCTCTGGGGATTTATTGGAGCTTGGCTGGGACAAATCCATATGAGTGGCTTCTTTTTTTCAGCTGCTCTCTTTTTATGGACCCTTTTCTTTGAAAGGGGAATTAATCGTAAATTCGATAGAAATCTTGGCAAATCCAGAACAAACTGGCTTTGGTGGTTTATTGGCTCCGTCCTGGGAGCGCTGCCGCTTATTCCTTGGTTCATTTATATTATTCAACATCCGCTCAAAGAGTCGATGACTTCTGGATTCTACGAAATTGCCCAATTGAAGTACTGGACCTTCTGGTTTACCGATCCGCTCGGCCTCCACTTAGGCAATCCTGTCGGACTATTACGAGGGGAATCCAATTGGGCTCAGATCTCAGATTTCGTTCGCTATCCCCTAGTCTCTGGGCATGCCACTTATCTAGTGGGTCTTGCCCATTTTGTCGCTTTGGCCGCAGCGGTGGGGATTTTTCTCAAAGGTGGTCTGCAACTACGAAATTATTTTAAAAGACGAAAACCTCAGTGGGTGCCACTTCTGACTGGCGCCGGTTCCAGCACCGCCTTTCTTCAAAATTCCGCCTTCCTGGGTTGCGGCCTACTACTCACCCTCACAGGAGTCGTCATCCGGCGCTATTATATGACCGTTACCTTTCCGCTGGAGTTTATCTTCTTGATTAGAATGGCTTCGCCTAAATCCCGCTCAGGACAACAACTACTTCTAGCACTCTGGATCGCTCAACTCATCATGTCCGCCGGATTTGTAAACTATATCCATGTTAATAATGGATCGACCTACGGGGATTACGGGGAAGCTTATCATGTGCATCACCTGCCTCATGGGGTGGCGTCGGAATAAGCGTGTACCTTATTGTCGAATTGGAATCAAAAAAATCCACATAGAGATTTTATTCTTTGAGAGCGCGTATTTTGAAATCATGACTGAGGAAATAAGTGCTGTTTCTATCCCAAAGGCGCGTAAGTAAGTTATGAAACTGATTTTTTTGTTCTATTCCACAGAAAGATTGGATTTTTTCCCAGGAACTTAATTCATTGATCATGATCGTAGTCCAGCGGTAAATTTCCTTTTCAGGTGTTGGCTCAGTATCTGGACGAATAAGGTCATCCTGAACCCACTTCTTCATCCAGGCTAAGGGCATCTCAAGCGGACATCTTCTTTCAGTTTGGGTTTGTACTCTATGGAGAAGTAACTTCATTGACTCAATGCTTCTTCCATCTGGATTCTTATCAAGAAACGTTTTTGTGATGGAGTCCCAAGAATGAGATATCAAGCCAAAGAAGTTCGATCTGTACTCCTTTTCTCCTTTCTCAAGCCCAGAAACGAAAGCGTGGACGGTGCGAAAAGTCAGAACCTTTGCAAGGAATGACTCCGCATTCAAAACTTTCTCAGGATTCTCTGGAAGAGATTGATTCAGAATTTTAGCAACCTCATTTCGAAAACTTTCAGGGAGAAGAGGATTTGATAACCATTCAGAAACACAACTGTAGGAATCTTTTGTGCCATTACTTTGCTGATGAACAGGCGGATTACTCGGGGGAACTCGAAATGTGTAGGGTCCTTGATCTTCTCCAAATGTACCATCCTTGTTACGGTAATTACGCATAAGCTCGGGATCATACACGGTTGTTCCATCATACCACTTCATATAAGGAAACTTTCTTTTGGCCATCACTGGGATTTTGTATTTTTCCGAGACGTATCTCAAATCAGCCTCTTGTGTTTCAGTCAAGGGTGTATTTCCAACGCTAATCTTCGCGACGTCATTCCAAGAAATATCCCCTAAAATGTGCGCCTCGATCCAAATGGGTGAAGGCTTGTCGTCGTTTTCTTCGCGGTGAAACTGTTCTAGCTTGCTTAGGTCACTCATAGGAATCGGCCGCCGATTATGCAGGAGTTCACCGATGCTGTAAGTTGAACGTGTCAATACTTCCGGTTTAAATTCGACGTCGACTTCCCCGAATTGCTCCAAACGAGGATCGAGTGGAACAGTATTCTTTGTGTTAGGAGTGTCATATACGACATACCCAAACTTAGGATAGAGCGACTTAGGCTCTGGCTCTACGGCATCCATATCTGCCAAAATAGGATTCAACCTTGCCTGATATAGATAGGCGTCTCGATAATTTCGTACTCCCCCATTGAGCAAAATGGATGCTTCTGTGGGTTTGGTTTGGAGAGCATTTAAAAACCCATGTTCTTCGATGCTCATGAGTATATCTGGTTTAATCCGCATATTAATTCTGGGATTACGGATCGAAGAGGATCCATCTTCCGATTTTTTGAGAAGTGTATCGGGGGTTGACATAGCTTGTACTGCTGCTTGTCCTAATTGCCGGGAAGGGCTAGCATAGACAAATGTCAAAAGAACATGCAATAAAAGAGCTGTTGTTATCAGAATTTTTAATAAATGTTTCATATTTATATTATAAGCAAGACTTATTCCAATAACCCATAGGTGTGTCGGTCAATACCTACGAGGGGAATGCCAATCAGGCGTGCGTGAAATCGGGGGAAACGTCCTGTTTCCACACAAGGGGGATCTGCCATCCCCCTTGGAGAACCCCCAGGCGACTGCCGGCCTTCCGGGCCGCCAGTCCTTAGCTGGGGACAAAAAAACCAATTTATGAATTTTCTTTACTAGGGGAGCGGGATCACTTGCCAGAGGGGGCTCGTTTCTTGAGCGTGAGATCCATTTAAAAAAAAGTGATTCCCTAAAGTATAATTTTCTTGGGGACATATCCAGGCACAGGATTTCTATTTTTCAAATTCATATGCGATTTCTCGTAGAATGGCGTTAGCCTCATCATAGAGAATCGTAAGTATCACATTGTCCCTTGTAACATCCCCCCCAGTTCCTCTATCTTTTGTTGGGTTTAGCCAACTCATCGTCCTTAGCCACACTCATCGCCCACAAAAATGAGCAGTGCTTGTTCTAAACGTAAAATGGACTACTCACCCTCTTCTTCAAGCTCCTCAAGCCCCTGAAAGAGTGTATCTCGATCCTTGCAATTGACCTCAAATTTGGGTGTTTGAGTCAACACGTCCAAGCCCTCCAATCCCTTTAGACTTGGAAACATTGCTTGAACAATCTGCAGGAGCGCAATCTGCTTTCTGAGTTTCAACAGAGCTAGGTCAGAATCGCCCAAATCCTTGTCTTTTCCGGCGCAGTCCAGATTTCCTAAGTCTGTGATGAAGCATCCAACTGGCGTTTCTCCAGCAAATACGTGATCTTTCAAGTCACATATTTTCTCAAGGGACTTTGACATTTGAGCCAACTGTGTTTTTACAGCTTCAGCCCCGTCGAAGTCTTCTGTGTCGCCCAGTCGTTCCAATACTTTTAATGACATGCTCTGCAGTATGGCCAACTTTGTAGAATGAACGTCAATCTGGCCAGCTCCGGCTAAGACTTCATCCAGTGGGACGTAATATTTCGTTTCGTCATTTGAGTTGGAAGTAGAAGTAGAAGACTGAGAATTCTGGCTTACTACTACGACGACATAATCTGTCTTGAAAAGATAGTAATTCCAATCGGCGCGCCTTCCTCTCACCTTTTGGGTGATATCGTTCCATTCATCTAAGCTTTCGGCATGGCGCCTTAACCGAGCCATTTCTAAAACCAATCTGAGAAACTTTTCCCTGTTTTCAGTGTCTATATTGGTTTCAATATCGCCGGCTCCAAGTGCGTCTGTACCTCGAGTTAAGCCCGCATAAATGGCCAAGGTATTTTGGGAGAGTACTAATGAATCTATCTTCAATTCCTGCCCTTTTCGAACTTGCAAATTCTGGAAGAGATACTTATCGGGATGGGCCGGGAGCAGGTCGGAAAGAAAATTGGGACGTTTTGGTGTCGTGTTGAGAGGGTTTGGGACATCACTCTTGTCGTAAAATGATATTTCTGTACCAGCCTTCAACGGTACTACAATCGGGGGGTGTGCAAATACCGGGAAAACTTGGAAAAACCCAGCAAAAGCGGAAAGAGCGAAAACCATGGACGGAATTAAAAATGATCGACGACTTCTTACGGTTAGCATGACGCAAACCATACAATCTAAATGTACTATTTTCAAACAGTAATTGTAGGAATATTTCCATTTAGGTGCCCCGACTCTTGTTCTGCGGAGAGACACTGATTTAAAGCATACATACGGGGCCGGAGCTATTTCCGCTGGGGCATGGACTGACTTTGAAACTGTGTCGACTTTTCCCTCCCATATTGAACGACAGAATGGAGGTGGTTACAGCCGCGACAAGTCAGACGAGTATTTTCGACAGTAGAAGGTCCTTCCATGCCCCGTGGAATCGGATAATGGTCGATTTCAAGCTTCCAGCGACTGCCGCAAACCTTTCCTGTTCTAGGGTTTACCGCAGCACAGCGGCCTTGATCACGCTGAAAGACTGCACGTCTCACGGAGGCGGGTATGTATCTTGAGTTTCCGGCGCCGGAAACGCTAACATTACCGAAATCCGCAGCTGCGTCGGAACCGTTAACAATACCGGCATCATCAGCTGCGCTGGAACCTTCCGCTACGTTGGCAACGCTGCCCTGTGAAGTGCGAGATTTGTCATGCTCAGCAGTGGTGGATAACTCTTTCACCGCTGTCTTCTCCTTGCTATCAGAAACCTTAAACTTGCTCTTCCTGAGCATTTCCCTCGCAAGTTTCATTACTTCAGCCATCGTTTCACTTAGCGTGGCAGCCGGCATCTTGTGCGCAAGCAGGCCCTGCACTTCTTCCAGCTGGGACATGAATTCGGTGGATGCTTTAAAGGTAATTTGCGTTAGCTCCGAAGTAAGAGGTTTCGCTCGATCTGGGCTCAGTTCCTCCGGTGCAGAGGACAAAGTCAGTAGGGCCTTCTCCACCTCCCTAGTTGATTTATTTTCCATTTTTTTAAGCACTTCTTCTTTCTCTTCCGAACTGAGACCCTTATTCAGCTTCTGTTCATTTCGGAAGAACTGCTCCGTTTGTGCTACTGCAGAGAGCGACAAACTCCCTTCGGCAAGCCGCTGCTTGACTGCCGGAACTTCCATCGAAACACGTGCTGCTGATATTCGCCGCATTGCACTTGCAGCGCTATACAGTAACCCCTTCGTAAGATATTCGAAGAGCGAGGGATAGCCGAGATCTAGAAAGAACTTCCTCTTGGCGGCCTCCTCGATCAGGGTGATCATCTGTACGTTTAGCTCTCTCTCCTTTTGTGAGGTAACGATCATTTTGTTATGGAGTTCTTGGTCACTCATCGTTTTAATGCAATTCATGACTTCATGCATATCACGGGTTTTTGCAGCATTTTCTTCGCATTCAGAGGTAGTTTAGACGCACTTGTTAAAATCCGTGGGAGGGGGGATGTTACAAGGGACAAAGTGATATTTACGACTCTCTATGATGAGGCTAACGCCATTCTACGAGAAATCACCTAGGAATTTGAAAAACAGATATCCTGCGCCTGGATATGTCCCCAAGGAAATTATACTTTAGGGAATCACTTTTATTATAAGGGATCTCACGCTCAAGAAACGAGCCTATTTAGGCGATCTAAGCGTAACCGTTTTCTCCTCACCCTATACCCCTCTGGCAAGTGATCCCCCTCCTCTAGTAAAGAAAATTCATAAATTGGTTTTTTTGTCCCCAGCTAAGGACTGGCGGCCCGGAAGACCGGCAGTCGCCTGGGGGTTCTTCAAGGGGGATGGCAGATTCCCCTTGTGTGAAAACAGGAAGTTTTCCCCGATTACACTCAAAGGCCTAGATCTTGCTGCACAAGCTCACCTATGTTCACTCTAATTCGAAGTATGGTTTGTCGATGTATCGCCTGTAACGAAAGAATAGATCGGGCTTCCGATTCATCTACTTTTCCACTCTGCTCTCTCTGTCACTCCACCCTTCTACTTTGTCCTAAGCTCTGTTCCAACTGCGGTAGCCCGGAATGTGTTCAAAAAGCTGAAATTGGCCACGATCTAAATAAAACGTGCCTCCGCCCTTGGGTACAACACAAAGACATTCAATCTTTCTCTTCTTTGTATTTACTCCTCAACACTGGATTTTCGGTCTTGAGAAAGTGGAAGACCTCTCGCGGTCCGTATTTCGATCGACAAGTCCTAAAACCGAACACCGGACTCATCCAGGTGCTACGGTCTAATAATGCCCAGGCGATTATTCCGATACCTCAGTCCTTCCATCGAAAATGGAAGATGCGAGGCAGCCCCGCCGAATGCATTGCTCAATGGGTGTCATCCCTGACCCACGTTCCACTGGTCCCTGCTCTCTTACCTCCGCAGCCCCCCAAGGGCGGAGAACGCTCCAATCAGGAAAAGCCAAAGCGCCAGGCGGAGCTTTCGATGTTAGAGCGCCTTCAGTCTCCTCTGCGGTTTAGAATCAATCCGAAGATCGAAGTCAGAAGTATTCGATGTGTCATTTTGGTCGACGACTTTATGACAAGTGGTAGAACTCTCGACCAAGCTGCTCAAGTCCTGACAAGAGCGGGAATTGAAGAAATTCACGTCTTCTGCCTGGGGGTGAGGATAGCAATGAAGCAAAAGGAAGCGACTACAAGGCCTAACTATCCATAGCTACTATTCATTCAACGTTCCACTGCCACTGGACGATGAACTTGAAGAGGAAGAAGAAGATCCATGCGTCTCTTTTTTGCTCTCGGTAGCGCTTCTTTCGTCCTTATCATCAAAGATGATCCCTGCTGGATGGGGTCCACAATTACTTCTACAAAAATGGCACTCTCCCTTGAATTTTTGTAGTATTGCCGTGTAGCATTTATCACAATAATCGTGGTTGCAGTTGGCAACTACAAAAGAATCTCTATCAGAGAAGCAATCATAACAAACTGGGCATTTAATTTCTTCCGTAAGAGAATCTATTTTTTCTTCCAATTCGTTAATTTTGTCCGTGTCCATTGCGAGATTCTTTTCTTTTAACTCTTTAAGTTTCTTTTGCTTTTCCAGTAGAGAATCCCGAAGCACTTTCTTCTCTTTGGCTTTGGTAAACACCTTTTCTACGACTCTCCTTGCTTCATCCGCTGGCATTTTCTGAGACTCTAAAGCAACAAAAACACCATTTTCATTTTTTGTATAATAGTTAAATATATCGTTATTCAATTTTCCAGCTGCTTTTGCCTTTTCAAACCACTGAGCAGCCAACCCTGGATTTTTTGGAATTCCACCTGATGTAATACTTCCGGCTCCGTTCATATACATCAATCCGAGGTTACTCATCGCAACCGCATTCCCGGCCCTGGCAGCTTGAGTAGACCATTCCATTGCTTTCTTATAATCCGGCAGATGACCTTCCCAACCGGACTGGTAGATAACTCCTAGGTTATTCATTGCATTCGAATTCCCAGCGTCGGCAGCTTGAGTATACCATTCCATTGCTTTCTTATAATCCGGCGGATGACCTTCCCAACCGGACTGATACATATATCCTAGATTATACATCGCCTCCGGATTCCCAGCTCTGACGGCTTGAGTATACCACTCTATTGCTTTCATATAATTCGGGGAATGACCTTTCCAGCCACTCCGATACATAAGTCCTAGATTATACATCGCCTCCGGATTCCCAGCTCTGGCGGCTTTAGTATACCATTCAAGTGCTTTCTCATAGTCCGGCGGATGGTCTTCCCAGCCGTGCCAGTAAATAGTTCCTAGTTTATTCATTGCAGCCGAATCCCCAGCACTGGCGGCTTTGGTATACCATTCTATTGCTTTCTCATGATTCGGCGGATGACCTTTCCAGCCACGCTCATACATATATCCCAGCTTACGCATTGCATCCAAATTCCCTGCATTGGCGGCTTTAGAATACCATTCAAATCCTTTCTCATCATGCGGCGGATTACCTTCCCAACCGTGCCGGTATATAAACCCTAGATTATACCATGCTAAAGGATTCGACCCAGCACTTGCATCTTTGATAGCCTGTCCCAGTTCGAAAGTTATGATTTTCTCTGTAATACCTGGCTCGCCAATTAGGGATAAGAGTTCGAATTGGGAATTGACATCCCCCATGAGAGCAGCTTTCAAAAAAGAATCTTTTGCTTGAATGAATTCCTTTTTAGATTTGTACTCTTTACCTTCTGCTAGGAGCTTAGAGATATCTTCTGCGCGGCCTCCGAAAGACAAATGAGACAATAACATTCCACAGAGAATTGCAGAATTTATAAACCGCTTGGATTTCATTGTCAAAGTATAACAAACTAAAGTTTGCTTGTATACAAACCACTTTATTGAACCGATTTATTCTTTCTCCCCGAAATAAAGAGACGCCTCTCCCACTCGTTTAATAAAAGTGAGCTTCCAGGAACAGCCTAAAAGCGTCACACTGCGATCGAGACCAATACCCTGAAGCTCGTGCGCCAGAATAATTCCGACCCGACTGGATTGTTTTGCCGCGGCCACATTTTCAGGCAAGTGAAAGCCCTCTGAGGTAGAAATGAAAAATGGATTCCACTGAGAAGCAAAAGTATATTGATTACTGTGCCAGTATTCGTCAGATAATACCCACTTGACTTGCTCTTTACGAAACGCCTGAATCACTTCTTCATACTCGCCGGGCCTTTTCGAAATTCTAGCTTGTACAGCTTCTTCAAGTCTGCCACTGACTTGCAGTCCCAAATGCATTGCAACCAGAAGACAAGCGATCCAGAATCTTTTCTTATTACGAATCTCATCGAAGAGAAGCGTCAACGCAGCAATTAATGCCGGAAAGATCGGCAAGAGATATCGAGGGGGCGCAAAGGCATAGGTCAAAACGCGCACATACGCAAAAAGAGAAAGGGCCATCGCAAATAATACGATTTGAGCTTTCTTCTCCTTTTTAGCTTTTTGGATCAGCACAACCCAACTCCAAACAAAGAGAGCAAGAGTTGCGTGAATCAGCAAGCTCCCTCTTGCCGGCCCTAAAATCTCTTGAAGCGACGCCGGAACTTTACCCACTGCAGCAAGCGTTTGCTCGAAAGAGTAGCTCCCTCCCCCACTCAGTGGAGGCAACTTGCCTCGCTGGAACCAATAGAAAAGTTCGGGACTCATTCCTAATAGAAAACCGCTCCCAACACATATCCATCTTTTTACTAACCCAGGCGCTAGTTTGACCTTGAAGCGCGAATTCACCCAATCTATTGCATTTCTTTTGACCCAGATCAGGGCGAGAGCTACGGCCGCAAAGGTGAAATTAGGTCCAGCGTGAAGCTTAACCGCCCGACCATTCCATTGCCCAAGGTAGCCGCCGAACGCCTCGAGATAGAAATAGAGAACTAGGAAACAGGTAGCCACCCCTAACAAGAATTTCGAAGTTTTTGACCTTGAAGAATTTTTGAGCGAATAATTTTTGAGCGTGGCATTCTCAGGCGAAATACCTTCAAACCGACTTGCGAAAAGTACCGTTAATTCGGCCTTGGCCCAATCCCAAGGTAAAAAGAACACAACAATATAAATAATCGACGCGCGACAACCATAGTAGGCCACGCCCGCCAGAAGCGACACTCCAAAGAGCCGACCGGGAGAAAGCTCCTTGAATGGATTGGAATAACGAACTCTGATCCCCAGAAGAATCGCTCCAAAAATAAGATAGATATTGTAGAAATCAATGAACGCTAAAAATAGCCAAGAATTAAATCCAACCGCACACACAATAGCAGAAATGAATGCAGAAGTTCGGGAGCCAAACTGCCTCGCCATATAGAAAAACGATAAGGTAAGCGCTATCGAAACAACCACAAAGCCAAACGAAAAATGCCCGATGAAGTAAGGAGAGACGTACGACGAGCTAGACTCCGCCGAATGCATCGATAACAATGGGTATACTTTTTCAACCATCCAAACCCAGGGAACCCGAAACAAGGTAATGGGCACACCGCCGTAAGAATAGTTCATCTGAAAGGGCGCCCAGTGGCCCTGATGGATCCAATCTGCAGTAATCGGATAGATAGCAAAATCGGAATTCGAAAAACCCATGCCGACTGGAACCAAAAAGAAGTGCGTCGCTATGCACAAAGAAATAAGGCCAAATAGTTGAACTAGAAGAGACCAATCGAAACCTAAAGGACGGCGTTTCTGTCTGTCCTTAGATTTTTTGAGGTTCAACATTCTACTTAAACTTCTACTTTTTTGAGGGAAGGTTGAAATGTTTCACCAATAATTTTTGCATCATTAGAAGCCATTCTAGTCGATCGTTTGGAGAAAGCTTACGTATCAATTCAATGTCATGGTCTTCAAGTCGCGCAGGTCTTAAGTTTATTCCAAAATAGGAGCTGTCAGTTCCCCAGCTATTTTGATTTGTTTGTGATTTTTTTGAGTTCACGAATATCCTCGAGATCCTTTTCTCGTCCAGCAAGGCTTTTTAGTGAAATGAGTTTATCTACTGACGCGATATTACACTTTACCCCAAATATTTCCATCGCAGTCCTTTCACTATCTTTAAAAATAAATTCCTTCTCAAATAGAAGATCGACAATTAGATAGGATTGACTTTGATGGTAAAATGAAACTGCTTTCATGTTTTTATTTCTAGCCAAATCTAACAATTCTTGCGGGTTGGTGAAAGTAGCCTCAACAATAGGCTGGCGAGGAAAGAAATTTAATGACTTCAGTACTCGCCAAGATTTCTGCAGATCTTCCTTCTTCATAGAAATCGCCAAATCGAGATCCATAGTGACCCTGACTACTCCGTGCGCCAAAACGGCAAATCCACCTATAATAGTAAAATCTACCTTTGCTTCGACAAAGGCACGTAGAATATCTGAATAATCGATCATACCTTGGATTCAGTATAGCTTAGATTTTAAAACGGAGGGAATCAAAATTTGATCGAATAAATTCCCTCCAAAATCACGCAGCCATACTCTTGCACTGTTTATAGCATTCAGCGCAGCTTTCTGCACATTCCTTACAGACTGAGTGTTTCTCTGCATGCTTGCGACACTCGGCTTCGCAGTCTTTGCAAGTTTCCATAGCAATCTTTGCTAACTCTTTCATGTGCTTCGAGCCTTGGGCAGCGGCCTTCGAAAGCGCATCGCAATAGACCATCATTTCGCGCACCGTTTTTGAACACGCCGCCATTGAAGTGTCTCCGGTGGCCAACATATCCATACAGTGTTGCAAACAAGCTTGCCCTTTCACCACGCATTCAGAGGCAGCTACGGCTAATGTTAAAGCTGGAGACCCCATGTTCTTGTGATGGTGTTCGTCGGCAAATACATTTGTGATTTTTGCAAAATTTGTAATTGCCGCTGAAGCAGCTAGAGCTGCTGTTGTCGATATAAAATTTCTGCGTTCCATGTGATCTCCGTTTTACCAAGGCCAGTTAGTTCGGCTTAGCTTATAATTATTACTTGACTCTTCTGTCACAGATAATATCTTTATTGCGAAGCTTAATCAAATGGTTATTCGCAACTCATCACGAGGCGCTTAAACGAGGTCTATTATTCTCCGACATATTTTCGTATTATTCACGGCCGTACTTTTCTTTTTCCTTCAAGGAACGACCTTTGCTTTCCACCTCTGGGACCGACTCTGGGATACAAAAGACTCCGTCTACGGAGAGTGGAGTATAGCATGGCCGATTCACGTGCTCTCAACACCCCATTTATCCCTATGGAATGCACCCTATATGTATCCAATGAAAGGGGCATTCCTCACATCAGAGACCCTTTTAGGTAATCTCTGGATCACTCTACCCGTTCAAAAACTATTTCATAATTATGTTTTCACAACTAATTTTTTGATCTTTGTAGCCTTCGTACTCACTGCGTATACGACTTTTTTGTTTCTTTTTGAGGTCACAGAAAGCTACTGGGGTTCTCTCGTAGGGGGGCTAATCTTTTCGTTCAGCCCCTATCGATGGGCCCATATTGTTCATATTCAGCTTCTCACGATCTATTTTTATCCATTGTGCTTATTATTTTTTACACGGTATTTAAAGACAAGGAAAACTAGCTCTCTTTTTTGGACCGCGATGACTTTCTGTGGCCAATTTTATTGCTGTATTTATATGGCCGTAACACTTCTCACGTTGCTCACCTTTTTACTTTTCTTTCACTTATTTGCTGAGAGAAGTTCTTCGCAGCGCACAAACCGCCCGAATTCCCCGAACTGCCCGAATTCGAAGCTCCTCGCCGATCCTACTTTTTGGAAGCAACTAGCATTCGTAGGCACGCCCTCAGTAGCCCTTCTTCTTCCTCTTGCGTATCAATATTTTCGGGTGTCTTACGAATGGAGCTTTAGCCATGGGGTATCCACAAATTCGATCTATTCCTGTGAATTATTCAGTTTCTTATCACCTTCTCTCTATGCAAAAAATTATATTTGGTTAAAGAATCTTCTTCAAAATCACGTTCGAACCGGCGAGGAGATGAACGTCTTTACCGGGTTCATACCATGGATCCTTGCAGGTGTTGGGTTAAGCTCTAGAAATATAACTCGTCACTCAACATTGAGTATCCTTCGTAGGAGATTTTTTTGGGCCGCGCTCTTCATGGCGTCCATCATGCTCGGGCCCGTATTCATTTGGCGCAATCAGGCGACATCGATTCCATTACTCCCCTATCTTTTAGTTTATTCGATCATACCAGGCGCCAAAGCGATGCGTGTCCCTTCACGATTTAATCAACCACTCCTTCTTTGTACAACGGTACTCATTGCAATCGGGGTTGAAGCCTTACTTCAAAGAATAGACCGCTCCCCTCGGCCTAATCGCCTTTTACGTGGGATGAAAAAAAGCGGGGGCACCGCCATTTTCGCCGGAATCGTAGGAGCCTTGATCGTGCTCCTGCTATTAGTAGATTATCGCCTCGTACCCGAACCAGGCATACAGGTCCCTTCACTCTCTCAATTCCCTGAGGTCTATCAGTACCTGAACCAGGGCGACCCACAGCGCCCTATTGTCGAATTACCTATGTTCGTCTCCAACCCACCCTATCGCTTCGAGTATTTTCAATATCAAACTCTCCACTGGAGACCTAACGTGGGTTCGCAAGGGAGCTTTGTCACCCCCGCCACGCAAGAGCTTTCTTCACGCACCGAACGGGAGCCAGATATTCGGGCATTAATGAGCTTAGGAATGTCTCCCGCCGACACCGTCATTATTCACCCCGATCTTTATCCACAAAACATTCGTGAAAAATGGGAGAAGGCCGATCTTTCACCTTTTGGTTTTCGATTTGAAAATAAATTTGGGAATGATTTAGTCTGGGAGCGAATCGAACGCAAAATCAAAACCGACCCTCTTTTGAAAGTCTCAAGAATGGAAAAGACTGATGAAGCCAAAGCGATCAACTACACCCACCTTTGGGTGCAACCCAAGTTGGGTTGGACTTACTTTACCGAGGGACTCGTACCTATTCATATCCGCATTGAAATGGAGAATGAAATACTTCAATTTGATCGAAGAGTTGAATTTCCCACTTATCTTCTTCCAAACGAAACAGGAATGATCAACCTAGGTAAATTTAGGATTAATCCAAAAAAACTCAAACGCTTTTCTGTTGAAAGTCCGCTTCTTGCTCCCTATTCGGAGACGCTTCACTAGAAGTCGCGGAGACGCCAGGAGTGGTTTGAATCCCTAAAAGGGCACCCACTTGCTGAAAAGCTCGCGTTGGACCATATCCATCTGTCAAAAAATGAAGTCCTGAGACGCTAGGGATTGAAACAGGTTCCTCGAGGGGTGCCCCTTCCGAAAAGAAGGCTTCTTCTTCAAACCGAACTTGCTCGTTGACAATGGTTGCAGCAAAATCGGCCTTTCCTTCTGGAATTAAATCACTCCCTTGAAACATTCGATCCAAAGTACCCTTGAGGCGGCGTAGCTTTTTACCAATTTCGTGATTATTCTCAATTTCATCTGCCGCAAGACCCAAAGTCCAAATACTGCGCCGTCCATCCGATGAAAAATGACCCCAGACATGTCTTTCTACTTCGTTCGAAGCCGCACGAAAGAGAGGTGAAAAAAAACTCTGAGCAGGAACGCCCAAGGAAGTCCCGAAATCGTGGACAAAACTTGCCTGCAAAATCCCCAGAGGTTCTCGCTTTCTCAGAAAGCTCAATGCTTTGGGTAAACCCTCTAGACCAGGAATCAATCCCCATCGATCTGCATAGACTACCTGACTGCAATTGATCTCTTCCCCGGAACCAAGCTTGATCCCACGAACCTCATCTTTTTCAACAGTAAAGCCGTTGACGGGAACTTCTTCAATTCGTTCCAGATTTGTATACTGACCGGATAAAAGTTTTTTTCGGATTTCTTCATCCAACTCAGACGGAATAATTTGGTCCCAACGAGCTTCAAATATGCCTACCATTTGACACTCTGGAGCCCACAAACTTTCGTTTTTTACGTCCAATCGTGCAGCTGGAGTTGGAGCTTTCGCCCAAAAGGGTTCTCTAAAAGCTTTGTTTCGAAACTCTCTAATCCATGTTCCTGTCTGAACTTCGCCAAAGTCAAAACCCAGTTTGAAGGCCAGTTCCTGCAGTGTGGCGACACCCGGACCCCATTCCATACTCGCAAGTGGGAACAAGGTTCTAGCCCCGCTTCCGACAATCCATTTTACTTCGACACCCGATTGCACCAAGAGCCCGACTGTACCTAGAGCCGCCCAGCCATCCCCAATGACTACCACTGGTTTCGCGTTCTTATTACTCTGGTCAACTTGCATGATTATTTTCCATAAATGCCGAATGCAAAGCCCTAACACCCTCAGCTGCCCGGCTTTTTTGAATTCCTACGGTCATCGCCAGCGGAGAAGAAGTCCCAAAAGTCACTTGAATATCGACTTGGGCCAGAACTTCAACTATTTTTTGCAATGCTAGTCCGTCTTGTGAGAATCGATCGCCTATGACCGAAAGTGGAATAATTTCTGGCCATAGTTCGTACTTACTGACAAAGCCTTCCAGTGAAAGCTTTTCTAAATTCTTCCGCCAATCCACTTCACCATCTCTATCCGAGAAGAAACGAACCTCACCATCTACAAAAATAGGAGATAAAATCGAAAGATGCGAAAGCGCAGCCCGCTCCAAAAGCGCACCCAGAACAGTTGGACGAGTCAAAGTGACACGCAGCAATATCTTACTATCATCCGCCGTCGCACCAGTTACCTGATATTCTTCCATGGAAGCATCCTTCATTCGATTGATCACTTCTGTACCTTCATTTTCATTTAAACTATTTCTGACTCGAAGTGCTACTTTAAATTGCTTTGCCAGCTCAACACTTCTTGGATGCAACACCCCGGCTCCCCGCGTAGCCATCTCTACCATTAAGTCATGTGGAATAGTTTTGAGAAACTTCGCCTGTGGAACGATACGTGGATCTGCTGAATAGACTCCATCAACATCTGTGAAAATCTCGCAGACCTTTGCAGACAAAGCCGCTGCCAATGCTACGGCGGTTGTATCCGAACCACCCCGTCCAAGAGTAGTGACTTCCTTCGTTTCACTTACCCCTTGAAATCCTGCCACAATGACAACGTTTTTCTGAGACAAGGCTGTACGAACTCGGTCACCTAAGATTCTCCGGATTCGGGCCCGCCGATGACTTTGATCCGTAATAATCCCGCTTTGAGACCCTGTAAGAGAAATGGCCGGCACTCTTTGATCAGCAAGCGCCATGCATAATAATGCCATGGAGATTCTTTCCCCTGCAGTCAGAAGCATGTCCATTTCACGGTGTGGGGGGTTGTCTGAAACTTTGTGAGCCAGTTCTATCAGCTCATCGGTTGTATGGCCCATTGCGGATACCACCACAACCAATTGATGCCCTTCTTCATAAGTGCGGGCAATGCGTTTAGCTACAGAACGAACTCTCTCGGGCGTTCCGACCGAAGTACCGCCAAACTTTTGAACAATAAGAGCCATTTATCCTTCGTCATATTCGCACCCGGACCTTTAGGTCCGGGGTCATGAATTTTTTGCATGATTTCCACGGCTTAGGCTTTCTGCCTTATAATTTTTTGAGCCATGGCGATAACGACGATGGCGATGCCTTCGAGATTTCTCAGGTGGATCTCGTACTTCAAGCGACGCAAACGTGCGCGATCGATCATTAGGCATAGGTAATAACACTTTTGCACCACTTCTCAATGGCATTTGAGGGGGCACACCATTTAGGTCGCTAATTGGATCAACTTTGATTCCAAAATGCCTTGCAATTCTCGCCAAGGTATCTCCTCGATGCACTTTATAAGTCATGAATTGAACTTTTCTAGGGAACGCTTCATGGTTATAGGTCATCAGAAACTTATCTTTTGCAAAAGCGGGCAATTTCACACGGAATGTTCCCACGGTCGGCGGAGTACACCAACGAAGAATTTCCGGATTGAGTGATTTAACAGTTTGGTAAGAAAGGCCGGCTGCTCTGGCAATTTTTAAAAGATCAGCTGGGCTTTGAACTTCAAAATCGGCAAGTTCTTCACCGCCCACTTGACCTGACTTAGAAACATGAGGAGTTTGAATAGGCTTCGCCAAAGGCATTGAACCTGAGACCGGAAGCATTATAACCGTTTGACCGTTTCCACGCATATTTGCAGTTTTTGAACCTCCGACAACCTGACCTCCAGTTGTCTGGGCAATCGCGTCCGAATCATCATCATCAGTATCAAAATCGCCGTCATCTCCCAGGTCGGCAACTTCGGCAGTCTTTATTGCTCCCTTTTTAAGATCATCTTCTTTTTCAGCTTGGTAATCTTTGTCTTCGACTTCTTTGTCTGCTTTTATCAACTTCACAACTTCGCCGTCGCTTGCAACTGCTTCACCTTCTCCAGGCTTAACATTTTGCTCAGGAAACCCAAATTGTGCTCTGTTTTTAGCAATCATTGCAGCGGCGATAATTTTCGGAACATAGTCGCGTGTTTCAGGCTTTAGAAAACGATGTCTGGATATTTCCCAAAAGTCTTTGCTTCCAAAGCGGCGCACAGCTCTGGCGATTTTAGCTTCACCCGCGTTATAAGCTGCCGCCGCAAGCTCCCAACTCTGAAAAATCATATAGAGATCTTTTAAATATCCCACTGCGGCAAGTGTGGCTTTTCCGGTATCGCGTCTTTCATCCACCCACCAGTTCACCATAAGTCCGTAACGCTTACCTGTCGCGGATATAAATTGCCAAGGACCCACGGCTTTTGCACGTGAGCGAGCCAAATTATTGAATCCACTTTCAATCATTGCCAAATAAACTAAGTCTTCCGGTAAACCGTTCTGCTTCAAAAGAGGGACAATATAAGGAACAAAATATTCGGATCGTTCTAAATATCTTTCGAAAAAGCCACGACCTCTCCCGCAAAAGTAGTTGATCCAATATTCCACGCGAGAATTAACGGCAACAGGAATATCAAAGCGGGTGTTTTTTAATTTCACACCTTCAACAATGATTTCGCCATTTTCTACGACAATCCCTTTTTGAACGGCTGAGCTATTATTGCCGCTACTACGATCTGCAAGCTGGGGACTATTGATGTCTTGCTGCAGAACTTCAGTAAGAGATTTGGGAGCTGGCACGTCTTCAGCTGTAGAGTTTTGGGAAGCGCTTTTAGAATCACCTTTAGAATCAGAAGATGAAGTTTGAAAAGTTGCACAGCCCGTAACTAAAATAGAAGCAAAGCAGACTGCGGTCAGGGTAGTTGCCGCGGAAATACCAGGGCGAGACCCTCTCCACATTGTTTTCAATAACTGTCTATCATTTAAATACGGAAACTTCATTCAGCTATGCCCCATGTATTGTTAAATTAAGGTAATCACGCAGAAATCAAAATTGACCTACCAGAGACCGTCATGGCTCCACTATGAGTTAATTTTAGCCTATCCTGCTAAAAATTGTCAAATTTTACCACGTGTCAAAACGGCACTACGCCCTTCTCTTTTATAGGAATTGGTTCAGAAATCGGTTCAATCTCAAGTGGAACTGTTGAGGTAGCGGAAGTAATTTGTCTATTTACTTCAGAAACTTTACCTTCAGTTCGCCCAGATGCTTCCTGAGCAGCCTCGTATGGCTCTTGCGCCGATGCCGAAGCCGAATTCATCACGCTTTCATTTCCTGCATCTAATCCAGCATTTAACTCTCTAAATGGAACTTCGTCTTCGTTCCAATACTGATCTTTACCCTCAAATTTAAAATGAGCTATTCTTGACAATTCGGACCATGTCTTGGCGTACCGCCCCATTTCGCCATGAAATATTTTTTGTGCCAAATAAGTTTCTCTTTCCAATGATATTCCATCGTCGGTAGTCACATTATCTGCTTCATTTTGACCAGTATGTACATCGGTTTGCACAAAGGACTGCCAGTTACCCATCACTTCGTCTTGGCCTTGTTTCAACTCTAAACGAAGTCCAAAAACAGGTGGCAATACGCCGTTTGCTATTGCGACTCGATTACCTTTCGAATCAGTAACTATAGAATACCGAAAATACCCTCTAAAAATCCCTGCTTCAGCAATACTTTGTCCGGCTGGAGCTTCACTTAACAAACGCATGTATTTCATCGCTCTCGTTTTGACAAAGTCAACTCGAGGCAGGGGTAAATCAAAATTCGCGTGAACTTGGTAATCATGATCTATTGAAATAACATCCTGCATCCTACCATTATCTTCTGAAAACGCCGTAATCAATAAGCGGTCCGCCGAAGCTTCAATCACTCTGATATCGTAATAATCAGTCAGAAAACTCGATATTTTGAATCCAATTCGATTCAACAGTTTAGTGTAATGGCCATAAACCGAGTGATAGTAGTGCTCATAAGCTACAATCCGGTCAAAGGTTTCAAGCAGCTCCAAACGGCGCGCTTCGCTATTATTGGTATTGCTGATCTCAGACGCCCTATTTTGAATCCCGGGCTCAAGCTTAACCTGTTTGGACCACCAGGCCAATCCCAGCAACAAGCAGAAAAAAATAGGAATAAACGAATACCTTTGTATCATGACTTGCTTGCAAATTAATGCAAAGCGAAAGCCAAAATTATTAATATTTCTTCACACTATATTAGTTTAAAAACAATGAGTTAGAAAAATTGTGCAGGAAAGGTTTAAAATTTACTCACAAGGGCGTTGACAGTGTCAAGGTCTTGTACAAAGGCTGGGCTTGGCTCACTTGCTAGTTACTTTATTTACTGCCGCCAACAACTTAGCAGGATCAAATGGTTTATTAATCCAAGCAATAACCCCGGCCTCTTTTCCAACGGCCTGGAGCTTCTCACTGGTTTCCGTGGTTAACATAAAAATTGGAAACTTACTTCCGCTCAGTTGTTCTTTAACTTTCATTAACATGGCAATGCCGTCTAAACCGGGCATATTATAATCCGTAATCACTAGATCGGGAGTTTTAGCAGCTACGATCTTAGTCAATCCGTCATTTCCGTTCTCAGCCTCAATGACGGTGTGCCCTCCATTTTGAAGAGCATCTCTTAATTGGTCACGCACAGCAGCGGAATCGTCGATAATAATTACAGTTGCCATATTTCCCTCTCAGTCCCTATTATACTCCCGAATTAAAGAAATACCACATCTCCCGTTGCCTTATTTCCGACATCTACAATATCAATTTCAAGCATGCTTCGAATTTTTTCAAACGGATTTGACTCAAAAAGCATCACTTCTGAGGTACAGATTAACTCATTATCATCTGAGCACAGCTTCCAAACAGAAGTGCTTGCTCGCGGATCTCTTACTTTTCGAAAAATCACCTCATCTTCGCCTGCAACAAGGAAGGGTAAACTCATTCCAAAATAAATATCGTGCTTTTCCAGCACACCTCTCATATAGCTGGCTTGCATGTTGCTAATCTCGGTACAAAACTCACGAGCAACCTTTGATGAAATTTCACTTTCATCTCGTCCAAGTGTAATTGAAGCCAATTTCGTTGCCATTTTCATATTGAAATGAATTTTGAGTATGATCGATCCAACCGAACTCCATAACATAATAATACTCATTTCTTCCGAAAGCGCATTAGAATTACTCGTTTCGTCACAATCCTTAATTGTGAAAGGAGTTTTCCGGCAATACTGACTCAGCCGCATGCAAGTTGCTTTCTTTATATATTCTTGAAAAAATGAAGTAGTACCGTCATTTACCATAACTTCAACCTACTTTTATTCTATCGGAAATCGTTCTAGGTAGTTAAGAACTATTTTCTAATACCGAAAAGAAAGAGTGATGAAAGAAAGAATGGCTTTCATAGCCGCAGTCGCCTCCGCATTACCGTTAGGGGCACTTTTCCCAACTAGTCAAATTCATCTACTTTTGGGCTTTCCCTGCCTAATCTACTGGATTCAAAGCAAATTTGATTCCCGAATGCTCTATCTTGGAGCTTTCGCTATTTATTTTTCCGGTGAAATCGGCCAGTTTCTACGAATATTTCTTCAACAAAAAGGTGATGTCAAAGCCTTACTCGAAACATGTTTACTTTCTTTGGTGCTTTGGAGCATATGCATTGAATGCGTTTGCACCCTCTTAAATAAAACCCAAACTATTGAAAAAAGTATTGAAGATATCGTAAACAACGCTGCCACCTCGCTTCAACTAGCAGAGCAGGCTGCTAGCTCAAATCAGGAAAAATTCCAAAAAGTGAATAAAGCGCTTATTCAATGGGATGTACTAGTCCGAAATGCTCGAGATGGCGGATCCAATTCGGTATTGGCATGCCACGTTCTAAAAAAGACTTCCGATTTGTTAACCCAGAATAGCGAACAAGTGAAAGAAATGATCTTGGCAGCAAATAGCGTTCAAAAGGACACCGCCCAACTCACAGGCATTTCAGGAAAGATTCGAAGTATTTCTGTAGAAGCAAAATTTCTTTCCTTAAATATTGCGGTGCAAGCAGCGCGGATAGGTGAATCTGGCAAAGCCTTCACTTTTGTTGCCGAGCAGATGAAAGAAATGACTGACTCAACAGAAAAGCTAACCCGGCTCATTGATCGAATGTTAACGGATGTTAGTACCCAAACTAATAAATCAACTCAACTCTGTGAAAAAGTAGGAAAGCTCTTCAAATCCATGAAAGATGAACTAGAGCAGTTCCGAAATCTCATGCTCCGTATTGAGGAGCTCTCCACGTCTCAAAGTAAACATTTGACCACAATCAAAGCCACAATGAACGAACGTCCAACGGTGGTAGCAAAAAGTAGACTTGATAAAAGGGCTAGCTAAATATACCGGTATAATATTACTATTAAATATTATAGCAGTGATAATATCACATTTTTGAACCTACCCAGGGAGCTAACGGACACTCTATGACAAATGTAAACACGTTAACCCACAAAGACCCTGAAACCATAAGCTTCTTGCATAATTTTGTTCGCGATTGCTCTATGAAGCAATTGGAGAAATACAGTAGAGATTTAAAAATATCGATCAAAGAATGTACCCTTGAAACAACACTTGATTCATATGCTGATGAAATCAGTCTTATACTCCTTTGGAGTGGGATTGGGTCCATAACTTTCAAGGTTCACTTTTCTCTGCCGGTCTGTATGAAATGGGCTTCCCATGGCCTTAAAAAGGACAAAAACTCCATTAGCACAAGCACAGCTCAAGATTTTATGCGAGAGTTTTGTAATGTAATGGGAGGCTTCTTGCGCGGATGCTTTGAAAAACATAACATCCTTATTGGCATGAGCTTACCGTTTCTAGCGCCGGGACATGATGAGGCGATCTTTCGTAAACTTCGAGACCCTCGATCCCAAAGTTCACTTTGGAAACTTTCAGATGGGGAAGTTGAAGTCATTTGCAGCACTGATATTTGCCTTCTAGAACCTGATTTAGTCAAAGCAATTCGGCCAGAACTTGAAAAGCAGTTGTCAGAAGCTGCGTCAAATAATGATTCAGGCGAAGTTAACTTTATTTAAAGCATATTTTTCTCCGCGAAATTGGGTAGGAAGCCTAAGCGAACATGAATAAGAAGAAAATAATTATTGTCGATGACTCGGAATCGGTTCGAATGTTTGTTTTTGAGACGCTAGATAATGCCGGGTACGAAGTAATTGTCGCTGAAAACGGCCAAGACGGAATGAACAAGATTCTCCAAACCAAAGACGCTGTTTTAATGATTACAGATTACAACATGCCGAAAATGGATGGCATCGTCATGCTAAGAAATGTGAAGGAAAAGCTAGGTAAACTTCCATTTCCCGTATTTATGCTCACTACTGAAACCAGTGAACGACTTAAGGCAATGGGGAAGGAACTGGGTGTCATCGGTTGGATTAACAAACCTTGTAATCCGGTTAAATTGTTAGCGGCAATTGTTAAGGTTTTAGCAAAGAAGTAGAGTTTTGTTTAGATAGGAATCTACGTCTCAGCTCCACTCAGTCTTTTCCAAATTCTTTCCATCTGGCCTGAAAGTTGTTCCAAGGTAAAGGGCTTCACCAAATACTCAGAAACTCCTTCGGTCATTGCTTGAACAATCTTATCCATCTCACGTTCTGCGGCGATCATCATGAACGGAATAGTTTTATAGTTGCTTTGCTTCTTCATAAACCTTAGCAACTCAATTCCATCGATCTCAGGCATCTTCCAATCCACGATCGCCAAATGAACTTGACCTCCCGTTTTATAGTGGGTATCCAACTTCTCAATCGCATCTTTTCCATTTTCTGCAAGTAACACACTCGTATATCCCATCGTCTTAAGTTGAGAAATAATCATAGTGCGAATAGCTGCAGAGTCATCAACCACTAAGATTACGGAGCTTTTCGAAAACATTAACGCATTCCCTCAATGTTACTATTTAAAATCTGATTCTACTAGTTTAGGACAATAATTTCCAAATAACCAGAATTTTACTAGAACTTTGCGCTGTTGTTGCTACAATCTTATTAAACTAATCTAAAATGGAAACTACGATTCACAGTAAAGACACCATTATAAATTTAATTCGCAAGGTGGCTTCCTTGCGATTAAAACAGTACTTAATGAATTCGCAAATAGCGATTGGCGAGATCAGCCTTCCTCAAAGTTTCGTATTGGACTATTGGACCGCAATTATTTTAGTCGCAGGACCTACCTTTCGCTTAACCTTTAAAGTTCATTTTAACTCCAAATTAATACAGAATATTAGGGCAGATGGACAGATGAGTGGAAACACTACTGGTAGTGGCAGCTCTAACAATGAAATCGGTGATTTTGTAAAAGAATACTGCAATATAACTGCAGGATACCTCAGAGCCGCCCTTGAAAAAGTAGGAGTGACAGCAGGGACAAGTTTGCCTTTCGTTACGCGAGGTTTTGATCACGCATTTTCAGTAGATAAGGATACACCAACGGTATTTCATGACACTTGGTGTTTTAACATTGCGGGAAGAAAGCTGAATTGCTCTTTTGACTTTGAAATTCTGGAGTCGGACATTATCAAGCATCTTGAACTTTTGCAGAAATCCACGTTTTTAGACACAATTGATATAGAAATATTTAAGTGAGGCAGCAAGTGAGGGAGAATGAATAGCCCTGTCGGCACATATGATTTACAGGCAAGTCACGAAATCATTCTATTGCTTGAAAAAGCAAAAACAAATATCGAAAGCACAGTGGATCGGTTACCTGACCTTTTCTGTATCATTGATAAAAATGGCGTGATCTGCAGGGGCAACTCAGTACTCGCAAAACTACTTAACATAGAGCAAGAAGCGGTATTGAATCGGAATATCTCCGAGCTATTTTCAGACATGAGCAAAAGTATTTTTTTCGGAAATTTGTCCAGATTTTCTGGCACCACCGATTCCTTTGAAAAGCAAATGGAGTTTGAACTCCCAGTAGATTTATCGACCGGTAGAAGTTTGACTTTGTTTTGGAATATTCAAATGCTCGAACGACTTCCATCCGATAAGGGCAGCCTGTTTTATGTGATTGGAAGGGATATTTCCGTCTCGGTACTTCTTGAGAACAAGAATAAGCAGCTTGAACTACAAAAAAACAAGATTCAATCCATCCTCGATAGCGCAGCGCAAGGATTCTGCACTGTAAACAGAAGTTATCAGATTGAACCTGAATATTCCATTAATGCTGAGAAGATGCTCGGCAAAGACATAGCCGGCAAGAACATCTGCGAAGTACTTAAAATGGATCCCGGTTTGTTTTCTAAACTAGCACAAGCCCTATTTGCTGGAGGAAAATGGGCACTGCTTCGAACCGTCTCTGTTCTTGAAACCTCTATCGAGAACCACCAAATCAAGGTAGAGCTTTCGCCGATCAATAGCGGCAACGAAGTGACGCTCATTCTAGTTACTTTGACCGACGTCACACAAATAAGACAAATGGAAAAGCGAATGGAGCAAACAAACCAAAGGAACCGCACCATCGTGAAGATACTTCAGGCAAAGCCCCTTTTTTCTGATATTGTCGAGAACCTTGCTTTGTCGAAACACGTTCAACACGACGATGTAGCGGCAAAAAGACTGGTACATACGTTAAAGGGCGTTTTCGGCTTTTTTGAATTTCAAGAAGCGATTGACCTTTGCCAGAACTGGGAAAAGACTGAACGCAGTTTCGGTTACGCCAATGATGTTTTAGAACTCATTGAAAAGATTGAAAAGTCCGTTAAAGAATTCATTATTCAGTTTGACAGTATTTTGAACTTCTCCGATCTCTCTAAGACCTGTGTAACTGTAGAACTATCTCAATTTAAACCACTTTATCCTAAAAACGAAAAAGAACTCACAGTTCAATACCTAAGCGACCGAATTGACAGCCTTTTGGAAAAACCCCCCCAAGAATATTTTGGCTGGCTAAATGACGCATGGTTAACAACGGCAAGTCGTCTCAAGAAAAAGGTTTTAGCAATAGAATGGGTTCAAAGTGCCCCCATTTTTCCTCAGCCCTATAAACGCCTGCTTGCCAGCCTCATTCATGCAATTAGAAATGCTGCTGATCACGGAATTGAGCTCCCCGAAGATCGAATAGCCGCAGGAAAGCCAAGCCACGGACGACTGATCGCCTCGTTGGAATTGAACGAAGGAGTCTACAATCTTACTTTAAAGGATGACGGCAGAGGAATTAATTTGGAGAAAATTAGAGAAGCGGCTCAAAAACGAGGACTTCTTATTTCAGACTTGAAAGATAATCTGACTGACTTACTATTTTTCTCGAATTTTTCAACTAAAGGAACAATTTCCGAAATATCTGGACTGGGGATCGGGCTGAATGCGTTAAAAGCTGAAGCTGAGAATCTTGACGGTGGAATATCTATTTCAAACCCAAATACGGGTGGTGTTGAATTGAAGATTTGGTTTAAGAGAATTTCATTTCGAGATTTTTTTACAAAACCCGATTTAGGTTCCAAATAGCTCAATGTCGCCGGTATCATCTACTTGAAAGGTTGAGATGGCAGCAATCAAATTTTCGATATTGCCATTATAGGCGGAATTAAGATCCTTCTCTTTGATATTCAAAGTAACAGAGCAAATAAGACTACCTTCGTTCCAGGAGAGTAACCAATAGTGCTTGGTAAGAGAATTCGACGTGTCTATTTTAACTTCATCATAGGAAGGTTTGTATTCTGGAGGGGTAATCGTCGATTCACTGGGCCTTTTACAGTGAATTGGGATCAAAGTCGAAAGCGCATTCTTAATCCCCCCAACCGTTAGATTGCAATATTCAGACAGAAATTCATGGCAGTCTTCCGCTGTGAGTTTTTTCTTAGGGAATTTTTCAAGAGTTAAATCCCTAGCCACTTTGGTTGAGAAATGACATGAAAAAACAATATTAATTCCTGGGCACCCCATCATCATCGTGATGATCCAGTGATCAAAGCTAAGGTCATTGGAGCTTAACGGCTTGATTACTATGTCTTTAATTCCAGTGCTTTGAATCAGCCGACTTTTTGACATTTCCTTCGTAGTAGTTTGGAGGGCAAAATAAAACTTCGCGATAATTGGACTCAACTCAGAAGCGGTTTTTGTATCCTCAGTCATATCTATATATTTCCTTGCTTCCGTTTTTAGGTAGCACTCACGCCAACTAGTTTATCAATTGTCGCAGCCAATCTAACAGGATCGAATGGTTTAGTTACCCATCCAAGTACTCCAATTTCCTTACCTTTATTCTTCATTTCAGTACTTGATTCAGTGGTAACCATAAGAATTGGTAGATTTGTAAATGCTGGCATGGCTTTTATTCTTCGACAAAGCGTTAGCCCGTCCATTTGCGGCATGTTGATATCACACAGAATAAGTTGGGTGGCGGTACCTTTGTCGCTAGACAAATACTCTAGTGCCTCAGGACCACTGGCCGCTTCTGAAACTTCGTACTTTTTTTCATTCAGTGCAGATCGAAGTAAAGTTCGCGCAGTACTGGAATCATCTATAATAAGAATTTTTGCCATAACATTCCTTCCAATATTTCGTATATAGTTATTATTATATATTAAATATTGATCATTGTACCAGAGTTTTTTTGCTTTCCAGATATGAGTTGCCTTACCTAACGGCTAATTGCTTTTTTTATGGCTTAGCTTGTGCTAATAGAGCATTTAACAATCTTGGCGCGTACAGTTACACGCGTTTCTCTGAGAGAAAGGATCTGATAACCATGAAGACTTCATCATTTTATTTGCTACTGTCACTGGTCATTGGCGCTTCGGTATTAGTTACTGGCTGCAGCTCAGCGAAGAAAGAGGCCGACCAAGCTTCTGCTCCTGCTGCCGAGCACAATCAAACCCCCGGAGTAGCGAGCCCAGTTGATTTGGGTGCTAGCTCCTCTGGACGCAGCCTTTAATTCAATAGGCCTACACTCTTAATGCCAACCTGAGTTGATCCACTTTTCGGATCTGCTTTTGATCCGCCTTTTAGAATTCGATCGAAATCAGGTTGGCATTTCATTGTCAGTAGCGCAGAAAGTGCCGCGGTCATATTTTCTAAAGCGTCCGAAAAATAGACTAACTGCGTATTTGTAATCAAACCAATGCCCTTTTTCAAATCAAGGATTGGCTTTTCAAACCACCGTGTGGAAGCACAGGAAAAGAAACCTAATAACTTGATTGTCGCCTGATGATTGGCTTCAAGCACTGAAAGAAGTTCCTTTATTCCAGGTTTTTCAATTTGATACCGTTTGTAACGGACATTTCCGTTTCCCGCGATCATTGGCGGCTGAAAATCCGGCCCCCCACCATTGCGAGAATGGCCGTTATAAAAAACGACATCTGCGGTAGCAAGCCCCTCTAGAAAACTTTTCCTGACTCTTTCGCTATTCCACTTTTGAAATGGGTCGTTTCGATTTTCTTCATCATCAGGCCCTACGGAACTCTGCAAAACTCTAAGGCCCACTTTTCTAGGGCGACCATCTGGACCCGCTATTTCCTTTTCGAATAGTTCGTCATCGCCTTCTGATCTCGCAAAACCACAGGCTCCTTCACCGGAAATGCAATCTGCCAATAAAGGCCGAAGCCAAAGCGCCCGTTCATAACGATCTCCGACAAATCGTGCGGGTCTCGCGTCTTTGTAGCCAAATACAATCCGAATATCGATCCGATCGCGGTTGTATAATTCTTGGTATTTTTTCTGGCATCGAGAATCTGAAAAGCTAGGTGAACTAAATTTCTCATGTCGTTGAAAAATGGGTTTTAGAAAAAAATAAGACACAAACACGCAAATCAAAAATAATGCCGCGACCTTTGCTTTTAATCTGATTATTTTTGAAGCTGGAGACATTGGAGACAATAATACCTCACTTCGGAATTGGAATCTGATCGACAAGAGGACAAATAGGCAGAAGCTCGTCGTTTATAAGCGGGCGACAATTCAGAGATCAAGAAAAGCGCCTGAATTTTCAATTTATTAGAACCCTTTTTCAAAACTAACTCAAGCATTGGCAGATAGTCCTCATTCTGCCAATGTAATAGAGAATAGCGAAGGTAATGAAGCGCGGCAGCACGTATTTCTGGAGTGGGATCTTGAAGGGATTGTTCAACAACCCCCGGGCTCAAAATGCTATTGAGTCTGGCAAGAGAATCATAGAGCGCAACTCGCGAACCCCAAGGCTGCTCCCGATCCGTCACGCGAGAACGGTATACCGTCGTAATGCGTTCTCTATTTGTAGAGTCAATCATAGAATCAATTGCGTTGTAAAAGAATCCGCTTTCGTCCCGCTCGGCAAGTCTCAGTAGATCATCTAGAAAATTCTTCAGCTTTAAGGCGGAGATCACATCGAGAGCTAGAAACCGATTTTTCCCCTCTAACTCCGAATGAAGGGAAGACTCAAGTTTTGGCATCGCTTTTAGCCTTTGGATCGCATTTTTCCGAACTTCTTCCGATCCTCCACTGAGAACTCTTGCGTCACTCAACCAACTAGCCAATTTGGGTGTCGGCTCTGAAGCAAATCCAAAAATAGCTACAAAAAGTAGCGCAAAAATGAGCATATGCTTGAAAACTAAAAGCCCATCCTAGTGCAATTCGGCTGGATTAAACTTCTTCACGAGTTCAACAATCTGTTGTTCCAAATCTTCATCAGTCTCGTAGACGTCGTCAATATGGGAAGAGCGCATCAGATACTGAACAATTTCATTGGCGACAAATTTAGGCGGCCTTTGAAAGTAGAAACCATTCAATTCGTCCGTTCCGAAACTACTTCGAACAATTGCTTTCGCAGAACGATACTGATCGCTCTCCGTAAAAGCAGAATCTTGAAGGATTTCGGCTTTCGCGCCGATCTTAGCCAAAGTTCTCTCCCGCAGATCTTCATCTGTCAGAACGAATGGACCTATAAGCCCGAATACCTCATCCTGAACAATCTGCCTGAGCCGAGGAGGAAAACTGATCGCTTTATGGTTCTCAAGCCGGGTAATGATACTTTTGCATAACAGTCGTAATGTTTCTCTCTGTGTGGCCATCTGACCCCTCGCTAGATTAAACCCGGCCCTAAAGGTCCGGGTGAGAGATGAAAAACGGGTTCACTCACTTCTTTACCTTAGCTCAGGTCGAGTTACGTCTCAGCTTATTTTTCAACTTTTCTGTAAAAAGATCTATCAACTCATTGGCTTCTTCCAGATGTAGGACTCGTGCTGACATGAGAATGACCATTACCCCCTCGAAAACCAAAAATGCCATTCTCAGACTCCGAACCAGGGGAATACCACTCTTTCCAATCAGGTGCACAAATAGCCCATCTGTCATGAAACTCATCGAAAAACGATAAGATCCCCAACAGATGACCCCCATAAACAGCGCTAGAGCCAAATACTCCATCAAACCTCTCAAGATTGGAGCAAAGCGAAATTCCCCTCCCTTTTCTTGAATCAGTTTTTGGATTGCGAAGAGCAAAAACACAGAATTAAAAATTGCAGCTATAGATGTACCTAATGCGAGACCCCAGTACCCAAAAGGTTTTACCATCATTAAATTTAAAGTAATCGTCACTAACACTGCAAGCACGCTAGAAATGACGGGCAGCCGAGTATTATTCAACGCATAACACGCAGGCACCAGAACTTTTACAGCCGAATACGCTGTTAATCCGATTGCGTACATAGCTAAGGCATAGGCGGTAGCCCGAGTATCCTCCCGATAAAATCGACCATATTGGAAAATCAATTCAATGATGGGAAAGCCTAAAAATGCCAAGCCAGCCGAAGCGGGAAGATTAATTGCAAAAACGCTTCTGAGGGAATGAGTTAAAGTTTGACTCACTCCTTTGATATCTTTATGAGCCCACTGACGGGAGATTTTAGGAAGGGTCGCAGACGCAAGAGATACTCCAAAAATCCCAATTGGAAATTGCATGAGTCTAAAAGCATAGTTGAGCCACGACACTGCTCCAGGACCTTGGGAGGTTGCCAACACCGTGTTGACTAACAAATTCACTTGAGTGGCAGCTAGCCCCACTGTTCCAGGGATCATCATCCAAAGCATTTGTTTTAATCGAGGGTCGTGCCGCCAAGAAGGATCACTCGTAAGCTTTTTCTGCCAGCGGTACCCATTTCGATAAAGAGAGGGGAGCTGACAACAAGCCTGGACGGCCCCGCCCGCAACTACGCCAATTGCCATACCTTCGATGGGAAAGTATCCCCACCTGCCGTGATACATAAAAATTTTTGCACAAATGACGCCAACTATGACTGAAGTAATATTGAATAATGCAGAAGCAAATGCCGGAAGAAAGAATACTCCACAAGAATTGAGTATGCCCATAAATGCCGCTGCTAGCGCAACCATTGGAAAAAACGGAAACATGATTCGGGTCATTTCTACGGTAAGCTCAAATTTTCCAGGTATTTGTCGAAAGGCCGAAGCATAGAGCCCAACCAACTTGGGCGCAAATATAAAGCCAACAAGTGCTAAAAGGACCACCGTGGTAAAGAGTACTCGGAAAACCAATCCTGCAACTCTCCAGGCCCTACGGTCTCCCTCTTCGACCCGGGTTCGGGTGAATACAGGAACCAGCGACGCACTCATGGCGCCCTCAGCAAATAGGTCTCTCAATAAATTTGGAATTCGAAACGCAACATTGTAAGCATCCGTGAGGTTTCCTGCCCCAAACATGACGGCAAAAACTTGCTCCCGAACTAAGCCCATAATTCGACTTAAAAAGGTGGCAAACCCCATCACTCCTGCTGCCTTCAAAACACTCGTTGAAGAGTCAGAAGTGGTTTTTGACATAATAAAAGCTAAGTGCTCTGCGTTAAGTTAAACGTCTTATTGAGCCAGCGAGTAATGCTTTCATCTAGTTTCGATTTAAATGGCATTGCAAGCATGCTCAACTGTGCGCTCAATTCCATTTCAGCGTCTGAGCAACTGAGAGTTGCTGAAAACATATTACTTTTAACATGGAGTTCCTTTTCGGTAGGATTCCGCTTCACTTCAAACTTTCCTAAGGGGACCTTGCTCAAGAAACGATCGATATCCTGAGAAACGGCATCATAGAGTTCCTTAGAGGATCTGCCTGGTATTTGAACACGACGAGAATAACTGGGCATAGTCTTAACCTAATCCTTCCGTTCATTTTTGTACACTTCAATTTCTGCAAGTTCCTGCCCAACATAGACCGCCTCTTCCGCACTCACTTTCCAACTCAATACCTTTGCCCGAAGTGGAAGGGCATGAGGAATAAAGTTTCCAAGAGACTCAATCACTAAAAGCGGGTCGTGAGCTTGAACCAAATTCCCATTTCGAAACAAAACGGCATGGACCCTACCTGTAACCAGTGAAGAAAGTACAGATTTTTTTGGCACAGAGGCATCGCTCAGCACTTGGCGGACACTCATAAACCAAAATCCAAGTCGGACCAACCACCGATTTGAAATCTTATTCCCACTCAAAGGAGGCAGAGTGTATGCCGCCGCCCTTAATTGAACACCGCTTTCAGTCTGCACTAGCCCTGAAATTCCCGTTCCCGTTGTGGGATTGCCTACGCTGAGCCATTGGATCTGCGGAATTTGGGTATTTTTAAGATATTGATCTCCGACTAACCAAAGTGACATTTCACTTTTCTGGTCACTTTTCTGGTCACTTTTTTCGTCGCATTTGCGAAGAACCGCAGCAAATATGGGCACCATTTCTACAGGGGGTCGAAGTACCGGCAAAAACTCTTCATCTATAAAGGCCGCGTGAAAAATTTCCTCCGTAACCCAAGGATGGCTTAGCAATTCAGATAGGAATCTCTCATTCGTTTGTAAAGTTCCTGCAATCCAAAAATCCTCCAGTGCTTTCATCAACAAAGCAAGAAGCCCCGATCTATTTGGCGAATTGACCTGCACCCAAGCGAGAAGACCCGAATCATCGACTAACGCTTTGCCACCCGCAGTATAGTTCGCGTGAATTTCTGCCTCCGCAGAAGAATTTCCATCCGATATATTCCATTTTCTAGACTCCACTACTTCAAAAATATCCCCCGGTTGAGGCAAATGAAAAAGGGAATCTTCTGCAAAAATTCTAGCTGAAATTCCGTTTATCCAGTCTTCAGCCGCTCGAGTCGTGGGAGCATATTTGTCGGAATAATTTTCAAGTGTAGCAATCTGCCAAGAAACTGCGGAGGTCCCTGCCACTTTCTCCCAAAGCGGAAAGCTCGTAGTCAGACGAGGCAAGCCATCTATCAAAGCAATTTTGGAGCTATCCACCAAAAACTCAAATGCCCCAACGCCTACAAAGCCCCAGTACTCAGCAAGTCGCACGACCCAATCAGACAGCTGATTTAAAACATCCGAAGCAGTTTGAGTCGCAGGGCAGAATTGAACCACTTTTCGATATCGACACTGGAGTGACGCATCGATCGAAGGAAATACCTGGGTGTTCCCGTCTTGAAAGCGCGCAAATGGCACTACAATTTGACGAGCGCCCTCAATATACCTCTCTGCAAATAGGATCACTTCTCCATGAGTCTTTCTGAGTTGGTCGAACCAAATCGGCAGCTTTCTTTCCAACATTTCGGAATCATGAACGACGAACACCCCCAAGCTTCCTCCACCCTTGACCGCCCTTAATACGAATGGAAAATTCTGATTGGATTTTTGAACAAAGTTGTCAATTTCTCTTTTTGTATGGATTGGATCAGAATTCAAAACAAGATTTGAAATTCCGCATTTTTCAGCTTCTAAAAGAAAATTCAGTTTATTCCCAAATTGCGACATCACCCGAGACGAAGCACAAACCACTGATAGGCTCAGTTCCTCTGCAATACTTGCGAGTTCAGGTCTTTCCGCCCAAATCGTGGTCCCAGGATGAACAATCCCTCTTCCAAACGAGAACTTCGCAAATTTGGTGAGCAAAGCTCGCACTGCCGAAATACTTGTCGCATTCACAAAACCAGGCAGCTTCAAAGGCTCGAGATCGGAAGTAAAGATGGGGTCAAAGCCCTCATTCTCCATCTGCTCGGCAATAATTAGGGCAATAGCCCTTTCGCCCAAGATCAGGGCTTTGCGACGTTTCTGCATACGTGCGTCAAACTATCAAAGGTACTGGACAAAGACCACCCGATTTGATCAGTTGTGGACTATATGAAAGTACCTGAAAAATTAGCTTCTGCCTTCGGTGCGGAATTTGAGCGCTTAATTGCAGAATTTACCTTAGAAAAGAAGTTACTACCTGACTTAACTTCCCTTCATTCACCTCGATTCTTGAGTCGTTCGGTGGTACCCCATATCTCCAAACTATCTTCGCTATTCAATCGAGAAGAGAAAGAACAAGGCGAAGGACTCAATCCTTACTGGAAAGAAAGTTCTAATCCCCTTCATTTTAGGTTGGCCTATTTTCTCTATTTCATGCCATCCAATCTATTTCGGGCTGCCGCGGTTTGGTCCGAGCTAAATCGCCTAGGATATCGATGGAATTGCAAAGGATTTCAAGGGATTGAATTTGGCGCGGGCCCAGCATCCGGAGCATGCGGAATTGCCGCTGGAGAATTTTACGCCCCAATTGGATTGCCAACATCTGGGAATTGGGCGCTCATCGAACAAGACAAAGCAATCTTGGAACTGGGCAGCCAATGGGCGCAAACGTACTTCTCCCATTTAGATCGAACGGATTGGAGCATTCGGCCATTCCATAGAAAAATTGATCCAATGCAGGGGTTCCTTCCTGAGGCAGCTCCCAGATTTAACCTCTGGCTGATGAGCTTTTACTTAAATGAAACAACTGTAAATCCAGAAGTTCTCGCCCGACAATTGATCAAGAGCTGGACAAAGCACCTGGAGGACGAGGGCCTAGTCATTTTAATTGAACCTGCCCTCAAACTTCAGTCACGCAGGCTCTTGGAATTACGCAAAGCGCTACTTCAAGAAAAGAGCAAAGGTCGCGCCGACTGGCTGCAAATTCTCTTACCTTGCCTTGGCCATCAGTCCTGTGGCGCCCTGAGTAACCCCGAAGACTGGTGCCACGAAGAAGTCACCTGGTGGCGCCCGCCTTATTTTCGAACGATTGATAAAATGGCGGGTCTTGATAGAAAAACTCTGCCCTTCAGCTATCTAGTCATCGCAAAAAGTAAACGCTCTCGCGAAGAATTATTACCGGCGCTTGCTTCGGCAGGACCTACCACCACACACCGACTGGTGAGCCCTGCGCATAGCGAAGGCCGCGATTTGGAATTTTATCTTTGCGGCCAAGACGGCAAGAAGCGGGCAAGGTTTCGACCAACGGGGGCAACATCTGAAGACCTCAACGCGGACAGTGAAAATCAAAGTGATACAGCGAAGGAAGCGCCCTATTTACAACGGGGCGATATTCTCCTCGGCGCGGAAACTCGAGGCGACTCGCAGTCGACACGTGTGGAGAAAATCAAAAAGAAGGCTTGAAAAAGCGAACCCAGGGGGGTTGCACCCCCTCCCTGAAGGGCGAGGTTTACCTCTCCTTGATCACTCAAAATAATATTTAAAAGTCGCCAACATTTCGACGATCCCACCGCGATCATTGATGGTTTCAAGATACTGAAATTCAGCGCCCAATGTCATCCGCCGGTCGAGCTTATAATCGAAGCCAATCTGAGGCCCAATATAAGAAGTAATTTTAGTGTTCAAATCAGCGCCCGCTTGTAGACCAACAAAGAAGGGCTCTTCAATATAATAGTTAACGTCCGCACCTATTGTAGGAACGCTCCCCGTCATTTCAAACTCTCCACCCACTTCCCACCGATCTTTAAAGGTGTAAGCAAGCGAGGCCCCCCACACGAAAACTACTGGCTCTTCTGGCAGAGAAAGCTCGCTTCCGGGTCCCAACATTCCAACAAAATTCCAGCCTTCGTTTGCGTAGGCAGTAGCAGAGCCACGTGTCGGATCGTACAGCAAGGAGCCTAGCAAAGAATCTAGTACGAAAAGCAATACGATTAGAATGCCTATTTTCAGCTTCGTCCCCATTCTCAACCCTCCCTAACACAATAAGGCAGAAACTCCCGTTCGACAACCTGCTAGGTGATCCAACTCCCGATCGGCACGTTTTGTGAAGTCTAGATGTCAGAATATACCGGAACTTATCAGAAGCGCAGAAACAGGAAACAGAAAATGCTGCATCGCATTAGCAAGCTTTATGAAAATATTGTCTACTCAAAAGACTCACAGGTCGGTATTAGCGAGGACTGCTTTTTCGACAGCAAGCACTGGATGGTTCGTTATCTTTTGATAAGGACAGGCACCTTCTTTAATAAAAAAAATGTACTCATTCCCCCCATGCATCTGGGTGAGATCTTTTGGGAACAGCAACGAATCACATTGACGTTGTCGGCCGACCAAATCAAAAACTGTACAAAACTCGAGCCGGAGTCTTTCAACTACTACCATTGGCCCTATTATTGGACCGGGGCCGGGATCTGGGGCATTGCATCGACATCTGAATCCATCCGCTTAGGTACGCCTCCTACAATCGAAATCAACGGCACTCCTTGCCTACGATCCACATTACAAACAGTCGATTACCGGGTTGAATCCGAAGAAACTGAACTCGGTTATGTTCGCGACTTTATTTTTGACGATAACAATTGGATTATTCGCTACTTATTGGTGGATACGCAAGCATTTCAACCCCCTGGCAGCCTAGTACTTCTCTCTCCACAATGGATGCGAACGGCAAACTGGCCGAACTTAGTCTTCAAATTTGATTTCCCTATTGAGCGTATTCTTCGTGCCCCAGAATTCG
>Ga0206829_10050_pt1 | contig 45637 bp, 43 predicted proteins | sample Alteio_BWOrgCont_75_FD_152862 | JGI IMG/M metagenome (GOLD analysis project Ga0206829, IMG submission 152862) | Enriched cells from forest soil in Barre Woods Harvard Forest LTER site, Petersham, Massachusetts, United States -... | ecosystem: Environmental > Terrestrial > Soil > Temperate forest >... | reverse complement strand
ATTCTCCCTACAGATAATTCTGGAACACGCCTGGTCGATGCTACATTTTCAAGCACTGCGGTTCTTGCAACTTGGTTCCAAACTGCTTTCATCGTCGACAATCTTGTGGAGTCTGCAGCGAGTCGTGGATTTTTGAGAGAATTTATTTTAGGCACCAAATTCACTGCGGAAAACATCTTATCGGTCTATCTAGATCCCCACCTGGTTCCAAACCTTCCGAGTGATCAATCTACGTTTGGCTGGGAAGCTGGAATTGAATTTCAATTCTTCTCAGAAGCCTTCCTGAGGTTTGGCTCGTTTAAGAATGCCACCGTACCCTATCAAGCTCAAAGGGGCGACGGTTTCGCCTTTGGTTTAGGATGGGTTGGACCTCGGCTCACCTTGGATTACGCGTTTTCTCGAGTCGTAAGTCCGCTTTCCTCCATGTCACATAACTTTGGATTTAATCTCTATTTTTAGTTTTCGAAATTCCAGCCTACCCTGACACTGAGAAAAAGACCTTGGGTGCCCCAGTCTTCGGATTTTTTCCCATCACCAGATCTGCATCCGGGTAAAGTTGGCCAATATTTTCCTGCGTGAGGACTTCCCTCAACGGCCCCTGAGCCAGCTTTTTACCATCCTTGAGAAGGAGAACGCTGTCTGACCATTCGGTGGCGAGATTCAAATCATGTGAAACGACCAGAATTCCAAACCCTTGTTGGGCAAGCCCCTTCAGCCTGGAGCCGATTGCAGCCTGATGGTTTAAATCCATCCTAGATAACGTCTCATCCAGAAAAAGAACTTGAGCCCCCTGAGCTAGCGCCCGAGCCATTGCCACGAGCTGACGTTCACCCCCGCTGAGACGATCTAGACGCCTCTTTCTGAAGTCAGAGCAATAGGTCTGTTCCATCGCCCACTGGACCCTTTCGCGGTCTTTGCGCGTAGCCGGGTGAAACAGGCCGGAGCCACTGCACGTCCTGCCCAAAGAAACTGCCTCTTCCGCTGTGAGAGGAAACTCCGCCCGCAAATCCGCACCTATGTAGGCTATTTTTTGGGCTCGCCTCTGTGTTGAAAGGGATAGGAAATCGATCCCAGCGCAACGGACTTGCCCTCCACAGCCGGGCCGACCGAGAGGCAACAGTCCTGCTGCAGCCTTCATCAGGGTGGACTTACCTGAACCGTTGGGCCCGAAGAGAGCGATAATTTCGCCGCGGGCCAGCTCGAACGAAACTTGGTTAAGAACCTGAACCAAACCACTAGAACCACGATCAGTGGGACCGCGTCCGAATTTTCTCTCGCCCGAGCTTTCGGGCTGAGGTTGATTCCTCCAGGAATAGCTTAAACCATATACTCCCAAGAGAGGGTGAGCTCTAGAAGTGCTTTGATCACTCATCTCTGTTCTCCCCTTCTGAGCATCATCCAAAGAAAGAGCGGTGCGCCCACCAACGCTGTAACGATCCCTACAGGAAGCTCATAAGGAGAAGCCAGAACTCTAGAAAGCCAATCCGCGACCACTAGAAGGGTCGCGCCCCAAATTGCACTCAAAGGGAGTAGCCTGATATGAAGGGCTCCAACCATCCTTCTACAAAAGTGAGGAACGACCAAACCCACGAAGCCGATCATTCCACCGGCTCCGACGCAAAAACCAATGAGCAGGGAAATCAATAAAATGATTTTTCTTCGATTTTGAGCGACGTCCACTCCTAAGGCCTGAGCGCTTTCCTCTCCCATCAAGAATGCATCCAGTGCTCTCCAGTGGGTCCAGATCATCCAACTTAAGAAGCTCACCACCGCGAGCAAAAACACGGCACCCTTGAACCGTGCACGAGAAAGATCTCCAAAAAGCCAAGCCAAAGCGCCTTGCAAGCCCGTGGATGAAGAGAGGGACAGCCAGAGGGAAACCAGACTCGTCCCTAAGAATCCGAGCATGATTCCAGTCAAAAGCAAAGTTGAGCTGGAAGTATCCGGCCTGAGCGCGATCAAGTAGAGAATTGCGGTAACGAGCAAGGCTCCTAGAAAGGCTGGGCCAGCGATCCCACCGAAAATTCCGTCGACACCCAGCGATAGCCCGATCACTGCACCCAGAGCAGCTCCAGAAGAGATTCCCAATGTATAGGGCTCGCAAAGTGGGTTGGTAAAAAGTGCTTGAAGCCCTGCTCCTCCCACTGCCAATCCCATCCCAATTGCAGTGGCTAGAATGGCTCGGGGGAGCCTAAGTCCATAGAGAATTTCTGGAGTCACATCGTGGGCTACTCCGATTCGGAGGGCTAACCAGAAAGTGGCTACCCACGCCAGGATTGAAATTAGAAAAACCCCAAGAGTTTCATTTTTTCTCATAGATGACTTTTTTTAAGACCGATAGACCCTCTAATATTCTGAGGGTAGGGCGAAGGAGTGCATCGCTCTGAACTAAATAAACTCGATGGTTCTTCACTGCATTGAGAGTTTTGAATTCCAGCCAACGGGTCGCCATAGCTCGAAAAAGGGTCGCATCATCCCCCATGGCTGCGATGATGATCACATCGGGATTCTTCCTTAAAACATCTTCAAAGGACGGTTTCGGATAGGGTAGCTCAGAGTCCGCGTAAATATTCTTTGCGCCTAGAATCTCGAGAGCATCATTCAAGAATGATTTCTTTCCAGCTACGATCAAGGGCTGGTCCGCAATCTGAAGCATCACTTTGGGAGAAGATGATCCGACGTCCGCTTTTAGGCGATCTATTCCTCGCTGAAGTTGGGCAGCCATTTGCTGGCCTTTTTCAGGCATCCCTAAAGCATCGGCGACCTGACGGATGGACTCTTGAATTGCTCCAAGGCTCTCCGTTTTCACAATGACAACAGGAACACCCAATTCTTTTAAATGTAAGACCGTATCTCGTGGGTTGCCATCCATGGTCGCAAAGACAAGATCAGGTTTCAGGCTCAGGACTTTTTCGAGGCTAAACTGCGCATAAGATCCCACCGAAGGAAAGCTCTTTAAGGCTGGCGGATAATCCGTGTACTCACTCACACCCACGATCCTCGAAAGATCGTTTCCCAAAAAATCCGCGACAAGTTCCCCCAGAGAAGGAGCCAGGGTAATCACTCGTTTCGGCTTGGGTACAGATATCTGGGCAAAATTCACTGCACAGAAGGCCGCCAAAACCCAAAAAAGAATAAGAACCCTAACGATGCGCAAGCGGCTTTGTTTCACGTTCCACCTTTTTCAAGCGGACCCACAATAGAATTGAACCTGCTAGGAAAATAAAAATGGAAATGAATTGACTCGTTGAAAGCACTTCATCAATGACAAAGCCCCGAATCAGGTCTCCGCGAAACACTTCGATTACGCTGCGGATCACGGGATAGGCCAGCAAGTAGGTCACAGCAACCTGCCCGTCAAAAACCTTCCGTTTAAAGACATACATTAAACCTAGAAAGAGGACCAGCAAAGCGCCTGCCTCATAGAGCTGGGTTGGATGTAAAGGAATTCCACGGTATTGAGGATCCACTAAATCAGAATAAAGGCGAACACCCCAAGAACTGCCGGTGGGTTTGCCATAGCAACATCCTGCCGAGAGGCACCCGAGTCTGCCGAAAGCGTGACCGATAGCCAGCCCAGGTGCTCCGATATCCAGGACCTTCCACAAAGGCATTTTGTATTTGCGGGTATACCAGTAGATAAAGGGGACTACGGCGATAGGGCCCCCTAAAAATACCAGGCCCCCTTCCCAGACTTTAAACATGGAAATCGGATCTTGCATGAAATAACTGAGGCGCGTCAGAATAAATAATATTCTCGCTCCCAAAAATCCCACCAGCAGACACCAAAAGGTGAGATCTAAAATGCGATCCACATCAAGATGAGATCGAATGGCCAAACGTTTGTAAACGGAAACGGCCGTTAAAAACCCAATAGCAATCAAGAATCCATAGGTATGAATCGGTATAGGCCCTATTTTAAATAGAAGTGGATGCATTTCCGGCCTCCTTTTTTTCAGACGATGGCTTTTCCTGTTTGAGGATATCCAGCATGATCAATCCCACTCCAATACAAATGGCCGAATCCGCTACGTTAAAAGCGGGAAAGTGATAGGTCCACCGCCAATGAAAATCGAGAAAATCCACGACATATCCTAGCGATAGGCGGTCCAGGAGATTTCCGATTGCCCCCCCAATGACTAACGAAAGGGCAAGAGCCATCTTTGTGTCTCGATTTGAAATTTTTTGAAATACATAACCAATCGAACCCAGAGCGATCAAAGGGAGGATGATAAAAAATGGAACTCTAAAGCTTGGATTGGCTTGAGCGAGCAATCCAAAGGCGGCTCCTTTGTTTTGAACATAGGTCAGATTAAAAAATCCGGAGATCAAACTCACGGTTTCTCCCAGTACAAATCTCTCCAAGATCAAAAATTTGGTGAGCTGATCAAGACCAATCACGCCGATCACCGTTGCTAGCAAAATCAGATATTTGCGTTTCATTTTTTGCACGCTATAAATCCTTCCCTTTGGAAACAAGTGTACAATGCATTAAGTCAAGAATACAACGATTTCGGCCACCACCTTGCCCCACCCCTACTTTGGCCAAAGCTCGCCGAGCTCTTGGGCGACTTGACGGATCACTTGTTCCTCTTTTGGACTAAAAGCATCAGCCATGTGATTGTCTATATCAAGTTGGCCTAAAACTTTGCCCTTCTTGTTTCGGATCACAACGGCCAACTCTGATTTGACGCCTCCGCTTTCTCTACCCTGGTGAGAAGCTTCACCTACAGAGTGGACCAGTTCAAGAGTTTTGCCTTTTTGAACATAAATTCCAACCCAATTAAACCGGCCGGATAGGGAAGCTACATAGCGCACGGCGGACCCAAGTGGAGACTCGGGATGATACCAAACCGGCAAGGAAGCTTGCGCCTTTGCAGAAGGAGAACGTTGAGTCGATTTCTTACCGTGCACCATGTGTAGATTATACCACGGTAAAGGATGGCCCTACGCTCTGCAATCAAAAACACTGTTTCATTGTGGTGATTGTATGAAAGTAGCAACCCTTGGGGATTTTGCACTCGGGGTTTGCTGGGGTCGTAGGGTTCACTGGGGATCTCGAGGAGCCTGCTCGATAGGGATCTTTTCCGAGCCACCAAACGGTTTCGAGCCGGATAGTCACCTTATCTTGATCCGAACAATCCACCTTACCCCACATATCGGCTATCAAAGGAATTGAACAATTTGAACTTCCAGAGCCATCATCCTGAAGGGTAGCCTTACCCGCATTCATCGTGAAATAAAAGCTTCCGTCTGGCATGACCTCCCAGGTTGAAGCTCTCCCCGAATGGCTGTCACCGCGGACGTCTAAAGTTTTCTTTTTACAATCCATCTGAAATATCATGGGCTGAAGGGCTTCCTTCAATGCAATTGAATCTCGCCCGATCGGACAGCTCCAAAGAAGGATTGGGACCTCTACTGGATCTGAATACGTTCCAAGAGGACACTGACTCCCAAAGCGGGCCCCGTGTCCTTCAACTTTGACTTCGTGCGGTGCGTCTGCACTAGAAGGGAGGTTTGTTCGCGACGGAGGAGGTGGTGGTGGTTCAGTCGTCTTACCACAGTCCGTCAAACCCAAAAGAACAATTCCAATTAGCGCCTGGGTTCGTAATTTCATGCATTCATAGAATGCAAATCAAAAGCCAGTCAGCAAGTCCTGGCATGCATGTGCTTGATTCATCAGTACCAACGCAATCAAGGTTAATCCAATAAGTATGACCGGAATAATAATTCCCGCGGGAAATGTTCCTTTTTTCACTATTCCTCCCCTCGCCCCTCTTTTTGTTAGAGTTCAGCCATCCTTTACCCGCAAAAAACACAAGCGGGCACTCAACCTGCTCCCTCGACGCAAACATGCGCGAGGCATGCCAGAAAAAATAGCACGCACGAACTCGCTCCCCAGGAAAGGGAATCAGATTTTTACATATGAAAACATAGAGTTAGAGTAGCAGTGCAAAAAAGTAAACCCCCCGCAGGGCTCCGTGGTGATAGATCCGATCTGCTCCTGGGGTCAATACGTGCCCAGGCTGTGCTACCACTTTGCCAAAGGTGGCATTGAGCAAAGTATGGCTTCGGGATTTCCACCGGACTGAAATCCAAACTTTGTCCCACGGTCATAGAGCAAATTGAACTCCACGTAATGCGCGCGAAGTTCGAGCTGACGCTCTCTCTCTTGCGGCGTAAAAGGCTGACTTACTCTCTTGGAATAAATGGGTAGGATGGTCTCCAAAAAATGGCTCCCCACGCTTTTCCACATTGCGAAATCCTTTTCCCAGTTGCCAGTATTGAAGTGGTCAAAAAAGATCCCCCCTATACCGCGCTCCTTCTTGCGATGGGGGATATAGAAATACTCCCGCGCGTTCTTGGAAAACTGAGGGTAGAGGTCCTCACCGTAAGGATCTAGCGAACTCTTTGCAACTTGATGAAAATGCTTTGTATCCTCATCATAGGGGAAGCCCATCGGGGTCAAATCAAATCCTCCGCCCAACCAAGTCTGCTTTTCAGTTTCTATGTAGCGCACATTCATATGAACGGTCGGAGCATGGGGGTTTGCCATATGTGTAATCAAACTCACACCTGTAGCAAAGTAAGGACCTGAACCATCTTTCATCGGAAATTGATCACCGGAAACACCCGACCAATTGACTGCGACTTTCTCGAAGACCTCGCCGCGCAGTATGGACATTTCGCCGCCTCCACCTGTCTGGTGGTTCCAGCATTTTCGTTCAAACTTCTTTTCAGGCTCAAAAGACTCAAATTGACAAATGATTTCGTCTCGTAAGGCTTTTAAATATCGAACAATTTCAATTCTCTTTTCCATAGGTACTTGAAGCCATCCTTTCGATCATGCCGCGCAGACTGACCTGTCCCGTGTAGTTTCCAAATAAAATATTTCCCGGAGCAGAACACCAACCCGATTCAGCAATCTTCCACAGTTCTAAAACGTGTTTACCGTATTGGGGGACCGCAGATTTTCTACGCCAGATTAGGCAAAGGCCGAGATCTCCCTCTAACCCAAAGATGGATTGAAACTCATCTCGGATGATTTGCTTTAAAGACTCGTCTGACGCCTCGATCATCTCCGGCTGTCCCGATCCTCCTAAAAGGACTGTGCAAGAAATCCAATCCTGGCTTTTTACTCGTCCCTCAAAAGAACTTGAATTAAATAAGATCCCTAGAATACGCCGATTCTCGACCTCTGGGACTAGTACCCCCACCCCACGTGGAATCACTTTGAGCTGAGATTTCTTGAGAAAGACGGTAACCGAGACCAAAGGGGTTGAACGAACTTCAGACAAGGCTTGAGAGAGCCGTGAATCCTGCTTGCTGAGTAATTTAGCTGCCATTGCTGTCGGAACAGCCAAAACAACATTTCCTGATCGAGGCAATTCCTCAATCGAGGTACTTACTCTTAGCCGATCTTTCAACCGTTCACGCAGTCTCTCTTCCAGTTTTCTAACCAGGCTCCCCATTCCACCTACAGGAGCCATCATCTTGCCTCTCTCAGTTTTCGTACTCCTGCTTCGAATCAAGTGACGAAAAAGAGAATAACCACGGGGAACGCAAAGCCCAGGAAAGACCGCTCGCACGGTAAGCAACTCCGGGCTTGCCCCATAAATCCCGCGCAACATCGGGGTGATCAAGTAGTTCAGAGCCGAGCGCCCCAAAAACCGCAAGGACCATTCCTGGAAAGTGATTTGACCCCAGTTCTCTTCTTTGGATCTAACAAAAAGCCCCCTGCACAAGACGCCAACGGCCTCAAAGAACCGAAGGGGAAACTTGCAAAGGCGCCCCTCTCTCAAAATATATCGAGCTTGAGACCCCGGACTAACCTCAATCAGCTCAACGCCCAAGTTCCTAAAAAACTCAAGAACAGGCGCAGTAACTAAAAGCGAGTGAGCTGCTCCTTCAGAGATTCCCATTTCGGTTTCAACCGTGCAAATCAGGCCACCCAATCGATCAGAAGCCTCGTAAAGAGTCACTTCATATCCCTGGCGATCAAAGGCATAAGCCGCCAACATGCCAGCAAATCCCCCGCCAATCACGGTCACATTTTTTTCCTGAGGATTAATTCTTCCTATCATATTAGCGAGAAAGACGGAGCCTTTCGAGATATCTCCCATCAAATGCCATACAAATATTCCTTAAATAACCGCGACCCAGCTCCGTCACTTTGCAAGCAGTGGGTGAAACTTCAATCAGGCCATCCATTTCGAGTGGTTTAAGACGAAGCGCAACCGACTCTAAGCAGGAGGCCTGGCTCTCCAGCCCCTCCCAAGATGTCTCATAGCGGATAATCAAATTGAGAATCTGCTGTCGCAAGACATGGTCTTCTGAAGTCAAAACATGGCCCCGTAGAATCGGAAGTTCCCCAGCTTCTACCCGGGACTGATAGGTTTCGAGAATTTTTTCATTTTGGGAAAATACATTCCAAGAAGCACTTAAGGCTGAAACTCCCAGTCCGATCAAAGGACTCGTTTGTCGTGGCGTGTATCCCATGAAGTTTCGAGAAAGAGTTCTCTCACGAGCCGCTGACCAAAGAGGATCTGACTTCCTGACAAAGCTGCCCATTCCAATTTCATAGAAACCATCTTCGGCTAAAAATTTCTGACATTCTTCGAGGAGCTGAGCCTTTTCCTCAAAGCTCGGAAGATCCGTTTCAAAGAAGCCCCGTTGGGCGGGTTTAATCCAAGGCACATGCGAGTAAGGATAGAGCGAGATTCGGTCAGGAGCTAGTCTCCGGACAGCCTCAAATGTCTGTTGAATGCTACGAGGACTTTGACAAGGCAGACCGTAGATCAAATCGAAATTCACGTTGTTAAATCCGTGAGAACGAGCTTGATCGGTCACTCTCCCTACTTGATCTTCTGTCTGAACCCGGTTCACTCGCTCCTGGACTTTGGCATCAAAATCCTGAATCCCTAAGCTCAAACGACGGAATCCAAGCCGCGCGAGAGTGGAGAGCTGTTCTTCACAAGTGACTCTTGGATCGGCCTCGATAGAAAAAAGTGGCGCTGCTGCAACCTTCACTTTGGATAGAATTCCCGTAAGGAGTGACTCTAGCTGAGCGGCACTCAAGAAAGTGGGCGTTCCACCTCCCAGATAGATTTCATCCACCGTGATCTCACGACCTAAGCGGGTCTGATAAAGCTCCCACTCTTTTAATAGTGCATTTAAATAAGGCTCAGATACTCCATGACTCCGGGAGATCCGTGTATTGCAGCCACAGTAAGTGCATAGAGATTCACAAAACGGAATATGAATGTAAATCGATGCGCCTCGACCTATCGCAGAGCATTGATCGAGCGATTCCGAAAGACTTTCAATCCACTCTGACTCCGCAGGCGTACGAGTCCAGTCCGCCACCGTAGGATAGCTGGTGTATCGTGGAGACGGAACCTGATATTTTCTGATCAGCTCAGGGGATGAGTTTGCCATGAAAATTTCGTTGCTCAGATTCTTATGAGAAAATCTCTTTTTGAAGCTTTAAGAAAAGTTTCACATTTGCTTCAGGTGTCTTGGGTAAAACCCCATGACCCAATCCACAAATCCAGCCCCTTCTAAAGCTTTGTGGAAGCTGCTGCACTTTCGCAAAAACGCTCCGCAGACGGGCCTCGAGCTCTTTGGGTTCTAAAAACAACCAGTGCGGATCAATATTTCCTTGGATCGCCCACTGCTCATTCCAATCAGACAACACTTGGGAAATATCGTGTCTCCAGTCAAGGCCCATGCACGAGATCGGAAGTCCTTTAAGTGACTTCCAGTGGTCAGGTCCAGTCCCTTTAGAATAATAAACGACCGGAGTTTGAGGGCATCGCTCTTTGAATTTCTTAAGGACAATAGCTAGGTCAGGAACAATGTTCTTTTCATAGGTGCCAAAATCAAATTCTCCGGCACACGTATCCAGCACGGCCACCACATCTGCGCCTGCCTGAGCTTGAAGGACCATATTTTCGACTAAGAGCTCACAGAGCATTTCAAAAAATCCTTGAAATCTCCCGTCTTGAATTCCAAGTCGAGCTGAGTCGAGATCTCCTTGATGGCTGCCTTCTACAGCGTAACAATAAAGGGTCAAGGGGCCACCCACAAACCCCAAAAGTCCCTTTTCGGATGGGAGTGCCTTTCGAATGAGCTCCAGGGCTCTAGCCTGGAAGAGTAGTCCCTCTGCCAAGTGCTTACCCGATGAGAGTTTCTTAAGATCGGAAAGCTCCCGTAGATGCCAGTCCAATTTAGGACCCTCATCATACCGTAGTCCCATCCCCATGACCTCTAAGGGGAATAAGAGATCCGAAAATAGGATCGCTGCATCGAAATCAAAATCACGAATTGGGCCCAAAGTAGCTTCGCAAGCCACCTCAGGTATCTTACAGAGGTCAATAAAGGAGTTTCTTTTTCTGAGCTCCTGGTAATGAGAATGATAGCGCCCCGCCTGGCGCATGAACCAAACAGGGGGCCGACCTTGATTTTCTCTCTGAACTGTCTTTTGAAATAAATTCATACTAGCAAATATCCTATTCCTCGAATGCTCTTGATGACTTCCGGCTCTTCTGGATTTACTTCCACCAGCCGTCTTAACCTCATAATAAAATTATCTACCGTTCGTGGAGTGGGATACTCTTCCTGGGACCAGGCATGATTTAATATCTCATCCCGACTGACTACGGAACCTCTTCGCTCCACCAAGAGGCGTAACAGAGCTGTCTCCTTATGAGTCAAACTCTGAGTCACGCCATCCACCTCTGCTTCAAACTTAAGAAAGTGAATCCTGGCTTTTCCCACGACTACACTGGTTTCTCCTAAGCTGTCAGCACTTCCTAAGTACTGCGCCCGCTTAAGTCCGTTGCGAACTCGAAGGATCAGCTCTTTTAAATGAAACGGCTTCACAATATAATCTTCAGCACCCAGCTCTAAGCCTCGAATGCGATCCTCAGCCTCTCCAAATGCCGACAAGAATATGATCGCCGCGGCGGGACGAACTTTTCTCAAGTGTTTCGCAACGTCAAAACCGGATCCATCTGGAAGACCTACGTCCAGTAGCGCAAGCTCAAAACTTTTCTGATCCACAGCGAGCCGAGCAGCAGCCACTGTACTGACCCAGGTCACATCAAACCCTTCTTTTTCGAGCCGCTCCGATAGGGTAGAACCCAGATTCTTTTCGTCTTCGACAAACAAAATCCTTGAAGCTGTGCGATCAACCATGACTCACCGCCCCTGCAAAGGTCAAAGAGACTTCGAAGCCTTCCACCACGGGGTCAACCCGAAACTGAGCCTTCCCACCCATCCGGCGCATCAATACGTTCACCAAATAAAGCCCCACTCCGGTCCCCTGCGATACAGGGCCTTTTTGAAAAATCTGCCCAAGCGATTGAGCGTTGCCTACAAAACCCAAACCATTGTCTCGGACCACCACCGAAACCCCTGAAGGACCCGATTGACTGTGGATCGAAATTCTCACTTTATCTTGTTTAGAATGCCGCACTGAATTTTCTAAAAGATTCTTTAAAATGATTTGCATTGCCGTGGGGTCTGCTTCAATCCAAACATCTTCTACCTTTGTGTCCAGCTCAACTTGGCTAAGATAATCAGCAGACCAGGTTTTAAGAAACCGATCCAACCAAGGTTTGATTTGGAGGTGCTGAATATAGACGGGACCTCCCCCCTCGACTCGGGCCAATTCTAGAGTTCGCTCAACCTGAGCCTCCAAACGCAAGGTATCCTGCAGGAGCCTATCTACAAGTTTCTTTTCAGAAACCTGACTTTCTAAACTCTCTGCGATGGACTCCGCCTGAAGGCGAATACTCGTCAACGGCGTCCGAAGCTCATGAGTCACCGAGGCGAAAAAGGCCTGAAGCCCTCTAGCTCGCTCGAGATCTCTCCAAAAAAGCCAGAACAGAAGCCCCGTGCAGGCGAGTAAAAGGCCGAAAAAACTCAGCGACTCCCAGTAAAGCATTCGCTGAGTGCGGTGCCACTGACTTTGAGTCAAATTTAAAGCTATCCCGAGCCGGCCTTCCAGCTCGGCAATTCTGGCGGCTTGACGTAAGAGGAGCCTCCCCCACCAAGCGCCCAAGAGACAAACGACAGCAATCCAAGAAAGATGGGCTGCCACCATCACTCTGAGACGTCGGTTTGGGTTTGAGCTGAGATCTCCCTTACCGACCATTCTTGACTTCCTGATAGGCACGCTGAAGTGCTTCTAAAAACTTCTCCTGATGTCCAGCCTGATGCGCCGTAGATAGGAATGAAACTTCAAATGCACTCGGAGCCAGGTAGATCCCGCTTTCAAGGAGTGAATGAAAAATTTCAGTGTATTTCGCTTTATGGACTGAGGGAGTCTCGCCCGGAGTTCTGACCCAGCCTTTTGCTCCTGGAGCTTCGTCAAAGACCACCCAAAATAGCGAAGCAAATCTCTGAACTCGAGCAGGTACATTAAAGTCCCTCGATAAAGTTTCCATACTGGCACAGAGCTCTTCCGTATTTTTTTCTAGCAAAGAATAGGGATTCTCTCTCTTCAGTTTTTTCAAAGTTGCAATTCCAGCCGTCATCGCAACTGGGTTCGCGCTCAGAGTTCCCGCCTGATAAACGGGTCCATTCGGAGCTATCCAGTCCATGAGATCAGCTCTTCCGCCGTAAGCCCCAACAGGAAAGCCTCCTCCGATGATCTTTCCAAAAGTGACTAGATCTGGGCGAATTCCAGTTCTTTCAGCCATCCCCCCGAAAGCTACGCGAAATCCCGTGATCACTTCATCAAAGATTAACAAACTTCCATGAGCCTTTGCGATTTTGCTCAGCTCAATCAAAAAATCATGGGTTTGAAGAAGAAGACCATTATTGGCAGGGACTGGCTCGACAATCACTGCGGCAATGTCTTTTCCGTGGATTTCAAAAGCGCTTTTGAGGCTATCTAGGTCATTCAAAGGAACGACTACTGTATCTGAGGCCACAGTAGCTGAAACCCCTGCACTGTCAGGTGAAGCCATATCCGCAAGTCCAGAGCCAGCCCGGACTAGCATTGAATCCACGTGACCGTGATAACACCCGTCAAATTTGAGAATTTTATTTCGTCCAGTAGCAGCGCGGGCCAGCCTGAGTGCCGCCATCACAGCTTCCGTACCCGAATTCACAAAGCGAACCTTCTGCACCCACGGGAGTGAGTCGGTGATCAACTCAGCGAGCTCCAAGGAATAGGGCTCGGCTGTTCCGTAAGACCAACCTCGAGTCAGTGCTCCCTGAACCGCTTCCAAAATTTCTGGATCCTGATGTCCGAAAATCAAAGGCCCCCAGGACATGCAGTAATCAATATATTGGTTTCCGTCGACGTCCTGAATTTCAACGCCTTTCGCGGTCTGCATAAAGCGAGGTACCCCTCCTACACCGCGAAAAGCCCGCACCGGAGAATGCACTCCACCAGGGACTCTTTGTTTTGATCTTTCGAACAGTCTTTCAGATTTCGATATTTTCATCATGACACACTCTCTAGGAATTTCTTGGCGTGACGTGCCCCGTAAGTAATAATAATAGACGCTCCAGCTCGCACAAAAGCAGTCCAAGCCTCAACGTGTGCGGCAGGACCTTGCATTAAACCTTGCTGCGCCAGAAGTTCGATCCCAGCATATTCTCCACTCACTTCATAGACCGCCCAGGGTTTTTGAATCTGACTTGAAAGTTTTGCGAGCACATCGAGATAGGGAAGCCCGGGTTTCACCATCAAAATATCAGCTCCTTCTTCTACATCTCGAATAGAGCTCATATAAGCATCTTGAGGAAAGGAGGGATCGATTTGGTAGGTAGCGCGGTCTTTCAAGGCAGTGCCACCTTTTGGGGCCGCATCCGCAGCTACCCTAAAAGGACCATAGAACTTGGAATGAAACTTTGCCGAATAGCTCATCAAAAGAGTTTGATCGAGCCGGGCTTCATCTAGAGCTTCTCGAACTGCGCCTACTCTTCCGTCCATCATATCACTTGGGGCCACGCAATCAGCGCCGGCTTGTGCATATGCGAGAGCAAGCTTTGCTAACTCATGAACAGTAGAACCATTCTCAACATGATCCCCTTCAGCGTTTACAACGCCGCATTGCCCATGAGTCGTGTACGAACAAAGGCAAACATCAGCTGCTAAGAATATGTCTTTTCCGAATCGCTTTTTCAGAGAAGCGATCTCCCCTGCCGTAAAGTCCGCGCGGAACTGATGGGTGTTCTTCTCCGCTGGTACACCAAAAAGAATAAACTTTTTCACGCCTGCTTCAAGATCGCTCTCCACGGTTCTTAAGAGAGACTCTGAAGTTTCACGGAAAGTCCCAGTCAGGCCAGGAACAGCTTCTCTTTCACGAATCCCACCCACTACGAACAAGGGCTGGATCATTTGATCTACAGAAACTCGATGCTGGCGCACCAAATCCCGAATCAAAGGACTCTGTCTGAGTCTTCTTAAATTCAATCGTTTTTCTTGAACCATTTTCGCCACTCCTCGGCAGACAAGAATACCTGAGGGACAATCCCTGCTTTTCGTAACCGATCTGCTGTTTTCCCTGGACCACAAGAGTGTTGGACGCCAGGGGGTATATGATTCTTTAACTCATCAAACTGAGTTCCGCTGCTCCAAAATACATGAGTAGCCTTCTGGAGAGAGGATCGAACCTCTTTTCCATAGTCTAGATTGATTTTATAAGCTGGGATGACCGTCATTGAGTAAGCTCCCCACTGCTCCGTAGCCCCGGCATGGGTCAAAACAACCCAATCCCGGAGAGCATCCAAAGTGAGCACGCCCTCTTTCAGGGTATCTAAGAGAGCCGCAAAACCCAGACCCTCGGCGCAGCCTTCTACCCAAACTCCCCGATTTGCCAACTTAAACCAACTCGACGTCCCAGAAGTCCAGACTCGGCTGTTCTCCAACTGAGCTGCTTGTCCTGCTAGAGCACGAGAATGGGCAACAAATACCGAACGTCCGCCGAGCGGGGGGATCTCTTCTCTCTTTTCTACTGAGGACGGTTGGTTTTCCGAGCCATCCCATAACTGAGCAGATCGAGCACCCTGGTCCTCTCTGAAAGGCAGGTTCAGCCTGCGAATTTCTTGGACTGCATCGCCATTCGATTTGACTCCACGAATGAACAGCACACCACCTAGTTCCTGAGCATCAATGGCCGTTGCGCCAAACCGTTGGTGACACCCTCCACCCCAATCCGCCAGAAGTTGTCTTTCTAAAGCAACCCTCTGGGCCGTTTCAAGATGATGCAACTTACCTAAAATTTCACGAATTTCTGAATCCTGCGCTCGGCATTCCACAGCCAAAGCCCCTTGGGCGGGAGCAGCTGGGCATTCCTTAAGAGGTAAGATCATCCACCGAACGCCACTAAGAAGCTTCTTCAACTCCTTTTGACCCGCCTCATCGGCCCACAGCCGAATCAATCCAGCAAAAGCTAGAACTACACCGTCCAGGTATTTGGGAGAATCGAGAGGTTCATGCACCCGAGAAAGACGAGTATTGACGTTTCCTCTAATTTCTACAAACTGAATTGAAGGTCGGCCTTGGGGGGCCACTTGAGGCAGAGCCTGCTCTAGGAATTTCGGAATATTCTCTAGCCGGCGAGGAGAAGAAGTTCCAATGCGAATGGATTCTCCACTCCGGAGGCGCTCCAATACTCTCGGACTAAAGAGAATGACATCTCGGGGGTTTTCACGCTTTGGAATTGCCCCGCAAACAAACTGAGGGGGTCTCTCAAGGCTCAGGTCTTTCATCGAGTGAACCGTAAAATCCACGCTGCCTGAGTGGAGAGCTTCGTCAATCTCCGCTACAAAAAATTCTTTTCCGTTCACTTCTCTCAGAGGAACATCGAGGATTCGATCTCCACGGGTTTCAATCCCCACCAGCTCAACTTGTACCTCAGGGTTCAGCCTTTCGACTTCGCGAGCTACCCAGCTACTCTGGGCCCAAGCTAAGAGTGATCTTCGAGTTCCTAATTTCAAGATTTTTTTCATACTACTACACCGCAAATTGAATTAAGCGAAACAGGCTAGATCTTCCCAGCCATGACAAATCGACAAAGAGGCGCCCAAAGCCCGAAGCCTCGCACGCTCATCACAAGCTCGCTGGGCTTGAGCGATTTGAACTGAACGAACATTTCCTTGCGCCGCTTGCAGGGAAAATAAGTCATTTAAACCATAAAAATGCGGGAGTGACAGCCACGGCCCACATTGGTCTCGCATTCCTCCCAAATGAATCACGCTTCTATTGACAACAGAGCCCTGTTGAAATTGCTTCACACGCTGAGCATCTCCAACTGGGTCTACCGGGATGCAAAGAACCACATGAGCTGCGGTTCTCCAGGCATCAGTCACTTCTTCGTGGGTGGAAAGAGCTTTGATGGGAGTTTTAAACCGAGCCTTTAAACTTTGAGAAAACTCTGTAAGATGATCCGCGTGCCGGGTCCATAACAGAAGCTCAGAGTCCGTCAGGTAAGGAGCAACGGACTGAGCAATCTGCCCAGCTCCCACTAAGAAAACCGGACCTCCAAGGGAGCCCGCTCCAGTCTCGCGAATGAGTTTTCGGACTAAACTTCCGTAAGATGCCCCACCCAAATTTTGAAGATATTGGGTCCGAATTTCTTTTACGTCTTCAAAGAGCCTACGAATCCAAGGCGAAAGACCTGCGGCTAGAGAACTTCGAGTGCCTTCATACTGTCTCCAGGCCAATTTGATTTGCCCAAAAATGTCGGTCTCTCCCAAAACTTCGCTCTTGAGTCCACAGGCTAAGAGGAGAAGGAAAAGATAGGCTTCTCGGCCTTGATAGACTTCAGTCAGGCCCGGATTGATATTTCCTGGAATGTGCTTTTGTTCTAAGTATTTCGTGTCGGAAATCCACAACCACCGCTGGCAGGTTTCCATCTGAAAAATCGGTTGGGAAACATCATGAGCAGTTCCGATGGGCGGAACAAAACTTTGTCCCTTTCCCTTTGGAACGTGCAAGATAAGAAGCGACTCGAGTTGCATGTTTTTCACTATAGTCCAGGATAGTTTCCCGTGTGTCACAGATATGTCACAGAACAGGCTTTCGTGTTAGGCTCGGATTTCTATGCATTCAAAAAAAGCCGAACTCCCTTACATCATCTTTGCGGATGGAGCCAGCTCAGGAAACCCGGGACCCTCGGGTTGGGGCGCCATCCTCGCATCACCGACGGGGCAAGTCCTAGAACTCGGGGGCCGGCAAAGCTCCTCGACCAACAATCGAATGGAATTGACCGCCGTCCTAAGAGCGCTTGAACATATCAAAAGAGACGAAACGATCCCAATTCAAATTTATACGGATTCCACCTACGTCATTCGGGGAATTACCCAATGGATTTGGAATTGGAAGCGAAACGGCTGGAAAACCGCTGAAGGGAACGAAGTAGTCAACGCCGATATTTGGCAGGATCTTTCCAATGCGACGTTAGGAAAAAAGATTCAGTGGTGCCACGTTCGCGGTCACAGTGGAATTCCCGGAAACGAAAGGGTCGATGAAATCGCCGTCGCATTTTCGCGTGGGACACACCCCGCTCTTTTTCATGGCCCTCTGCTTCGATATGACATCCCCATCCATGATTTGCCCGAGAGCACGTCATTGCCCCCCATGAGGCCAAAAAACCAGAAAAGCGCCCCGGCTTACTCTTATCTAAGCTTGGTGAATCATTCCCCAAAAAGACACACCACCTGGGCAGAGTGCGAAGCCCGAGTCAAGGGCCGCTCTGGGGCCAAGTTTAAGAAGGCTTTGAGTCAGGAGGAAGAGACCTCCATCTTAAGGAGTTGGGGATTCAGTCAAAAGGACCTGATTTAGGGGTGGAGATAGCGCGGGAGCCGGTTTTCGATACCAGTGTGGTTTAGTAAACTTTCTGCTCCGTATATGACTCCCCTCTAGTTTTGTAAAAAATTTGGTGTTATTCATGCATAGGTAAGTCGCAGTCGAAGCTGAAGATCGTTAGCATTGGGCTCATGTTCCTTCGTTCGACCCCCAAATGTCCGAGGAGGAAATCATGGGTAAGAAATTGTATGTAGGCAATTTGCCGTTTTCAACTACCGATCAAGAGTTAAGTGAGATTTTTACTCAAGTTGGCCCTGTCGCATCTGCAAAGGTGATCATGGACCGCGATTCCGGCCGCTCCAAAGGATTCGGATTCGTTGAAATGGCTTCAGATGAGGCTGCGCTAAACGCAATTTCTCAATTTAATGGCGCCCAGTTGAATGGCCGCCCCCTAACGGTCAACGAAGCACGCCCTATGGCCCCACGCTCCAACAGTCAGCATGATGGAATGGGCAGCAGCCGCGGCTTTGGCGGCGGTGGCAATCGTAATGAACGTAACAATCGCTGGTAATATCTCTTGGCACGCGAAGATCTAGCACAAGTTGATGGAGTGATTACGGATGTTCTTGCTGGTGGAAATTTCACCGTGCAGCTTCCGGGTGGACAAACCATTTCTGCAAAGCTCTCGGGCAGAATGAGGAAGTTTCATATCCGAGTGATCCTGGGTGATCGGGTGACTGTAGGAGTTTCTCCTTACGATCCGACCCATGGATTAATTTTGCACCGCCACAAGGGAGCTGGCGGGTCGTCACAGCCTTCTGGAGCTTACTAGTTCTTTTGTCGGCTTAGGAATTCTCAGCCCCGGTTCGCAAGAGCCGGGGTTTGTTTTTTATGCGAGCCAACTCTTGAATCTAGGCTTTTACGCTCGTTTTCTTTCGAGCTGGGCAATAGCCCGGCCGAGGCCCGATTTTTGGAAAAGCACGACAAACCTCTGGCCTCTTGTCATAAACGGTACAAAGTCGATCCTTACCCAGAAAAATGCAATCTCGCCCGTTTCGCTGCTCCAGAATAAAAAGCTGCGATCTGACTTGAAAAGCTTGAACCCATCCTTCTTTGATGAGTCGACGCGCAACCTTTTTGAGAGACGATGCAGCTTCATCCTCAGTAATCAGCTCAAGGCGCATCAAATCAAACGCACTGACTTCTACTGGCAGCGTACAACAGCCAGCCCAGCAACCCTCGCAAAGGCCTTTTTTATATTTCGTCCATTCAGAGGGACGTTGGCAATGGTCAATCATTTTTAGAACTATGGGTATACACAAAATACTTTTGACATGGCACCGCAAAAAGGCCAAAAAAAACCATGACCACAAAATTTGATCCAAACGCAGCTGCCACTGAAGACTCTGGAATTTTCGGACTCCCTTTCCCGGAATCAGACTCAGCTTTGGTTTACGTGCCTGTTCCCTGGGAAGCGACCACTTCTTACGGAGGCGGAACCTCTCATGGCCCATCCGCCATTCTTCAGGCCAGTAAGCAGGTGGATTTGTTCGATACTGACGTCAACAAGCCCTACGAAGCTGGCCTTTTCATGCGCTCAGAATCTGAAGACGTCAAAAACTGGAACGAAGTTGCTAAGACTCATGCTCAAATGGTCATTGAGGCAGGGGGAGATGTAGGAGGGGACCCTGAGCTTGAAAATGCACTCCAAGCGGTGAATGAATGGAGTGCGAAGCTGAATCATTATGTTTATCAGCAAACCTCTGAACTTCTGCAGGCTGGGAAAATTGTCAGCATCGTAGGAGGAGATCACTCGGTTCCGTTTGGGGCCATCCAAGCCGTTGCTGAAAAGCATCCTTCTTTTGGAGTGCTCCACTTTGATGCCCACTCCGATACCCGCATCGCTTATGAAGGATTCACCTGGTCTCATGCTTCCATCATGTACAACGTTTTGGAGAGAATCCCGCAAGTGACCCAGCTCGTTCAGGTGGGCATCCGAGATCTTTGCGAGCAAGAAATGGACTATATCCAGAAACAGGGCAACCGAGTTTCTTTGTTTCTTGATCGAACCCTCGCTCGCAGAAAATTCGAAGGCGCGAACTGGAGCAAACTAGCACAGGAAATCATCGCTCCCCTGCCATCTCATGTTTGGATTTCTTTTGATATCGATGGGCTAGATCCACGCTTCTGTCCTCACACTGGAACACCCGTCCCTGGTGGACTGGACTTCCAAGAGGCTAACTATCTCATTGCCATTTTAGTCCAGTCTGGGCGGAAGGTGATTGGATTTGACCTCAATGAAGTTGCGCCCAACTTGGAGAACATGAACGACGAGTGGGATGCCAATGTGGGGGCCCGTCTCCTCTATAAACTTACGGGGTGGACTTTGGTCAGCCAGGGACTTGCTCGGGCGTTTTAAAACGTCCCTCAGAACCGTCGAGCAAAGAATGAATCCGTCCCGACCTTTTGTCACCCCGGACTAAAGTCCGGGGTTCGAAAACAGTTCATGGGAATATTGTCTATCGCTAGCCGTTCATAAAAGGATAACGATAATCCTTCGGCGGTACGGTGAGCTCTTTGATGGTCCTAGGCGAGATCCACCTTTGAACGTTAAGTAGACTGCCGGCCTTATCATTTGTCCCTGAAGCGCGACCTCCACCAAAAGGTTGCTGGCCCACCACCGCACCGGTGCACTTGTCGTTGACGTAGAAATTCCCCGCAGAATGCTTCAGGCGGGCTGTCATCTTCTGAACCGCATAACGATCTTGGGCGATGATGGCGCCGGTTAATGAATAGGGAGTGGACTCATCGCAGAGAGTAAGAGTCTCGTCGAGCTTTTCATCATCGTAAACGTAGACCGTGAGAACGGGACCAAAGATCTCCTCACACATGGTCTTGAATTTCGGGTTCGTCGCCTGAAGAACGGTCGGCGCTACAAAGTAACCCCTCTCTCCGCGAGCGTTGCCGCCGGCGAGAACTTTCACATCCGAAGAGTTCTTCGCGTAGTCTAGATATCCGGAGATTCTCTTAAATGAACGCTCATCGATGACTGCGTTCATGAAGTTTTTGAAATCGCGCACATCACCGACCGAGATGGTTGCAATCTCCGCCAACAGCTTTTCTTTTGTCTGCTTCCAAATACTCTGCGGAATATAGGCCCTGGAAGCTGCAGAACACTTTTGACCCTGATATTCAAAAGCGCCCCTGACAAGGGCCGTAACTAGAACATCAATATCAGCCGAGCTGTGAGCAAAAATAAAATCCTTGCCACCTGTTTCCCCGACCAAGCGAGGATACGACCGATAGTGGCTGATATTCTCACCGACGGTCTTCCAAATGGTTTGGAAGGTCGCGGTAGAACCTGTGAAATGAACTCCAGCCAAATCCTTATGAGGGAGAAGCGCTTTTCCGGCCAGAGGGCCGTCGGCTGCAACTAGGTTGATGACCCCGTCGGGGAGCCCAGCTTCTCTGAAGAGCTGCATCGTATAATGAGCCGACAGCATCTGAGTATCAGAAGGTTTCCAGACGACTGTATTGCCTGTCATGGCAGCAACAGCTGGAAGGTTGGCCGCAATTGCGGTGAAGTTAAAGGGAGTAATTGCGAGTACGAACCCCTCTAGAGGCCGATATTCCAGGCGGTTCCAAACTCCAGGAACAGACAGCGGCTGGGTGTTTAAAATTTGCTGATAGTAGTATGCGTTAAATCGCAAGAAATCGACAAACTCACAGGCAGCGTCAATCTCAGCTTGAAAAACACTCTTGGACTGCCCCAGCATCGTGGCCGCATTCATGACATTGCGATAAGGGCCTGCTAGCAAATCAGCCGCCTTCAAAAAAATCGCAGCACGCTCTTGGGGAGCCATCGCTTCCCAAGCCGGCTTAGCTTTCAAGGCAGCCTGTACCGCCTTTTCTAACTCTGCAGCACCGCCCAAATGAAAGTCTGCCAGAATATGCCGATGATCATGAGGCATAACCACTTGGCGCTTCTCCCCCGTCCTAATTTCTTGCCCGCCAATCGTACACGGAATATCTACACGCTCGGCAGCCATCTGCTCTAATTGGGCTTTAAGAGTGTCTCTTTCTTTAGAGTGGGGTTCGTAGGATCGGATTGGTTCATTTACCGGGCAATCTAGAGTGTACATAGCTCCTGACTAACATAAAATCGTCGGGACGAAAGCTGAAAAAAGGGGGAAAGGTTGCCCTTCGTCCCGACGTCCGGCAAAAAGACTACAACAGCATTTTCTGCCAGTATTCGGACACTGCTCGACGGACAGCAGCACATTGGTACTGCGTAAGCTGCCTGGAATTGTTGTAGATGAGGGGATTCATCAAGTTCACAGCATTTCCTACATGCTCTAGGCTCATATAATGACCCAACTCATGAGCAATGATGTTTGGAAAAGTCCCAACTGGCTTTTCCATGACAACACCATACACACCTTCTCCGGGCATACTCGTCCATGCATTTGCTCCGGTACTGCCTAACGATCCTGAACGATCCCAGGTCCCGGTCGTCACAACCAGCATATGCGATCGGTCGTTAAACGCCCTCCTGATTGCGTAGAGCTCGTTATCATTTGCCGTTTGGTAGCGCAGACCATAATCCCTCGGATCTACGGCTTCATACTCGCTGATATCGAACCCTACATGACACTGCTTCCACAGCTCGTTTATCGACCCTAAGTTTGCAATCGCCGCAGACTGCCGCACTGTGGGCTCATCGTTGGCATTTTTGAAAACAACATACTTCAAGGCCAAGCACAAATAATCCGAATTTCCTGATTTGCAGGCCTTTTTTAGGGCTGATACATCCTCTTGCTGTACAGGCGAACTGAACTGATTGAAAAGACCGCCACTCATTTGTGCAGCCCTTCCAAAATGGGTCGGTTCGCTCGAACTACAACCTACAAAACCTATACAGACGAAAGTCAAACTTATGACTAATAGATTTCTGATGTTCACTATCAAATCCTCCATGAATAATTCGAAAACGCTATCCGAACAATTGTCGGAAGCTCAAGGAGAAAATAACATTTTATCTATTTTTTATTTAGGCTGCTCGGTGGAGAGCATTTTAACTTTTAAAAATATTGAAAATAAATGCGACTAAGAATATACATGCGCCCCCAAAATAAACCACGAACGGAAGAGTGTACTGTCCAAGAACCTGGCCTACGCCTTGACTCAATGCAATACTACTAGCGATAAACAGACCAGCTACCAGAACACTTAAGCTCATCCGCTTCCCATTCAAATCGAGCTGGTTCCGAATCTCTTGAAAATCGGGAGATTTGATCTCTATCGCAAAATCGTTGCTATTGAACTTGCGAAACATCCATCTGATTTGCCGCGGGAGAATCTTCAGTAAAGCGGCGGCGTCCTTAGCGACCCAGAGAAGCTCCTTACTCAAACGCTGCATCGAGTACTGGTTCTTAACCAAATCCTTGACCAAGTCCTGCGACATGGCGAGGAGATCAAACTCAGGATCTAGGGTACGACCCATTCCTTCGATGGTGAGGATCGCTTTGAAGACAAGCATCCAATCGCCCGGTACCTTAATGTTGTATTTAGTCGCAATTTTTGTGGCTTCGATCAGAATCCTACCGATATTGACTTCGGCAAGGGTTAGCCCCATGTATGGAGAGAGAGTATTCCTGACTTCTCTTTGAAAGCCCTCGAAATCGATGGCTGCGCCAGCCGCACCCAGTTCGGCATATTCGTAGCAAAGATTTTCGTAGTCCTCGATCAAAAGGGACATCACCATGCTCGCTAGTTGATCTCTGGATTTCTGCGATAGACGTCCGACAATCCCAAAATCAACTATTCCCAGCCGATTCCCAGGGAGAATAAACAGGTTCCCCCCATGTAGGTCTCCGTGAAAAAGACCATCAATCATCACCCAGTTGAAAAATGCCTTGGCGCCAATTTCAACAATCTTTTTGCGATCAATCCCTGCTTCATCTAAGGCCTTTAGATCGTTGACTCGAATGCCTTCAAGTTTCTCTAAAGTAATTACTTTATGGGTCGTCAGATTTCGATAGACCTTTGGAATTACGATTTCAGGAGTCTCAATCGTATTCTCAGCGATCTTAATGATATTGTTAGACTCCACAATAAAATCTAGTTCAAAATACAAAGTACGGAAGAACTCATCTACGATCACAACGGGACCAACGACCCGAGTCTCGGGAACATATTTTTCAAGAAGGCCGGCGAGAAAGGCCAGAAGAGAAACATCGGTCTCGATGATTTTATCGATCTCCGGCCGCTGCACTTTGACTACAACTTTTTCACCGCTGAGCAATCTAGCTTCATGGACTTGACCAATACTTGCAGACGCAAGAGGTACAGGGTCAAAGTACGAGTAAGCATCCTCGATCTTTCGATTTAATTCCTTCTCAACCGCAGCTCGAACCACCTCGAAAGAGAGCGGTTGGACGTTATCTTGGAGCCGCGTAAACTCTTCGATAAACGCCTCAGGGAGAAGATCTGAGCGAGTCGAGAGGAGCTGGCCAAGCTTTACAAAGGTGGGTCCCAGTTCTTCAAACGCAAGTCGAAGTCTTTCAGGAACTGTCTTGTCAGCCTGAGCCTCCGCATAGGCCCCCAATCGCCCTGGAAGAAACTTTCCCAGGTTCATGCGATGGACTACGTCAACAAACCCGTGCTTGGCGAAGACCGCAATAATGAATCGAAGCCTCCCCACGTTTTTCACGGCTTGCCCAAGCTGCATTCCTGTTCGAATCCATTTCATGACTTATCCCACCCGATTAAAATCGATCAGACGGCGCTCCACATCTGCTCGAACCACTTTAACCTGAACTGCGTCCCCAATCTTGAAGGTCTTACGTTTTCGGCGCCCGTAGAGCACCATACGATCTTCATTAAACTCGTAAGCGTCGTCCATCATGCTCTCAACGGAAACCAGCCCCTCCACAAAAGGATTCCTGAGCTGCACAAAGAGCCCCGAGGCAGTTATTCCAACCACCGTAGACGGAAACTCCTCTCCTAAGTGCTTTAACATCAACCTCACTTGCTTGAGTTTGATGGCTTCACGATCGGCCTCTGCAGCCACGCGTTCTCGGTAACTACAGTGCTCGCAAATCTCTTCAAGCGCTGTTTCAAGCTTTTGACGAGACTGCAACTTGGTGGTCAGAGCAGCTCGAATCAAACGGTGAACCACCAAGTCCGGGTAGCGCCGAATTGGACTCGTAAAATGAGTATAGGCTTGCGAAGCTAACCCATAATGCCCCCCATGGGTGGCACTATAGATGGCCTGCTTCATAGACCTGAGCAGAGCTATATTCAATAATGATTGAGCGGGATGGCCCTCTAACTTTTTCACTAAATCGGCCATCACTTTGGGTGAGGTCCCTCTTTCAAGGTTAACCCGAACTCCAACGGTCGCCGCAAGAGATTTAAACTTCTCGAGTGCTTGCTCGGAAGGCTCATCATGGACTCGATAGACAAACGGCCATTTCCGCTTCATCATCCATTCAGTGACATTCTCATTGGCTGCGATCATGAATTCTTCAATCAAACGGTGAGAATCCAATCGCGGCCTATCTTCAATCGATAGCACTTCCCCGTCCGGAGAAACCACGACTTCGGCTTCAGGAAGTTCAAAATCAATGGATCCGCGATCGCTTCTCATTTTTCTAAGAAGAAAATACAGTTCAAAGTGAGGAGCAAATTCCCAGGTGGAATCCTTTTCATGGGCTTTCCATTCATTTTGGATTTCATTGTAAGTTGCCCGTCTCTTACTTTCTATAACGGCTTCCATCACCTGGGTGGAACGAATTTTTGCTTTATGATCAAACTCCATCCGAGCGACCAGCGCGAGGCGATCCTCTTTGGGTCTCAAACTACAAAGTCTTTCCGATAGCGCCCTGGGCAACATATGAAAAGCCCGCTCAGGAAAATAGACACTGGTCCCCTTGGACCTGGCACTTTTGTCGAGCTCGCTCCCTTCTTTGACGTAATGAGAGACGTCGGCAATCGCGACCCAGAGGATATAGCCAGATTTTTGCCGTTCGACATACACCGCATCATCGAAATCTCGAGCCGTTTCTCCATCGATGGTGATGAACGGAATTTGTCGCAAATCTTTGCGACCTCGAAAGTCTGCCTCTGAAATCCGATCAGGGATACTACTCGCTTCGCGCTCTGCCCCCACCGTATGCTCTTCTGAAATATTGAATTCGGCAGCCACCATCTCGATGTCCGCCGAGGCTGGGAGATCTTGCCCGTAGACTGCCAAGATTTCTCCCGTAACTGGGTGGGGACCCTTTTCATGAAACTGCAAACTCACCCGAACCCAATCTTGAGACTGAGCTCGAATGGAAGATTTGGGGATATAGACTTCCTCCCTCGCCTTCTTCCTTTCATAAACGACCCATCCCCCCCCAGCAATATTAGGCTTGGAATGGGGCGTAAAGCGACCTACAACCTCTCGAAACCGATGCTCCAAAACTCGCAACGACTGTACTCGCCCTTGTCGGAGCTCCACGCTAACCCGGTCGCCATGAAAAAGGCGCGCCGCCTCGCGTGGCGGAACAAAAGCATCTTCAAGGGATTTATTCTCAAAAATGAGGAAGGCAAAACCCTTCCTATTCTTATCCACTACTGCCTTTAAGGGCAGTCCTGACGATTGCCCCTGCCGGCGGGGATCTCTGCGGGAAGTTTTTGGGGATTCTTTCTGCCGTCGACCTTCATGGCGCTGGCGTCGATCGCTTGATCTTCTCTTTTTTGACATATGCCGAGCTTAACCCAAACCGGGACATTCAAACATGGAATTTCCAACCGAGCCAAATCAATGATAAGACTCCTGGGTGGGGGTTTCTCAATATGAAAAAAATCTTTGGTGGAACTGAAACCAAAATCATTCACTATGTCGACTCAACTTTTGAGCCAGAGGACTCCGTCCTCAAATGGGCAAGAGAACTCGGCGATCGAAAAGGACTGCCGTCTATCCATGTTGGGAAAATGGATGGACTGCATTTAGAAGTCTTAACTCGCACGGCAGGAGCCAAAAAGGCTGTTGAAATCGGAACCCTCGGAGGTTACTCCGGGATTTCTCTGCTGAGGGGACTTGGGCCCGAAGGTAGACTCTACACCTTTGAAATGGAACCTGCCCACGCGGAAGTTGCAAAAGAGTCCTTTCAAAAAGCGGGCGTGTTAAATCAGGTCGAAGTCTTTGTCGGCCCAGCCATAGAAAATTTAAATAAAATCAATAAGTTTGGGCCCTTTGACCTAGTATTTATCGATGCCGACAAGGTGAGTTACCCGGCCTATCTTAAATGGGCTACGGAGAATCTTCGAATCGGCGGTCTCGTCATTGGCGACAATACTTTTGCCTGGGGAATGATTGCTGACCAACAGTTTGAAGCTCCTGAAGATGAAGCAGCAGTCAAGGCCCTCCGGGAGTTCAATCAAACCGTTGCTCAAGGCGGACGTTTTCGGGCAACCATCCTTCCCACGGGGGAAGGCCTTACCGTCGCCGTAAAAATCAAGTAGAAGTAGATTAAGAAATGTGCTTTATCTAAGGGCACATCCATCTCAGGAATGCCCAGGTGGTGGAATTGGTAGACACACTCGTTTCAGGGGCGAGCGCCAAAAGCATGCTGGTTCGAGTCCAGTCCTGGGCACCATTTAAATCTAGTCAAATCCGGCTCTCCTTCTTTCCGCCAGTTACTGTTCATGTTACCGTTCACTATGACGCATCCACACCGCTTTAGGTAACTAGCTTTGGGAAACTAAAGGACGCACATGAGCATATATGAAGAGTCGCTTGAGTATCACTCGAGAGGTCGCAAAGGAAAAATTGAGGTCGTCTCCTCGAAATCAGTTTCAACTCAACATGATCTCTCGTTAGCCTATTCTCCTGGAGTTGCTGAGCCTTGTCGTCTCATCGCTGAAAAAGAAGAACTTTGCTACGAGTACACCGCCCGCGGAAACCTAGTTGCCGTGGTTTCAAATGGCACTGCTGTCCTCGGTCTCGGAAATATCGGACCCTACGCAGCTAAGCCCGTCATGGAAGGAAAGGGCATCCTTTTTAAAAAGTTTGCGGACATTGATGTTTTTGACATCGAGCTCAATGCTCCCAATCCGGACGACGTAATCCAAGCTTGTGAAATGCTGGAACCGACTTTTGGGGGAATCAACCTCGAAGATATCAAGGCCCCAGAGTGCTTCTACATTGAGGAAGAACTTAAAAAGCGCCTCAAGATCCCCGTGTTCCATGATGATCAGCACGGGACGGCGATCATCTGTGGTGCAGCGTTTCTAAATGCCCTCGAAATCCTGGGAAAGCAGATCAAGAAAGTCAAATGCGTCTTTGTAGGAGGCGGAGCTGCCTGCATTTCCTCAGCTAAAATGTTCTTACAGTTGGGTGTGCTCCCTGAGCACTTGATCATGACGGATCTGGATGGAGTCATTTACGAAGGCCGAGAAAAGGGAATGAATCCTTTCAAAGAGGCCTTTGCTCGAAAAACCAAGCTTCGCACTCTCGCTGAGGCCATGGTGGGCGCAGACGTGGTGGTCGGCTTGTCGGCAAAGGGTGCAATCAGCCCTGATATGGTAAAACCCATGGCAGCAGATCCTATTATTTTTGCCATGGCCAATCCTGATCCGGAAATAACTCCCGAAGAAGTCCTGGCCGTTCGAAAAGATGCCATCATGGCAACCGGCAGATCGGACTACCCTAACCAGGTGAACAACGTCCTTTGTTTTCCATTTCTCTTTAGAGGCGCCTTGGATGCGGGTGCGACTGCTATCAATGAAGAAATGAAGGTCGCCGCCGTCCGTGCGTTGGCTCAACTGGCGAAACAAGATGTGCCTGACAACGTGATTCGAGCTTACGGGGGACAACAGTTCCGCTTTGGCAGAGACTATTTGATTCCAAAGCCTTTTGATCAGAGAGTACTTTTGTGGGTCGCACCTGCAGTTGCAGAAGCGGCCATGAAATCAGGTGTGGCTAAGCGAAAGCTCAAACTTCAAAGCTATCGCGAGTGGCTGGAGACCCTTCTTGGCGCAACCTACACTTTTATGCGAAGTGTTAAAAATAATCTTAAAACGATTTCGCCTCAAAATCACCCTTTCCGGCTTGTTTTTCCGGAAGGTGATCACCCAACCATTCTTAAAGCTGCTCAGATTCTGAAACAGGAAAAGATTGCGGAACCTATTCTACTAGGAAATGAAAAACGAATTCGTAAAAGAATAGAAAAGATGGGCCTTGAAAAGGGACTCCAGGGAATCAAAATTATCCAACCCTCCCAATCTGACGAAATCGATAGATATGCAACCGAGTATGCGAATCGCCGTGCCAGAAAAGGAAGCACTTTAGTACAAGCAAAGCGACTCGTTCAATCTCCTAACTATTTTGGTCCCATGATGATTGCACTAGGGGATGCTGACGCGGTCCTGAATGGTGTTTCACAAAGTTACCCTGACACCATTCGCCCGGCTATTCATTCCATCGGTGTCGTTCCAGGCTCACGCCTCGTCGGAGTTTATCTTTTGATCTTCAAAAAGAGAATTCTCTGGTTTGCGGACACCACAGTCAATATTGATCCTACTGCTGAAGAACTTTCAAACATCGCCACTCAGACCGCCTCGTTTGCCTCCCAATTTATGTCAGGGCCTCCGAGGATCGCGATGCTTTCCTTTTCAAATTTTGGATCAAATAGCCATCCAGCTGCTCGCACCGTTGCAGAAGCTACCGAACTTCTCAAAAAGGCGCACCCCGATTGGATTATTGATGGAGAAATGCAAGCGGACACGGCCCTTTCTCCCGAGATATCCCAGACGAGCTTCCCCTTCAATCAAGTTCCGGGAGATGCTAACATCCTCATCTTTCCAAACCTTCATTCGGCGAATATTGCTTACAAGCTGGCGAAAGAACTGGCCGAGGTGGAGCTAATTGGCCCTATTCTGTTGGGAATGGAAAAGCCCGCTTACGTGCTATCGCAGAACTCTTCGGTTACGGAAGTCGTCAACATGGCCACCCTTGTGGCGATGGGCATTCAAAAGCGGGGATGATGTGTGAGCGGGATTCTATTTTGCTGCTGCTTGAGAATCTTCGGGGACAGTCATAGACTGCGCGAACTGCACGGCATCTTTAGCTCCGAGGCTGAGCCCTTTTGCAGATACAGCATACCTATAGGCTTGAGTAAAGTTGCTAGGCGCTTCTTTACCACCCTTAAATAGAATCTCTGCCAGCTGAAGAGCCTGCGCGGTGGTGAGACTAGGCCCGTTGTCGGATCTCAAGAAATTAAAGATTTGAATAAACCCAGCCGCAAGCTCCGCTTCCCATTTCTCACTTTGCTGAGCTAAGCGAGCTGCGAAGTTTGCACACTGAGGTTTTGGAAGATTGAGGTCCTTCTCGTCTGTGCAGAAGTGAACCAACTTCATAAAGTCCTTTCGCACAGCCAGGGTGTCACCCTTAAACTCTGTGGTGAGGGACCGAGCTATTCTCAGTGCGGCCTCTAGATCCAAATTCAAATGGTCCTCAAGAAAGGTGGTTAAAAAAACTGTGTGAAAGGTTTGAACTTCTTCGTCCTTTCTAGTCGCAAACTCTACTCCTAACAGGAGAGAATCCCTAGAACCTAGGCCAGATTTACTCAAAGTCGACGAGACACGAATAAACCGTTGAGCAGCCCCTGAACAGCCCCGTGATACTTTCATTGCAATGTTCCTGGCTTCGGGATCTCCGATGCTAAAAACCTTTTGGCTTCGAAGGAACTCTAAAGTGGTAATGTATTCCCTAGCATAGGAACAGCTCGTTTCAGCCGCCTGGGCGTAGGGTAGACCCTGATTTAGGAACATTCCAAAAATAATGCAGCCCAAAATTTTATAAATATGAGATGTTTTCACATAGTTAACATCGTCGTGAAGAAGGTAATTCTTTAATAGAATATTTAGTGCTGCATTTTTTAGTGCATTTTAATGTTGATTGATTTTGTTAGCAAATTGAAACCCTGGCCGCCGGAGTCGACCGTCGATACGTTGAAGCCACGGAAACACTGTTCCTGTCCGAGGCTCCAACGCATCCCTACCAAATCTATGCGAGCTGAATTTGACCGTGCTCGTCACAATGATTGCCGTGAACGTGGTGTAAATGTCCCCCAACTAGATAGTCGACATGGTCACCGTGAGGGATCGCCTCGTGACCGCAATTAGCTCCATGCTTATGGTCCGCTGAGTGGGTCTTACAGTCGTGGCTAGGAGTGCAGCTTTCTGGATTTTCGGACGTAATTTCAAATTTATGTTCATCTACATGTCCATTGTGTAAACAATGCAAATGACCGTCATGCAGATAGCCAATGTGGTCCGTGTGTTTAACAGCTTTATGTCCACAGTTTTCCTGATGAGAATGTGAATGACCTTGATGTACTTCGTGTTGATTTGTTCCCATGATTTCCCCCCAAGTTGAGTTATTTTTTCGCCCATTTCCGTTCGGAGCAATAGCACCACCCCCGAAGGATATCAACCCGGGCCTGAAGGCCTATATCCACGTTTTAGCTAGGAAAACTGGAACAACGTGTCATCTTAATAAAATTAATACCATAATTAATAAAATTAAGTTATAATGGTCATTAACTATGAAAAATGAATCTATATCTTGGTCAACATTAACAAACCTCACTCGAGGTGAGCCAATTGAGGTGGAACGAGTCCGCATCAAAGCCAACGGAATTACCCTTGAAGGTCGCTTTGAGCTGCCCGCTCTTGTGCAAATGTCTGAAGAAGATCAAGTATTCATTTCCGCATTCCTACGGAGCCACGGATCGATCAAAGAGATGGAGCGCCTCTTTGGCATCAGCTACCCCACGGTAAAAGCTAGGCTAGCTCGTATCGCCGAGCAGTTGCCCTTTGTTGAGACGGTTCAAGGATCTTCAAATGGGGGTGATTCAAATTTAAGAAAGCACACAGACCGGGATGTTTTAGAGCGGCTGGAACGAGGAGATATTGACTCGGCTGAGGCCATAAAACTTCTACAGAAGCAAAGGAGGGACGGATGATCCCTCCGATTTGGCTAAGTATTCGCCTGTACCGAGCTTGGGTCCCGATACCTCTCGTCTTGCTTTGGCCGCTATTCGGATTCGCATGGGCCTTTTTGAACTTGGTCCTAACTGTGACTCTTCTCAGCATAGGCGCACACGCCGGGAAGATAGGTGAGATCTGGATTCAAACGTGGCGTTTTGGGTGTGGCTTGAGAGGAACTTGCTTTGATCTCAAACAAGGTGAGGTTCGACTAAAAATTTCAATTTTTTAACAAAAGGAGATCGATATGACAGTAGTAAATGAAGAAAGAAAAAAAATTCTAGATATGGTGTCCAGCGGAAAGATTACCGCAGATGAAGCACTGGCTCTACTCAGTGCGATAGAGAGTGACTCGACCCCTCCAAAACAAAAACCCCGCTATTTGCGAATTTTAGTGGACGGATATGAGCGCAACTTTAAAACAGGGGAAGAGTCCCCTCAGAAGGTCAATATCCGGGTGCCCATGCAACTCCTCTACGCAGGAGTGAAACTAGCTGGTTTGCTACCCGCTGCTGCGCACGGTCCCATCAATCGCGCATTGCACGAAAACGGGATAGACCTCGACGTCTCTCAAATCAAGACCTCTGATCTAGAGGAACTCATTACACACCTGAGCGACATGCAGGTCGATGTGGATCAAAAAGACCAGAAGGTCCGAATTTTTTGTGAATAACTAGCTAGCCGTTTGTCTGCACGGGACCCACCCCGCCCTGAGGGGCGGGGTGCCTCTCGGGTTAAACTTTGATGGATTCCAAAAGTCCCTCCATCTTTTGATATCACAAGGTTTTGATATCAAAACTTTGTGACATCAAACCTGCCCCCTACTGATCGATATCCGCGAAGCTGCTATCTTGCCAGATAGGCTCTGAGCTTGTGTCTCCGTAAATAAGTTGTTTCTGAGATGCAGCCCGCGAAGCGAATTTTAGATATCACAAACTTTTGATATCAAAACTTTGTGATATCTAAACTGTCCCCTGCTGATCGATATCCGTGAATCTGCTATCTTGCCAGAGGGGCTCTGAGCTTGTATCCCCGCAAATAAGCTTTTCCTGATGATGCAGATACGAAGCGAATCTTAGATATCACAATGTTTTGATATCAAAACTTTGTGATATCTAAACTCCCACCTACTGATCGATATCCGCTAATCTGCTATCTTGCCAGAGGGGCTCTGAGCTTGTATCCCCGCAAATAAGCTTTTCCTGATGATGCAGATACGAAGCGAATCTTAGATATCACAATGTTTTGATATCAAAACTTTGTGATATCTAAACTCCCCCCTACTGATCGACATCCGCTAATCTGCTATCTTGCCAGAGGGGCTCTGAGCTTGTATCCCCGCAAATAAGCTTTTCCTGATGATGCAGACACGAAGCGAATCTTAGATGTCACAAAGTTTTGATATCAAAACTTTGTGACATCTAAACTGTCCCCTACTGGTCGATATCCGTGAATCTGCTATCTTGCCTACCCCGTGTTCAGAACTGTGAATATGTATGTGCAATTTCAAATTAGGAGAGCAAAAAGGCATAGAAGGTCTTAGGCTAGTTTGAGACCTGAAGCGAATTTTTGATATCACAACCTTTTGATATCAAAAGGTTGTGATATCAAAAATTCGCTTCGGCTTTAGGCACTTAACGGTATTTTTCATCTTTTAAGGCATTTTAGAAAGGAAGCAGTAATGGCAACTTCGTTAGCCGAAATAAGCAAACAAATATACATGGTCAGGGGAACCCAGGTCATGCTGGATTGTGATCTAGCCGCTCACTACCAGACCGATACGCGAACTTTAAACCAAACAGTCGGTAGACACTTGAGAAAATTTCCAGAAGACTTCATGTTTCGGGTTACTAAGGGTGAGTTCGAGAACTTGAAATCACAAATTGTCACGTCAAAGACTGAAAGGCGAGGCGGACGACGGAAACCACCCTTAGTATTTACAGAGCAGGGGGTAGGAATGCTTTCGTGCGTTATGAACGATGCCACATCCATAGAGTTTAGCGTTTTAGCTATGAGAGCATTTGGTCAAGTCCGACAAACCTCGGATAGTCAGAACATACTGGCGAAAAAAGTTGAAAATTTAGAAAGCATTCTCCAAGAGTTCAAGCAAATATTTGCTCGGCTCGAAGGTAAGATCGATACTTACTTTGGATCAACCCACAAATACCAGCACAGTTTATCCGTTCATGAAGTATCGGAGAATTTTAGGCACCCTATCCTATTTGCCGACAAAACCCAAGTAGACGAGATTGAGGATATCTTAGTTGTTGTAGCCAAATATTTTGGGATTGGAGCAGCGGACTTAAAGACTACAACTCGAGTTAAGTCAGTTGTAGTCCCCAGGCAGATTGCCATTTACCTAATTCGCAAGCGAGTAGGAATTGGGTTCAGGGAAATTGGAAAGTGCTTTGCTGGAAAAGATCATACGACCGTTCTTCATGCTTATCGAAGAATGAGCGAGGCCGTTTGCAAGAGTGGGCTAATCCGTGATTCAATTACGGTAATTGAAAACGCGCTCCACACAGGAGTACAACAACGCTCTAAGGGACTTTCCGTTCCCATCACCATTTGAAATCGGATCGGAATTTACCTCGGTTGGTTGGATCTGCAAAAAGTCTCGAGCGAATTGGTTCAATTGCTCGAACTGGAGTCATCTTCACGGTCCCTACCTCGGCCTTCCTCTAAAGCTCGAGGATCCGATCTGTCCCCTGGAACAACAAAGGTGGTCGCGGAAGTAAAACTCGGAGCCTGAGACTCAGTATGGATCTTATGATTCAGAAGAGAGTTCCACCACCGATTTTCAGAGGTCGCCCATGCTTTCATGGGTGTCCAATACTTGGTTAAGACGTAAGCCAGTGTCACCGGAACCCCAATGCCAACAGCACCTCCGGCAGCCCCAACCCCAAACTTCCAGTTATCAGAGCGCGCCGAGCCGCCACCCGCCAAATAGGCGGATACCGCGCTATTCTGAGGAAGAACCTCGATCATGGCTATCATCCCACCATCTTCGTGGCCTAGGATATGACAGTGGTAAATGAATTTCCCGACAATCGGGCCGGTGAAATCCATGCGGACCTTAACGCTTGGATAAGGATCTCCAGCGTTGCCGGACCAATAAGGGAGATCAATCGTATCTTGATACTGTTGTTGCTCCGGAGGTACGGGAACGCCGTTCCGCTCCAACACCAAAAAATGGAGCTGATGGATGTGAAACTCGTGCCTCTCCTGGGCGCGGTTTTCGATCGTCCAATCTTCTACCGTTCCTTGGTAGGTGGTTATCGCAGGACCCATGCCCGAATCAAAAACCGCAGGAGTTTGTCCGTCCTCAGTAATGAAAAAATTGGTAGGCCCTGCCGGATTAGTAGGATCCTCAAGTTCCTCAGAAAAGTAGAGGAGTCGAGTTGTACGAGGCTGGGCCGTGGATAGATCTGCAATAGCCTGTGCACCTACGGGATGAGCAGGAGCAGGAATGACCACCTTGGGATCCTTTGCTTGCGGATCCACAACAATTTGTGCCACAGGCCTGAGAGGATCGTTATCTCCATCCGGACCCGTATCTATTGGAAGAGTCGAGAGGATAGCATTTTTAACGCCCAAAGAAGGCCCGGTCACGATAAATTCAGCCCGCCCTGCAGGAGGAAGCAAAATACTGGTTTGACTCATCAGGCTTCCCTGCTTCGTTGCCTCAGCAGACGACACAGGCACCCCATCGTGCGACACAATTTCTAAGGGTTGAGTCACTCCATCATACTGTAAAGTCAAATTGAGAATCGAATCTGCCCCAGCGTTCACAACCCTCCAAAACTGCTTCTGAGAAGGCTTCATCGGAATTGAGGGAACATTATAATTTGGATAACGAATCGGTGCATAATTCAAAGAGAGATCCCAAGATGGAACTTGAGGATAATCAGGATCACCGACTTCATTCTGATACTGGGACGGAAGAAGCTGATCTCGAATAATCAGAATCTGCTCAGGAAGCCCTGCAACCGCAGGTTGCACGTTCTCAATTCCTTCAACAATTATCGCTCCTGACGCTCCCCCTTGCACGGCCGGTTCCGTAATACCGTAAATGTGAGGATGGTACCAGTAGATCCCAGGAGGCTGGGTCGTAGGGACATGAATATCGTATGTAAAAATTTCTCCTGAATTGACGACCGTCTTCACTACTTCATCTCGATGGCAGGTGGGAGAAGCATGGATTCCATGGAAATGCACATTGGTCGAAGTGGGAGTAACCGTTGTTGAACCGCAAGCAGAAGAATTGGAAGGTCTCGCAGAATGGTTTGGCGTGTTTGAGTCATCTGCAGGCAGAGTGTTTCTCAACGTGAAGAGAATATGATCCCCTGGCTGCACTCTGAGCGTAGGACTTTGCTTGTCCTTTTGAGTCATATAACAAAACAGTCCGTTGCCATCCGAATTGGTATCGTTCTTAAAATCTAAGTAGACATCCAGAAAGCCGTTCGAGCTCCAAAGATTTTCTGGATGAGTGAGATTGCTCCCCTCCGGAAACCTTGGACAAACCACAGCAGGCGTCGCCTGTTGAAGGGAGCCCGACAAAAAGCCACCCACAAGGGCAAATTTTTTCCAACTTACTGCCTGGGATTCACTTGCAGTCAGAATCTGAGCTACAAAGGCCAGTACAACTAATTTCGACATAGGGTTCTCCAAAGTTTGACGCACTGTATTAAGTCTTTCTCACAACGTCAATTGGAGATTTAAATTCCCGCGAAGGTTCCCAACATTTGTTGAAACTCGGCGCAAAATTGGCTAATACTCGGCCTTCTCAAATTTGAAGACGAGCTTGAACTTTATTTCGAGGATTTTATCTGTGTTTAAACGAGTATTGACTTTAGTGATATTGGGATCTCTTCCTTTCTTGAGCTCCACATGGGCCTTTGAAAACGATGTCGACGCTATCCGCTCACAAGCAGGATGTTTTCAGGTACAATTCCTATTCAATGAACCCATCAAAACCTCCGATGGCTCTCTACAAGTAAGACCTTATAAAAGTACCGTCACCGAATGGGTCCACATTACAGAAAATACTCAAGTAGGAAACGAAACTAAAAAGATCTCGATCGTCCATATCATGACCGCGGCACGGGGATTTCACGTCATGAAGCACTGGAGAGAAACTTGGACATACTCTCCTACTGAAATTTGGGAATATCGTCCGGAGCAAAAGCTTTACACTTGGGAAAAGCGTTCTCTCAACCCAGAGGAATATCAGGGCCGATGGATACAAACTATGCATCATATCAATGATGGGCCCAACCGAGCATGCGAAGGAACCTGGACACACGGTGAAACCTCGAAGTGGACTTGTACGGCCGTAGCTCCAATTACTCGCCGAGATTGGGGACGAACCGATATTGGGCACTATCGTTACAATTACGAAAATACGTATCAAAACAACCAGTTTTTTATCGGCGGAACAATTCATAAATTTCTAGGGCAGGATGAAGTATCAACAGAGGAGGGTGGAAGTAATTACACTCGAGTCGACGATAGCTTATGCAGCCCCGCCCAAGAATGGTGGGCTAGCAACCAAAGCAGTTGGGATAGCCTTCTAAAAGCCTGGGAAAGGATTTCCCAAGAATCTTCGTCCATATCTCTAAAGGACTCCACATTGAGTAATTGGAGTAGCAATTGGTCGAAACTCTATAGGGCAGCCACCCCCAACGACTTCTATCTCCCTTGGCTGGCAACTCGGGACTGGGACAGCTGGAAGAGCCCGAAGGCTTGGTCCTCATGGGCCTACGATTGGGTGAGCCCTTCAGCTTGGTCTTCTTGGACTCAAGAGAAGATCTGGGGTGCTCCGAAAGTGGATTGGGAAAAGTTAATTCTAGAAGATTGGGATATTCGCTAGGAATTGACAAGCCGCGCAAAAAGCAGTTAGCACTAACGGAACTTTGAAGACGAACAAGAACAAACCTTCTGGAGATAGGATGAAGAAGCTTACATATTTTACAGCAGGATTTTGGCTTTTAGCAGTTTTTGGTAGCTTTGCTTTTGGGGCAAGTTCACATGTCAGTGGCAAGTCGACAGAACAGGCTGAAGTGCCTGAAGCTTCCAAAACACCCATGACACTGGTTGAGCAGTACTATATCCGAGATTTCGAAAGCCAATCCAGTTGGAACGGAAGAGACCGTAGAACCGCCGTTCCTCACACTAAACTCATTGCCGTACACTATTTGAGTTCCCTTTCTGATATTTATGGAAATCTTGCAGTCGTCCGCCTGACTGAAGAGGGCCTCGGCTATTCTGCCGGAGAAACAATCGCGATTTCTTTTGACCGCCTCCTGGTAAGCCAGGAAATGCGTGAGAAAAATAGTGAAAAACTGCAGTTGGTCCAGCAGCTTTACATCGTTGAAACCAAACAGCTCGATGAAATCCATGGAGAGAATCTTTCAGACGCCATCCTTCAGCTTGTGCCCGTCAAATGGGTAAACCCTGTCATGGATCCATCTGGACTTGCTTTGGGGCTCGTAACCCTGCAAAGCCCCTGGAATGACTATCCTCCTGGATCGAATGTCGAAGTCGTTGCCGAACACTTGGTCACTGTTCCTGAATGGCGGGATCCTAGTGCTACACCATCCAAATCTTTCTCTCCCGCAAAACCTAAAAAGGACCGCCCAAAGAACCTTTCACGTCGCCAAGACTTAGAGCTGACTAGGTCTGACAGGCATAGCACTGGGAGCGAAACGGATGACTCCTATTCACCGTCGAGCGTCCAGAGCGGCACCTAAGAGCTGAGAACGATTTTTAACTACTACCTGCGGAGCCAGAGAAGACATCATCCTCAGGGCATTCTGATGAACCTTCTCTGGCTCCTGGTTGTAAACTCCAAGGTAGTCCAGTTGATCTGCACAGGCATCTGACAGGACAGAGATTCTCTGTGCCTTTGGCAGGTGTACATGCAGGCCTTCCACTGTCTCTCGGACACATAAGGAAGTATTTACACCTATGATATTGAAATGGGAAACAGGGACTCCCACGCTTTTTAAGAGCTCAATAATCCTATCTGATCCATCGTCCTGATATTTTGTAACCTTCCAGTATTTATCATAACCCTCGGCAGCTTCTAGAATTTCGGCGTGAGTCGGCTTGGTTCCATATTCTACAAATACTAAATGGTGCCCACGTTCCCGGGCTTTTTTAATCTTCGAAATGGCTCGGGAGATCAGGGCTGCCTTTTTCTTTGGGCCCAAGCAACCTAAATAGAAGTCTTGCATATCGATGATAATCAAGGCTGTTTGATGAAAACCAAACTCTTCAATGGGAGCAACGACTTCGGTCCCATTATTCAGTTGGACTCGAAGGGACTTGGTACCATTTTCAGGATGGAGAACTTCAACCACTCGTCCTAACGTATCGGCATCTCTATCATTGGGTATGTAGGGAAGGCGGTAGGTGACCCATTTTCCAACGTGAGTCGCAGAGGCTTGATTTTGAGAGATGAGAGTTGCCGCAAGAGCGAGTAAGAATAAATTCATTTTAAAATGCTTCATGAAACGACCTGAGTTTTAGCTCCTGAAAAATCGATAGTTTGTAATTATTAAACAATAGTTACTACAATAATTAATGAGACTTTACAAGCGTGACCAAAAAAGTCTAGCAATTTTCTGTGTTTATGCCGCGACCTGCCAAATTATCAAATAAGGCCATCCATAGTATTCCATTTTTTGACATTCCAATTTGGAATAGCAAAGATCCGAATTTGAAGTTTTGAGATCCAAATCTAGGATCTCAAAAGTGGAAAACCGTGGAGTGATTCCCATCTTTTAGTAGCTACTATGTGAAATTGGGACTATCAAAGTTAAGATGCGCCTGTGGTCACTTCATCCTCAGTATCTAGATAGCAAAGGCCTTGTTGCCTTATGGCGCGAAGCTCTTCTTGCACAGAAGGTTCTGGCAGGCAAGACGCTTGGATACCGGCACCACCCGCAGCTGGATCGCTTTCGCGAATCTAAAGATCCCCTCCAAATGATTGGAAACTATTTAGCGTCGGTGGCTGAAGAGGCGGACCAGAGAGGCTACCGCTTTGATCAATCGAAGATACTCCGCTACCCCGGCTCGAAAGTCGTGCAGCTCAAAGTGACACAAGGGCAGCTTGCTTTTGAGTTTTCTCATCTCCTGAAAAAGCTGGCAATTCGGGATAAGGAGCGATTTGAGGTCCTCAAGGGGCAACTTGCCCGCTTGCGACCCCATCCTTTGTTTAAAAAGATTCCCGGAGATATTGAAGTTTGGGAGCGTTTGTAGCTACTGAGCACCTATCCAGGCAGTGTCACGGTAAAGAGGTACTCTGCTATAATCTGAAAGTCCCTTTCATCCTGGGTATTCAAGATGATCGGCTCATACTCAGGGTCCAATGGTAAAAGCATTACCTGCCGATGACGCCACGAACCATCCGCTTGAAGCACTTTAGAGGACTGATATTGCTTCACAGTATAGCTTCCACCGGTTTCCGGGTCGGCCGGGCCGCGGTATTGGGCAAGTACGATTTTCCCCTGACGACTTCCTCCAGGATTTGCACGAAACACCAGATAGTCGCCAGATCGAATCTTGGGTTGCATAGAGTTTCCAACGGCTCTGGCAACAAACATCTGCGGGTCCAGTTTCTTGTCCTCAGAGATTTCAATCCACCCCTCAGGGGTGATCTCTTCTCCAGCTGAAAAGCATCCAACAGCTGCCTTTAAAGAGTAGAGGGGAAGAAGGGTTTTGAATCGGCCAGATTTTACTTTGGAATGTGTGGGACTTAAAATGAGGGGTGACTTGGGCAATTCCTCGGCTTGAGGTTGACTCGGATTCAAAGGCGATAATTCGACATCAAACAGGGTTTTAGGCAAAATCCTGAGAGCACTCGCATATCGGATAATGGCCAACACACTCACCGGGCCTAAGCCCTTTTCCAGCCGATGAATCACACTCGGGCTGAGGCGATCACTTTCCTTTGCAAGCCGGTCAATCGAGTAACCTCGCTGAATGCGCAGCTTTCGACAGTGCTGTCCTAATACCTTCAAAGCATCAGTATCTTTATAGTGCTGCAATTTCTTCTTTCTTGCCATTGCAACCAATATAAATTTTTTTAGTCCTTACTCTTTCTGTTTAAAGAACAAATGTTATTCTGTATAAAGAGTGCCATGAAAATCTCACCGCCCAGACCTTTAGCCCTAATCGTGGAAGACTCACCGGATCTCTGTAGAATCTATGGCCTTTTGCTATCTCACAAGGATTTTGAACTCCACTTTTGCTGCAGCGCAGAAGAGGCGTACACTTCATATTGTGAATTCTCCGATAGAATCAATCTTATCATCACTGATGGTCAGATGAGCGGAGAAAGTGGGGTTTGGTTAGCTCACCAAGTTCGCTCGCACTCGAAAAATGTGCCCATTGTCTTCATTTCGGGGATGGTAAAAAGCTACTGCGCCACTCACTGCGAAGGCTTATTTTCCGGAATCTTGGAAAAGCCATTTAAGATAGAAGATTTCACAGAAATGATAGAAACCGTGATGACCGCCTCTTGTGAAAAGGTGAACTCCGTAGAGTGCAATTGACAGTTGAGAGTCAGAATAGGCTCAAAAACTATTGCGAAATCATCTGAACTTCGGTTGAAAGCAGAACTTGAACCTCATCTGCCACCGTGATTCCTGCAAATGTAGGAATACTTATTCCAAAGGAGCTTAGTTTAAGCGCAAAGGTTACTTCGAGATTAATTTTATCACGATAATTCTTTAATGTGGATAGTCCGTGAATTGTCTGAGTTATTCCATGTAAGGTCAGTTGACCTTGAAACGGGACATTTTCATGAGAACCTTTGTCATCTTTAGACAGAAGGCGAACGATCTCAGTTAGCTTTGCTACCGGAAATTTATCAATTTCCAGGTACTTCTTCTTCATATGCTCATTTCTCAATGTAATGCCCGTGTCCAAAGAGTCTAGAGAGAATAATAGGTCTCCCTCTACTTTACTCGGCGTTAGGATCTTCAATTTACCTTTTGGACTCTCGCCTTTTCCATGGATCTTGATTGCCTTTGGGCGGCCAATCGCAATAAACTCCAAGGCGCCCTTTGCGTGATCAAAATCCAAGAACCGCATTTTGCTACTTTCTGCAGTTCCCATATTCATTGCAACACATTGGATCATTTGAAATAAAAAAAGAGATTTCACAAATTTCATTTAGGCTCCCTAAGGGTAGAAATGAAGCATCAGATAGATCCAGTCAGTAGTTGCCTGATTGGACGAGAGTAGTTGATGCCTTTCCCAATTCAATAGAAATTCAAAATGTGGACGGGGAAAAAACTGAATGCCGCCCCCGTAAGCGACTTGCTGAGTGCTTGGATCTGCAAAATTTGACACAGAAAATTGTTGGGTTAGAAAAGTATGAAATCCAGTCCAAATTTCGTAGTCTAGGCGTTGATAGTTTACAAATCCCCACAAAGGATTTGCTGAGTAATATGGAAAGTTTCTTTGAAAATCCCATTCGGTCAGTAGGAAAAAATGGGGCGTAAAACCAAGAATCCCCCAAGGGCCGAAAACATTGCGCTCAAGCGCGTTGCTCGATCCGTAATAATAGCTTGCTCCAAGCTTGTAGGTTTCTCCTAGCATCATACTGGCTGAGCCCGAAACACCGATTTCGCGTAGGTTCGGGTCGATGTCGGGCCGACTGAATATACCTGTTACATAGAAGTTATATCTTTCCCCCAGATAAGATCCCTCTATATTGTAGGTTTCTGTTCCCTGGTCCCATCCTAATCCCTGTTTTGTGAAAATCGCGTGTTCGGCAACATTAATGCCGTAGGCTTGCATAAATCGCCCGGCGCGTACTGCCAATTCATCCGTCAGCTGATAAAGTGCGTAATGGCTTCGACTGATAAACTCGTTATTTGGATAGTAGGTCGGATCTTGGAGTCCTACGCTTCCCACTAAGCTAAGGCGTTTGATATGAACGGCTGCCTCGAGATCAGATTCCATAAAGATCCATTGGCTTGTGGAGGGGCCGTGGTTTGGTTTCTGAACTAGTTCGAGCCCGCGAAAATCCCCTCCTACATCTAGCCAGGAAGGAGGTGACACTACGTTCCACAGGAAATTCCCTTCCTTTTCTGATCCCCACGAACTCAGTACCGCGCTCGACAATTCTCTTCCATATGGATTGAGAACTCCTCCTCCCGAAGGACTTACGTGACAGGCAGTGCAGTTTACGTAACGATGTCGGACCATTTCCGGAAAGCCAAACGCGCTGAGAGAGTGGAAAAGGGAAAATAAAGCAAATGTGCAAAGCGATATTGCTCTTCTATCTGCCTTTAAGAAAAAGAGAATAACTTTTGATTTGAACATTGAACCCCGCTGCGCCCATAAAAATGAAGAATATTATTATTGAACTATGTCAAATGGGTTCTTAAGGTTCAAGTCGTTAGTTATTTTGAGCTCCGTTATTTATCCAATCCTGAATAGCTTGAATTTCAGTTGATGAGAGAGGAGGACCGCCTTGTGGCATGAGCCCGGCGTTCACTTGAATATAAAATTGACTCCCAGCAGCATTTCCGGGAGATACCACGCCTGCACTCAATAGGGCAGAATAGCTGCTAAAATTATACCCCGAAGACGGAGGGGAGCCGTGGCATGATATACACTTTGTCTGAATGATATTTGAATTGATTGAGCTGAATGTGGGCCCTACTACATAAGTGAATCCTGAATTCAGAGAGCCCACCTGAAGGTCGGAGTTAGTCACTTGAACTGTTACAGCCCCAACAGCCCCACTTGTCGTGGTGCAAGTAATTTGACTTGAACTGACCACTACAGCTCCGTTGCAGGCGGAACTCCCCAGAGAGACAGTTGCTCCGTTTGAAAAATTTGAACCATTCACGGTGAGAGAAGTTCCTCCTGAAGCCGTCCCTGAAGTCGGGGATACAGATGAAACGACCGGGGCAGGGGCAAGGTAGGTGAATCCAGAACTTAGAGATCCAGCTTGAAAGTCGGAATTAGTCACTTGAACGGCTGTGGCCCCAGCAGACCCGCTTGATGTCGTGCAGGTGATTTGGCTTGAGCTCACCACGGTAACTCCATTGCAGGCGGAACTCCCCAGGGAGACCAAAGCTCCGCTTGAGAAATTTGAACCATTCACAGTGAGAAAGGTACCCCCTGAAGTTGCCCCTGAAGTCGGAGAGACTGACGAAACCGTCGGAGCCGGTACAATAACTGGGTTGAAAACAAATCCACCTGATAAGGTTCCCGCGTGGGTGTCGGGGTTGGTTACAACGATGTCAACGGTTGCTGCCGCATGTGCTGGGGTGATGCAAGTGATCGTTGTTGACGATGAAACCACTGTGCCTGTACAGGAAGTTCCTCCAAAGGTAACGTTCGCTCCTGAAACAAAATTGGTTCCTACCAGAGTGACACCGGTCCCACCTCCTGCAGTTCCAGAGGTTGGAGAGACGCTCGATAGGGTTGGAAAAGGAGCTGGGGTAAAAGTAAACCCGCTCGATAGAGCTCCTGCGTGAGTATCTGGATTAGTCACAACAATATCAACAGTGGCTGCTACGTGCGCTGGCGTGATGCAAGTGATCGCAGTGGACGATGAAACCACAGCGCTCGTACAAGCAGTTCCGCCGATTGTAATGCTAGCTCCTGAAACGAAGTTGCTTCCCGTGATGGTGATGCTGGTCCCACCGTCCGCCGTCCCTGAAGTTGGCGAGACGCTCGATAAGATCGGAAACAAAATAGGATTGAAAGTAAATCCACCGCTCAGCGTTCCTGCTTGTGTATTCGGGTTGGTTACAACGACGTCAACAGCTCCTGCTGCGTGTGCTGGAGTGACACAAGAGATTATTGTTGACGAGGAGACCACAAGATTTGCACAAGCGGTTCCTCCAATTGTGACACTAGCGCCAGAAACAAAATTGGTTCCAACAATAGTGACACTTGTTCCACCAGCTGAAGTCCCTGAAGCAGGAAGAATATTTGACACTGTTGGAACAACAACAGCGGGTGTAGAAATAAGATCGTTTACGGCTCCATTCTGAATCCAATTGAAAATAGCCTGAACTTCGGCAGAGGAAAGCGCAGGGGGTGTCTTTGGCATTGTGCCGCTCAATGTCGCTACATACATAGAGCTTCCGTTGGGGTTACCCGGATTCACGGAACCAGTAGCAAGGATTCGGGAGTAAGAAGATAGATCAATACCGGCATTCGCTACAGCAGTTGAGTGACAGCTAATGCATCTTGCTTGGAAAACATTAGTATTTAACCAAGAATAGACCGGCTGTGGATCTGAGCTTAGCGCGTCCGTGCTCAAACCAGTGCCACTTGGGCGTCCGCAGCTATAGGTATAGAATGTTGCAACTAATATTGCAAAAATTGGATAAGTGAGAACCCGCCGAGGTATCCGCTTGTTCCGGCGTTTCTCTTTCCCTTTAAGTGACATACTAAAATTTTAATATATTACACTTTTCTTGTAAATTAACGATTATCATAGCAAAATAGACTTTCCAAAACCGTGCAAAACCTGCCTACCCTGCCCCTTACTACCCCTTCAGCCTTTCAAACTTCTTAATAAGAGCTCCAGATAGTCAAGGGAATTCTCACGTGGGTTTTTGTGATGGCACGGGCACAACTCTCATAACAAAGGCACAGGCTGGCGCATTGAAAAGGGCAATGAGACCTTGTATTTTGTGACGAGGATCTTTCGAAAAACGAAACTTAAACAGATTTTTTTCAAAAAACTTTGAGAATGTTTCATTTTTTTGAAACTTCGTACCTAATGCAGGAATACGACCCAAGAAATCACCGCTCCATCGCTAGACTTGGCGCACAAATAAAAAA
>Ga0206829_10038_pt2 | contig 46477 bp, 46 predicted proteins | sample Alteio_BWOrgCont_75_FD_152862 | JGI IMG/M metagenome (GOLD analysis project Ga0206829, IMG submission 152862) | Enriched cells from forest soil in Barre Woods Harvard Forest LTER site, Petersham, Massachusetts, United States -... | ecosystem: Environmental > Terrestrial > Soil > Temperate forest >... | reverse complement strand
GGTAAGCCCAAAGCATTGGAGGACGGCACTTGGACCGGCTGAGTGGTTTCATAGTGAAAGCTTTCATAAAACGAAAATAAATTCCAAAGCCTTTGCCCCATCACTATGCCCAGAGCTTCGCTGGAAGCTCCCCGTCCCGAAGAAAGAAGTGGATAAGCCTGAGTAAAAGGATTGGTTCCGGTGGCGAAACGATACCAGCCGTCCAGACCAATAAAATTCCCTCTCTGTCGTTTTCCAGTTACCAGATAGGTCGTACCCACTTCCACATCCCCAAATTTATCAACAGTCTCTGTATTTCCTACAGCTTCAACTGTATTTGGTTGAACTAAAGCATTAGCTTCAAAGGGGATCGTTCCCGTTATTCGCCATTGATCGGTTACCCAGTGACTGAGTCGAACACCGTATTCAATGCCATTGACAGAGTAAGCGATATTGTTGACTTGGGTGCTGGGCGCGGACAATTGGTTGGCTTGATTAAAAAAAACATCAGGCACACCCGTATTCGTCCAAAAAAAACTCGGTCGTTCCTCGCGAAAAAAGGAAATGGAAGATTCATCATGAAAGGAATCATAAACCGGATAGGGATCGAGGCTAACAGCCATAACTTTAAGAGGAAATAAAATAAAAATCATGAAAAGAAAACAAGCAAAAAACAAATTAAAAAAACGGAGGATCGACTGGTGGACAAAGGATAGCGTCATAACGCTACCTCTCAAAACATATAGGCAAGACGGGCGTTTGGTCCGGGAGAAATGCCTAGATTAAAGGTAAGATAATTTTTTTTATTGTATTGAGCGGAAATATCAGAAGCATCTTGAATTTGATAACCATAGACGGCTAAGGTAGCCAGTCCGCATAAATTCCCAAGATCTTCATCTTTAGATTGAATCGTTCCATTAACATTTTGTAAACTCAAATTATCGATGGTTTGCCAAAGTCCCACTCCGAATAAAGCCGCTATTACCATACCCTTTAAGGGGTCGCCCGCGTAAACTTGCCCAGCTCCAGGAACAACGGCAGAAAATAAAGCCGCCACCGTCGGATTTTGGGGATTCAAGCCTGGTAAAGGCGTCGGAGTTGGTGAAACCGCTTTGATGGTTGGGGCTAACACGGGTGTGGGTGAAGCGGTTAAGTAAGAACTGGGAACATTGGAAGTATCCACGCCGGGAGCTGGCGGCGGCGTAGGCGTATCATCTTCACTCGTCCAAAACTGTGGGGCCGCATGAAGTCTGGACGAAAAACCGATAATCAAAAAAACAGAAAACAAAATGAGAAAAGCGATTAAGGACAATAATTTCATAGACATTAACTTATAGCTCCAGTTAGAGACTGTCAAGAAAAGCGGTAATCCATTACCGCTTTTCTTCAACCGAGGCTTTCTTAAAACTTAATGAACTTCAAGTCTTGAATATGGGCGATTTCACGTAATTCGGACATCACCTTCTCTGAAACCTCATGATCCACATTGACCATCGCAATGGCCTTTCCACCCACTTCCTGGCGGCCCACATAAAGACCTGCGATATTCACATTATTGCTGCCTAAAACCGTGCCTAAACGACCCACAATTCCGGGGCGATCATGATGCGCCATCCAGATCATGTTGCCTTCCGGAGTAAAGTCAGTGGTATTTCCATCTAAGTTAACGATCCTAACCTCTGTCTTTCCAAAAACTGTTCCGGCAACGACATGCGTTCCCTTTTCATTTTTGACAGTAACTTTAATAAGAGATGAATAATCAGCGATACTGCTGCTAACCGTTTCAGATATCTCATAACCACGCTCCTTCGCGATAAAAAGCGCGTTTACGTAATTGACGGACTCGCTCATCCCTTTAGAAAGAATACCCTTCACCAGACTCAAGGTTAAGGGCTTGGTGTCATATTTTGTAATCTCGCCACAATATTCAACTTCAATTTTTTTGATGTAAGATTCGGCCAGCTGCGAATGAAACGATCCTATTTTCTCAACCAGAGTCAGATAAGGCTTCAATTCCTCCAAAACTTTCGGATCGAGAGAAGGCATATTTACCGCGTTTTTCACCCGGCCGCCTTTTAAAGCTTCTACCAACTGTTCAGCCACCACTACCGCCACATTGACCTGGGCTTCTTGGGTTGCCGCGCCTAAATGGGGTACGCAAACCACGTTATCCAAAGTCAAAAGTGGATTGTCGAAGGGCGGTTCTTTCTCAAAAACGTCCAAAGCTGCTCCAGCTACTTTGCCGCTCTTGAGCGCATCGTACAAAGCGGTTTCATCGATGATTCCGCCGCGGGCGCAATTAATCAGTCGCACGCCGTCTTTCATCAGGGCGATTTGCTTAGCGCCCAAAAGTCCCTTGGTTTCTTTTGTCAATGGTGTATGTACTGTAATAAAATCAGAACGCTTGATAATGTCATCTAAAGTAACGATTTCAAATTCGTGTCCCTTATTTTTTGCCGGATCAACAAAAGGATCATAAGCAATGATTCTCATGCCTAATCCAAGGGCCTTGCGGGCAACGTTGCTTCCAATACGGCCCAAACCCACTATTCCCAGCGTCTTTTCATTTAATTCGCAGCCGGTAAATTTGCTCCGTTCCCATTTTTTTTCTTTCAGGGATTGTTGCGCCTGAGGGATTTTGCGGGCCATGGCCATCAACATGGCGATCGTATGTTCGGAAGTGGAAATCGTATTCCCGTCAGGAGTATTCATCACAATAATCCCGCGCTTGGTGGCGGCTTCCATATCGACGTTATCCACACCCACACCCGCGCGGCCAATGACCTTCAGTTTGGTAGCCGCCTGGATTAACTCAGCCGTTGCCGTAGTTCCGCTGCGAATGACCCAACCATCATAATTGCCGATAATCGCCTTTAATTCTTCGGGCGTTTTCCCGATTACCTCATCGGTTTGAATTTCCTTTTCACGCTTAAAAACATCCATCCCTAAATCAGAAAGTTTATCCGTGATTAATACTTTTAACATGATCGGCTCCCTGTCAGAGATTTTCGGCGAGAAGAATTTCTTCAACAGCTTTCACACCAGAACCTAAAACTACTTTCTTCCCTACTTTATGCAAAACCATTTCCAATCTGGCGATTTCCAAAATGATGTCCGAACCATCCGCATAACCTAAATGGCCCAGTCGGAAAATTTTGCCTTTTTGTTTTCCTTGTCCGCCAGCAATACTAATGCCGTAAGTGTCACGAAAGGTTTTGTTGATCAATCCGCTGTCAACGCCGTCTACCGTAATAACGGAGGTCAAAGCCGGCGATGGCGCCGTGGGCGCGAAAAGTTTAAGTCCTAATGCCTCGACACCCGCGCGAGTCGCTTTCGCCAAAGCTGCATGCCGTTTCCAAACGGCTTCCATTCCCTCTTGGTGAATCAGCTCCAACGCTTTCTTCAATTGAATAATGAGTGAAATTGCCGGCGTCCAGGGTGTATCCGGCATTTTTTCTTCAGTCAGTTTTTTCAAAGCTTTTTCATAGCTGAAATAAAACCGAGGATTTTTAGCCACTTTGTTCTTTTCAATGCCGGCTTGATTGATCGCCACAAAGGCCAACCCCGGCGGGATCATGAAGCCCTTTTGAGAACCGGACAAAACCACATCTACGCCCCAAGCATCCGTTTCAAAAGGAGCTGCTCCCAAACCCGAAATAGCGTCGACCACAATAATCGCGCCCGCTTCATGAACTATTTTGGTTAAAGTTTGAATGTCATTCAAAACACCTGTTGAAGTTTCGTTGAGTGTGGTAAAAACAATTTTCACATCCGGCGAAGCTTTGAGCCGTTTGCGGACTTCCTCAACGTCAATCGCGTAACCCCACTCCGATTCATATAATTCCGCTTGAACGCTATAGGCCTTCGCAATTTCAGCCCAACGATTGCCAAAATGCCCTGAGGATGCCACTAATATCTTTTCACCCGGTGAGGTTAAATTCGCAATGGCAGATTCCATCGCACCAGTCCCCACTGAAGCAAAAGTCATTACTTGATTTTTAGTTCTAAAAAAGAGCTGTAAACCATCATTAGCCGCTTTGAAAATAGCCTGAAATTGGGGAGTCCGATGATGAATAATGGGGAAAGAAGCTTCAGCCAAAACTTCAGCCGGAATGGGGGTAGGCCCTGGAGCCATGATGTATTTTTTGAGCATGTTTGACCTCTTAAAAGTGCCGGCTGAAGGTGGGAAAGGATGTTGAAAACCGGTGATTTTCGGCCTTAAAGGGCCTCTTTTCGACATTCAAAACTTTGTGAAATGTTTCACAAAGTAGGGTCAGTATAACTTTTGGGAAATCGCTGTCAAGCGACTTTGTGAATTGTTTCACAAAGTTAATATTTAAGATTAGGAAGCTAAAAAACTAAGGATTATTTGGCCTATTACATCCGGTTGTTCTTGCGGAATCAAATGACCGGCGTTCTTAACCGCCGCAAAAGAAGTAGAAGGATTAACCTTTCGGAAAGCTTTTTCACTTTCAACTGTAAAGGTATTTGAGTTCTCCCCCCGGATCACCAGTGTAGGGCGACGAATCAGCGCCGCTTTTTTCCAGACATCCATAGGAATGGTTCGATAAATTTGCGCTTCCCATTCAGGCGAATAAGTCAGCTTTACTTGCCCCTTTTCTGAAGGTTCGGTCATACCCTCTACGTAAGCCCGCAAAATTTCATCGGGCCATTTTTTGAATAACGGCTTTTCTTTAAAAGATTGATAAGCCAGTTCCCGGCTGTCCCAATGACGACGGCGTCTTAAAGCGCCTTGAACGAGATCTCTCCGGGCCTCTATCCCAAACCATTTCATCCAGAAGACTTTTCGTAAAAAGGCGGGCGGCAGCATGGTCGGATCAATGAGAATCACATGGCTGAAAAGTTCAGGCTGACGGACGGCGGCGTATAAAGTGGCCACACCTCCCAGACTGTGTCCAATAGCGACAATTTTTTCGGCATTTACTTCACCTAGACCTTTCAAAAGATCATCCGCGAAGACAGACCAATTTTTGAGTGTCTTGGCTGGAGGACAATTAGGCCAAAAGGGTCTGGCGTAAAAAGAAATCACGTGGAATTTCTCGAAAAGAGGTTTCAAAGCTCTGGTATAAGTTGATGGGGGAAACCCATTAGCATGCGCCAAATGCAGAAACGGCTTTGGGGAGTTGGGATTAAAATCGTAGAAGTTCAAAGTTTAATTTCGAACAGGTTAGGCCGTATTTTCACCGCGACCCTTTTGGTAAACCAAAATCGGGTCTTCTTTTTTAAGGATGGCGCCTTCAGTCACAACCACTTCTTTAATATCTTTGCGCGATGGAATTTCATACATCAAATTCATCATCACTTCTTCGAGAATGGCGCGCAAGCCGCGGGCGCCCGATTGACGCTTGATGGCTTCACGGGCCACAGCGGATAAAGCTTCCGGCGTGAACTTAAGTTTTACGTTTTCCATTTCAAAATAACGCTGATATTGCTTGGTCAAAGCGTTCTTCGGTTCCGTCAAAACTTTCACTAGCGCCGCTTCATCCAATTCATGCAAAGCCGCCATGACCGGGAGGCGGCCGATAAATTCAGGAATCAATCCGAACTTAATCAAATCCTCCGGCTGAACCTGATCAAACAACTCTCCCAGTTTCTTTTCCTGTCGAGTCGCAATCTCGCCCTTGAACCCGATACTGCGGCGCCCCAAACGACTTTCAATTAATTTTTCCAAACCCACAAAAGCCCCTCCGCATATAAACAAAATATTGCTGGAATCGACTTTGATGTATTCCTGGTGTGGATGTTTGCGGCCGCCCTGGGGCGGCACGTTGACTTCGGTTCCTTCGATGATTTTAAGTAAAGCCTGTTGCACGCCTTCACCGGAAACGTCTCGGGTAATGCTGGCGTTTTCCGATTTGCGGCTGATCTTGTCAATTTCATCGATGTAAATAATGCCGCGCTCGGCTCTTTGCACGTCAAACTCGGCGTTTTGTAAAAGCTTCAAAATAATATTTTCAACATCCTCACCCACATAACCCGCTTCAGTCAGCGTAGTAGCATCGGCCACCGCGAAAGGAACATCCAGGGTTCGGGCCAAAGTTTGGGCCAAAAGTGTCTTTCCAACACCTGTCGGACCAATCAACATCACATTACTTTTTTGAAGTTCCACATCATCCGGACCTGTTTTAACCGTCAGGCGCTTGTAGTGGTTATGAACCGCCACGGAAAGCACTCGCTTGGCTTTTTCCTGATCAATGACATACTCATCGAGAACATCCTTGATCTCGATTGGCTTAGGTACCGAGAGTTTCTGCTTTCCCGAGCTCTTAACTTCCCCCTTATCCTCTTCTTTGAGGATATCGTTACAGAGGGCCACACACTCATTACAGATATAAACCGTAGGGCCTGCGACCAGTTTTTTGACTTCATCTTGCGTTTTTCCGCAAAAGGAGCAGCGTAGAAATGAAGTTTTGTCTTTTTCACTGGCCATATAGAATCCTCTTATTTCTTCTTGGTTTCAGGACGCTTTAAAAGAATATCATCAATAAGCCCATATTGCTTGGCTTCCTCGGCCGACATGAAATAATCTCTTTCCACATCCGCCACAATACGGTCCAAAGGCTGGCCCGTGTGATCGGCCAGAATTTTGTTCAGTTTTTCACGAATTTTAAGTATTTCCCTGGCCTGAATTTCGATGTCGGTCGCTTGTCCCTGGGCTCCACCCGAGGGTTGGTGAATCATAATCCGTGCGTTTGGCAAAGCAAACCGTTTTCCCTTGGCCCCCGCCGCTAAAAGAACAGCTCCCATGCTGGCCGCCTGACCCACGCAAATGGTCGAAACCGGAGCCTTCATGAATTGAATGGTGTCATAAATACCCAGACCCGACGTCACCACGCCGCCTGGGCTATTAATATAAAGATTAATGTCTTTTTCCGGGTCTTCCGACTCCAAAAACAACAACTGAGCGATAATCGCGTTAGCCACGTCATCATTGATCGGCGTCCCCAGCATGATGATACGGTCTTTCAACAACCGGGAATAAATGTCATAAGACCTTTCCCCCCGGTTCGTCTGTTCTACCACAATTGGAATCAAAGCCATAACGTCCTCCGTTAATTACGAATTAAACTATCTCAATCTTGGACTGAGCGATCAAAAAGTCCAGGGTCTTTTCGTATTGAATCCAGTCTTTAATCGAATCCATATTTCCCTGTTGCTGAACATAACGCCTGACAACATCTATCGGCTGGCCCACATTTCCGGAGACTTTTTGGATATAAGCGTCAATATCCGCTTCCTCCGTCTTTACCTTTTCAGCCGCCGAAATCTTTTCCACAATCAAAGCCAAATGAACGTTTTTCTCTGCCACCGGCTTCATCCCTTCCACAAACTGTTTCTTTTGCTCATCCGGCAGTTGATTGGCGTCAATACCCTGGCTGCGCAACCGCTCCACTCCCTGCTGCACCAAACGCTGCTGTTCCATTTGAATAAGCGAAGCCGGAACATCAAACTTGTGCGCGCCGATAAGAGCTTCACCGATCTGTTCAATCATCTTTGAGCGTTGCTCGTTTTCTTTGCTCAATTTAATTTGAGCCTGCATATTTTCACGCAGCTCTTTCACTGTTTCAGCCTTGCCCGCGTCCTTGGCAAACTCGTCATCCAAAATGGGCAATTTTTTCTCTTTGATTTCGTGCAGCTTCACCGTGAATTCGGCTTCTTTACCCGAAATTTCTTTCTTGCCGTAATCCGCCGGAAAAGTGATTTTAAAAGTCTTTGAATCGCCAGCCTTTAAACCAATAAGATTCTCTTCAAAATCTTTCAATAAGCTCTGGGAGCCTAACAATACCGGGTAACGGCTGGCCTTGCCGCCTTCAAAAACGGTGCCGTCAATTTTCCCTTCAAAATCAATCAATACCCAATCATCGCCCTTGGCCGCGCGGTCCGCCGGTACCAATTGGGCCATTTGATTTCTCAAATTTTCAACGGCCTTATCCACATCTTGGTCTGTCACTTCGGTTTTAACTTTCTTAATGGCCAAACCCTTGTAGTTTTTCACTTCAAAGGCTGGCTTAATCTCGACTGTCGCCACAAACTTCATGGGTGTTCCTTCTTCAAATTGCAAATGCGTGATTTGGGGCTGGGCTACCGGTTCGATCTTTTGTTCGATCAAAACTGAGCGGAAAAACTCCGGCAGTTGGTGTTGAACCATTTCTTCACGCGCCGCAGACTTGTATTGTTTCCTAATCACATCCAGGGGAACTTTACCCTTACGAAAACCGGGTATCTTGGCTTCTTGTGAAATCCGGTTATAAATCCCGTCCATCTTGGTTTGAACCGTTTCGGAGGGAACTTCTACCGTAATTTCTTTCGTACAACCTGTCACATCATTCACACTAACTTTCACAAGAAACTCCTTAAGTATTAAATAATTTAATTGGTCTGGTGCGTTCCCTTTCGGGAACCGCGCCATTTTCCAAAATTATCCCCATCAAATTCAGTTTGACGGAAATATAGAAAAATTGGTGCGCGGGGGGGGAGTTGAACCCCCACGGGTTACCCCGCCAGAACCTAAATCTGGTGCGTCTGCCAGTTTCGCCACCCACGCATTGAACCTGTGGCAAGCTTGCTTGCCACCACTATTATGAGGGGGTGGCACGTACCTAGTTCCTTCTAATAACTTTAAAAGACAACTAGGTGCGCCACCCACGCATTAAACTCAATAACAAGCGGCGACTTGGTTCAATAAACCGCTTTTTTCCTAAAAAAATAGGGGCTTATCTTAACGATAGCCACAACCAACGTCAATTTAAGAGGCGCAGAATATAAGGAAAAATCAGCGAAAAAGATAGCTGAATGGGTTATTCTCCCCCCTGTTATCTCAATTTGTCTTTTTGGACTTACTTATGCCGAAAACCATTCCAGCCAAAGTCGATCTAGCCATCATTGGCGGCGGTATCAACGGCGCCGGCTTAGCCGCACAAGCCGCTAAAGCAGGACTTTCAGTTGTGTTGTTCGAGAAGGATGATTTTGCTTCTGGCACTTCCAGCAAATCCACCAAACTCTTTCATGGCGGGATCCGCTATTTGGAACAATTTCGCTTCTCATTAGTTTTTGAGGGCTTACACGAACGCAACCGCCTTATTACCATGGTTCCCCATCTATCTCGTCCTATATCTTTCTTATTACCGGTTTACAAAGGAGATCGACGCCCTGCCTGGATGCTTAAAATTGGTTTGCGGCTTTACGATCTTTTGGCCGGTTCTCACAATATCGCCAAACACCAATGGCTTTCCCCGAGGGAAGCGTTAACCCAAGCCCCTCCTCTCAAAAATAACGGCCTAAAGGGTTGCGGTCTTTACTACGACGCCCAGGTCAACGACGCCCGTCTCGTTTTAGAAAATATCCTGGCCGCAGAACAATCCGGGGCCCAATGCCTTAACTACCATCAGGTCACCGAAATTGATGAAGAACCCTCGGGTTATCGGGTTACATATTGGAATGACCTTACTAAAAAAACCACTTCGCTCATGGCTTCCTCTCTCGTCAACGCTTCCGGTCCCTGGGCCAACGAAACCGCTCAAATGATTGACTCCGATTCTAAAAAACTGGTCCGACCTACCCGCGGCACTCACATTGTGGTCCCCCAGGTTCTAAGCGACCATGCGGTTCTCATTACCACCCAGGGCGATAACCGGATTATTTTCGTTATTCCCTGGCGCGGTTACAGTCTGATCGGCACCACCGACATTGACGATTCCAGCAACCCCGACTCTACCCATCCCACTGATGAGGAAATCGACTACTTGATTGAACAAGCCTCCCGGGTATTCCCAGGCGCTTCGATCGACAAACAGCATATTGTCGCTGCTTTCGCAGGACTAAGACCCCTGGCTTGGGGAGACGAAAAACACGCTTCCTCAGTTTCCCGGGAAGACGAAATCATCCGCAAAGGACGCTTATTAACCATCGTTGGAGGCAAGCTGACCACTTATCATTCCATGGCCCGGCAGTCTCTTCGGAAAGTATTAATGATTCTTGATCGTAAAGACGCCGGCAGTTCCAAGCTCACCCTGCCGGGATTGCCCGACAAACCCTGGAATGATTTTTTAAAATCATCCATTCCTCATTGGACTGAAAAATATGGAATTACTTCGGCCCAAGCCCATCACCTAGCCCATCTATATGGAAAGCGGGCCGAGCAGCTTTTGGAACTAACGCTTAAAAACCCTGAATGGAAAAAACCAATCCATCCCGAAAGACCCGAAATAGCCGCTCAAGTAATATTCGCCGTTCAAAAAGAAAAAGCCTTTCACCTGGATGATGTGATTCTCCGCCGTTTGGAAATCGGTTACAGCGCTCAACGCTGGGGCGAAAGCGCCGAAAGCATTTCTCGTCTAATGGCCCAGCAGTTGAACTGGGACGAACCTACCCGTTTGAAAGAACTGGAAAGTTATCGAATTCAGCTTTATCCCCAGCCTCTCTAACTCTTAATCCTGTAACTTCTCTTGAATTGATCGGCTACTAATCATAGATTAGCCAAATTCGATTTCGGTCAGTGGTACTACTTTCGGAGGATTTTATGGAAAAAGTCATCATTATCGGCTCCGGCCCCGCCGGTTATACGGCTGCACTTTATGCATCCCGCGCTAATTTAAGCCCCTTGCTGATTGACGGCAGTCAACCCGGCGGACAATTGACTACGACCACCGAAGTCGAAAACTTTCCGGGCTTTCCCGAAGGCATCATGGGACCACAGCTCATGGAAAACATGAAACAACAGGCTGCCCGTTTCGGCACCCGGTATAAGACCGGCATGGTCACCAAAGTCGATTTTTCCAAGCGCCCTTTTAAAGTATGGGTAGATGAAAGCGAACTTATTGAAACGGAGTCCGTGATTATCGCCACCGGCGCTGCGGCCAAATACGGCGGAGTTCCCCGTGAGCACGAACTCATTGGCCGCGGCGTTTCGGCCTGCGCTACCTGCGACGGTTTCTTTTTCAAAAATCAGGAAATCGCGGTCGTCGGCGGCGGCGACAGCGCCATGGAAGAAGCGAACTTTTTAACCAAGTTCGGAAAAAGCGTCACGATTATTCATCGCCGCGAGGAATTTAAAGCCTCCAAGATTATGTTGGAAAGGGCCAAAGCCAATCCCAAAATTCAGTGGATGATGAATTCAGTCATTACCGAATTAGAGGGAAAAGAGACGCTGACCGGTATGAAGGTAAAGAACGTTAAAACCAACGAAGAGAAACAATATCCCTTCACGGGCCTTTTCTTCGCCATCGGCCATACGCCCAACACCGGCATCTTTAAAGGCATACTCGATATGGATGAGGTTGGTTATTTAAAACTACCGGTTCCCAACCGCACCATTACCAACATTCCGGGCGTCTTCGCGGCCGGCGATGTGGCGGACCATTATTACCGCCAGGCTATTTCAGCCGCCGGCATGGGCTGCCAGGCCGCCATTGAGGCGGAACGCTGGTTGTCCGAACACGAAAAGTAAGAAGCCGTTTCCACAAAAGACCAAAGTCCATTCAGACGTTGGTCTTTTTCTTTTAGACATGATCTTTTTTCATTAAACCCGTAACCATTCAAGGGGATTAAGCGTAAACCAAGAGATCAATCTACTTGAAAGAAGGCTTTATGGTTTTCCTGCTTTTCTTCAGTTTTCTGGCCGGTTTCGCGACCATTCTGGCTCCCTGCATTTGGCCGCTATTGCCATTAGTGCTATCCGTCTCCTCCAGCGGGGGAAAACGTAAACCCTTCGGCTTAACGCTCGGGGTCATGACCAGCTTTTCAATTTTCACCCTCTTTGTCTCTTATCTAGAACGCTTTCTTCACATTGATCCCAACGTCTTTCGTCTTATAGCGGTCATCATTATCGGTCTTCTGGGTCTGGCTCTTCTTTTTCCGTCTCTCGGCGCGAAATTCGAGGTCTGGATCAGCCGTGTGCTTCAACCTCTACAAACCCGCCTTCAGGGCAACGGAGAAAGCCAGGGATTCGGCGGAGGTTATGTCGCCGGTTTTTCTATCGGTTTAGTTTGGGCTCCCTGCGCCGGACCCATCTTAGCCACCATCGCCACTTTGGCCGCGACCCAATCGGTTAACTTCCAGGTCATCCTCGTAACTCTGGCTTACGCTCTGGGTTTGGGCATTCCGCTGTTTTTAGTTTCCATGGGCGGCTCGTTTCTTTTCACCCGAATGAGAAAATTCACCAAATACACGGGCCGGGTTCAACAGGTTTTCGGGGTTATCATGATTTGTGTGGCATTGCTCATTTACACCAATTATGACAAAACCATCCAACTCAAAATATTGGAAGCTTTTCCCAGCTACGGCAATCTGGTCGACGGATTGGAAAATAACAAGACTGTCAGTCAGCAATTGGACGCTCTCAAAGGTGTATCCCCCTCTATGTCCGCGTCTTCGGACGGAACACTGTCCGACATGGGTCTCGCCCCCGAGTTAACCGGCATTACCCAATGGCTCAACAGCCAACCTCTTACTCTGAACCAACTGAAAGGCAAAGTGGTGCTGGTGGACTTTTGGACTTACAGCTGTATTAACTGTCTCCGGACCCTACCCAATACCAAAGCCTGGTACCAACAATACGGGCCGGATAATTTCGTGCCCATCGGCGTCCACACGCCCGAGTTCGCCTTTGAGAAAGAAACCGCGAACGTCCAGAAGGCTTTAAAACAATTCAACATCACTTATCCCGTGGCCCAGGACAACGACTACCAAACCTGGAACGCTTATAAAAACGAATATTGGCCCGCTCAGTACCTCATCGACGCCAAAGGCCATATCCGCAAAGTAGATTTTGGAGAGGGCGAGTACGACAAGATGGACGCCGCCATCCGCCAGCTTCTGGCAGAAGCGGGACATCACGTTCAGGGCGCTGCCACGCTGGTTCAGGCCGCAGGAGTGGGTTACGACCAGACTCCCGAATCCTATTTGGGAACAGACCGTTTGGAACGCTTTGCCTCACCCGAAAAACCAAAAAACGGACTTCAAACTTATTCCCTGCCGGTATCGCTGGTCAATCACCATATCGCCTATCAAGGTGTCTGGACACTCAGTGATGAAGCCGCCAACCCCGCTAAGGGATCAGCTTTGGAAATTCAGTTCACCGCGGATAAAGTTTATTTAGTCATCGGCCCTGGAAAGAAAGGCAATACAGTTTCTCTTTTTCTGGATGGAAAAGCTATTGATGCGGGATCGGGCCTAGACGTGGTTAATGGAAAAGTGATTCTGGATGAACACCGACTTTACAATCTGGTGGACTTCAAGGGAATTTCCGGTTCTCACCGCCTGCGTATCCAATTCGACAATGCCAAAACATCGGTTTACGCCTTTACCTTCGGTTGAGGCCATCGGTCATTGAAATCCGTAAAACGAATAGGACATGTTTTGTGAATCATGGACGGTGCTATTCACAAAAACATAGCCGTCCGTACTGTCATACAGCCAACCCGAATACTGGCTCGTCGGAGTGCTTAATTGCGCCGTATAAGTAACAATATTCCCCGACGGGTTTTTGGAAGTAGCGATGAAAGCGCCAGTCACCTTAACCAGGGGAACATTATCCAGGTTTTGACTGAAGGAAAAACTACCTGACGACCAAAGGGTGGTCGGCCAGATGCCCTGCCAGTTGCCATAATAAATTTCACCCGCGGACTTCATCGCCCCGATATTGCCCTTGGTGGCGCCTTCTTTGGATTTCTCCAACATTTGAGCGAAACGGGGGATGGCGATCGCGGCCAGGATGCCGATAATCGCCACCACAATCATCAACTCAATTAAGGTAAAACCCTTTTCTTTCAAATGATTCATGGCCGCCCCCATCGATTAATAACGATTATTGGAAACCATAAAAGGAATAGGCCATATTTTGTGAATCATGCACCGTGCTGTTCACGAAAACAAATCCACCCGTGCTGTCATATAGCCAGCCTGAATACTGGCTGGTCGGGGTGCTTAATTGCGCCGTGTAGGTGATGATATTCCCGGATGGATTGGAAGAAGTGGCAACAAACGCGCCCGTCACCTTCACCAATGGAATGTTATCCAGGTTTTGGCTGAAGGAAAAACTACCTGACGACCAAAGGGTGGTCGGCCAGATGCCCTGCCAGTTGCCATAATAAATTTCACCCGCGGACTTCATCGCCCCGATATTGCCCTTGGTGGCGCCCTCTTTTGATTTTTCCAGCATTTGTGCGAAACGGGGAATGGCGATGGCCGCCAGAATGCCGATGATCGCGACAACGATCATCAATTCAATTAAGGTAAAACCCTTTTGTCTAAAGCGAACCATGGTTGCCTCCAGAAATTTTAGTGCATTCTTCCACTCCCACCGGGAGCGGATAAGAACGCCAAAACCAACACATCTTTAACGATCAGGTTCTTTGCCGTTCTTCTTCAAATCAATCTTTTGAGCCTGAACTTCAACCTTATTGCCCGTATGAATCAAGTCCAAATTAAAATTCCCCGTGTCAGCGGCGGAAAAATAAGTCCGATGGATCGTCCAGACAACGAAACAAAAAGCGATGATACCCAAAAGCAGATTTAAAAAACGATTCATCAACTCCCTCGACCAAGAACTTTTGATGTCTTAGTTAAAGCAGGATTGGTGCCAGATTTTTTTGTGGAATCACGCGTGTTTTAGAGAAAGGTGATTGCGAAAACTGCATAAAAAACAACGCACATGGGTTATTTTGAATGCATCAGTCGGCGCGGAAGGCGTTTGGCTTCAGTTTGTATTTTTTTAACAGCAACTGGAAATTACGCCGCGCCAAACCCGAACTGCGGGCCGCTTGGGATACGTTCCCCTTGGATTCCCGCAAAAGATTGGCCAAATAATTCTTTTCAAAGGACCGAACCTGCGCCTGCTTGGCCTGGCGGAACGGGCCCCTGGGTCCGTTGTTTTCCGCCGTCTGGGGAAGCGCCAGATCGGAGGGTTGTATTTCCGAACCGGCCGCCAAAAGTTTAGCCCTTTCCAACTGGTTTTTAAGCTCCCGCACATTCCCCGGCCAGCGCTGGGAAAGAAGCCACTTCACGGCCTGCGTGGAAACGCGCTTGGGTGTTTGCCCGTCTTTCAGGCGGCTCTTCAAAAAGAAATCGGTCAAAAGCGGAATATCACCCAGCCGTTCCCGCAGCGAGGGCACAGGCAAAACCAAAACCGAAAGCCGGTAATAAAGATCCTTTCGAAATAGTTTCCGCTCAACCATTTCTTCCAGATTTTGATTGGTGGCCGCGATGACCCTGACATCCATTTTCCGGGACTTGGAGTCCCCCACCATCCGCACTTCACCCGACTCCAAAACCCTCAAAAGTTTCACCTGGGACTCGAGGGGAATTTCAGCGACTTCATCCAGGAAAAGGGTTCCGCCGTCCGCCGCTTGAAAAAGTCCTTCCCTGGTCTCCTGGGCTCCCGTAAAAGCTCCTTTTTTCACCCCGAACAATTCTGCCTCAAATAAGTTTGCCGGCAAAGCCCCGGAATTCACGATAACCATGGGTTTTTCCGCCCGGGACGATAAATCGTGTATCGCCCGCGCCGCCAGTTCCTTGCCCACGCCCGATTCGCCCAGGATTAGGACGCTGGCGTCGCTGGGCGCGAATTTTTGAATCAATTGACCCACTTTGCGAATCGCGGGCGAAGTGCCTACCATGAAGCCTTTCTGTCCGTCCGTAATTTGGTTCCGCAAATTTTGGTTTTCTTCTAGCAGACGGCGTTTTTCCAGGGCTTTCAACACCACCACTTCCAAATCCTCAGGCGTAAAGGGTTTGGACAAATAGTCTTCCGCTCCATTTTTGATTACATCCACGATTTTTTTAGTACTTCCATAACCCGAAATAACCACCACAGGGAGAGTGGGATAAGCCGTTTTTACTTTTTTGAGGAATTCCTCTCCCGATTTTCCCGGCAGACGGAGGTCCGTAATGACCAGTCCATAATGATCCTTCGGCAGGACGGCCAGCGCGCTTTCCGCGTCCTCCACACAAAGGGGATCGTAGCTCATCGCCTCCAGCATATCGTTGAGAATATCCCGGATTCCTTTTTCGTCGTCCACCACCAGTATTTTTTCCTTTTTCAATGAACCGCTCCCGACTTTGATGATTGAGGCCACTCGATCCGAATCCAGACGCCGCGCGGTTTGCGGGGTTCCAGCCTCAGCCGTCCCCGATGGGCCTGAAGGATAGTCCGGGCGATGACTAATCCTAACCCCGTACCGGCGGATTTAGTCGTGAAAAAGGGACGGAAAAGCTGAATCATATTTTTCTTGCGGACGCCAGTTCCCGTATCTCCGACGCTCACTTGAACTCCTTTTTTGCCGCGGCTTAACCGCACATCCACCACTCCTCCGCCAGGCATAGCCTCTATGGCGTTTTGTATCACGTTGACCAAAACCTGTTTGATTCGATCCGGGTCCGCCGTCACCACAAAGGGTTTCACAGGGCAGTTGATTTGAAACCGGCCCTGGTCCTTGGGAATTTGAAACCAGCATTCCCGGACGACGAAAGCCAGATCAAATTTTTTGACTCGAAGTTCGATGGGACGGGCGAAAGCGAGAAGGTCTTTCACTAACCGCTGGCACCGCTTCGCCTCTTGATCAATGGCGTTCAGCCAGTTTTCCAATTTAAAACCCTTCGCGGTCCTCGCCATCCTGGCCGAACCCAAAATAACCGTCAGGGGATTGTTTATTTCATGGGCCAGTCCTGCGGAAAACTGTCCAATCGTGGCCAACCGCTCGGATTCGGACAATTTCCGTTCGGCCAGCAAGGTTTGTTGATGGGCTCTTTCGCGGGACTGGGTTTGTTGACTTATTTTTTTGGCCATTCGGCTTAAGGATTGGGTCAGTACCTCCACCTCATCCTTCGGATTGACCGACAGCGGGTATTCAAAATCAACCCGGCTGGTTTCATACAACCTGACCTGGTTCACCAAATTGAGGATGGGTTGGACCACATTTCGGGAAAGGGCCAGAGCGGCGAAAATGCTAGCGGCAAGAACGACCAGAAGAAAGACAATCATTAACTGAAGCATGTCCGTCGCCGGCTGGTAACATTCTTTGGCCTTTTGGCGGACCACCACACCCCAGGAAGCGGACTCAATCCTGGCAAAAGCCGCGAGAACTTCTTCATTTTTATTGTTGGTGAACTGGACCACGCCTTCCTTTTCGGTTTGCAGAAGCCGAACCGCCGCGTTCTCCATCATGGAGGTCAAAATGCGGTCTTTATTCGGATGGACAACCGCCAATCCCTGTTGGTTTACCAGAAAAGCGTAACCGGTTTTTCCAAAATGCGCGTTTTCCAAATTTTCAATATTGTGGCTGGGCAGAAAGGCGACTCCGACCAAAACCCCGACTAATTGACCGGACCGAAAAATCGGGGCGCTGATCAGAATGCCCACCTGGTTGGCGGAAGTTTTATATTCATCCACCAGCACGCCGCTGTGAAGTTCGCGGGTTTTTTCGACGTTTTTAACAAAAAAAGAATGCGGTGGTAAATCCTTTCGCGGCACAGGCGGCTGGCTTTGAATTAAAAAATGGCCGTCAGGGGTGTAGAGAAAAAAACCGTCAATCAGTTCGGTGGCATAGCACACCAAATTCATCTCTCCCTGCGCCTCTTGGGAATCCATTTTGATAACTTGCTGCCGTTTGGAAAGAGCCTCAAGCGATTGAAAGGCCCGGGTAAGGCTTTCGTCAATCTGCCAGGCCAGGGTTTTGGCCAGAGTCAGTTGGGATTGTTCGGCCTGAACCCGCAAGGATTGATAGGATTGATAAACTAGGTAGCCGCCTAAAATCGCGGTTGTGCTGACTGAAAGCATCACGGTCAGTAAAGTGATTTTGGTTTTGAGGCTGATAAAACGGGATATGCTTTTTTCGGAAGACGATTTCATAACACTAATTTAGATAAAAAAAGCCGAGTTACCAATCAATTCCGGTAAACAGAAGAATTGACCCCTTAAAGATGAGGTACCACTTACTTTTTCGTTACTCATTTATTTCCAAATCCGATTTACTCCATAGTAATCTCCCGAAATCATGCGTATATATGGGGTGCTTGCTCACTTATGGCTAAGGAGTCGTTATGAAACTGCTATCCCCCTACACACTCGGTTCCCTGGAACTCTCGAATCATATGTCCATGTCCGCCCTCACCCGTTGCCGGGCCATTGAAGGCAATGTGCCGACTCCACTGGCGGCGACCTATTACAGCCAAAGAGCCTCCGCGGGACTCATCATCACCGAAGCCACCCAGGTCACTCCTATGGGCCAGGGCTATCCCAATACTCCCGGCATTTATTCAGACGAGCAGGTTCAGGGATGGAAAAAAATTACAGACGCCGTCCACCAGGTAGGTGGAAAAATATTTATGCAACTCTGGCATGTAGGCCGGGTTTCCCTGCCGGATTATCACGGCGGCCAATTGCCCGTATCAGCCTCGGCCCTTCCCGTAAGTGGTCACCTTCATACTCCCAAGTTTGAACAAAAAGATCTTGTCACCCCAAGGGCTTTGGAAACTTCTGAAATTCCTCAAGTAGCCGCGCAATTCAAGAAGGGCGCGGAAAACACCAAGGCCGCCGGTTTTGACGGCGTGGAAATCCACGGCGCCAACGGCTATCTGCTGGAACAATTCACCGAAAGCGGTTCCAACCACCGCACCGACGCCTATGGCGGTAGTCTGGAAAACCGCCTGCGCTTCCCGCTGGAAGTGGTTGACGCGGTCATCAGCGTCTGGGGCGCGGAGCGGGTAGGTTACCGTATTTCGCCTTATTTCGACGGCTACAGCGCGTCGGATGCCAACCCCGTGGAAACTTATACCGCTCTCGTCAAAGAACTGGATCAACGCAAGCTCGGTTACCTTTGCGTCAAGGAAGCCCCCAACGGACCGGGTAACGGCAAAACTGCTTTAATACCCATTCTGCGAAAAGAATTTCACCAGACCTATATGGTCAACATGGGCTACGACGCTCAGTCAGGAGAAACCATTCTCGAAAGCGGCGGAGCCGACATGGTCTGTTATGGAAAATTGTTCCTGGCCAACCCCGATCTGCCGGAACGCTTCAAACAAAAAGCCCCGCTCAACCAGCCCGACCCAACAACTTTTTACGGCGGCGGCGAAAAGGGGTATACCGACTATCCCAAGCTGGGGTAACCCGGTTATAACCGCCTGATTATTGGAAACTTTCTTCCAATTCTTTTGAGGTTGACGACAACCGCAGGTCATTTACTTTTTTCCACGCGTCCGGTGGAATACCCTCGGGAGCCGAAACAATGTAATACTTGGCGAATTGGGAAAGCAGACCGCCATTCGTATCCATCAATTCGGTCAGGGTTTTTAAAGTGGGGGCGTCATAAGCCGTCACTCCATAAGTTTGATCAAAATCATATTCCAGATCCCATTGTCCGTTGACCGCGCCTTTGGCTGAGGCCAGATTGGTGAGATAAAAAACTGCCTGGTCCTTCATGTCCCCGGTGTTTTTATCGTATGCCATCACTTCAAAAGAGGGATTATTCATCCGGATGGGGCTGACCGCCGGGCATATATGGGTCACTAAGAAAGGCTTGCCCTGATCGTCTGTCAAAACCCGGTAATCATCCATATGGGTATGGCCGGCGAAAGCAAAGACCACCGTTCCCTCGTAATCCCGCATCAACCGGACATAAGCTGTTTCATATTTTTTATCCCAAAAAAACTGCGGGCCCATATTGATCATCATCGCCTTGAGAGTTCCGTAGATATCCACCTGGGGCGGAATATGCATGGCCAAAATCACTTTTCTGTTCTTCTTTTTCGCCTCGGCCAGTCTCGATCCTAGCCAGGTCATTTCCTTATCGCCCGCCTTGTCGTTCGGCTGGGAGTAGCAGGAATCCGCGTGGTAATGGTTTGACCAGTAGATATCATTTAAAACCACCAATTCGGTGCCCGCCAGGGTCGGATGGGCTATTTCGTAATAGCCTGCGTCGGCCATTGTCTTTTGCGCCTCCCTGTGTCCATTCAAGGTTTCCCACTCGGTGCTCAAGGCCGCGAGGAATTTGGTATGGGCGGCCATCATGTAATCGCCGCATTCGGAGTCGTTATTGCCCAGTGAAAAATAAACCGGCGTCCCCGCCAGACGCTTTTGAACTTCCCGGGATACAAAAACTTCCGTTTTGGTTACAAAATCCTCATAAGCTTGCTCATTCTTTCCGCCAAAAGGCTCAAATAATTTACGGGACTCGTGAACCAGATAGTCGCCAGTCACAATGGCGTAATCGTAAGGACCTTTTTTTTGCGCTTCGTCCAGCGCCGAAACCATTAAAGGATAATTGGTGTCTTTGCCGTAGGGCGCGAACCCGTCAGTCGGGCCGGACTCGAATAGGCTTTCCCACTGTTCCACCGGCGCATTGATCAGTTTTTTAACCAAATCCGGATTGGCGAATGGGTCCAGGTGAATGTCGGACATTAATAAAATGCTGCCGGTTCCGGCTACGCCGTCCCACGGAAGGCCTTTGGAACAAGCGGCCGAAGTCACCCATACCAACACCGCGAATAAACAGGCCGACAGAGAAATAAATTTAATTTTCATGTGTTTTGTCCTTTTGAAAATAGACTGACCCGCCGTCCACCCACAGGCAAAAACACCCTATTCAATGTCGGATGGGTTTTCAAGTTAAGCTTGTGTAAAGCTGAATCGAAAATAACGCCCCAAATAAAAAAGCCGGACCCATTCGGGTCCGGCTTCGCTACTCGGGAAGGGTTCGCCTTAAAGACCGCCGCCCAATCCCAACAACCCCGTGATTTGAAGACCCACCGAGCCCGTCAGGGATCCTGCTACGCCGGGACAGGTCATCACACAGCTGTTCTGCAATGTCGTTCCGACCAGAGAGGTCAGCAGGCTGCTCACCTGAGCCACATAAGTCATCTCGCAGCTGCAGGGACCCACGCTGTTGTATACCCAGGTCAAGGTCGACCCGGTACAGCTAAAGGTTCCGCCCGCGATCGACGTGGCCGAACCCTGCACGTAGCTCAGTCCGCTAGGCAGAACATCCTGAACCACCACATTGCTGGCCGCGCATCCCGATACCGCCAGGTGGACGGTATAGGTCACCGCGCCGCCCAAAATACAGCTGACGGATGAAACCGTCTGCGCGATATTCACGATAGGCGTCGGCGTATTAGTGGCCGTAAAGGTATTCGTCGGCGTGAAAGTATTCGTAAAGGTAAACGTATTTGTCGGCGTATTGGTGATGGTAAAAGTGTTTGTCGGCGTACTTGTATTAGTGTGCGTAAAGGTGTTGGTAGGTGTAAAAGTGTTCGTCGGCGTATTTGTGGGAGGAACACTTGTAAAAGTGTTAGTCGGCGTGAAGGTATAGGTGAAAGTATAGGTAGGCGTGCTGGTGGGCGGCACACAAGTAAAAGTATTCGTCGGCGTACTCGTCGGAGGAACGCAAGTAAAGGTATTCGTAGGCGTCGACATACAGATGGTCGGCGTGAGCGTGGGAACCGCGGATACTGCCAGATTCACCGTTGTCGATATGGCCGTGGAAAGACCCGTACAGGTCATCACGGCGGTGTTAGCCAGGGTCGATCCTACTAGGCCCACCAGGTTGTTCACCTGCGCTACGTAGGTCATCGTGCAGGTACAGGGGCCCACGCTGTTATAAACCCAGGTGAGGGTTGATCCTGTACAACTGAAGGTTCCCCCCGGAAGCGTTGAGGCTGAACCCTGGACATAGCTCATGCCGCTGGGCAAGACATCCTGTATCTGGGCATTGGCAGCCGCGCTGCCCGATATGGCCAATTGGAGGGTATAAGTGACTGAACTTCCCAGAGACGCCGTCGCCGACGAACAAGTCTGGGTACAGTTCACAGAAGGCCCTAAAAGACCCCCTAACAGAGACTCGGATTTAGCGCCGGAAGTTGGTGTCATCATCACTGTCGCGCCGAAAGTAGCCGCTGACGCGCTTGCACCCGCGGTTGAGGCAACCGGATTAGCTGAAGTTCCGCAACCCCAGTTCAAAATGAGTAAAGGCAGCAACAACAAACAACAACAGATTCCAGCGACTCGATAATTATGTTTCATTTTCTCTCCTCCATGCCTATGGTTCGGGTCATTTCCATAAACCTCATGGTTTTCCGAAACAGCCCGTGAATGAATATGGGTCAAGCGCTTCGCTTGCATCAATCGGGCTAAACCCTCCCGACTTCTCCTCAAGTGCCGCTTTTCCCGGCCCATAAAACAAATCTCCCCCCCGCGTTTAATAATGGCCCCTGATGTAGTACTGATGCCTCTCAATCGAGTATCGTGAAATCCTAATCAAGGCTTCCCGGTCCGCCACTTCGTCCTTAATCACGTAATCCTCCGCGCCGCATCGCAGGGCCTGAAGGGCTACGGTTTCATCTTTTACACCCGTCAATACGACGATGGGCGTTTTCGGATGGCTCAGAAGAACCCGGACCAGGTTGGCCAATCCCCTGCCTTCCGGCAGATCGGCGTCCAGCAGAACCAGATCCACACCTTCCAGGGAAAGCCTTCTCAAAGCGCCGACCAGGGAAGATTCGCGAATCACCTGGAATTCATCACCGGCATATTTTTTAAAAACCCCCTGGAACCGCCAGGCTTCCAAAGGATTACTCTCCACAAATAAAACCCTTTTTCTTTGTTTTCGAGACTCACCCTGTATCAACATCAAAAACCTTTTCGGTTCTGGCTTTATTTCAAAAATCACTTTGGACAGGTTTTTAAAAAGCAATTGCGGTGCCAAACCGAGACAACTAAAATAAAGGGTTTTGGAGAAAAAGAGGAAAGACGGATAGGTAATGCGGGCGGCGGCTCTCGGGCGCGGATACCCTAAAAACATTTTCAGCGATCTAAAAAAACGAACGGGATTCTTCGCGGGGCGCGAAAGAATTAAACGGTTTATGAAAACGATCGGGTGAAATTATTCTTCAGAGACGGGGAGATTGTATTTTTTGATTTTCAGGCGCAGGGTTTTGTAATCCACTTCCAGCAACTTGGCCGCCTGGCTTTTATTGCCCTTCGTGGACCGCAGGACGTTGACAATCGCCTGCTTCTCCACTTCTTCCGCGGCCTTTTCCACAATTTTTCTCAAAGCCTGTCCGGGAAGGAACGGAACCGCCACCGGCCCGGGCGATTCCAAGGAAGACGAATTCCCCAGGAGGGCCTGAACTTGTTCGGCGTGAATTTCTGAATCAGGCGTCAGGAGCACCGCCTGACGGATGACATTGCGCAACTCCCGGATATTGCCGGGCCAGGAATGCGACATCAACAGGTCCTCCGCCTCTTTCGAAAGAGTGGTGACCTGTTTTTGAAATTCCACGCAGGCCTTCTCGCGGAACCTTTGGGCCAACGGAAAAATATCCTCCATGCGGTAACGCAATGGCGGTAGATGAAGGGTGAATTCCGCCAGCCGGTAGTAAAGGTCTTGCCGAAACCGGCCCAGCTTCGCTTCTTCCGACAACTGGGCATTGGAAGCCGCGATGAAACGCACATTGATCGCAAAAGCCATCGCGGCCCCTACCGGCCTCATCTGGCGTTCTTCCAAAACCCGCAGAAGCTTAGCCTGCAGGGAAAGGCCGAGATTTCCGATCTCGTCCAGAAAAAGGGTTCCCCCCTGGGCCAGTTCTATCTGTCCCTGCTTCCGGCGGTCCGCCCCGCTGAAGGCTCCCTTCTCATGGCCGAACAATTCAGACTCCAGCAGATTTTCCGGAAGGGCCCCGCAATCAATGGCCACGAAAGGTTTGTCCCTGCGGGAGCTTTCTTCATGCAAAGCCCGGGCGACCGCCTCTTTGCCCGCGCCGGTCTCGCCCTGAATCAAAACCGTCAGTGAAGAATCAGCCACTTGCTGAATCTGGCGTTTGACGGATTCAATGGCGGGACTGTCGCCGACAATTTGAGACAAGGCCGGACCTCTTCTTCCTGCCTGGCGGCTCAGCTCTTCCATTTTGGCGATCATTTCGTTGCGTTCCATGGCCTGGCTCAGGGTCAAAATGAGTTGATCGCTTTCAAACGGCTTGGTCAGGTAATTGTGGGCGCCCGCCTTGATAGCTTCTACCGCCATTCGGACATCCGCCAGGCCCGTGAGCATAATGACCGGAATCAGAGGATGGTTTTTTTTGAGTTCCTTCAAAACTTCCAACCCGCTCATCGCCGGAAGCTTCATATCCAGAATGACTGCGTCGGGAACCGTTTTCTCGATCTGATCCAGGGCTGTCTGTCCGTCCGCCACCGCCAGGACGTCATATTCCCGAACCGAGCGCAGCGCCATCGACAAAAGCATCCGCTCGGCGGAACTATCGTCCACCGCCAGTATTTTTTTCTTTCCCGGCCATCCCGACCACTCCAAGGGACTGACTGGCGGCGGTTCAAAAGGCCTGGCAATTGTGGTTTTCATGCTTTCTCCTTTTTGAAAAAGACCGTTTCAGAAAAAGCGGAAGGAATTTTTAGCGGGTCTGCGTGAAGAAGTCTGACTGTTTGATCGACCATAGCTTTAAGCCTCAATTCTGCAGGTTAAAGCCCGGCCCGAAATAGACTGACTTTCTAAAAGGACCACCAGACCTGCAAGCCGGATGTCCTGCGGTGAAAAACTTATACCTTGATTATGGTGATTCTTTTTTTACGTTGTCAAACCCCCCACCTCAAATAGAAAGAAGTATTTTCGATCCGGAGTTCACGGAAAATTTCATGACATAAAAAAAGCCCTGACCGGATGGCCAGGGCTTTTCGCTTAAACGATTCAACAAAAGCGTTATTGAGTGCAGTTGGTTCCGCTTTGTCCTACCGCGTAACCGTTGGTGCTTCCTCCAAAGATGATGGGAACTGTGGTCGCGGCAGTATAGAAGGTGCCGGCCTGGGCGCTGGTGTTAGGACAGCTTCCCGTATATCCCACCACACAGGTCACATCGCCTGTTCCGCCGATACTGCTGCCGTTGCCTTGCACCAAATTACCGCCGCTGAGTTTTAAGCCCGTACCCGCGTTGTCATAAGCCACAAATAATTCGGTTGCCTGGCTAAGCCCGGAAAAACTGTAAGTTCCGCCGCTACTAAGCGCCGAACTGATAGTTACGGGAACCCCATTGTTGATCGCGGGCAAAACATAAACATGGTTTGACCCGCTTCCCTGATAGGTAACCGTTCCGGAAAGAATGAAGCCGGAAGAGGTGGGGCTACTACTATTGCCACAAGCCGTGGCCAACAAGGCCGTCAATCCCAAGACAGCGATTAAGAAAAACGCGGCTAAAAATTCATTTCTTTTCATAGCAACTCCTTTATTTTTTATCAACGCTTCGAAAAATAACCGTTTAAGTGAATTGTTTCACTGTTCTAATTTAGACACAAAATAGACTCATTGACAACCACCCCGACTCACTTTGCCGACACATAAAACCCTTTTAAACAGAGGCCTCAACGCTTTTTATTTAACCTTCAAAAAACCGATCGATCGTCTTCCAATATTTTCGAACAATTCGATCCGTCGAAAGATGCCCGCCCTTTTTGAAAAGATTCAGTTTCGCCCCGGTTTTATCGGCAAAAGCCGCCACCGACATCCAGGGAATATAAGGATCATCCTTGGCGTGAAAAAGCATCAATTTGCTGGGGTCAATCTCGTTAGCGTGAAAAGCGGGGTTGTAGAACTTACCCGTATATAGCTTGGCCCAATCCTTCGGGTTCAGGCGGTAGCCATTCCCAAACGCTTCTTTTATATAGGCCGTATAACTCTTGTTTGAAGTTTCTTTTTTCTCGGAATAACGCAGGATGGACCAATCCACTACCGGACAATTGGCGATAGCCTTTTTAACCCTTGGGTCCAGAACGCTTAAGGCCGCCGCCGCGCCCCCAAAACTGCCGCCAATCACAAAGATTTCCTTAGGGGAAAGTTTGAATTTCTTCCCAAACGTGTTTTCTTTCAAACCTTGCGGCAATTCGTCGATAACGTCCGAAATATCCAGATGCGGAGATTTTTTAAGAAACTGTCCCCCGCTTTCCCACGAACCCCGGTAACGGGGATAAATAACCCAAAAGCCTTTTGAGGATAGAAACCGAGCTAGCCCCTGTTTGGTGGGCATACCCGGCATCCCGTCACAAAGAATAATTACTTTGTCTTTTTTAACTTTATGCGCTGGCGGCAAGAACTCCGCGACAATCTCTTTTTTGAATCGGGTGCGGTAGAGAAACATGGTTACCCTTTCTTTTTCGCCAATGGATAACCGATCAATTTCCGAAGATGGGTTCGAATGTCTTTAGGCCAGCGGCCGATTAATTTGTCAAACAGGTCCCAATCCATCGCATAAAGCGCCCGGGAGGCTTCCTCAAAATCTGGCAGGTTTCCCGCCATAGACCACATAAATTTACCCGCGATGTCCCTGGAGATTTTGGCTCTTTCCTTGTCCGGTTCATTTTGTTTAGCCTCATCCACCAGCCTTCGCAAGGCTGCTGAAATTCCCTGCGGCTGTTTTTCCAGCCACTCCCAATGGCGGGGCAGTAAGGATATTTCCCGACAGGTAACGCCCAGCTTGGGACGGCCCGGTCCGGCCGGAGCAAAAAGAGGATGCGAAGAAAGCCGCGCCAAAACCTCTTCCGGCGTACCGCGAAAATCAAAATCAACCTGTTTTCCCGTACTGTCATCAAAGATCAAGATCGGCGCGTGTGCCCCTTTGTCCATACGGCGTTTGGTAGCCAGCAGGGTGACTTTCAGTTCACCTGAAACAATCAGACGGTCTCCCGCGAAAGCGGTAAAGCTTTGTGTGTTTTCCACGAGGTGATTTTACCCGGGTATAACTACTTGTCAATATACCCGGGTAAAATCATTTTGAAGAATTTCGTTTTATGCCGTTCCCCACTTAACCCGTTGCCATATTCTCTCATGGAGGAAATAAGCGACAGTCGTATAGACATTGCTGACGATGACGAACCCGCCAGCCACATTGGTGCTGCCGGTAAAGAGCTTGATGGCGGTAAAATCCAGAATCATGATAAAGCACCGGTAGGTAATGGCCTTCACCACCGACCTTTTCCAACTTCGGGTATCCTTCTTTTTTGTCACGGTCTTTTTCATGTTTTGTCCCTTTTGATCCAAAGTCACCCAATTCTAACCCAACCTCGCCGTCCTCATTAGGGGCCAAGTCGCCCCTAGGCTCGCAGCAGGTGCCCCACCGGCAATAAATTGGCAGGTCCGACCTCCTAAAAGTTTACTGAGTAAACTTTTAGGAGGTTCTAGCTGGTAAAAAGTTTGAGCCCCGAACTTTTTGGGGGTCAAAGTGGGTCAAAAAGTTTCCCCGGGAAACTTTTTGGTGGAAATGTTCAAAAAACCTTATTTTGGGTGGTCAAACTTTGACCTCTTTAACCGGTTCTAGAGGGGGTATTTTATAACACTGTTATAAAATCCGGTTCTCGACCCAGCAAAAGGTCAGCTTTTGGAAGAATAGCTGGGATATCTGTCGGCCTTAAACGACCATCGACCCCAGTTCATGGATGTCCTTGGCTTCCAGGATGCTTTTGGGGCTTTGCCCCCTGCCGGCCCGGATAAAAGCCCGGCCTAATCGCTCCGGGGTGGTCACCGCGTTGGGAAAGAGCCGGACAAGCAACGGCAGGATGGGGCCAAAGAGGTCGTAAAACACCCGGTAAAGACGGGTGCTGGATTTATAACCCTTCAGGGGCTGTAACCCCGCCAGGCGGAACATGACGGCGGCCCGAAAGGGCATTTTTAAAAGTTCGTTCTCGGTTCGACCCTTCACTCGGGCCCACATGACCGACCCCTTTTCGGTGGAATCCGCCCCCGTGCCCGACACATAACCGATGGCCAGATCAGGATTTAATTTCAAAAGAAGCCCGGCGGTTTTCAAAGGTAGGTCGTGGTTGATCTTGGCGTATTGGGCCTCGTTGAGCCCTGCCGCCGAAACACCCAGGGTGAAAAAGCAGGCGTTGTACCCCTTCAAAGCTTCCGTTTGAGGTTCCAGGTCGAAAAGATCGGGAAGAATAAGTTCTTTTAACTTCGGATGGGTCATACGGCTGGAACTGCGGCCCACGGACAACACCGTGCTGACGCGGGGGTCCTTGAGGCATTCATTCAACACCGCCGCGCCCACCATGCCGCTGGCGCCAAAGATTATGACTTTGAGATCGTCGTTCTGTTTTTCCATGAGGACCCTTTAATCATTTTCCAGCTTCAACACTTTATCAAGCCGGCGTTTAAACCTTCCGGTTCCGTGATAACGGGCATTGAGAAAATTTTTGACCAGTTCCCAGGCGAGAGCATATCCGGTTACCCGACCGCCCAGGCAGATGACGTTCATATTGTCGTCCTCCACACCCTGGCGTGCGCTAAAGGGATCGGTGATCAAAGCCGCCCGGACTCCCTTCACTTTGTTGGCCGCCACGCAGGCCCCAACCCCGCTTCCGCAGATAGCCAATCCACGGAAAACTTTTCCTTCAGCCACCGCCCGGGAAAGCGGAACCACAAAATCCGGATAGTCATCATCCGGTACTAAACGAAAGGCTCCGAAATCTTTCACTTCATAACCGGCGGTCTTGAGCAGCGCCGCGATTTTTCCTTTCAATTCAAATCCGCCATGATCCGCGGCGATGCCGATGGTTGTTTTTCTTTTAGGTTTCATGTCTTGTTCCTTTTTATAAAAGATCTTTAGCGGATTCGGGCGACTGGAGAGAACTGACGGAAATACCCGCGAGGCCTTCTAAGGACTTTAGCCGATCTTCAAATACTCTTTCAACCGGCGTTGGATTTCATCCCGGACCGACCTAAAACTTTGGAGCTTCTCTTCGTCCGTGACGGCCCCTTTACCGGGGTCTGGCAGGGGCCAGTGAATCCGCTCGGCTTTGCCCAGAAAGACAGGACATTCTTCTTCGGCGCAAAGGGTAATCACCGTATCCACCGTAGCCGGGTCAATATCGTCCACCGACTTGGAATACTGTTTGGAAATATCAATGCCGATTTCGGCCAGAACCTTAATGGAATAGGGGTTCACGGTGGAGGGTTTGGACCCGGCGCTTTGAATAAGACCCTGGTTACCCAGAAGCTGTTTGGCGATGCCTTCGGCCATCTGGCTTCGACCCGAATTGGCCACACAAAGAAACAGTATCTTTTTCATCCCTTACTCCTTTTTTCATGAATAGGTGTCATTCGTATCGCCTCATACAACCATGCGGCTAAAACCGCCCCCAGGCAAGGACCAACCACGTAAATCCACATCACATCCAACCTTCCTTCAAATAAGGCCGGGGCGAAAGATCGGGCGGGATTCATGGAAGCTCCCGTTACCGGCCCGCCCACCCAGGCCGCCAGCATGACCGTACCGCCAATAGCCGCGCCCGCCATGGTGCCGACGGCGCGGGTGTCGGTGGCGACCGCCACAATGACGAACATCAGAAAGAAGGTCAGGATAATTTCCCACCCCAGCGCCTGAGCCCAGGGAACCGCCGGAGCCGTGGCGCCATAAGACTGGCCCAAGGGGAGAATGGCTTTTAAAACCCCGATGGCCAGTAAAGCGCCCATGAATTGGGAAAACCAATAGGCCAACACTTCCTCAAAGGGAAAATGCCGGGCCGCGGCAAAAGCCAAAGTGACCGCTGGATTAAAATGCGCGCCGGAGATGTGCCCCACCGCGTAGATCATAACTGCCACTACCAGACCAAACACCACCGATATACCCGCATGGGAAATGGTGCCGGGAAACCGTTCGGCCACCATCACACTGCCGCACCCGGCGAAAACCATGGCGAATGTCCCGATAAGTTCAGCGATGGATTTTTTAAGCAGGCTATTTTTTATGGGCAGCAAGAGCTTTTCTCTTGAGCCGAAGGATGAACGGGAAGTTGTTCATAAACATAAAAAACTTCCCAGGCGTTGCCGTCCGGATCCTCAAACCAGACCTTGTCCTGGCGGGCAAAACAGCAGGCGGTCTGGGTTTCAACACGTTTAACGAGATTTTGGGATTGCAGTCTTTCCTGCCATTGGGAAAGTTGGTTCAGAGATTCCACTTCAATGCCAAAATGGCTTACTTTGCTGACTGGAAAACCTTTTCGGCTTTGCATGGAAAAATTAAGCGATGGATTTTTAAGGTCAAATTTGGCGTAGCCTTCGGTTTGTTTTTGGGGCTTTTCGTTAAAAACCTTCTGATAGAACTCAACCGATTCAGCCACATTCGCCACATCCACGGAAACATGCATTCTCATAGTATTCCTCCCCTATTTCTTTTTCTTGCCGACCCATCCGCCCAGGACGGTTTTGAGTTTCTTTTTCATGCCCTGAAGTTCGTTGATTTTGGCTTCAAACTCGCCGATCTTCGCGGTGAACAAATCCACCGTCAGGTCACAGCAGGGTTCGAGGCCCTTATCCCCGCAGCAGGTTATTTTTTTAATTTCTTTCAGGGTCAGCCCCAACGCCTGGGCCTTTCGGATGAAAACCAGCTGGTCCACTGCTTCTTTCGGATAAACTCGGAACCCGCCCGAACTGCGGGAAGGCTTCTTGAGCAGTCCCTGCTTTTCGTAATAGCGGATGGTATCTATAGACATACCGCTCTTTTTAGAAACTTGTCCAATTTGAAGAATCGATTCGTTGGTTTTCATGCCTGACTCCGGGGAAAGTATAAGGTCTGGAGTATACTCCAGAGTCAAGACTGATTTTCCTGAAAGGTTTACTTATTCATCATCCAAAACAAAAGCGATCCAAAGACTCCCACGGCGACGCCAATATCCCGAAATCCTTTGAACTTCAAAAACACCGGAAATTCATCCCCCAGTAACGCGAGAAAGCCCGCCAGTATCCAATCGGGCTGATCCGTTGGGGAAATGGAACGGGCCATAAAGATGGCCGCGCCGCCCTTCAAAATATTGAGCGCTAAAATAAGCAAGCCGAAAGGCACGCCCGTGATTTTCCACAGCTGGGGTAAACTGAGTGGGCCTTTTGATTTTTTCCTGAGGTCTACTTTTTTCAAACCCTTTAATACCAAATAACCCACTGGCACCGAACCAACCAGGTAAGCCCCTAAATACAAAAACAAATCGTCCATCTGCCCCTCCTGGTGAATAACAGTTTTAAAATGGATAACCGGCCTGCAACATTAAACCATCCTTTTGTGGTGAAAGATTCCAGGTGATGGAATCGGCCTGATGGGTAAGCCGGTCGTAGCGTTGGACCGCGGCGTATTTGGAGGTACCGGCTTCAAAGATGAAAAACCCGCCCACGACCCCTAAAACCGCTCCCGGTATGGCCACCGGCAGATAGGGCGTGGCAATATCCAGGCCGACCGCATAAATGTGGCTGTCGGGAAGCACCAACGAAAGTAGCGAAAACCCGGCAGAAGCGCCGAGGCTGATAAAACCCAGGGTTTCATCGGACTCGGATTTATTCAAAAGAGCGACGGCTTCTTTGTCGTTAAGTGATTCCATGTCCAATCTCAACTCCGGTTCGGTCAGCACCTTATCCTTTTGCAGATACTGCATCCCACCCAGGGTGGTCCAGTGGGTATGAATTGGATGCGGAGTTGGGGTCGCGATGGCATCCGGCGATGCCTCTTCGGCAAAAACAGAAGACGCGCCAGCGGTCATGACCAACATCAAAATAAAAAAGCGAATCATATAAAAAACCTTTCGTTATAAAACCGGAAAAATCCAAAAAACTAACCCCACAACCGCCACAAATATCCCGCCGATCACTTCCCCATATTGCTCAAAGGCTCCCAGTTTGACCCGCTGTAAACCGGCGGTGGAATAAACGCAGAGCACCACATAGGTAGCGATGGTGCTGAGGGCGAAAACGATCGACATAACCGTGATCAAACCCACACCATATTTGCCCGCCGCGAAAAAGGCGGGGATGCCTTCCACCATGGGCGATGAACCCAAAATTAAAAGCAGGGCGGTTCGCTGGCTGGGTTTGTGGGGATGCGGATGGTCGTGATCATGATCGTGTGAATGGCCGTGGTCGTGATGGTCATGTGAATTGGAATGATCATGACTATGGCTATGCCCATGACCGCCTTCGCGCATTTCCAGCAGGGATGAAACAGCGATCCAACAGCCGAAAACGATAAGGGCGATGCTGGAGGCCAGATCCACCAGATGGCCGAAATGACTGGCCACCGCCACGCCCGCGAACCAAACCACCAAGGCGATCGCCAGGGTGGAAAGCACATGACCCGTGCCCGCTTTAATGGCCGCGCTGATAGTTTCAGCCCGAGACCAGCCCCTTTGCCGGGCAATCAAGGTCAGCGGCACCCAGTGGTCCGGAACGATGGTATGCAAGACGCCCACCACCGCCACCGTGCCCACCAACAGCACTTCGGGACTATAGATCATTGGTTGTTTTCCTGAATTCGTATTCCGAGGAACTGATTTTACATCAAACCCTTGCCCGCTTCACGGGGAGGGCCGATGGAAAGAGCGCCGGAGGGACACTTAGCCACCTGGACCTTGAGTTCATCCGTGGTAGCGGCCATGGGGTCAATCCAGGGTTTGCGGTTGGGGTCGAACACTTCGGGCAGACCTAAAAAACAGGCTCCCGCGTGGATACAAAGTTTGGGTTTCCAAACGACTGAAATTTCGCCGTTGGAATAACGCATCGTAATCTCTCGTTTTGATTCCATATTTCCCTCTTTTTCGAAATCAACGAATGGGTAAGCCCGACCATTACACTAGAGACTGGAACTGTTTTTCAACCAATCTTCTTCACCAAGCCCCAAAAGCCTTTGGGTTTTTGGGGATTCACTTCGGTATGCCATTTCCAAAAAACAAAGAGGGCCGGATAAACCAGCAGTTCCAGCAGGAAAGAGGTAAAAACCCCGCCCACCATGGGAGCGGCGATGCGTTTCATCACATCAGCCCCAACCCCCGTGGCAAAGAGAATGGGCACCAGCCCAAACCATGCCGCCGAAACGGTCATGAGTTTGGGCCTGAGCCGTTTGACCGCGCCGTCCATCACCGAGCTTTCCAGGTCCGCCAGAGTTTTCAGTTTTCCCGCTCCCTTAAACTTTTTGTAGGAGAGATTGAGGTACAACAGCATGACCACGCCCGTTTCAGCGTCCAACCCCGCCAGGGCGATGACCCCGATCCACACCGGTACCGAGGTGTTGTAACCCAACAGCCACAACAGCCAGACCGCCCCGACCAGTGAAAAGGGCACCGCCAATAAGACCATCACCGTCTCGGTGAAAGATTGGGTGTTGAAATAGATGAGCAGAAAAACAATGAGCAGGGTCAGGGGAATCATGATGCGAAACCGCTCCGCGGCTCTTTCCATGTTCTCGTACTGCCCGCTCCAGACTAAATTCGTCCCGGCGGGCAATTGAACTTTTTGGGCGATCAGCTTTTTGGCCGATTGAACATAGCTGCCCAAATCCACACCCTCGGTGTCCACATAGACATAAGCGGTCAAAAGACCGTTCTCATCCCGGATCATGCCGGGCCCCAGGGTCATTTTCACATCCGCCAGTTGGGCCAACTGCACGTTGCTGCCCGAAGGGGTGGAGACCAAAACGCGTTTGAGTTTGTCCAGGCTGTCGCGGTAATCCTTGGCGAAACGTACATTGACCGGATAACGGGCCCGGCCCTCTACGGTGGTGGTCACAGTGTCCCCGCCGATAGCGGTTTCAATGATTTCATTCACGTCCTCGAGTTTTAAACCGTAGCGGGCAATCTGATCTCGCCGGGGTTCAATATCAATGTAGTAGCCGCCCGTGACCCGCTCGGCAAAAACACTGCTGGTGCCCTTGAGGCCGCGTAAAACACCCTCCACCTGAATGCCCACCTTCTCAATGGCGGCCAGATCACCCCCGACCACTTTAATGCCGATAGGCGTTTTTACCCCGCTGGTGAGCATATTGATGCGGTTAATAATGGGCATGGTGATGGTGTTGGCGTAGCCGGTGAATTGCAGGGCCTCGTTCATGTCATGCAATAATTTTTCCTGGGTCATGCCGGGGCGCCACAGGCTTTTGGGTTTGAGCCAGATGGTGGTTTCCACCATGGAAAAGGGCGCGGGGTCCAGAGACGTTTCCGCCCGGCCCGCCTTGCCAAAAACCCTTTCCACTTCGGGAAAGGATTTCAAAATGCGGTCCTGCGACTGCAAAACCCGGGCCGCTTCGGTAACCGAAATACCCGGTAAGGTGGTGGGCATATAAAGCAGCGACCCTTCCCACAGGGACGGCATATATTCACTGCCCAGGCGGGTCAGAGGGAAAAAAGTAATCCCCATCAAAATCAAAGCGATGAGAATCACTTGGCCTTTGTGCTTCAATACCCACCGAACCGGTCCCTCATACAACTTGCCCAGAAAATGATTCAGCGGATTTCGGGCTTCCGAAATAATTTTTCCCCTTAAAAAGAAAACCATCAAAACCGGGGTGAGGGTAACCGCCAGAAAGGCTGAGAAAAACATGGAAAAGGTTTTGGTATAGGCAAGAGGCGAGAACAAACGCCCATCCTGTCCCTGCAGGGCGAAAACCGGAAGGAAGCCCACCGTAATAACCAGCAGGGTAAAAAACAGGGAGGGGCCCACTTCTTTGGCGGCGTTCAGGATGACCTGGACCCGGTCTTCTTTCTGGCCGTTCTTTTCCCACTCTTCCAGCCGCTTGCAGGCGTTTTCCACCATGATGATGGAAGCGTCCACCATGGCCCCGATGGCGATGGCGATCCCCCCCAGGCTCATGATGTTGGAAGAGACGCCGATATATTTCATCGTGATAAACGACATGAGAATGGCGACCGGCAGGGTGAGGATAATAACCAGGGCGCTGGGCAGGTTCCAAAGAAAGATCAGGCACACCAGCGAAACCGCGATGGCCAGTTTGATCAGTTCGTGGGTCAGGGTTTGAATGGATTCATGAATGAGTTCGGATCGGTCATAAACCGGCACGATTTCTACCCCGGGGGGCAGCGAGGGTTTGATTTCCTCAATCTTCGCCTTGACCCTTTCAATGACGCTCAAGGCGTTTTCGCCGTAACGGGCCGTCACAATGCCGCCCACCACTTCCCCCTGACCATCCAGATCAGCCACACCGCGGCGCACATCCGGCCCGATTTGCACCCGGCCGATATCCCGAACCAATATGGCCGTTCCCTGTTTGTCTCGGCCCACCGCGACCTTTTCAATGTCGGCGATACCGTTTAAATAACCCAAACCCCGGATCATATATTCGGTGCCGTTCACGTCCAGCAGACGGCCCCCGACCTGCCGGTTGGAACCGCGGATGGCGTCCATGACCTGGGCGAAGGTGAGGTGATAGGCCACCAGCGCGTTGGGATTGATCTCCACCTGATACTCTTTGGTCATGCCCCCGACGGTCGAAACTTCCGCCACGCCGGGAAGGCTTTGCAGTTGGTAGCGTAAATTCCAGTCCTGATAGCTTTTCAGATCGGCGAGGGTATTTTGGCCCGTCTTATCCACCAGGGCATATTGATAGACCCATCCCACGCCGGTGGCGTCCGGCCCCATTTCCACGCTGACTTCAGGTGGGAGAGAGCTTTGCACCTTGGACAGATATTCCAGAACTCGGCTTCGGGCCCAATAGACATCCGTGCCGTCCTCGAAAATAACGTAGATATAGGTAAAACCAAAATCCGAAAAGGCCCGGATGGCTTTGACTTTCGGCGCGCCCAACAAAGCCCGGACGATGGGATAGGCCACCTGGTCTTCCAAAATATCGGGACTCTTCATCCACTTGGCGTAGATAACCACCTGGGTATCCGAAATATCCGGAATGGCGTCCAAGGGAATATTTTTGAGAGCCCAGACGCCCCAGACCACCAGGACCACCATGCCCAGGGAAACCATAAATTTATTTTTACCGCACCACTCAATGATTTTGGCGATCATATTTTGTCCCCTTATTTCGTATCGGAAAAAGCGGCGTTGATTTTGGAATCTGCGTCAATCATGAACAAAGCGCCGTCCACCACTTTGTCCCCTTCTTTCAAACCCGAAGTGACTTCGAGCAAATCGTCGCCCACAAAACCCACCGTAATGAGGGTCGGCAGATAAACGCCGAGAGCGGTTACCACAAAAACATATTGGTGACTGCCCGTATCCATTACCGCGGTGGCGGGAAGCGATAACCGGGGCGAAGTGGAGGCTGTGATTTCCACATTCGCGTAAATTTCCGACGGATCCGCCTGGGTGAGCTGAATTTTGGCCCGCACCACCCGGGACTGGGTTTGGTCATAGGGATAAAAGGAAACCACTTTTCCTTTCACCGGCGAACCGCCGCCGCTCAGGGGCGTCACCCAGGCTTCCTGCCCTTTTTTGACAAAAGGAAAATCCAGCGCGTAAATATCCGCCACCACATAGCGGTTCGAGGTATGAAGAGGTTTTTGGGCGGAAAAGTCCGCCGCCATATCTGCGAAATCGCCGTCGCCCCCTCCGAACTGCCCCACCGTGCGGATCGTACGGACGACCGGACTTTTTTGAACCGTGGCGAACTTGACGTCAATCAACTGTTCTTTATAGGGACTCAGATGGATAGAGGACAAACCCTGAACCGACGGCGGCGCGCCCGCATCGGAAGAGGTTTCTTCTTCATAAACCGGAATGTAATCCATATTCATGTCGTCCTTCATGAAGTGGTCGCTGTGGATGGCGGGATTCATCGGATTAGCCCAGTACTTCACCTTTTTATCGGCGGCGGAAGCTTGCGCCGAATAAATACAAAACGCTGCCGCAGTCACCAGCGACAAAAAACCGATTTTCCATTTTTGATTCCAATTTCCCTTATGGCTATTCATGACTGTCTCCTTTTGCTTCTCCAGCTTGATAATCCAGCTCCGCCAGGGCTTTTCCGTAATCGGCCTTGGCCTGGTAGTAATTGTTCAGGGTTTCCAGATAGGTGTTAAAACTCTCGACAAATTCCGAAAGGGACATTTCCTCGTTACGGTAGGCCAATTGGCTCGATTCCCAGGCCCGCTGGACTTGCTGCAGAAGATGGCCCTGCTCGTAAAGGCTCAAAATGCGCCAGGCCGAGTCCGCGTTGACGAAATCGTCCTCCACCATGTGAACGACCTGATTTTGTTCGCCTTTCAGGTCATACCGGGCGGCGGAGAGTTCATCCGACGCGGCGCCTTCCATGTGGGACTGCTTGGCCGGAAAGAACAGCGGAATGCTGACACCCAGACGAAAACCATAATCGGAAAAACTGCCGTCATCCGGGTTTCGGATGCCCGAAAGCGAGACGTCAAAATCCGGCAGATAATCCAGCGAGGCCTTTTGCCGGCCGGCCTTCTGAACCTCCAGGGCTTCCTGGTAAACCGCCAGTTGGGAATTTTGCTCCATCGCCTGCCGGACCAAACCCTCTTCCCGCTGGTCAAAGGGCGGAAGAACCGGCTCCTCGCCCAGTTGATAAACCGTTTGGTGGGGCAGGCTGAAAAGATGGTTCAGGTTGAATTGGGAAACCTTCAAAGCCCGGCTGTTGGTGATCATGGCGTTGACCGCCTTGGCGGTTTCCATCTGCGTTTGGATGGCCTTGACCGAAAGCCATTGGCCGCTTAATTCTTTGGATTGAATAATTTGGCTCAGGGATTTCCAGCGGGTCTGGCCTTCCTGCAGAATCGCGTCCACCTTCTGGCGGTAATAAAAATCCCAAAAGGCCTCTCGGGCCTGAAGCACGATGGCGCGGCGCTCGTCCAGGGCTTGCGCATCCATTTTTTTGGCCAGAGCGCCGTTGATATCCGCCTGGGCCAGTCCCTTGCCGGGGAAACCCAGCTTTTCCTCCACCAACCACATTTGCATTCCCGGAATGGTGGTATCCACCATGAGGGTGGGATCGTCGGGGAAAAGGGACGGCAAAACCCGCTGGCGCGCCGCGTCGGCCAGATCGTCGGCGGCATGGATTTGGGGATTACCTTCCAGCGCCAGTTGAGCGGCCTTGTCCAAGGTTAACTGAACGGTCGCCGGGGCCGAATCCATATTCATCATGGCGTCCTGGGCCAGAACCGAGCCTGTCCCTATCAAAAATATCAATCCAAGTAATTGAAAGGTTTTCATCTTTATCACTCCTTTGTTCTTGCGCGTTAAAAGAACGCGAAAAATCGCAAACGGATTTCATAACCCGTTTGACCGAAAACAAAGAAGCAAATCAGATTCTTAAGGCGAGAGTTCCTCGGGGAGGAGAAGTCGAAACGACACGGAAGGAATTAAAAATAGATTGAACCGGCAACAAGACCAGAACAACCGGAGTTGATATGGACAACTTCGCGAAAGAAACCGACCCCTTGGCAACAGGCGCGACAGACGCTTGATCCATCGCTTTGCAATATGAGTTTTGTGACTTTTTGGAATGACAGCAATCATGGCCGCCATTCATATGACTCCTGGGACAGGTTTGAATATGAGAGGAGCCAGCCTGGGCCGCGCTACAGATACCGCAGGGCGTCAGGGCAATGAGCACCCCGAAGATAAGAACCATTCGACTAAGAAGCATGCTGATCTTTTTCATGGTTAAACCCTACACCCTTTTCCTTGAAATCGCAAACAAGTGATTTCTTACATAGTTAGATTTTACCAGGAAGGTTTCAAACCCATATGACGAAAAACATATTGCCCTATTTTACATTTCCATCACTACCGGCAAAATCATCGGCCGGCGGTTGGACTTTTGGCTGTAAAACTTCTGAAGCGACTTGCGCATCATTTCTTTTACTGAATTCCAGTCGGTGTTTTTGTCAAACGTTTCGCCGTCCAAAGTGCGCAAAACCGCCTGTTTGGCGTCTTTCATTAGCTCGTCCGACATACTTTCGGTAAAACCGCGGGTCACTAGATCGGGTCCTCCCACAATTTTGCCCTGGGCCGTATCCACTGTGATCATGGCCACGACTACCCCATCCTGGGACAGATGCAGGCGGTCGCGCAAAACCACATTGCCCACGTCGGCGATATGCTTGCCATCGACCAGAATAATGCCGCCTTCAGATTCTTTTTCAATATGGGCATCTTCCCCGTCCACAATAAACTTCTCGCCATTTTCCAGCACGATGGTGTTGTCGCCCGCCACTCCCATTTCCTCGGCCAGGCGCGCGTGCAAAATCAAATGACGGTATTCGCCGTGAACGGGGATGAAATATTTGGGTTTAACCAGTGCCAGCATGATTTTCTGTTCTTCCCGGCAGGCATGGCCGGACACATGGATTTCGGAAACCGCCTCATACAAAACCTCGGCGCCCTGGCGATAAAGATGGTTGATGATGTTGGAAATAGAACGTTCGTTACCCGGAATAGTGCGAGCGGATAAAATGACCATGTCATCCGGCTGGAGCGAGATGCTTTTGTGGTCGCCCATAGCCATGCGGGTCACCGAACTCATGGGCTCGCCCTGACTGCCGGTAGTGATGATGACGATTTCTTTAGGGTCATAACCTTTCAAATTATCGGGCTGGACCAAGATGTCAGAGGGGATATGCATGAAGCCCAGTTCGCCCGCGACCCTCGTGTTGCGGATCATGCTGCGGCCCATGATGCAGACTTTTCGGTTTACCTTTTTAGCCGACTCGATCACCTGCTGAACGCGGTGAATGTTACTGGCGAAACAGGCCACGATAATGCGCTTTTTGGCCTTGGGAAATATGCGGTCGAATTCATCACCAACCACTTTTTCGGACAGGGTGTAGCCTTCACGTTCCACATTGGTGGAATCGGACATCATCATCAAAACACCCTTACTGCCGTAATCCGCGAAACGATTAAGGTCAATGGGAATGCCGTCGATGGGCGTGGGGTCGATCTTGAAATCGCCCGTATGAATCACCACACCGGCGGGAGTAGTGATGGCTAAGCCGCAAGCGTCCACAATGCTATGGGTGACGCGGATAAACTCGATGTGGAAAGGACCCAGATCAAAAGCAACTTTGGGATCGACTTCAATAAAGGTTGGAGTATGGGGCAGGGAAAACTCTTCCAACTTAGCCTTCACAAAACCCAGGGTCAGCTTGGTGCCATAGATCGGCACGTTTAATTTTTGCAGCAGATAAGGCACTGCCCCGATATGATCCTCGTGTCCGTGAGTTAACAAAACACCCTTGAGCCTGCCGGCTTTTTCTGCCAGAAAATTAAAATCGGGAATGATATAGTCAATACCTGGATGGCGGTCGTCAGGAAACATCAGACCCGCGTCAATCATCACCGCTTCGCCTTCATACTCCAGCAAGGCCATATTTTTTCCAATTTCACCCAAACCACCCAGCGGAATAAACGAAAGCTTTCCCAAATTCAATTCCTTTGACCGCGCTTGAAGCGGGTCGATTTAATAAAAAAACCTTCTCCAGGTTTGAAGAAGGTTTTTTTTAATTCTCTTAATCAGCGGTTGCCAAAATCATCGCTTCGATTGCGGTTGCCATGATCCCTAGTGTTATGCTCACGGCTGGTTCGTCTAAAATCTTTTCGGTTGTTATTCATTCCCAAACCCAGTTCACTGCGCCAATCGCTGGAAGTTCCTTTATCACCCCGTTGGCCCTGTCCACCGCCACCCGGCCTGCCGTAGCTGCCTCGGCCCGATGAACCGCCGGGACCGCCGTTGCCGCCCCGGTTATTGGAACCGCCATACCCGCCCGACCCGGCCGGTTTAGAAAAGCCGCCGCTGCGCGGGCCCCTTTGATCGCCAAAACCGCCTCGGTTGTTACCCGAACCGGAAGAAGGCCGGTTTTCACGGGGCCTGTTGTCAGGTCTTCCGCCTGGGCCGCCTTCTCTTTTGCGGTCCTCGGCGGGCTTTGCTTCTTTAACGGAAATACTGCGGCTTCCTAAAGTGGAACCGTCAAATTTGAGGATGGCCGCGTTGCCTTCCAAGTCTGTCGCCATTTCAATAAATCCAAAACCTTTGGATCTTCCGGTAGCCCGGTCAAACATCACTTTTACCTTTTCGACCCTGCCGCATTGGGAAAAAAGTTCCTGTAACTTCTCATCCGTCATTTCATAGGGAAGCCCGCCCACAAACAACCTTTTGCTCATAATCGCCCTCACGAATTATTTTAATTTTTAGTTTTCGACCCGTGAATCATCTTGAAAAAACATCCAAAATATCTTTTTTTCAACAACCAGAACTGCAAAAAAATGAATTTATCAATTTTTAATTTACTGCGGAGGTCCCAACCTTCTTCCATGTCATATCTAACTGAACAGGCACTGCATCTTCGATGGGGACGCCGAGTAGAGAAGGAGGAGTAATGCTAAAAGCTTTCAAACTGAGCGAAATGACCGCTGTTACCCGAACCTGACCCGGCTCTAAGGATACCACTCCCAACTTCACTTTTGAATAGTTTACTTTCTGGCCGGCAAACTGGATTTCCAAATCCGCCGAAATTTCGCTGGGAATGGCCTTACCCCGGGGGGATGGAAACACGACATTAACCTGAATGAGGGGATGATCCGCCCCTTGGGTGATCTGGAGCATATGAAGGTCGCGGTTGCCGTCCCCCGAATCAAAGCTTTTCACCGGCACGGCCACGATAAATTGGCACTTGGCAGCGGAACAAACACCCTTGCCTCGCGCCTCAGTGCTTTTGCCGATCACGTGGTGCAAGGGGTGGGTCACTTTGTAATCAATTTCGGACTTATCCAAAACCCAGTTGCCTTTTAACTCCGAAGCGAATCCAAGCGCCGGTAAAAGCAGCAGTAATAAAACAATCTTTCCAATTTTCATAATGCTCCTAGAACGTAATCACTAACAATGAACTCGTATAAGTCAAAAGCAAGGCTGTCGCCAAAACCCCGTGAACCGTACCCAGATTGCCAAGAGGTTGGTTATTCGCGATGCGGTCGTCCAGCATATCGCCGGTCAAGGGAACCAAAATCATCAGAGGCAGGTGAATCCAGGAAAGCGCCACATGGATGCCCGTATTACCCGTTTGCTTTTTATTTTTCGGCTTAGGGGCGAACATTTCAAATGAAGCGGTGGCACCGTATAAAGCCAGCGTGGTCCAACCCAAAGTGGAAACCAAAGAGGTGTCCTTACTACCGTTCTCCACATCATTCGCGGTCACGATTCCCACTACAAACGTCGACAATAAGGATACCTCGGTCGTCAAACCCAGTATTTGATGAATGTGAAGCATATCCGAACGGGTATCCAAGTCTTTTTGGGAAAGATCGCTTTGCAGATCAGCCTGGGTAAAACCCAGATCATTCACGTTTAAAGAATTGTCGGAGGCAGTGCCGGCATCCGCCAAAACCAACTGGGGTTGATCATCTTTCAACTGCAGAGTTTCTTCCGCGAAGAGAGGCGTAACCAAAAAAGTGAACAAGACGGCGGTTAAAAAATACTTATGGTTTCCCATTCACCTGACCTTTTGTATCCGGCGTCACTGCCGCGCCAGGCGTTGCTGTCGAAACAGGCGCGCCCGGCAGTAAGGATTTTTCATCCACCGACGATTGAGGCAATACCTGTTCCCGACCATAGGCAAAACGGTTGTAGCGCTGCACCGCGTTAAACTTGGAAGTTTGAGCGTCAGCCCCAAATAGAGTTCCGATATCAAACATCACCGCCCCGCTCGCCGCCGTAATCCACCAGGGAGTCTGATTGGAGGAAGCGGTCACTAAGCCTACCACACCCACCACAGCCCCAATCAAGCCCGCCGACTCAACTAGTTTAGAGGTGGCCAAAACCGACTCCGAATGATTGATCAACCTTTCGGTCTCAAAGTCATTTAAAGGATCAAAGATCGAGTGAAAATCCTGATAACTTTTAACCTCGTCGCCGCTCTGAGTGTAAGTTAACCCATCCAAGGTGGTCAATCGGGTATCAATCGGCATTAAATTGAGAGTCACCGAAGCCGCCGTTGAGGCCGGCGTCGCCGTTGCCGTCTCGGCGCAAAGACTTAATGGGGCGATTAAAAGAATAACGAGAAGAGTTAGCGAGCGAAGCAATGAAACCGCCTAATGGAGTGTAGAACCCATCGAGAATATCAAACAACCTTAGACCCGTAAACGGCGAAAAAACAGCCCTTTTCAATTTTTGTCCCTGAGTTCAAGCCTTCCCATCGGGATTAAATTCTATTAAACTTCAGGCCGTCGTTTTAAAAATAATTTTTCAAGAGCAACCATGACCAAAACCAGCGTCACCTTTCCTATGGCGGAAGCCAAAAAAGTAGTTGAAGACCTTTTCGAGCCCAGCGCCGTGATTTACTGGTCGGATTTTCTGTTCAATGCCCTGTTGGGCTGGGCCTGCTTCACGGGAGCTTTATACTTCCCCAACTTTTCCTTTTACCAGATCGTTTTAGCCGTCGTTTCAGTTTTCTGCCTCTACCGTGCGGTCATTTTCATCCATGAATTGACCCACTTGAAGAAAGACACTTTTGGGGAGTTTCGCTTCGTATGGAACCTCCTCTGTGGCTTCCCCTTTATGGTGCCGTCCTTTACCTATATGGGCGTTCATATCGACCATCACAAACAAAAAATGTACGGTACTAAGGATGACGGCGAATACCTGCCCTTTGTCCATCTGGGCCGTTTCAGAATCATTTTGTTTTTCGTCATCATGCTGGTAGTGCCGTTGGTATTTTTGATCCGCTTTTTGCTGACGCCTATCTCATATATCGTCCCGCCTCTCAGAAAGTTACTCTGGCAGTATCTTTCCTCGCTTTCGATTGATTCTGAATGGAAACGCCCCGAACCCCAGGAGCGGGACGGCAAATACTGGCAATTACAGGAATGGACGACCTTTCTTTATGCCGCAGGCTTTGTAGGATTATTGGCCACCCATGTTTTGCCATTAAAAGTATTCGTGCTTTGGTATATCGTTGCCGCTTCGATTTTGGTGGTCAACGGCCTTCGGACGATTGCCGCCACCCATGCCTACCGCAATCCGTCGGACAATATTTTGGAATTCGCGGAACAGGTATTGGATTCGGTCACTGTGCCAGGCAATCCGATTACTACAGGCCTCTGGGCTCCGGTCGGCCTTCGTTATCACGCCGCCCACCATTTGTTTCCCGGTATGCCCTATCACAATCTGGCGGAGGCGCATCGCCGCTTGATGAAAACCCTGCCTGAAAATTCGATTTATCGGATGACGTTGAGGAGCAGCTTGTGGCACGGGTTGGTTTATATCTGGGGCGAAACAACTGAAACGCAAAAGAAGAAGAAAAAAGCTTAGCTTTCCTTCCAACGAACAAAATGCCATTTGGGCGCTGTTAAATTCACCTTCGCTAGCGTCTCCACAAAATCCTTGGGCGGCGCGGCGTAAAAAGAGCGGGTAATACCCGTCTGCGGGTGTTTAAACGAAAGCCGGAAGGCATGCAGCATTTGGCGGTCCACCAAGGCCGACTCCCCTCCGTAAATCGAATCCCCCAAAATCGGATGATGGATGTAGGACATATGAACCCGGATCTGGTGTGTTCTTCCCGTCTCCAGCTTTAAAAGCATTAATGTCGCGTCTTCATTACTGGCCAGAGCGACAAAATGGGTGATGGATTCTTTTCCCGTATCCGGCTGAACCGCCATTTTTTTACGGGCCATGGCGTGACGGCCGATCGCCGCGTCCACTTTGCCTTTTTCGGCCAAAGACCCCTTCACAATTCCCAAATATTCCCGGCTCAGAGTTCGGGTTTTTAGTTGTCGAACCAGACTTTTGTAAGCTTTATCGGTCTTGGCTGCGACTAAAAGACCCGATGTGTCTTTATCCAGCCGATGAACCAGTCCCGGTCTTTTGACCCCGCCCACGCCCGTAATATCGGGACAATGAGCGACCAAAGCGTTGATCAGGGTATGCGAGGGATTACCCGCGCCGGGATGAACCACCAACCCCGCCGGTTTGTTGATGACAATGACCGACCTGTCTTCATAAACAATATTGAGTTCAATATCTTCGGGAGGAATATCGGTTTTCTGGGAAGCCGGGATGGTGACTTGAAACGACTGTCCTTTAGAAACAATAAAATTGGCTTTGACAGCCTTAATCTTGAAAAGCGCCTCCACCTGGCCGTCGTCAATCAGACCCTGAACCTGGGTTCGAGAAAAGCCCGGCATTTGGGAAACGAGAAAAATATCCAGCCGTTTAGAGTCATGCTCAAGCTGGACAATAAAAACGGACTTTTGTATGGTTTTTGAGGATGGTTCTAACATGGGTTGTATTGTAGTGGTTATTTATTTACAGCGGGCTTTAGTTTCCGGCTTTCCCAAAAGATCAGACAGATAGCGGCGAAAGAAACGACAATCAAAATACCGCTCACCGCCTGGGAGGCGGAGTTAAAGACGATTAAATAATGTTTATTCCAGTCGCGCCGCCAGAACTCAATCACAAACCTTAGAATGCCGTAGGTAAAACCGTAAAGGGAAATGGTCAGCCAGGGATAACGAATGGTCCATTTGCGGGCCCAGAGCAATAAAAAGAAGATGGACAAGTCCCCCGCCAGTTCCCATAACTGGGTGGGCAAATGAGGAAGTTGATCCTCACCGCCCGGAAAAACCATTCCATAATGCTCGTCCACGTTGCCGTAGCAGCAGCCGTTTAAAAAACACCCAACCCGTCCAATAGCCTGGCCCAAAGAGATGTAGGGCGCGACTAGGTCAAAAGCGTGACTGGTGGGCCATTTTTCACGAAGTATCCAAACAACCCCAGCGGCAACCGCGCCAAAAAGGCCTCCGTAATAAACCAATCCGCCTTCCCAAATTTTAAAAGCTTCCCACCAACCCATGGGGCCAGTGAATTGATCGTGGTTTTCCCAGACATAAAAAATCCTGGCGCCAACAATGGAACTGATAATGACCCAAATCCCCAGGTCAAAGGCTTTTTGAAACCCTTGTTCGTAAGAAATTTTGACTTTCGGCGCGATGTATTTGCCCGCGTCCCGGGCATAGAGATAAATGCTGAACCCCAAGGCCAAAGCCATGCACAAACCGTAGGAATATAAATAAAAAGGTCCCAGGACATGTCCCAGCAGGTGAAAAGGTCCCAGGGTCAATAAGCGAGGGTACATTAAGCCAGTCCTTCCGTTTGGGCGCTTTTGTCAAAAACGTAAATCGAGATCAAAATCGTCAGCCCCACTGTGATGCAGGAGTCAGCCACATTGAAGATGAAGGGAAAGTGATAATTCCAAAATGAAATCTTCTCAACATCAATAAAGTCGACTACCTGACGGTAAAACACCCTGTCAATGAAGTTACCCATTGCCCCGCCCCAAATCAATCCCAGTGAGAACCTCTGCCAAACCTTCTCACGCGGAATCAACCTTTGATAAGAGTACACAATCAAACCGGCGCCGATGGTAATCAATACGAAAAAAGGGATGCGAATCCAAGGCTGGGTTTCGGCCATAAAACCAAAGGCGGCGCCGGGGTTATCAATATAGGTAAACGACAGAATGTTCTTTAGAACAATAATGGATTGGCCCCTATTGCAAAAATGAACAACCAGATATTTGGAAAGCTGGTCGAGCAAAACAACCGCGATAGAGATATTTTTGATTTTCACGCGGACTTCTTTTGATTTCGTTTAATCATAAATTTGAAAAATAAATAGAGGACGCCGATGGTCACAAAGAAATCCGCCGCGTTAAATACCATCCAACGGGCGTCATCGTAGCGGACGTCGATAAAGT
>Ga0206829_10042_pt1 | contig 46490 bp, 38 predicted proteins | sample Alteio_BWOrgCont_75_FD_152862 | JGI IMG/M metagenome (GOLD analysis project Ga0206829, IMG submission 152862) | Enriched cells from forest soil in Barre Woods Harvard Forest LTER site, Petersham, Massachusetts, United States -... | ecosystem: Environmental > Terrestrial > Soil > Temperate forest >... | reverse complement strand
TTGGATTCTGTAACTATCAATATTCCAAATGGTCAAAGTCGCATAACTCTTAATTTTCCATTGGCTGTTGGGAATGGATATGAATTATCCTGTTCCGGCACTCCGAATCTGTATAGAAATTCTTCCGGATCTAATTATCCATACAGCGACCCTAATGGTTTAGTGTCCATCACCAGTAATGATGTTCCTGATCCTGCACGATATTATTTCTTTTATGATTGGGAATTACTTGCTGCCCCTTGCGGCAGCAGCAGGATTCCTGTTGTTGTGAATGTTACTGGCGGAGTATTAGCAGGATTTACTTATGTCCAGACAGGAGGTACTTTCACATTTACTAATACCTCTATTGGCGGCACTTCATGGCTTTGGAACTTTGGCGATACCGACACTTCTACCCTTCAAAATCCTGTTCACACCTATTCCTCAGGAGGTTTGCACACCGTAACATTGATTGCATACAATGGAAACTGCTCTGACACTATTACTTTGATTGATACAATAATTAATACAGGCATCAATTCTCCTAATATCAATACTTCACTGAATGTTTATCCTGATCCTGTCAATGATAATTTAATCATTAATCTAAACACACTTGAACAAGGAAAGGAATGGAGCATTATTCTTTATGATGTCTTAGGACAAACTGTTCTCAAAACCACAATGGTTACTACCACTGGAAGCAATCAGAAGCAATTGGACTTCTCGTCTATTGCCAAAGGGATTTATACTCTTGAACTTCAAAATAATGGTGACAGATTGATTCGCAAGATTGTGAAAGACTAATATTTTTAAATAATAGGTACAAAGCAAAATGTACAAAGCAACAAATTCCAAACCGAAGTTTATTTCAATGAACTTCGGTTTTTTTTATTCTTAACATGAAATAATTGTTTTTTTATTGTGAACAAATTTTCTATTTTTACGCCTTCAAATAATATAATATTATGACAGCTTATTCTATTGAAATGACATTCCATGTGAATGCCGCGCCTGATGAGGTTTTTGAGCTTCTCACTGATCAGGAAAAGGTCGCCCTGTGGGGTTGCGGAAAAGCTCTTGTCGAACCAAAAGTCGGTGGCAAGTTTGAAATGTTCGATGGTTGGGTGAAAGGAAAGGTACTGGATTATACTCCAGGGAAATCTCTTTCCTACACATGGAGACCGGATGATTTTAAAAAGGATTGGGCAGATTCTGTCGTCTCCTATGATTTATCCCCTTCCAAAGATGGCGGAACGATGGTGAAACTGGAACATCATAAACTTCCGAATCTGACAGAAACCAAGAACCATGAAAAAGGTTGGGAGGACTTTGTATTTGGTCCTATCAATGAATTTCTGGTTCATCTTGTAGAGTAAATTTTTATTTACTCCTTTTATTTTTTCATTTAATTCCTGATGAAAATAATCAGGGTTAGGAATTATTATATCTGCTTTACTCTATGAAAACCTTTCTTAAATTTCTTTTAATCTCTCTCTTTTGCCTTTCGGTTTCTTCTTGTTTCATTCGCCCAAGAGGAGATTTTGAAGAATATATCCCGCCACCAAAACCTGATTACAGCAATGAGAATAATTGGGCTGCATTGCCGACTAAAAAAGATAAAGCTCACCTCGTTCCTGAGAATTCTAATCTTAAAGAAAATGAAGACAGTGCTCAGGTAGATGTCTTCTTTATTCACCCTACGACATATTACAGGAGAGCTTCCTGGAATGCCGATGTCAATGATAAGGCTCTAAATAAATTCACTGATAAAACCACCATCATGCACCAGGCAAGTGTCTTCAATGAGTGTTGCAAGATATATGCTCCTCGCTATCGTCAAGCTACTTTATATTCCTTCATGGATAAAAAAGATAATGGCACAAAGGCACTTGAATTAGCATATCAGGATGTAAAAGATGCCTTCAATTATTACGTCAATCATTACAATCATGGGCGACCATTTATCATTGCATCTCATAGTCAGGGATCGCGCCATGCCAAGAGATTGCTTGCAGAAGTGATTGAGAAAGATACTGCACTTTATCATCGAATGGTTGCAGCATACATCATAGGCTACAAGATTAATAAGACAGATTTCACCATCATTCAACCCTGTCATTCAGCTAATGAAACTAATTGCTTCATCTCTTGGAATACTGTTTTGCGCGGCAAGACGGATGATTTTTTCCGAGGCTATGTCTGCACGAATCCTTTGAGCTGGACTATAGATACAACTTATCAAAGTGCCGACAAAGCTATGGGTGGCGTGCCTTCTTCCTTCGACAGGCTTGACAAAGGAGTCATAGATGCCCAGGTTATTGACGGGCTTTTGATGGTTAATCATCCCCATTATCCAGGATACCCCAAGATTTATGGAAACAGCTATCACCTGGTGGATTATAATTTGTTTTACCTCAACATCCGAGAGAATGTTAAGCAAAGAATCAAAGCGTATTTTGAAAAGAATAAGTAAAATTCTCAAAAGCATTTCAGGCTAAGAAAGTTTTTAATTTAAGGAAGAAAAATGTTCAATAATAAGAATTATTTTAACAAAGAAAGATGCTAATTATCTTAAGCCCTGAAAGATTCGTTTCCTAATAGCTAAATAAAATTCGGCAGCTTCAAAACCCTACCATGAAAATCTTTTCACAGGTGCCTTATCTTCGTTTGTTACTGCCCTTTATCACGGGGATTCTATTCGGAATCTATTGTGGATTTATGGCTGTCATTCTTTGGGTACTTTTGATCATCCTGTCCTTGATTCTTGCTTACCTGAATTTTAAAACCAAGACTTTTTCTCATCGTAATTCTAACTTTTGGTATGGCTGCTTTTTGAATGTAATTTTGCTGATATTTGGGTTTCAGTTGGCAGTCTTTAATACCGGAATCCATGATAGCAACCATTTCAGCAAATATCAGGACAGCCTGAATTATCAGGTGGTTCGGGTCTATCGCCAGCCGGTGGAGAAATTAAAAACAATAAAACTTTTTGCAGTAGTAGAAGAAGTAAATCATCATTGGGAATGGATCAAAACCACGGGGAATATAATGCTGATGCTCCCGAAAAATTCCGCATCGCTGGCAATAAATTACGGAGATTATTTATTAATCAAAGGGACTGTGGAAGAAACCAAAGGACCGATGAATCCAGGTGAATTTGATTACAAGAAATATCTGTCCTATCAATCGGTCTATCACCAGGCATATTTGCAGAATGGCACCTGGTATAAATTAGACAAAGAAGGCGGGTATAAAATCATCCTCTTAGCCTGCATCATGCAAAAGAAGCTGCTCGCAATCTTCAGAACCTACATCCACGGGAAGCGGGAACTGGCGGTCATTTCAGCCCTCATCCTCGGCGATACCGATGGCATAGACAATGATTTATTATATGCTTATGCCGGGTCGGGAGCAATCCATGTTCTTTCGGTATCCGGCTTGCATGTCGGGCTGATATTTATTGCCCTGAACTGGCTGTTATCCTTCATGGAAAGAAGTTATTGGCTCAAGGTTTTGAAGTCTGCAATCATCATTGCCTTTCTGTTGTTTTATGCAGTATTGACGGGGCTTTCGCCAGCAGTGATGCGATCAGCGGTGATGTTGTCCTTAATCATTTGCGGAGCCACCTTCAGGAAGTCTCATAACATCCTGAATTCCCTTTCTGTATCAGCCTTTGCACTCTTGATCTATGACCCCTTCTTAATCATGAATGTCGGATTCCTGTTATCTTATTTCGCCATGGCAGGCATCATCATATTCCATGCAAGAGTCTATGGATTATATGTTTTTAAAAGCTGGCTTGGCAATCATATCTGGTCAGCCTCCTGCGCCGCCATCACCGCGGAACTGTTGACTTTTCCGTTAGCGATGCTGTTCTTTCATCAGTTCCCGGTCTATTTTTTATTGTCGAATGTTATCGTCATCTTTTTAGCCACAGTTATAATGTTTGCGGGCATTGGGTTATTGGCATTTTCCTACTTCACCTTCTTCTCGATCTATCTTGGGAAGGCTACGGCATTCACAGTTTACCTGTTGAATTTATCAGTCATCAAAACAACCGCATTGCCCTATTCCACCTGGAAAGGCATCTCCATCACCCCTTGGGAAACGGTATTGATTTATCTTGCCATAATTCTCTTTTGCGGATACTTCATTTATCGAAAGAGAAATTATTTGATGATAGGATTTTCCTTGATGATTTTTGTTTTCAGTAATCAACTCTACCTGGATTATTCTTCAAGACATCAGAAGAAAATAATTATCTATGACATCAATAAAAACACTGCCATTGACTTGATTGACGGGCACTCTGCAACATTCATCGCTGATACGAATTTGATAAACGATTTCAGTTTAATAACCTTTCATATCTCTGCCAATCGGGGTAATTTGAAAATAAACAATGATGATATTACGACTTATTCCATCAATAACTCTAATGAAGATACTCTTACTTTATTCCATCATCAACATGTCTCCTTCTACAATAAATTTTTGAGAAGTGCCGCTAACATTTTGAGAAGTGCCGCTAACTTTTCCAGAAGTGCCGCTAACATTTTGAGAAGTACCGCTAACTTTTCCAGAAGTACCGCTAACTTTTCCAGAAGTGCCTCTAACATTTTGAGAAGCTTTCAGTTTTTTGGTAAGCGAATTCTAATTTTGAATGATCTCGATCAATTAGATGAATTAAGTGTTTCAGGAAGAATTGACTACTTGATACTATGTAAAAATATTCATGTAAAAATCAAAGATATTAATTCAAAATATGATTATAAACTTTTGGTAATTGATGGCTCCAATTCGGTATCTAACAATAAAAGTTGGATGAAACAATGCAAGGAATTAAATACTCCTGTGTATTCAGTTATAAATTCAGGAGCCTTGATTATAGACAACCTTTAGGATGGAATTGGAGATTAGGATTAAATTAACTAAAAGGTCTTTTGCAAATTTCCTAATTAAAATTAATTTTGCGCCATTGAAAATTAGAATGTAATGAGTGGAATAGCAGATATTAGGGCACGTCAGATTTTGGATTCGAGAGGAAACCCCACTCTTGAAGTGGATGTCTATACCGAAAATGGTGCCATTGGAAGAGCAGCAGTGCCATCAGGAGCATCAACAGGAGTGCATGAAGCGGTCGAATTAAGGGATAATGATCCCGGTAGATACCTTGGAAATGGAGTTTTGCATGCTGTCAAGAATGTCAATACAGTTATCAATAATGAATTGAAAGGGATGCCGGTGGCGAATCAATCATTGATAGATAATATCATGATTAATTTGGATGGCAAAGAGGATAAATCGAACCTTGGGGCGAATGCGATTCTTGGCGTTTCCCTTGCAGTCGCAAAGGCAGCGGCGTATGAATCCGGACAAACTTTATTCAGGTATATTGGCGGAGTGAATACCAATTTGCTTCCCATTCCTATGATGAATATTTTGAATGGTGGTGCTCATGCTGATAATTCTATAGACTTTCAGGAGTTTATGATTATGCCTGTAGGTGCTGATTCTTTTTCGGAGGCATTGCGTATGGGAGTGGAGGTTTTTCATCATCTCAAGAAAGTTTTGAAGAGTAAAAAAATGTCCACAAATGTTGGGGACGAAGGAGGTTTTGCTCCAAATTTATCATCGAATGTTGAAGCCATAGAAACCGTCCTTCAAGCCATTGAAGATGCAGGTTATAAGGCAGGTGAACAAATCTATATCGCCTTAGATCCCGCCGCATCAGAGTTTTATGATGATAAAAAGAAGAGATATGTCTTTAAGAAATCATCTAACGAGGAGCTTACATCTGCCGAGATGGTAAATTATTGGGTGGAATGGTGTAATAAATATCCTATCATTTCTATTGAAGATGGTTTGGCAGAAGATGATTGGGATGGTTGGAAACTTTTAACAGAAAAATTAGGTAAAAAGATTCAATTAGTAGGTGATGATTTATTTGTCACGAATGTAAACAGACTGCAAAAGGGAATTGACATGGGAGTTGCGAATTCGATATTGATAAAAGTTAATCAAATAGGTACCTTGACAGAAACAATTAATGCCGTGGAATTAGCCAAGGCAAATGGCTATACATCAGTGATGAGTCATCGTTCAGGGGAGACCGAAGATACTACCATTGCTGACCTTGCAGTTGCCTTAAATACCGGGCAAATTAAAACCGGTTCTGCTTCTCGCTCTGACCGGATTGCAAAGTATAATCAGTTATTGCGCATCGAAGAAATATTGGGAGACAATGCAAGATATTCGGGTAAAGAATTTAAGTTTATCAAGAGATGATAGGACAGGGAAATAATGATTTAATTGCTGAAAGAGAAGGAACCGAAGAATTTACTCCTAATCATCGTCGTCATCACAGGCATAGGATAAGGGTCAGGCAAAAAATAAAAGTTAAGAGTGGCAACTCCCGTGTAAAGAAGAAAATTAAGAAATATGCCACATATGTTGTTTGGGTGATTTTGGTTTTACTTTTTATTTTTAGTATATATATTTTGATTGAAGAGCTAAGCAAGACTCCTGGAAGTCCATTGAAAGACAGAAGAAACAAATCAGAAATTATTATTAAAGAAAGTCAAATTAATAATTTATTTCTATCCTAAGTATTGGGTCTGAAAGATAATGAAAAATTAATATCATAAATCATATTTATAACCCAAAGAATGCTTAAATTTGCAGCTATAAGAATTTCCAAATTTCATAATAAAGTTAATCAATAATGGACAAGTTAAAAGAAGAATTTGCGAGGAGGGCTCTACCTTTTTCTGCTGATTTAAAAGAATTCATCAAGTCTCATGGAGACAAAGTTATCGGACAATACACAATTGATCAAGTGTATGGCGGCATGAAAGGAATGATCGGTATGGTTACCGAAACTTCTAAACTTGATCCTGAAGAGGGCATTCGGTTCAGAGGATATTCGATTCCTGAATTACGGGTGAAGCTCCCGAAAGCTGCAGGTGGCGCGGAACCTCTGCCAGAAGGAATTTTCTACCTGATGCTGATGAACGAATTGCCGACGGATGAAAACGTAACTGATGTAAGCAATCAATGGGCACGCCGCAGCAATGTCCCGAAGCATGTTTTCGATATGCTGGATGCATTGCCTAAGAATACACACCCTATGACTCAATTCAGTGCTGCGGTTCTTGCATTGCAGACTGAATCTGTTTTTGCGGCAGCATATAGAAAGGGCATTAATAAAAAAGATTATTGGGACCCGATGTATGAGGATGTGATGAACCTTATCGCCCGCCTGCCGAGGGTTGCAGCATATATCTACCGAAGGGTTTATAAGAATGATATTCACATAGAGCCGGATCCAAAATTAGATTGGGCTGCCAACTTCGCTCACATGCTTGGCTTCGATGATTATGATTTCAAACGCCTGATGCGTCTCTATCTGACCATTCATGCTGACCATGAAGGCGGCAATGTTTCCGCACATGCCACGCACTTGGTAGGCTCTGCATTGAGTGATGCTTATTATTCCTTTGCTGCCGGAATGTGTGGTTTGGCGGGTCCTTTGCATGGCTTGGCAAACCAGGAAGTGGTGCGATGGATATTGGATTTGAAAGCTCATTATGACAACAAAGTTCCTACCAAAGAACAGATTGAGGAGTATGTCAAAAAGACTTTATCGGAGGGCAAAGTAGTTCCGGGATATGGTCATGCTGTGCTTCGTAAGACTGACCCACGATACATTGCCCAGAGAGAATTTGCATTAAAATACATGCCTGATGATGAGAACTTCAAAATCGTCCAGATGATCTATGAAGTGGTTCCTCCGATCTTGTCTTCACTTGGAAAGATCAAGAATCCCTGGCCCAATGTTGATGCTCATTCCGGCGTGCTTCTGATTCATTATGGAATGGTAGAATATGATTTCTACACCGTCATGTTTGGCGTCTCCCGTGCCCTCGGAGTTCTTTCTTCATTGCTTTGGGACAGGGCGGTTGCCACGCCTCTTGAGCGTCCAGGCTCTGTAACCAGCGAATGGATGTTTGCGCAGGGAGAGAAAGAAGTAGCGAAATAAAATGTAATAAATCCTAAATATTATGAACTAAATAGAGGGGCGGAAGTAATCAATTTACTTCCGCCCTTCTTTGGAAGTTTAATTTTTGCTATACCTTAAACTTTAGACTTTAAACCTTAACCAAAACAAAGAGGGCAGATGAATCACCGATCCATCTGCCCTCTGACATTTGCCCTATTCCCAGTTCTATTAAATAACTCCGAGAAGAACTACGGTAACTTCATTACTGAAATTCCCAACTTCCTCGCCTTGATAAATAAACTTTAATTTGTATTTCAAAACCTGCGAAACATTCTTGGCTGGCATGGCTTGTTTGACATCAATATAATCGTGATAATTCGACGAATCATATTTGCTGGTGCCATAACCGGCGCCACTATCCTTATAGATAGCATAACCGGAATATTCGCCAATCACACATTCCAAATGAGGACTGCCACCACCAGCAACTTTTCCTTCGGCATCAGGTGTGCCATCGCCCGGAACGAAAGGAACAATCGCCTTCATAAATCCCAATGTAACGCCAATTTCGTGGGTCATTTTGGTAGAGTTCATGCAATCCTGAATGATCGCTTCAAAACGGCTCTGAATGCCGGCAGGCATATTAACCAGGATGGTAGTAGGCCACAAAACAGGCTGCACCAGGCTGATTAATACCGTTTGATCCTTGCTATGACGCAAAGATTTTTTCTTGGAAAGAACACTCTTTTCGTATTGTTCATAAGTAGGCAATCCATCCATTACATACTTAAAATTTCCCTGGTCCGTAACAAGCTGGGACAATTTAGTTGGATCAAGACCAAGCAAAGTCGTTACCTCCCCGACGTTGTCGTTAAATTGTTTAAGTTGCAGGACGAATTTTCCGTCGTTCGTTTCAATAAATGTTAACATAGTTTTTTAATTTTTTATTTATATAATTATTTAATTTTTGAATTTAATATGGGGGTGAGAGCTAATAGCATGATATTCATACTTATAGCATACTTTTGTGGTCTTAAATTCGTCAGATTTAAGCTTAAATCTGACAGATTTAAGGTTGAATCTGACAAATTTAAGGTTGAATTCGACAGATTCAAGGTTGAATTCGTCAGCTTCAAAGTTGAATACATCAGCTTCAAGGTTGAATACGTCATCTTCAAAGTTGAATTCATCAACTTCAAACTTATAAAAGACAATTTCAAGCCGGATACCGGCTTCAAAATTTTGCTTTCCATTTTATAATCTGCTGACCTTTTCATCTTTATCCTTTCAAATTCCCGTTTTGGGTCGGCAAAGATATATTTAATTTTTACTATTCAAAGATGAAAATCCAGAATTATCGGGCGTTTTGAGCGATTTATCATCCCTTTCCTTCCATAATAATTCTCTTGGAATAAGATGGAGAGGCTTGATATCAGGCATCAAACTCACTTTTGGAGAATGGCAATTATTCCCTCAAAAATTTATTTTAAAATAATTGAAAATAAATTTTCCCGGACACTGAAAAGGGAGATTTTGAACTTTTTTTGGGAATAATTCCTTGAATTTGCCCACTCCTTATATGAAGTCTTTTGCCATTCCAAACATTTTTGGTAATTTTGCTGTAATGAAAAAAGCCATAGTTATTTGTCTTATTCTTTTTGTGGCATCATGCTGCACCGAGAAGGCTTGTTTTAATACCGTATATCCGGTTTTACAATTTTATGTAACGAATGATTCCTTAACAGGATTTACCAATGATCAACTTAGAAATATTTTAATTATACGAACAGCTAAGGCTAATTTTATACCTATAGATTCATTTTATTATTTTAGTGGAAGTGCAGAATTTGAATATCCTAATCAACATGTTTCAGTTGTCATTGATAGTGCATTTTTTCATGAACAATCCGTATCAATAAATCTAAATGATTATAATTATTTAATAGTGATTAGGAAGGCAAATATTATGGATACTATTTCTGGAATTAGTTATACCGTGAATCAAAACAAGGTTGTTTGTAATGATTGTTTCCCAACTGGTCATGAATATTCTACACAAAACACTATTGTCAATTTTCAATATTATTTCAATAGCACCCTTGTTTCCAATATGAATGATTCGACATTAATTCATCGGTAAGAGATATAAATTCTTATGTAGAATAACCTCTGTAAACATTACTGGCAAGCACATCTACAAGATATGACTGCTCTTTTAATTTCGGATATTTGTCGAAGAAACTCATAATGCAAAGATAAAAATTTTCAGGCTAAGGCTAAATTAATGATGCGCCCTTTCGCCATTCTAAACTTTTTTGGTAATTTCCATTGGAAATACGCTCTGCACACCGCTCCCCATCTATTGCCGCAGAAATGATTCCACCGGCATAGCCCGCACCTTCGGCGCAGGGATACAGTCCTTTTATCTGTGGATGCTCCAGCGTTTCTTTGTCTCTTGGAATCCTTACCGGAGAAGAAGTTCGGCTCTCCACAGCCACTACCACAGCTTCATTCGTAGCATATCCCTTCATCTTATTTCCAAATTCTTTGAGAGCAATTCTCAAACTATTTATGATCGGTCGAGGCAGCACTTCTTTTATCTGAATGCTCTGAACCCCTGGAATATAGGAGGTTTCGGGAAGAGTGCTGCTGAATTTATTACCAATGAAATCCATCATTCGCTGGGCAGGAGCTTTAAGATTGGAGCCTCCAGCAAGGAATGCTTTTTGTTCAATCTCCTGGCGGTATTTCAAGCCCATCAAGGCACCATTTATTTTATATTCCTTGAAATCCCCTTCATCCACACTCACCACAATTCCTGAATTCGCAAAAGGATTATTCCTCTTGCTTGGCGACCAGCCATTGACCACGATTTCGCCCGTGGCAGTAGCACATGGCGCAATGATACCACCGGGACACATACAGAAAGAATACACGCTCGCTGGTCGGGATTTGTAATCCAGACTTTCAATCTGATGCGCAAAATTATAGGATGCCGCAGGTAAATACATACTCCGTTTTTCACAATGATATTGAATAGAATCAATCAATGCTTGTGGATGCTCAATCCTTATTCCCAGCGCAAAAGGTTTAGGATAAATGAGGATATTTTTGTTGTTTAATAACTCATAAACATCAGCCGCAGAGTGCCCGGTAGCAAGGATTACAGCGTTTCCTTCGATGGAATATTCTTGTGAAGAAGAGTCAGGATTAATATTCCTGACTTTAATTCCTCGGATAGAATTATCTTGAATAATGAAGTCGGTAAGCAGGGTATTGAAATGGATTTCTCCACCGGCTTTCAAGATTGTTTCACGAATATCAATAACCACTGCCGGCAATTTATTAGTGCCAATATGAGGATGTGCATCAATGAGAATATCGCGCGATGCCCCGTGCGCCACCAGGATGTTTAATATCCTGTGGACATCGCCACGCTTGGTTGAACGAGTGTATAATTTGCCATCAGAATAAGTACCCGCTCCGCCTTCACCAAAGCAATAGTTGGAGTTAGGATTAATGACATGTTCTTTATTGATCAATGCAAGGTCTCTGCGCCTCTGCCGTACATCTTTTCCTCTTTCGATAATGATTGGTTTCAATCCCAATTCAATTAGCCTTAATGCAGCAAATAAACCTGCAGGACCTGCACCGATAATCAAGACAGGCTGCTTGTCACTAACATCATTATATTGTTCTTTAGAGAAAATAACTTCAGGTGGTGTTTCATTAATATAAATTTCCACCAGAAGTCTGATCTTCACTTGCCTGGAACGCGCATCAATAGAGCGTTTCAGAATTTGGAATGAAGTAATTGAATCAAGAGAAACCGCAAATTGTCTGGCACAATAATCTTTGATGATGAGTTCGTCGGAAGCCTCTTCAGGCATCAAAACCAGCTCGATGGTTTTGTTCATTATGCAGAGATTTTATTCAAAGTAAAACTGGAAATAAAATATCTTCGAGAAAAGTCTGCTGATGTCTTTGGCATAAGGTGTATCCTCATGAAAGAGAAGATCGTGAAGACCATGAAAGACCTTTATTTCCGGGGAGAATTTGAAATACTCAAAGTAGAAATCAATACCTATTCCCATCTCATAACCGAAATCATATTGATTGAGTTTTACTATCTGCAAAGTAGCATTCGTAACTTTGTTTTGAGCAATAAAATCTATGTCATATTTCATACCTCCGATCACATATATCCGATGATTATTGATACGAACAGATTTGAATTTAAGCATCAAAGGAAAATCTGAAAAGGTAGAGGAAACCAATTTGGTAATCTGATGAGTAACCACACCATTTACCTGGAATGTATAAATCAAATCTCGCGAAGCGAAAACAAGTGTTGGAATAAACCGAAGATCAAAATTGTCTCCCAGCCGAAGATCCGTAACAATGCCGAGATTAAGACCGACATTGCTTTGAGAGGTTAGCTGATAAAGTGAGTCTTTTGAATTATTAAAAGAAGGATTTAATTTTACCACAAAGTCAGTAGAATTAAATCCCAAGGTAAAGCCCGGATGCCACGGGGCACGGTCATAAGTCGGCATATTTAGCACAGGAACCTGAGCTATTATTCCATGAGTAATTAATAAAAGAATAAAACCTAATACATACTTTCGGACGTACATCAAAAAGGGATTTTCTTTTATAAATAAATTCATTAATTCTTATTGGTTTAATTAATTCTTTTGAGCAAAGTAGATTGTTGCTATTCCGAACGTTACAGGAATAGACTTTGTTGTATTAAATCCCACACTGTTTAATATCCCTTCAAATTCTTTTCCTTGTGGGAACGCCATTACAGAGCTTGGTAAATAAGTATAAGCAGCGTAATCCTTGGAAATCATCTTCCCAATTATAGGAAGAATTCTTTTAAAATAAAAGGAATAAAGTTGTTTCACAGGAAACTTTACAGGCATAGAGAATTCAAGTATTACTGCCACTCCATTTGGTTTCAGAACACGATGAATATCTCTTAATCCTTTTTCAAGATTCTCAAAATTCCGAACACCAAAAGCTACTGTTACGGCATCAAATGTATTGTCATTAAAGATTAGTTTTTCAGAATCGCCGGGAAGTAGTTGAATCTTTTCAGTAAGTTTCTTTTGTTTAATTTTTTCTTTACCTACTTCTATCATTTTCTCAGAAATATCTATGCCAATTATCTTATCCGGATTTAATGAAAGAGCAGTAATGGCAAGGTCTCCGGTACCTGTGGCAACATCAAGAATATATTTCGGATAGTATGGTTTTAATAAACGAATAGTTTTTTTTCGCCAGACAATATCTATTCCAAAAGAAAGAAAATGATTCAGGAAATCATAATTGCCCGCGATGTTATCAAACATCGTTGCAACCTGTTCCTTTTTTGTTGCATTTGAATTACCATAAGGAGTTATTATTTCAGACATTTATTAATCAAATAAAGACATTTGTTTTGCTTCTTCCAGCAATTGCTTTTTATCAATCGGAACTACTCCTGCCTGTTCACAAACAAGTCCTCCTGAAAGATTAGAAAGTATCCCTATCTGCCTGGCATTAAGCCCTAAAGCAAGGGAAAGTGCTGCTACAGAAATGACAGTGTCTCCTGCACCGGAAACATCTACAATATTACGAATATGAGCGGGGAAGATTTCTTGTAATTGCCCATTACTCATGAAAACTCCCTCTTCAGAAAGGGTTATCATTACCATATTTATTTCTCTTTCATCATGAAGTATGGCTCCTGCAAGTCTTAAACTTTCAACATTAGTTTTATTTATTTCTGTTTGCAATCCTTCCTTTAATTCTTTCAGATTGGGTTTGAAAAGAGTTACTCCGATATAGTCATTAAAATTCTTGTTTTTAGGATCTACTGCCACAGGAATATTTTTAGCTACAGCTATTGCGACAACCTCTGCGATCAGTGTTTTATCTATTGTTCCTTTATCATAATCTTCAAAGATAATAACATCAATTTTCTCGTCAATCAAGTGTTTAATTCTCTCTATCAGACGGCTTCTTTCATGATTATTAAGGCTCTGAATATCTTCTTCATCTATTCGTAAAAGCTGATGGTTGGTTGCCATAACTCTTGTTTTGACAGTAGTAATTTTATGTTTGCTTGATAGGATTCCTTCTTTTGAAAGATTTTGATTTTCCATTAATCCAAGAAACAATTCACCATGTTTATCATCTCCAATCATAGAACAAAGCATGGGTGTAGCACCCATTGCTTTAATATTCAGAGCAACATTAGCAGCACCTCCAAGACGATCTTCTTTTCCTTTTATAAGCACTACTGGCACGGGAGCTTCCGGGGACATTCTCTCTATAACCCCTGAAATATAAGAGTCAATCATTACATCACCGATGACCAATACTCTAAGCTTATTGTATGCTTCGAAGATTTCTTCTATGTTCTTAAAGGAATTCATAATTTCGCAACGTTGCCTTAAATTTATAATAAGCCCGCAAACTTACGAAATATAAGAACAAAAAATATACGATTTGTTTGATCATAAGCATTAATAGGAGGGGACATCCATAGATAACATTGAATATCAATTCTTTATAATAACTTTTCCTTAGATTTTTTAATTAAAAAAAACAATGCTCAAAAAAGCGAGAAAATAAATTTTTGATACTCGCATACCATCCAAGCCATATTAAGGCATTTATGCCCTTTAAAAGTCCCTATTTTACTTTGATAATATAAATTATAGAAGAAAATCTATTTATATCTTTGCTCCCTAAATGATTTGACCTAAACCCATTCAAAAGTGCATTAACTATTGAATTGCTTCCTTTTTTATATTTTTCACTTAACATTGAAACATAATATGCATCAAAAACCATTGGTAACTTATTAACGATTTTTAAACCATGTTTATCCAATAGTTTATTCATAGTATAAGGAGTGAAATGATATAAGTGTCTAGGAAGATCATAAGCGGCCCAAAACCCAGAATAATATTCTGCATCCAAGGAATCACAATTTGGTACTGCTATAATTATGGTTCCTTCCTTTTTTATTAATCTCTTTAATTCTTCTATTCTTTCGTTTAATAAATGAATATGCTCTAAAACATGCCACATTGTAATTATATAAAATGAATTATCGGGAAAGGAGAGGAGCTTCTCTTCTTTCTTAATATCCAATTTATAATTTTGCATTGCAAAATTTCTAGCATTATCACTTGGTTCAACTCCTTCTACAGACCATCCGTTAATTTTACAATTATTTAAAAACGCACCAATACCGCATCCAATATCCAAAATTGTTTTATCCTTAGAAAGACTATTTATTAAATTGACTTTTTTATTTAACGTGTAATTTCTAACTACTTTGTATAAATAATTAATTATACCCTTTCCCGAATTGGAATGAGAGATATACTCTTCCGATTCGTAATACTTCCCGATTTCAAATATGTCAGGGCGAGGATTCGTAAATTTGAATCCACAATTATTGCATTTTACAATCGAAAAGGTTTCATTGCTAACAGTGAAATCAGTACAATTTTTATAAGGCGCAAAATCCGCCCCTCCACAAACAAAACAGGTATTAATATTTTCCATTGATATTTTTATGTTTCACGTGAAACAATAATTAGCGACCTAAATAAATCATCAGTACACTAATATCTGAAGGTGTAACTCCGCTGATTCTTGCAGCTTGTGCCAAAGTTTGAGGTTTATTAAAAGAAAGTTTTTGCCTTGCTTCAGTGGAAAGAGATCTTAATTGAAGATAATTAAAATCTTCATGCAAAACAACATTCTCAAGACGCACAGCTTTATCAACCATTTCTCTCTCTTTTTTAATATAGCCTTCATACTTCATTAAAATTTCCGCTTGCTCAATAACTTCTTCCAAATTACCAGAATCAACGGTGTCTAAAAAATCTTGTAAATCCGAAAAGTTATTAGCTAAATCCGAAAATGAAATTTGGGGACGAGATAATAAATTAAAGAGTTTGGTATTTTGAACGATTAAATCGGTATTCAAATTAGATAATAACTCATTCGAATCAATAGGATTTACACAATGTGCTTTGAAAAATTTGATTAATTCATTAACATTTAAAATTTTTTCCTTTACTTTTTCTAAACATTCATTAGAAGCCAATCCAATATCAAAACTCTTAGAAGTTAAACGTATGTCAGCATTATCTTGCCTTAATAATATCCGATATTCAGCTCGAGAAGTAAACATTCTATATGGTTCATCGGTTCCATTAGTCACAAGGTCATCTATTAAAACGCCTATATAAGACTCTGAACGACCTAAAACAAAACTTGGTTTATCAATAATCTTCAAATGCGCGTTAATTCCAGCAACAATCCCTTGACCTGCGGCTTCTTCATACCCTGTTGTTCCATTTATTTGACCAGCGAGAAAGAGATTATCAATTAATTTTGTTTCTAAAGATACATAAAGCTGAACTGGGGGGAAATAATCATATTCAATAGCATAACCTGGCCGAAACATCTTCACATTTTCAAAACCATTGATTTCTTTTAGAGCTTTAATTTGAACATCTTCAGGTAATGATGTCGAAAATCCATTAACATAAATCTCAACAGTATTCCACCCTTCTGGTTCAACAAATATTTGATGGCGATCCTTATTAGCAAACCTATTTATCTTATCTTCAATAGATGGACAATATCTTGGACCAACGCCTTGAATTCTTCCGTTAAACATTGGAGATCTATCGAAGCCGGATTTTAAAATCTCATGAACTTTTGAATTAGTATGGGTGATGTAACAACTTTTTTGTTTGAGCAGTTTTGGAGTATCTGAAAATGAAAACTTCCCTGGATTTTCGTCCCCGAACTGTTCTTCCATTTTCGAATAATCCAAAGAACGCCCATCAACGCGAGGAGGTGTCCCTGTTTTCATTCTTCCACTTTCAAAACCAAGAGAAATTAATTGTTCGGTAATTCCCTTTACTGCCCTTTCTCCTGTTCTACCACCACCAAATTGCTTTTCACCAATATGAATAATTCCATTTAGGAAAGTTCCATTGGTCAAAACTACTGACTTTCCCTTGATTTCAATACCCATTGTTGTTTTAACTCCAATGACTATCTTTCCAGTTATTATTAAAGAGCTGACGGTATCTTGCCAAAAATCAACATTTGGGGTTCTTTCTAACATCAGCCTCCATTCTTCAGCGAACCGAAGGCGATCGCATTGTGCTCTTGGACTCCACATTGCTGGACCTTTAGAACGATTCAACATACGAAATTGAATCATTGCTCTATCAGTTACAATGCCAGAATATCCACCTAAAGCATCAATTTCTCTAACTATTTGCCCTTTTGCTATTCCACCCATAGCAGGATTGCAAGACATTTGGGCAATAGTTTGCATATTGGAAGTAATCAAAAGAACTGAAGAACCTAAATTAGCAGCAGCAGCAGCAGCCTCGCAACCAGCATGACCAGCTCCAACAACAATTACATCATATTCATTTAACATATTTAAATCCATTAAGGGCGCAAAGATACTAAACGTATATGAAAATATATATAAATTAAAAAGAAAATCACTTATTAAAACAAAATATATTTTAATCCTTATCTAATCAAAAATACTGTTCCTGTTCTTTCTACTTTCTCCCCTGTCTTCATGATCGCTTTCATAATCCAGACATAAACATCTTGCTTCAAAAGAGAGCCATCACTATTTGTTCCAGTCCATTGATTTGCTAAATCAGAAGTAGAAAACAAATGCTCTCCCCAACGATCAAAAATATCCATTTGATAAGATGAAATTCCAACACTATATGCTCCAAAAGTAGGATTTAAATCAAAGCCCGGATGAAATGATGTCGGAACAAAAATATTGTACCTGTCAGTGAAAGACAGTTGCGCAGTAGTTGTATCAGGACATCCTTCCTGATTATAAGCTGTCAGAGTAATATAATAAGAACCTGAAGAATCAGGATAAAGATGATCAAAAGAATGCTGATCAGTAGTAGAAAATCCGCCATCCCCAAATTGCCAGGAATAGCTTACCGCATTAGTGGAAAGATTTATAAAATTTACATTTGTCTGTTCTAAATAATTAAAACCAAAATAAGCCCGAGGAAGAGGATAAACAGTTATGATAATACTATCAGTACCTACTTGAGCATGACAGGTATCAGTTACTGAAACATAATAAATAGTTGTAATGTAAGGGGATGTAGTAACCATTGTAGAATCACCAAGACCATTACTCCATGAATACTTCAAAGGACCAGTGCCACCAGTAGCAGTGGCGACAAGAGTGGTTGATTGTCCCTGGCAAATATCAAAGCCAGTAATATTAGGGATTATAGCAGGTTCATTCAAAATATTAATAGTTATAAAACTTGGTAAGCAGGTATTAGTAAGCGTGAGAATAATTGTTTGAGGAGGACTAGTTTGACCATTGTAAAAAGCATTTATGTTAATACTTACTGAAGTTTGACCGGCAGGAATAGTTATATTTCCCGGAAGCATTGCATAATCAACTCCATTCAAGGCAGTCCCTCCGATACTATAAGTTATTAAAGTCGGAGTCGCTTGTGCAGTATTCAAAGAAAATGTAACAATAGAGGTTCCACAGCCTCTCGTGATGGTTGCATTAGTTACAGCAATAGATTCAGGCGAGGTAACAATTACAGTCACAGAGTCAACAGCAGAATTTCCACACAAGTCAGTAACAGTAACCGTATAAGTCGTTGTATTAGCGGGAGAAACCATAGCAACACTATCAACGCCTCCTCCATTATTCCAAAGATAAGTATAAGTTCCATACCCATTAGTTGCAAGGACCGTCAAGGGCACGGTTTGATTTGGGCATATCGTAGTATCGTTGCTTATAGATAACTGGATCGGACATACATTCCTGATCCAAAGTGTGATGGTATCAACCGAATTACTGCAAACAGTAGAAGTTGAAATAATAATTGTTACAGTTAGATTTGGTCCTGGGGTATTATGAAGATAAGGAGCAATAACAAAAGAATCAACAGTCTGCCCGGCAGGTATTATAAGGCTATCAGGTATTAAAGGATAATCCACACCATTGACTGCCGTGCCACCAATTGTAAAATGAACAGTGTAAGGGGTATTTTGTGGTTGGCCAAGACTGAACAGAATCGAACCGGTAGTGCATCCTTCCACAAGCATCGTATCATTGGTAGAGCCAGTATTATGAATATGAGAACTGACAGAAACAGTCCCTCCCGAAAAACTTCCTTGCTCAAGAAATACTCCTGAATCATAAACACAATCCACAGCATCGGCAATAGCGATCTTGATATGATAAGTCTGGCATGGAATGACCCAATGCTGTGCAGTAAAAGGAGTTGTGAAACCACCATAATTAACCGTCAATCCATTACAATTATCAATGTAATACTGGCAATCCTGACAAGGACCTGTAGGATTGGTTCCCGGGCAATACCCAACTCCATTATTCACACTGTCTATCGAAACAGCAGTAGTAGTATTTGGAATCAAAGCAATATTAGGCGCTCCGATAATTCCAGGACCGCTGATGAAAAACGCAAAAAGATCATTGAAAGAACCCACAAATTCAGGATATTCCTCAGAGCCAAAAACATAATTAAACTTCACAGTATCTCCGGTAGGGACAAAATCAAATTCCAAAATACAAGCATCGTTAGTAACACCACATCCGCATAAATTTGTCAAGTCAGAATCGCCCGGAAGACTCAAGCAGGTGCCGCCAACATTAGTCCCCACAGGTCCCACCGCATTATAAATATTTCCGGTACACATCATCAACCCTGCAGGCAGACCAATATTTGAAGAGCTGCCGATAAAATAACCGATGGCACCCGTATCGCCGGTATAAGTGATATTACTAACAGTAATTCCGGATCCCAACAAAATCTGAGATACCAACTGTGTCGGCGTATAGGCATGATTGACGACCAATTGTGCCTCCGAATGATTTGTAATACAGATCATGAAAGCCGCTACAATTAAGGCTTTCGCAATCCCTTGAAATTTTTTTATCATGATCTTAGTTTTATTTTCTGGTATAGAATATCAACCCCGGTATTTAATTTGGAAGCACAAAATTAAGATTAATTTTATTAATCACCAAATATGAAGAAAAATTTTTAACGATTTAACCCTTCCCTAAGATTCCTTTTGAAGACCGCTTTTCAAGAAATTTCTTCCTTCCAAAATCTTAATAACCTTGTAAAATTCCTTCTGCATAGTCCCTCAACCCTTCTGCTAAACCCTTCAACTCTTCTGCATAGTCCCTCAACCCTTCTGCTAAACCCTTCAACTCTTCTGCTAAGTCCATAAATCCTTCTGCTAAACCCCTCAACCTTTCTGCTAAGTCCATAAACCCATTTGCTAAACCCTTCAACTCTTCTGCATAGTCCCTCAACCCTTCTGCTAAACCCTTCAACTCTTCTGCTAAGTCCATAAATCCTTCTGCTAAACCCCTCAACCTTTCTGCTAAGTCCATAAACCCATTTGCTAAACCCTTCAACTCTTCTGCTAAGTCCATAAACTCTTCTGCTAAACCCATAAACCCTTCTGCTAAACCGATAAACCCTTCTGCTAAACCCATAAACTGAACTGTAAAATCAAAATATTCCGCCCTGAATACAGCCACGCCCCTTCAAAAGGCAGTGATTAGCATTACAATAATAAAAACCAAAATCAGTTTATAGAATATTAAACTACTAATCCCATGAAAAATCTCCTCAAATTCTCCACCGCACTCCTTATTATAGGCAGCATTGCCTGCCAGAATAATGGAACCTCGAATCAGCAATCAAATGTTTCTAAGAAAGATTCGACATCAAATAAATTAGATAATATTAATCCTATTCTGATTGATAAAAAATCGGCAATTAGTATTGAAGAATTTAACATTTCTCAATTTCGAGATACTGTAATAATAGGGAATAAAGGAATCATGATATACATTCCAAAAGATGCATTCGCAATAAAGGATAAAGGAAATATTACCATCAAATTAGTAGAGAGTATTGATCTATCAGATATTTTATTAGCCAATTTTTCCACTACTTCTAATGAGCAATTATTAGAAACTGGGGGTATGATTGATATTGAAGCTTTCTCTTTTGACCAACCACTTTCTCTTAAACCCGATAAAACCATTATCGTTCATTTTCCGAAAAAGAAAGGTGGTAGGGAGAGAGATGATATAGAGATAGCTGCTAAAGAGATGAATCTATTCTATGCCGAGAATAATCGGAAGGGGATAAATTGGGTGAAGGATACTGCAAATTTGTTTGAAAATAGATTAGCAATATACCACGGTGCTGATTCTGCTTTTTATACTGAAGAAATGGAATCGTTCAGAAGTTTTTCAAATAGCAAAAATTTGTATGAGTATTTATATGCCTTTTTTCCTAAGGATAAAAAATTTGAAGATTTCTTAAAAAATAATTATGTTAACGTTGAATATTCAGTTAATGTGAATGGTAAGATTCGTATTAAAAAAATAAGAGCAGGAGATTTTTTTGAGCGTAATGCTTTTTTAAATAAGTCATTTGAAAATGAAATAAGAGAGTTGTTTACAAACATTCCTTCTTTAAAAAATAATAGCCATGAAAATATAGAGTCTCAGGTTAGTTTCTCATTTCCTAAAATTCCAAAATATAAGAACGACAAAGATTACAACCTCGCCTTTGAAAAAAAATATTTCAACAACAAAACCTACGATGAAACAGAACTCAACTACTACATCTTCAGCGTCTCAAAATTAGGTTTGATTAATTGCGACCGTTACCCCGATATTAAAACCGACAAGATACAATTCGCCGTCAATCCCGGCAATGAATATAAGACAGAAATGAAACTTATAATAACCGACTTCAAAAGTATTTCCAGTTCCTATACCATCAATAATTCCGACTATGTCTTCTCGAATATCCCCAAAGGTTTAAACATAAAAATCTTCATCATCCAATACCGCCCCGACCAAACCTACTATGCCCTCAAGACCTCTAATACCGCCACCCTCAAAGAATCCAATTTCGATTTCCACCCCATGACCTTAGAGGCTTTGAAGAAAGATTTGGAAGCTCTGAATTAAGGTTAATTGCCTAATGACTATCTTTGCAGCCAATAAAATATCCATGACAGACCACGAGAAAAAAGTTACTGATATGATTAAGAAAAAAATCATGGAAAAAGACCCCACTGCCGAAGTCATCCTATTTGGCTCCCATGCCCGCGGCGATGCTACCAAAGATTCTGACTGGGATATTTTGATCCTTGTCAATAAACCCAATTTTCAACGAGCTATGGCTCGGGAATACAGAGACCCTTTGTTTGAAGTCGAACTCGAAATCGAAGAAGTCATCACAGCTTTAGTAAAATCAAAAGAAGATTGGGAAACGAAATATGTCCCTACTCCTCTTTATCAAAATATCAAAGAACAAGGAGTACGCTTGACATGAATGGAACCAAAGAAGATGTAATAAAATACAGACTCGACAGGTCTCTTGAAACATTTGAAGAAGCCAAATGCCTTGCCACAGCCGGAAAATGGAATGGTTGCGTCAATAGATTATATTATTCGAGTTTCTATTTATTGACAGCATTACTTTTAAAAAACAGCATTAAAGCCGAAACCCATAAAGGAGTCAAAACACAGTTTCATCTTCATTTTGTAAAAACTGGAATAGTAAGTATGTCGGATGGTAAATTTTTTTCTGAATTATTCACCTTACGGCAAGAAGAAGACTACGAAGATTTAATTAACTTCGATGAAAAAACAGTCCTCCCCTTAATGAAAGAAGTAGAAGACTTTAATAAGAAAATAATAGAGCTTTTGTAACCTCAAGACCTCTAATACCGCCACCCTCAAAGAATCAAATTTTGACTTCCACCCCATGACCTTAGAGGCTTTGAAGAAAGATTTGGAAGCTCTGAATTGAAAGAAAACTGGGAACGCAGATAAAATAAGATTGCTTATGAAATGAGCAGATTTTTAAGAAATCATATCTTGTCATAAGCAATCTTTTTTATCTGCCTTCCCAGTTTTGCCCCAATAAAAACCCTCATAAAAAATAAATTTCCAAGAAAAATAATCAAAACTTTTCTTTGAAAAATCAAGGCATTTTTTGGAATAATCTCAAAAAAACTTTTCAAAATATTTTTCCAGTAACTTGGAATTGATAAACTTTTCGTAATTTCGCCCCCGAATCAAATAAATATATACACATGAATATTTTTGCTAAGTACCACACACCCCGCTCCATCTTCTACCTCGCGGCAGAATTAGAACTCAATAATCTCCTTGAAGATCAAGTCCGATTCGCTCAGTATAAAAGTTATTATACCGTCATTTTTATCAATGCCCGGAAAGCTGAACTCGCCGTTATCAAGCTCATGCCGGACAGTATCCAGAATATTTCCGTCTCCAAAGAAGACCGTATTCTGATGATACCGATGGTAGATGAGTTGTGTTTCGATTTCAACGATCTCAAGAATTATATCCGCTTCACAGCAGGCGGAAATGAAGAACTTTATCAGGCAAGGATCATCGCTGCCGGTCAGTCATATTATGAAGAAGCCAGCCATTACAAATGGTCAGCCGTGGCTTCTATGATTAGCGCGATGGCTCTTTATATCTCCAACAATACCAGCCTCCTCGAAGCCGACGACAATATGCCTACGACCTTCCCTACCCAGGTGACAGATGATATCACACCATACAGCGAAAAATATTCGGAATATACCACCGATAAAGGCGATGGTAAAATAGGCAACAGCGATAAAGTAGATGCCGAAAATGGTTTTTATGAAAAGATTGTTGCATTCAATTCCGATGGAATAGCCATAGCCCGTGGCGTAAAGACTTTTGAAGAAAGATATACCTGGTCACGCAATGTAACAGCCAGCGGAGGTCGTGCCGAACTCTCCGGCTTCAAAGGCGATACCACGCATGGTCTTGCACACTTACCACTCGAAGCAAATATTTACATTGTCGAATTAGATCTGAATTTTCAAGCCAATGCAAAAGGCAAATTTCATTCACCAGCCTTTGCAGCAGGGACCTACACCATCATCATCACGATGGAAGGATATGTACCGATAACCCTTACAGAAGTAGAAATAAAACTCCACACCACCGTTACACGCCATATCGTAATGGTTCCCCTCACAGTAGCCGAAGCAGCAGCAAAAGCCAAAGCAGATGCCATCCTCGAAGCAGCAAAAGCAACAACAGAAACAACAACGACAGAAACAACAATTTTAGAAACCCCTGCCGCTACGACTCCTCCCCCGACTGTTTAATTAATACTAATAAAATTTACGAAACCCGGACAGATGAGAATTTGTTCGGGTTTTTTTATTGTGGGAGTTTTTGTTAAATTTTTCCATTCTGATTTTTCAGATTAAACTTTTTTTGTAATTTTGCGTTTCAGTAAAAAATAATCTAAAATAATATTAGAAAATGAAAACTAAAATTGTAAGTCTAATGATGATAACAGCCCTGATCTTAGGCACCACTATCATCTCCTGTAAAAAGAAAGAAGTTGCAACTACTCCAACACTGGATGCCAAAGTTCAACAACAAAACACGGATAACAATAATGTCAAAAATGAATCCGATCAAGCCGATCAGGACATTAATAATTCCCTTGGCACCTCCAGTATGGGTGGGCGGATAGCAGGCATTGCCTCAAGTCCATTGTGCGGCGTTACTATTGATTCATCTCAAATCTCCAATAAGATTGTGATCTTTCATTTTGATTCCACTACCTATTGCTTCAGCCCTTCAAGGCTTCGTTCCGGTTCTATAAAAGTTCAATTAACGACAGGTACCCATTGGAATGATGCAGGTTCCATACTTACCCTTACCTACATTAATTTCAGGGCAACTTATCCGATTGCAAATTCGACTAATTATAGATCTGTTGAATTCAACGGCACCAAAACTCTGAAGAATATCAATGGAAACGACTGGATAGGATTTTATTTTAATGGAGTCGCATTGAAATATCAAGAGCGCGCTTTGGGAGTACAGGTTACCTTCGTTGACAATTCTACGACCACTACTGCTACCTGGAATAGTGCCCGCATTACACAATGGAATTACTATGGAGCCACTGGAAATCCTCTAGGAGTTCCGTCCATATATTGGGCATTCACTTCCAATGGGGATACCACAGTGAATGGTTATCAAAACACTGATTCCTGGGGGACGAACAGATATGGTTATCCTTTTACAAATTATTATCAAAGCCCCTGGCTGTCTAATACCTATTGCGGATTATGGAGCCCCACATCAGGAGTTTTGGTTTGTAATGTGAACAGTAATAATTATACCTTCACCGCAGGAGTTGATCCGCAAGGAAACACTTCCACTTCCAAATGTGCTTATGGCTTTAAAGTAAGTTGGCAGGGAGCTAACAGCACAGAATCTGTTGTTATAAGTTATTAGAAAATATTTTTGCTTTATTGAAAAGCCTCTCTCCAAATATGATTGGAGAGAGGCTTTTCTCATTTATAGGAAAATGAGGGTTTCAGGGTTTAAATACGATCTGATTATAAATTAGTAATAAGAGCAGCAGCAGCAGCAGAAATTCCACCAAAATAGTCTTCTTGGAAGATAGGAAGTAATAAGAAATAAAAATGGCAGAGGGCATTGCTATTATTGAAAAATCTTCCAGTTGAATTTTGGGACATAGGAACAAAGACAGTCCGCTGATAACGAAAAAAAACAAAAGAACGATTTGAAAATTCCTGGTCCTGATAACGTTCTTGAAAAAATTGGATTGCAGTTTTAATAATGAAAGCAATACGATAAAAGCAATAGCAATGGATAGAATTTTTACAGGTCTGGTAAAGCTAAAGTCAATTCTTATCAAATGAATGAAATAGCCTGGTATTTCTAGTCCCCAGAACTTTTCAAGTTTATCAGTCCAGAAATAATAAATGCTGATAAAATAAAAAGGTAAAATTATTCCAATGATGGAAGCAACCCAGTTTCTCCAATAAAACGGACGAAGAATCATTAACCCAAACAAGATAAGAAAGAAGATGATTATGGATGGGAAATAAATGAGTGCGCATACTCCCATCAAAAAGCCACAGTTAAATGCAATATCGTTGGTTGTGCTTTTATAAAATGATAAAACAGTATCCAGCAATTTTATCAATAAGATGTTGATTAATAAAAGTGGAGTGAAGTTTAAAAATGGAATAAAAAGACTCATCAAAATACAATAAAGCAATGCCGGCAAATGTGATTTCTTATAAAGAACTTCGTGCTTATTGATGATATTATTTAAATAAATGGCTTGCAGGATTATTAACCCTAATGCTATAATTCGATAAATTATCGCTGTCTTGGCTGAATAAAAGTATATCGCTAATTTGTAAACAGGCATTGACGAATTAATTTCTAATGGCACTTGCTTCATAAATCCTTCTATCCACAGGGCGATAACCAATATGGGAATGGCAATGAATGTTGCCGATTGGTTAGACTTAAAAAAGCGTATCAACATGGGGCAAAATTAAGGAAGTTTTATTCAATTAGTTTCGCGTGGAAATTTCAATTGATTCATGAGGAAATGGAAGGGCATTAAAACTCGCCAGAGACATAAAAAGCTTCACAATCGATATTGCGGAACCGGTAATCGATATTGCGGGTTCGGTAATCGAGATAATGGGTCCGGTAATCGAGATAGTGGGTTCGGTTATCGAGATAGTGGGTTCGGTTATCGAGATAGTGGGTTCGGTTATCGAGATAATGGGTTCGGTTATCGAGATAATGGGTTCGGTTATCGAGATAATAGGTTCGGTTATCGAGATAGTGGGTTCGGTTATCGAGATTATGAGTTCGGTTATCGAGGATACCAGGCTCAAATTCGAAATCATCATGGGACTGATATTCAAGATACCCTAACTCGAAATGCCTTTAAGAAGCTTCCTTACCGTGGCAGTTCTTATATTTTTTTCCACTGCCACATGGACATGGGTCATTCCTGCCTATCTTTTGCTCTGCTCTCACGGGCTGAACTTTTTCGCGAGGTGCAGCAGGTGGAGGAGCTGCTTGTGTCTTATTGCCTTTCTTTTCAATAGGTTTATCAGGATCCGTCTCATCTCTGCCAAGTTTTAATTTACTCATATCGGTCTTCTGTGGCTTTTTAACCTCCCTTATTTCATCAGGTCTGTCGCCTTCAAGGTTCCCTTTGAATAGAAAAGAAGTGGTATCTTTATTCACTCTTTCAATGAGTTCCTGGAATAATTTGAAGGACTCAAATTTATAAATCAATAAAGGATCTTTTTGCTCATAGACAGCATTCTGTACAGAGGTTTTCAATTCATCCAATTCGCGAAGATGCTCCTTCCAGTTATCATCAATAAGTGAAAGAGAAACTGATTTCTCAAAAGTAGTAATAACTTCTTTGCCCTTACTTTGATATGATTTTTTGATTGGCGCAATAACTTGAATATGACTAACCCCATCTGTGAACGGAACAAGTGCATTCTCGAATCTTCCCTCTCCATTGTGGAAAGCATCACTGATAAACGGGAATACCTTCTCGGCAATCATCTTAGACTTTTGTTTATAATGCTCTTGAGCCTTTTGGAATAGCATTGGCGTAAGAGTATTAGGATTTTCTTTAAGGAAAATTTCTTCTGGAATAGGGCATTCCATTGCGAATTCTTTAATAATCTCTAACTGGAATCCGGCATAATCTCGCTGTTCCTGGAAATTGGTAATGATAGATTCGCAGACATCATAACAGGAATTAACAATATCCAGAGCAAGGCGTTCGCCAAAGAGAGCATGCTTTCTTTTGCTGTAAATAACCTCTCTTTGGGAATTCATTACATCATCATATTCCAATAATCTCTTACGAATACCGAAATTGTTTTCCTCGACTTTCTTCTGCGCTCTTTCGATTGATTGGGTGATCATCGGATGCTGAATAACTTCTCCTTCTTTAATCCCCAATGTATCCATCATCTTGCCTATACGAGCAGAGCCAAACAGACGCATCAACTCATCTTCCAGGGAAACATAAAACTGTGAAGAACCCGGATCTCCCTGACGACCCGAACGACCTCGCAACTGCCTGTCGACACGACGAGATTCATGTCTTTCTGTGCCGATAATCGCCAAGCCCCCGGCATCTTTTACACCCGGTCCAAGTTTAATATCCGTTCCCCTGCCAGCCATGTTGGTAGCGATGGTAACTGTCCCTGCCTGACCTGCTTCGGCAACAATATCTGCTTCTCGCTGGTGCAATTTCGCATTCAAGACATTGTGTTTAATCTTGCGTTGGGTCAGCATACGGCTTAATAATTCAGAGATTTCAACAGAAGTCGTCCCAACAAGAACAGGTCTCTTTGCTTCCACCAAAGTTACTATTTCTTCAATAACAGCATTGTATTTTTCACGCCTTGTTTTATAAACCAAATCATCGTAATCTTTTCGAATCATCTTACGGTGAGTTGGTATCACGACCACATCCAATTTATAAATCTGCCATAACTCCCCCGCCTCTGTTTCTGCAGTTCCGGTCATGCCGGCAAGCTTATGATACATCCTGAAGTAATTCTGTAAAGTAATCGTAGCGAAGGTCTGAGTAACCGCTTCAATCTTCACATCTTCCTTGGCTTCAATCGCCTGGTGCAAGCCATCAGAATAACGCCTTCCATCCAAGACACGACCGGTTTGTTCGTCAACGATTTTAACCTTACCATCCACGATGATATATTCCACATCCTTGTCAAAAAGCGTGTATGCTTTGAGCAATTGATTGATAGTATGTATCCGCTCTGACTTAATCGCAAAGTCGCGCAGCATGACATCTTTCTTGGCTATTTTTTCATTCGGAGGCAATGAACTTTTCTCTATCTCGGCAATCTCTGACCCGACATCAGGCATGATAAAAAATCTGCTGTCCTCGCTGGATGAAGTAATCAAGTCAGTTCCTTTTTCTGTCAGCTCGATGGTGTTATTCTTTTCATCAATTACAAAATAAAGCTCTTCATCAACCTTGTGCATTTCCTTGGATTGATCTGCCATATAGAAATTCTCGGTTTTCTGAAGCAGTACCCTCATGCCTTGCTCGCCAAGAAACTTTACCAATGCCTTATTCTTAGGTAAGCCACGATATGCCCTTAGCAATGCCAAGCCTGCTGCTGTTTCATCTCCCGAAGAAATTTTCTTCTTCGCTTCTACCAATGCCGAATTGACAAAATCCCGCTGCGCTTTCATCAATATTTCAACCTTAGGCTTTAAGGCAAAGAACTCATGGTTCTCACCTGTCGGAGTCGGACCAGAAATAATCAATGGTGTCCGTGCATCATCTATCAAGACCGAATCTACTTCATCCACAATAGCATAAAACGGGTCACGCTGCACCATGTCTTCAGGATTGCGAACCATATTGTCGCGCAAATAATCGAAGCCGAATTCATTATTGGTGCCGTAAGTAATATCTGAGTTATATGCTTTTTTCCTGGCTTCAGAATTTGGCTCATGTTTGTCAATACAATCCACCGTCAAACCCAGAAATTCAAAGATAGTCCCGTTCCATTCGCTATCACGACGAGCCAGGTAATCATTCACCGTTACGATGTGAACTCCCCTTCCAGCCAAAGCATTCAGGTATATCGGCAGCGTGCCGACGAGCGTCTTTCCTTCACCTGTCGCCATTTCGGCAATCTTCCCGTCATGCAGGACAATCCCGCCTATCAACTGGACATCATAATGAAGCATATCCCACTTGATCATATTCCCCGCAGCCATCCATGAATTCTTATAAACAGCCTTATCGTCATTGATTACAATATGCTGCCTCACCACTGCCAAATCCCGATCCATCTGAGTTGCGGTAACTTCAATTTCTGAATGCTCCTTGAAGCGACGAGCTGTTTCCTTGACCACTGCAAAAGCTTCTGGTAAAATCTCCTTCAATACTTCCTCAATCATAGCCTTCTGGCTCTTTTTGATAGTGTCAATGTTGGTATATAAATCCTGCTTGGCTTCCAGATCCATATCAGGATCGTCCTCTATTTGCTGGTTGAGGGCTGCTATTTCATTATCAGAATCGAGTAATCGCGCTTGAATCTTTTCTTTAAAAATACCAGTCTTGTCACGCAATTCATCATTTGAAACATGCTCTAATTTGGCATATTCCTCAAGCGTCTTTTCAAGCTGTGGAGTGGCTTCCTTAACATCCCGTTCGGACTTTGTGCCGAAAAATTTGCCAATGGTTTTATTTATAAAATCTAACATAGTGTCATTATTTGCGGGCGCAAAGATAAGAAACCAATAAGGAATTAAGAATTACAAATGAGGGGCGGTCTTTAAATTTTGTTTTGCCAATTTCCCCTTTTCTGTATTCAATCAATAATTTTGATAATTCCAGTCAAGGGCGTGCCGTGCCCAGTCGTGGGCGAGTCATGCCCACTCATGGGCATGCCATGCCCACACGTGGGATTGTCGTGCCCACACGTGGGATTGTCATGCCCACACGTGGGCGTGTCGTGCCCACACGTGGGATTGGAAATCCCTGAATGGGGATTTTAAATCCCACGCGTGGGATTTTTGAATATTCTATTCCAAATGGAGGTGGTTCAGGTATAAAATCCATTTCCTTTTACCTTTAATTTCCATTTTCCAATCTGCAACCAATTCCCCTCCAAAGGAAACTTAATTCCTTTTTCTTCCGTAATAATTCATTAATTCGCATCCTAAACAATACAAAAATGAATTTAAAAGCAGCAACCTTCCTAATCTTAATGCTCGCCTTCACTGGAATAATGCAGGGGCAGAGTCAGATTAATCTCATGAACGGGAAAATAATAAAGATAGATTCCGTCGTGGGGAAAGTAGATAATGAAGTCATTTTTCTTCGCCCCGGCGAGAAAAAGGCGGAGACCATTCCTTTCAAGAAGATTTTCTCCATTAATTATGCAAACGACTTTGAAGAAGTCTATTATGTCTATGATTCCATTAATAATGCAGACATGACCATTCCCCACATGAAGTCTTATATCCTCGGTCGTCAGAATGCCCGCGATTATTATCATGCACCCACCTCTACCTTCGGCGGCATCATCATCGGCAGTGCCAGCTCTATTCTCGGCTTGGTATATGGACCTGTGCCCATTGCTATGTATTCCGTCATCGCCTCCCTTCATTATCCGAATGTCAAGCACCAGGAATTCGTTGACAAGACGATGGTTGATGATCCCTATTATCAATATGGTTACCAGATTCGGGCGAAGCGGCAGAAGATGAAAAACGCTTTTATCACCAGTGCTATTTGCTTTGGAATATGTTATGCCATCACCGCCAAGAATACTTCGGTTGTGGAAAAGGACATTGACCATTTTTTTAAGAATAAATTTTAAAGGAAAAATATGCGGCTTTCACTTTTTGTATTGATGATTTTTCTTTCTTTCCTCGCCAATGGGCAAGGGAAGATAAACCTGATGAATGGAAAAATCATAGAATTTGATTCTATCGGCAAGGCTGGGAATAACAAGTTTTTCTATATTTCTCATTACGACAAAGAGATTGCTTCGATAAGGAGCAAGAGGATCTTTTCTATTGTCTATCCTGATGGCAAAGAGGAAATAATTTTCACTCCCGATTCCACGATCAGCGATCTGAATGTCCCGCAGATGAAGGACTATGTGAAGGGTGAGCAAGATTGCAGGCAGTTCTATAAACCTAAATTGGCTACTATCGGAGGATTAATAATTGGCGGCGGGGCAGGTTTCTTTGGATTTTTTTATGGCCCCCTTCTTCCAGCCATCTATGCCACCTATGTCACTGCCAGCAACCCTCCCGATGTAACGAAGAAGCCTTATTGCGACAAAAATTATATCAACAATGATTACTATGCCTATGGCTTTGAAACCCAAGGCAGGAAAAAGAAATTATCCAATGCCCTTTGCGGCGGCGGAATAGGCTTGGCGGCATCTCTCATCGCTTATGTTATAATCGAGAAAAGGCATTAATCAGAGAGCAATGAAAAGGCTCTTTCGATACGTATTTGATTATTTGATATTTGCTAATTGGTTCATCTCCCTTGCCGCAATATCGCTGACTCTCGAAACTTATCTGATGATTAATAAACCTATTAAGATAGATGGGTTATTGTTCTTTATTTTCTTCTCCACCTTGTTTGAATACAATCTTCAACGGCATTTTTCAATAATAAAAATCAAGACCGAAACTCCACCTGAAAAAATTCACTGGGCTTTGAAAAACGGAGGTCCTTTCAAAGGGACTTTCTATGCATCAATCGTCGGGCTGGTAATTTCGGTTTTCTTTATCAATCCTGTCATTTTATTGGTCATCGCACCACTTGGATTAATAACAATAGCCTACTCAATACCATTAATAAAAACCAAAGCCGAGAGAATAAGATTAAGAGAATTGCCGATGGTAAAAATATTATTTGTAGCACTGGTATGGGGCTTCACAACGGTCTTGCTTCCAGTAATTGATGCGGGATTACCGCTCTTCACCTCGAATGTTTTCTACATGCTTGCCCGAAGAATTCTTTTTGTCTATGCAATAACAATTCCATTCGACATACGCGATAAAGACGATGATACTACAGAAGGATTAAAGACCCTGCCGATATTGATCGGGAATAGAAAATCACAAGGTGTGGCAATCGTTTTATTATTACTTTTTTCCGTTTTGGTTTTCCTTCAATACAATTCTCTATCAAATAATTTCGCGCTGCCCTTGTATGTATCAGTAATCACTGCTTCCATTCTCATCCTCCAATCCCGGCAAGACAATGGCAGGTACTTTCATTACTTTTGGATGGATGGCACAATGATCTTTCAGTTCCTGTTAATTTTAATATTCGCTTAATATTTCTTTTAAATGACTTATTTTGCATCCTCAATAAATTAATGGAATATCTAAATACCATAGACTTTGCCCGCCAATTGGATGCTTCTGACCCAGTGAAGAAATATCGTGAGCGTTTTTATTTTCCGCAACATGATGGAAAAAACGTTATCTATTTCTGTGGAAACTCACTCGGCTTGCAACCAAAATCAGTTAAAGATTATATAAATATAGAATTAGAGGATTGGGCTAAGTATGGTGTTGAAGGACATTTTCAGGCACGGAATCCGTGGTTTTCTTATCATGAGATGTTCCTACAACCTGTTGCAAAATTAGTGGGTGCATTGCCCACAGAAGTTGCTCTGATGAACAGCCTTACCACCAATCTTCATTTGCTGATGGTATCTTTCTATCGCCCCACTGAAAAGCGATTCAAGATTATTTGTGAGGATGATGTATTCCCATCTGACTCCTATGCTTTGACTTCACAAATAAAATTTCATGGCTTCAATCCCGATGAAGCTTTAATTAGATTGAAGCCCCGCAATGGAGAATATTGTCTTCGTACAGATGATATCATTAAAGAAATTTACAAGCATGGCGATAACTTGGCTTTGGTATTACTTGGCGGTGTAAATTACTATACAGGTCAGGCAATGGAAATGGAACCTATCACCTTTGCGACTCATCTTACCGGTGCTCTTGCGGGGTTCGACTTGGCTCATGCTACAGGCAATCTCAAGTTAAGTCTGCATAATTGGAAAGTTGATTTTGCCTGTTGGTGTACCTATAAATATTTGAATTCAGGTCCAGGTGGAGTAGCAGGAATATTTGTTCATGAGAAGTTTGCCAATGATCCCACGCTTCCACGTTTTGCAGGTTGGTGGGGCAACGATCCTTCCACGAGATTCCAAATGTCAAAAGACTTTGTTCCCGCAAATGGAGCATCGGGCTGGCAAGTCAGCAATGCCCCGGTACTTGCAATGGCTGCGCATAAAGCTTCATTGGATATTTTCCATGAAGTGACTATGGATTCTCTTTCATATAAAAGTAAAAGGCTTACCGGCTACCTCGAATTCATCATTGAAGAAATCAATAAAAAGTATTCTCCCAATAATAAATTAATTACTATCATTACCCCCAAAGAAGAAGCTCAAAGAGGCTGTCAGCTTTCTCTAATAATTTCAAATAATGGAAAAGAGCTTCACAAGCAATTAACCGAAAAAGGAGTCATTGCCGACTGGCGCGAACCTAATGTTATTCGTCTGGCACCAGTTCCACTCTATAATTCTTATGAAGATGTTTTTACTTTCGGAAAAATTATGAAGGAGTTAATTATGACTAATTAAAGCATTCCTTATTCATTTCCTTCCTCTTAAATTTTCTAAAACAATTTTCTTAATTACATTATAGAAAATTACTTAATACTATGTCATATAAGGAGTCTTGATGCGGTTTCATTAAGCTCCAATGGATAACTCACATAACTAAATGGCACTCTTATTGAATTTAGACCAATTTTATTATCTAAAAAAAGAATCATTTTTTACCAACAAATATTGTTCAAATCATATCTCTGTTTTGTTAATAACTTTGAATAAAAATTATTAGGAAGCAATACCTCTGCCTCTGCTTATATTTTATTCCTAACACCCAAATTTATGACCCTTGATTTTGTTAAAGAAAAACTAACATTATATTAACAAATTTTTTACTTATCAGTATGAAAAATTATAAACAAAGACTTCTATTAACAAAATGTTGAAAACCTCATAAATGCTTGATATTATAGTTTATTGAGTATTTATTTTTGTTAATAACATGTTTAATTTTTCTTAATAAAAGACTTCTCCAAAACTTTCATTCTAAACTTACCAACAGTTTCAACAGACCTATAATAACCACTAATTTTTTATAAAAAGAATTAATAATAATAGGGAGCTAAAAATTATTGAAAACTTAAAACCTCATACAACAAATTTTAAGTGAAATAGTTCTTGGAATATATTTGTAATTTTGTCGCTCCAAATTTTAAAATGATTGAATCAGTAAAAATATTTAAAACAAGTCTTACAGCAGTGGCTCTTGTGATTTTGTTTTTTGGGAATGTATATTCCCAGGAAAAAATGCCTGCTGACGGACCCACCAAATTATATTATCCTACCGGTGAATTGAACAGCGAAGGGACTATCAAGAATGGCAGACCTGATGGTTATTGGAAAACTTATTACCGAGATGGAAAACTGAAATCGGAAGGTAACAGGGTTAATTTTATATTGGATGGAACTTGGAAATTTTATGATGAGAAAGGAGGCATCAGCCAGGAATTTAATTACAAAGATAACAAGAAAGAGGGCGAGCAGAAGAGTTATTATTCTATTGGAAAATTGAAATCAAGGGAAAATTTTAAAGCTGATGTTAAGGACGGAATTTCAAGATATTACAATGACAGTGGAATAATAGCAAAAGAAATTCCATTCAATGAAGGCATCGAAAATGGAATTGGTAGGGAATATAATTCGGCTGGAATAATAACTACCATTACGACTTATAAAAATGGTTTTGTTTCTACTGAAGAATATATTAATGCTACCGATAAAGCTGGCTTGAAACAAGGGGTTTGGAGAGAATTCTTTACTCCGACGGATTCTACTTTAGCTCATAATAAAGATGGTGATTATTTAAAAATAAAGACAGAAGGATCATACAAAAACGATAAGAAACATGGCACTTGGAAAGAGTTTGACGTGAATGGAATTATTATCAGTCAGAAAATGTTTAAGGATGGGGTGGAGGTTCCAAAAGAAGAATATATGCCTGTGAAATTAGACATTGAAAAGAAGTATTATGAGAATGGGGCTTTGGCGACAATGGGAATGTATAATAAAGGAGTGCGAGAGGGGGTATTTCGTGAATATGATGAAAATGGGAATGTGATGGATGCTAAAATTTATCGAAATGGAATCTTGTTGCGGCATGGAATTTTGGATGAATCGGGCTATGAACAGGGGCATTGGGAAGAATATTATGAGAGCGGACAACTAAAATCGGAGGGCGAATATATAAGTGGAAAGAAGGATGGGTTTTGGAAATATTATTATGAAAACGGGACACTGGAACAAGAGGGAATGTATAAATTAAATCGTGTTGACAGTGCCTGGAAATGGTATTATCCGACGGGGGTTTTATTGCGTGAAGAATCTTATAAAAAGGGTCGTGAAAACGGTATGATGCGTGAATATACCGACTCTTCGACTTTGATTTGTTATGGGAATTATGTTGATGGAAAACGGGATGGTGAATGGCAGTATAAAAATGGAGAATACATTGCAAAAGGAAATTATCTGGATGGCAAAGAGGATAGCGTTTGGAAGCAATATTACAGCAATGGGAAACTGGCTTTTGAGGGAAATTATGTTGATGGGGCAGAGAATGGAATACATAAATTTTATTTTGATAACGGGAAGATTCGGGAGGAGCAAGTTTGGAGGCTTGGGGTAAAGGATGGGGACTGGAAAATCTATCAGCCTGATGGAGAAATATTGGTAGAAATTAATTATGTGGATGGTGTAGAGGTTAAATATAATGGACAAAAAGTTAAAACTTTGGATGAGGACATTATTAAGGAGAAGCAATAGTATTTTAAGTGTTTAGAAGTGGTTTGGGATACTTTTGATATAAAAAAATTGTTAAGGAAATTTTTATTTAATAAAAAATAAAGTTTGGGATGAATGTTTTTTTTCCTACTTTTGTCGCCGTAATGAATAAATTATACTAACAAAACGAATAAAACAAAATGAAAAAAATAGTACTATTAATTTCCATTTGTTGCCTGATATCAGTGATGGCAACATTTGCGCAGACATCTGCTTCGGTTCTTTCGCCAGGTACCCCCACTGTTAAATTTTCAATGACAGATTCGGACCAAACGCCTGATGCATCTGCACAAACACAAACGCCTGCACAAACTCAGACTACATCTTCAACAACAGCTCCGGCAGCAACTGCAAAGACAGATAAAACTGCGGCAAAGGACACTGATGCTGATCATTTTGTCTGCACTAAGGAAGGATGTACACATCATCATAAGAAAGATCAGCCATGCTGCAAAAAGGAAGAAAAGAAAGAGGTGAAACCGACATTCATGCAAGACCCTAATGCGCCTAAATAATATTTAAGGAGATAGAAATCTCTTAAAGAATCCCTGCACTATTTTTAGGAATGTTGCAGGGATTTTTGTTTGAAGATGAATCATCATCCTTTTATAGCAAACTCAAAGGTCGTTATCATAAAATGGGAAAAAATAATATGACAGTCGGATTATATATACCAAGTTGCGGCTTGTCATTCTTGACGAAGGAGGAAACCTATTAATATTCCAATAAGATTCCTCCTTCGTCGGAATTGATAAGTTTACACAGTTATTATACTGTAATTGTATTGTTGGTATAAATAATCCGACAGTCATTAAAAATAAAGCAAATTGTAAATGTAAAAAAAGCCCGAACATTTCTGTCCGGGCTTTCTTATTTTTAAAAAAATATCTTCGCAAAAATTTACAATGGAATGAAGACGATGTGGAACGTTTTTTGGGTAGAAACTTTGATATCTACATTCGATAAAACGACTTCATGATATCCGACTTTGTTGAATCGGATGGTGTAGAGTCCATGGGCTATAGGACCAAAATCGAAACGACCTTTGGCATTGGAAAGCTTCGTTAAATCGAGTTCGTCAATGTGGCAGGTAACGCCGCTAACTGCCTTGTGTGCAACACCGGTCTTGATGTCGCCTTTGCATCCGGCTGGCTTAGGACCTGTGTTTGCTTTTACCAATAAGGAATAGGTGAATTGATGCGCCATTGTTGGTTCGCCATCGGCAATTACGATGCCATCGCCGAGCATTGACATTACTTTATCGAAGAGAATATTTTCTGCATTTATCTTTGCTTGTTGATCCGGACTTTGATTGGATTCATCATCCTTGAATAATTTTTGTTTGTCAAAGAAATTCGTCCTTGCCAAGGTCACACTTGCAGGGAAAGCAACGGGCATTTTGCCGGGACCGAGGAGGACAGCATTGTGGGTTGGGTCGGCAATAAATTCGTCGGCAGCCTTATTTAAGGAAATCATTTCGGGCCAGTTCTGATGAGCAGCTTTAAGGTAATGGGCTTTGCCGGCACTGTTCAACATGATGTCTTGGGTGGCTTTTACAGGATATCCGCGTTTGATATAACGCTCGAGATAGCGGAACCTGGTCAAGGAAACTTCGGCAAATTCTAACAGAAGAACTCTGTCGGCTTCGGAAGGTTCTGTTATCTGCGCACCACCGGGGAGCAATTCGCAGGCAGCAATTTCAGCTTCCATGGCGAGGAATAAAGCTGAATCATAAAAATCACTGAAGGTCTCAAACTCCGTGGTATAGGCTTCGCAATTCGCCCAAGCCATTCTACAAACGAGATAAAAAACTACTCTTGAGCAGCCATATCTTGCAACACTTAATTCATCCATTATTTTATATTATTTGGTTCGGGCAAATATACATTTATTTATTAATCTTAAAACAGGTTCTTTGAAAATAATTTTGATTCTGGTATGAATTTTTGCTTTTTAAGTGTAAAGTGCCGGGTTTGAGGTGAGGAGTGCCGGATTTGAGATGATGAATTCCCGATTTGAGGTGGGGAGTGCCGGAGGGGAAGGGAGGAATTCCTTATTTTAGGTGAGGAGTGCCGGATAGGAGGTGATGAATTCCCAATTTGAGGTGGTGCATGCCGGAGCGGAGGTGATGAATGCTCATGGGGAAATGAGTCATGCCGGAGGGGAGGTGGTGAAATATTAATTGGAGGGGAGGCAGGAGGGATTTGAGGGCGAGGGATTGGAGTTTTTTGGAAGGATTGGGAGGTTTGGGGACGGGGTATTCAAAAATTGGAATGGGAGGGTGGGTGAAGGTTTTCATGCCATTGCCTTAATTCCCCAAAAAATAATTCCCGAAACTATAATCTGGAAGGCTTGGAACTTTATGATTGCCACCAAGACCAAAGTCTGGCATAATTCTCTGAAATCAGGATCTGGAGGAATTGGTATTGTCGAAGGATTATTTACTTTTGCTGCTCAAAGGAACTTACTATTTATTAACAAAAATTTTAGAACGATGAGAAAAATTATAACAATGGTAGTTGCATTTGGCTTGATGGGCTTGAGTGCAAACTGCCAGAATTGTGTTTGGGCAAAAGATGCTGGAGGAAAATTAGAAGACCTCGGAAACTCAATTGCAGCGGATATAAATGGGAATGTTTATGTTATTGGTAATTTTATGAGTGATTCCATGTTTTTCGGTTCAATTGCAATTTATAATCAAAATCCATCTGGTTCAAGGAATAATATTTTCTTAGTCAAGTATGATCCTAATGGAACTCTTTTATGGGCTAAAAGCTTTGGCTGTAGTTTAGGTAGTAATGGAAATTCGGTGTGTACTGACCATGATGGCAATGTTTTGATAACTGGCATTTTTAATGGTGATTCAATAACTTTTGGAAATTATACATTGTACTCAAATGCAATTTATATTGTAAAGTTGGACCCTTCAGGGAATGTTCTTTGGGCAAAAAATCCATCTGGTGGTGGTGGTATCACCTATTCTATAACTACAGACTTAAATAATAATATATTAATTACAGGTGATTTAGAAAGCAGCATAATTACTTTTGATTCTGTATCAATCTCAGTAATTTGGGGAACTGCTAACTTATTTCTTTTTAAATTCGATTCTAATGGAAATGCTTTATGGGGACAAAATGCAAATGGTAGTTATTCTGCTTATGGTAATTCAATGGCAACAGACAATAATAGGAATATTTATTTAACCGGGTATTTTACTAGTGACACCTCCTATTTTGATACTATAATGGTTTTTAATAATAACCTTAATAATTATAATGGAGATTATGAGGATATGTTTATAGCGAAATATGATTCATCTGGGCATATTCAGTGGGTCAAAACAGCTGGTGGCGAAGATGAATCATGGGGTTGCAGCGTAAGCTGTGATCAGAATGGCTTTATTTATATAACCGGTTCATTTACTTCAGGTCCCTTAAATAATGGTGTGGACATTATCTTGGATACAATTACATTATACGATTATAGTTATAGCAGTGTGATGCAAACTATTTTATCCAATTTATTTATTGCAAAATATGATAATAATGGAAATGTCCAATGGGCAAAAGCAGGAAGTTATGATGGTACTCTTGGGAGTGATGGAACATCGGTAAGCACTGATTTATTTGGCAATGTATTCGCTACGGGTTATTATTATGATTCATTAATTATTGATTCAACCGCTTTATATGATAGCGGAGGAAATTATTTAATAAAATTTGCATCAGATGGAAGTATATTGTGGGCGCAAACAGTTCCAAATTGGCAGTATAGTAATAGCGTATGCACCGATCAAAATGGGAATGCTTTTATAACTGGATATTTTGGGGCAGATTCAATGACATTTGGCACACACACTATTCACAATGACAGCATGCCAGCAATGGATGTATTTGTTGCAAAATATGTAAATAATCAAATTACAACATACATCCCTACATCAATTATTAATACCTATGTTTCCCTCTACCCCAACCCCACCACCTCCCTCCTCACCCTCTCCCTCCCGAATACCAACCAAAAAGCCATCATCAATCTCTATGATATGATGGGGCAATTGATAATTGATAATGGACAATTGAAGGCAATTGACAATGGACAATTGACAATTGACAACAAAGCGTCCTCCATGTCAATTGTCAATTATCAATTGTCAATTGAAAAACTTCCCCAAGGTATCTACTTCCTCGAAGTCCTTATGGATGGCGAGAAAGTGGTAAAGAAGGTAATCAAGTTATAAGTTACTTCCCAAAGACTTTTTCTATCAAAGCCCCTTGCTCGCGCTCATGGGCATGATAAGAACCGGTGGCTGCACTGGCACTTTCGGGTCTTGAAATCAAATTGAAATTAACACCCTTCACCGTGCGCAGAAGATGGCTCCAGGCACCCATATTCTCCGGCTCTTCCTGAACCCATAAATAATTCTTGGCAAGATAATATTTAGAAATCAGTTGTTGGAATTGCGCTTGTGGAAAAGGATAAAGTTGCTCGATGCGAATGATGGCAATATCACTTCTATTCCTGTTTTCTTTCTCTGCAAGCAGTTCGTAATAAATCTTTCCGGAGCAGAATGCAAGAGTGGTAATTTTATTTATTTCAGCAGCAGTATCATCAATAACTTCGTGGAAACCACCCTTCGTAAAATCGTCCAAAGAAGAAACACATTTCGGATGACGAAGCAAACTCTTAGGGGTAAGAATAATTAAAGGCTTACGAAAATCACGCTTCATCTGCCTCCTTATGACATGAAAGAAATTGGCAGGAGTAGAGCAATTGACAACTTGCATATTATTGTTGGCGCATAGTTGCAGATACCGCTCCGGACGTGCATTAGAGTGCTCGGCACCTTGCCCTTCATAACCATGAGGAAGCAAGAGAACAATGCCATTCATCTGCCTCCATTTGTCTTCTGCACAACTGATATATTGATCAATGACAACCTGTGCACCATTGCCAAAATCTCCGAACTGAGCTTCCCAAATGACAAGGGTATTCGGCGAAGACAAAGCATATCCATATTCAAAACCAAGGACTGCATATTCGCTAAGAGAGCTATTGTAAATATTTAAAGGAGCCTGCCCTTCCTTTAAATTATTTAGAGGGGTATAGTGCTCTTCACTATCTTCGACCGGGATGACGGCATGACGATGAGAAAAAGTTCCACGCTCCACATCCTGCCCTGAAAAATAAACCGGGAATCCTTCAATGACCAGTGAGCCATAAGCAAGGGATTCAGCCGCAGCCCAGTTGATGGCATCACCCTTTTGAATCCTCGCCTTACCTTCCGCAAAGAGCCTCAAGGTCTTATCAAAAAACTTTTTGTCAGAAGGCAAATCTGTAATGCGATTGCCTATATCAAGCAAGGTATTTCTATCAACCCCCGTATCAATTGAATGAATAAAATCTTCGGGTTTCGCCACCCGCATACCCTTCCATTTTCCTTTAGGAAATTCTTTTTCAATGGAAATATTTTTTACCTCCTTTGCTTCATCGAGATTCTTTTGAAGAAGAGCTTTGAATTCCTTTTCCATTTCATTCACAACATCAGCAACAATCTCTCCCTGCTCTTCTAATTTCTTTTTATAAATCTCCCTCACATTAGGATGTTCAGCAATCGCTTTATACAGCAAAGGCTGCGTGAATCGTGGCTCATCGCTTTCATTGTGCCCGTATTTTCTATAGCCAAGAATGTCAATAAAAACATCCCGATGGAAGGTCTGACGAAACTCCATGGCAAGTTCGATGGTATATATCAAAGCCTCTACATCATCAGCATTGACATGGAATACCGGCGATAAAGTAACCTTGGCAACATCAGTGCAGTAAGTTGAAGAACGCCCGTCAAGATAAGTCGTAGTGAAACCTATCTGGTTGTTGATGACAAGATGGACGGTACCACCTGTCTTGAAGCCTTTCAATGCTGACATTTGGATGACTTCATAGACCACACCTTGCCCTGCAATGGCAGCATCTCCATGAATAAGAATCGGGGCAATCCAATTTTCATTTCCACCAGGCGTAGTATCAATCTTGGAACGAACAATCCCCTGTACTATCGGGTCAACAGCTTCGAGATGAGAAGGATTCGGAGCCACGCTAAGATGAATTTTCTTTCCCTTATCAGTAGTGACATCTCCTGAAAAACCCAAGTGATATTTTACATCCCCAGCAAAGGCATTCTCATCATATTCCAAGCCTTCAAACTCAGTAAATATATCTTCATAAGATTTGCCAAGGATGTTAGCCAGGACATTCAACCTGCCACGATGAGACATGCCGATAACAAACTCTTTTATTCCCAACTCCCCGCCATATTCTATGATCGCATCCAAGGCAGGAATCAAAGCCTCACTTCCTTCCAAAGAAAACCTTTTCTGTCCGATAAATTTGACATGAATAAAGTTCTCGAAGGCATCAGCTTCATTCAGCTTTTTCAGGATATGTTTCTTTTCTTCTATGGAAAATTCTTTGGAATTATGTGTGCTTTCCATTTTATTCTCCAGCCAATCTACCACCTCCGGAGTTCGGATATACTTATATTCTGCACCTATGCTTCCACAATAAGTGGCTTCAAGATGAGCAACGATTTCTTTCAGCGTGGCATCACCAATTCCGATGATTGACCCGGCATGAAATACCGTGTCAAGATCTTCATTCCCAAGACCAAAATTCTCTAAAGCAAGTGTAGGAACATACTTCCTTCGCTCTCTGACCGGATTGGTTTTAGTAAATAAATGCCCTCTGTTTCTATATCCATTGATTAGATTAATGACTTTGAATTCGGCTTTTATCTTGTCCTGCTTTTCAGATTCAGCAGCAGACTGCACGCCCTGTTTGGAAAGTTGAGCAAACTCTACTCCTTCAAAAAATAATCTCCAGTTATCACTAACAGATTCAGGGTCTTGCAGATATTGTTGATGAAGAGATTCAACTTCGATGTTCTCCTCATTGCTTAAATAATTGTTATTGTTCATGCCGCAAAATTACGAATTTTCCTATCTTTGCAGCCCTGAAATTTAAATAGAAATAATAACATGAGCAAAAGAAAAGTTACCACCCTTGGACAATTTATTATCGAAAGACAAGACGATTTCCCTTATGCCAAGGGAGAATTATCCAGGTTGTTGAGAGACATCGGCATAGCATCCAAAATAGTAAATCGTGAGGTTAATAAAGCTGGCTTAGTGGATATTCTCGGTGAGGATGGAACAGTAAATATTCAAGGAGAGCATGTCAAGAAATTAGATGTCTTTGCCAACGAGCAATTCATTTCAGCCCTTACCTGTGGTGGTGAGTGTTGTGCTGTCGGCTCTGAAGAAAACGAACATGTTGTTGATATTCGGAGTGATGTTTCAAAGAATGCCAAGTATGTTGTAGCCATTGACCCGCTTGATGGTTCATCTAATATTGACGTGAATGTTTCTATCGGCACTATTTTTTCTATCTACAGAAGGACTTCTCTCTCCGGTCCGGGTGTTCTAAATGATTTCATGCAACGCGGCACCGAACAAGTAGCTGCCGGATATATTATTTATGGTTCTTCTACGATGCTTGTTTATACTACTGGTCGAGGAGTGAATGGCTTCACGCTTGATCCTTCGATTGGCGAGTTTTGCCTCTCTCATCCTGACATGAAAATTCCAAAGCAAGGAAAGATTTATTCCATTAATGAGGGCTATTACGTTCACTTTCCTGATGGAATAAAGAAGTACATTAAGTATTGCCAGGAAGAAGATGATAAAACCAATCGCCCTTATTCTTCAAGGTATATCGGCTCCTTGGTTGCCGATTTTCATCGTAATCTTATCAAAGGCGGACTCTTTATTTATCCCTCCACTGCCCAGGCTCCTAAAGGAAAGTTGCGCCTGTTATACGAATGCAATCCCCTTGCCTTTATTATTGAACAAGCCGGTGGTAAGGCTTCTGACGGCTATCGTAGAATTCTTGATATTCAACCTACAGACCTTCATCAACGCACCCCTATCGTCATAGGTTCGCATGATATGGTGAGCAAAGTCGAGGAATTTCTTCGAAAACATTCGCCTGTAGTGGCGGTTTAACTTGTTTATTTATTCAGGATTTTTCTCCTGAGATTGAAACTGGAAGCCTAAACGTTTGCCGGTAGCGATGTAAGTCTTCAAATTAACTTCATTGATTTGGCTAACGGTTAATTGATTCTCCTCATCATATTCCGGAACATATAAATCGAATTCCAGACTATAAACGATAATTGATTCCACAATTTTAACCATCTGCTCTTTGTCAATAACTGATTTGTCAAAATCATTAAACATATAACCCAATTGCCGCTTCCCTTCTAAAAAGAAATGCAAGTCTTTATTGATAAAAATCCTTGCAATTAAATACCCGACATCGTTTTTTCGGTCATATCTAAAGGAATCAGTCAGGAAATTATACACCAAAATCATTCCGCAATAAGACCGGTCTTTATCCTCCTGAATATAGGACGATTTCATGATTTCATGATTCTTTTCAAAGGCAAAAATATCAGAGTGCATAAGGAAGATTATCGTGTCCTCCGCCACCTTCAATTCTATTTCCACATCCCCTTTATCGCGACTGTCAACAACTATTCTTTTATCAACTTTAGCAACCTCTTTCTTAAGATCATTGGCAATATCTTTTATCACCTCCTTGAAGTCAAGAAATATCTTTGAAATATCTTCATAGATATTTTGTTTAAGGACAGATTTCCCTTTTAAGGAATTAAGAATCTGGTCTCTTGTGGAATCCATAATTTGGTATAAGGTATAAAGGTATAGGGTATATAGGTATAAGTTATGGCGGCAAAATTACAAAATAAACGGTAAGGCTGCTGAAGAATTAATCAAAAATCGAGTAGCTATGGCATCGTTTTCTTCCCTCAATCTTCTCTGTAATTCCCCAAAATATGCCAAATTATTTAAAAAGTGCCTCAATGCAAAATTCCCCAAAATTCTTCCTTTTCCCGTTGAAAAGACGGTTTTGGGGAGGGTGAAATAAAACGGCGGAGAGATGTTGAGACCCAACATCTCGATCGTGAGACCCAAGATCGAGATCATGAAGCTGGATATCGAGATCATGGGGCTGCTTATCGAAATCATGGGGCTGAATATTGAGATCATGAGGCTGAATATCGAGATCATGGGGCTGAATATCGAGATCATGGGGCTGAATATTAAGATCATGAGGCTGAATATCGAGATCATGGGGCTGGTCATCGAGATCATGGAGCCGGTTATTGAGATCATGGGGCCGGATATTACGATCAATGTTTAAAATTCGGCAAATAACCTTTCGAGTCCGAGAATAGAGGGTTTTTCATTCAAGACATTCCTATAATTTCCCTTTTATGATCCCGCACGTGCGCATTCGCGTCAAGCTAAGCAAAAGATATTTACAATTAGTTGTTTGTAAAACCAGTTGATAATGTGTAAAATGTAAGCAAAAAAACAAGCTATTTGCATTTCAAAATACAACTGATGAAAACAAATAGCTTGAATGGGATAAAATCCTGCCGCAAAGGTAATTTAATTTTAAGAAATCTGAATTCAAAGATTATCAATACTGCCGCACGTGCCAGTGGATTTCTTGTTCGAAAAGGTGGAAAAATTTCACCAAAGAATTTAATAATTGGCTTTATGATTATGGCTTCCAAGGGTCAAAATACCTATTCTTTTTTGGCTTATGAGATTGGTATCCTTGCAAACAAATCCCTTACGAAGCAAGCTGTTGAAGAACGCATGAATCCCAAGACTGAAAAGTTTTTGCTTCAAGTATTGGAGGATCATTTAAAGGCGAAAATAACAACCAAAATGACATTCGAAATAAAAGGATTGTTGAAGCATTTTAAAAACATAAAGATTGATGATAGTACGGTCTTAGCTTTGCCTGCAAAGTTGGTTGAACAATTTCCTGGCAATGTTTCAAAAGGAGTTAGGAATGCTCAAGCCAAAATACATGCCTTTTATAATCTGACCAAAGATGCTTTTGAGTTTTTTCATCTTCA